>Ga0056904_1000047_pt1 | contig 181144 bp, 183 predicted proteins | sample EBPBio172007_DNA_FD_55043 | JGI IMG/M metagenome (GOLD analysis project Ga0056904, IMG submission 55043) | Wastewater treatment Type I Accumulibacter community from EBPR Bioreactor in Madison, WI, USA - Reactor 1_9/17/2007_ DNA | ecosystem: Engineered > Bioreactor > EBPR > Anaerobic-Aerobic >...
GGCGGGATCAGCCCTGCCAGCGCAGCCATCGGCCATGGAAATCGGCGCGGGCAAGGGCAATGGTCTTGCCGCCGGGCCAGAGCGTCAGCGTGACGGCGGCCCCGTCCTTGCCATCGGCCTCCATCGCCAGCCGGGCGAGCGGAGCCTCTGCCGTCGCACGGGCCCCGGCCTTTGCCAGCAGCGCCTCGCCCCGCGCCTGTGTGGCGGCGGGGAAATACTGCCAGGCGACGGTGTGGAAGATCAGGTGCAGATGGCCGGGAAAGGGCTGCGCCAGCCGGGTTGCCAGCCAGTCCACCGCATCGCCGCGCGTGACAAGGCCGGGAAAGCCTGCGGCCAGATCGGCGGCGGCAGCGGTGCGGGCCAGCCGGTCGGGCTGATCGGCCCAGATATAGGACATCAGCCGCAGCCGGTCGGCCGCCGGGTCCAGCGGGTTGAGGTCCACGCCCGCGCGGGCCGCCACTTGCGGCGGACGGCCGGGCGGCAGGGGCCCCGCCCATTCCGGCGACAGCACCACCGGCGCATCCGACGGGCCGAAAACGCGCGTGCCGATCCGCAGCGCATAGTGGTCCCAGATCAGGTTCAGCCCCGCACTCGCCCCCAGTTCCGACAGCACCATCGGCAGGCCGAACCGATCGGCCAGCCAATGCCCGGCGGCGATCAGCACGGACGAACGGCGGACTTCGTTGGTCTGCGGCGGGCTGTCCAGCCAGCGCAGGAGACAGGCCTCCTGCGTCGCCATCGCCCTGGCCAATGCGGCGCGCAGATCGGCGTCGCTGCCCCCGGCATAGGCAGCTGCCAGATCCGGCGCGCGTCCTTCGCGGATCAGGGCATGCAGCCCGCCCGCCAGCCGCAGCGCCAGCGCATCCCCCGCCGATCCGGGGTTGCCCGGCCATGACAGCACCCGCGTCGCCACCGCTCCCTGATGCAGATCATCGGCCAGTATGCGCAACACGCGGGCCGTCAGCGGCGATCCCAGCGCCTGACAGGCCGCCGCCTGATCGCGGAAGCTCTGCCGGATGGCTTCGGTCAACGGAACCGGTCCAGCAGCTTCTGCATCGGGCTGCGGGTGTCTTCGGCGGGCGGGGGCGGGGCCAGGTCTTTTGCAGGCTTCTCGGCCGTGGTCGAGGATCGCGGCGGGGCGGTGCGCAGCGACACCGCGTTCATGAACTTCTGCCCGTCCCCCGCCGCCAGCGCCACCGCGCCGTCGGACAACCCGTGCATCAGGTCTTCCAGCCAGTCCTGATCCGCCTTGTGGAAGTCATGCAGCACATAATGCGCCACGGCATCCTTGTGGCCGGGATGGCCGATGCCCAGCCGGATGCGGGCATAAGCCTCGCCCATATGGCCATGGATCGACCGCAGGCCATTGTGCCCGGCATGGCCGCCGCCCTGTTTCAGGCGGCATTTGCCGGGGGCAAGGTCCAGCTCGTCATGAAAGACGGTCAGGTCCTCGACCCCCAGCTTGTAGAAATCCGCCGCCGCCCGCACCGACTGGCCAGACAGGTTCATGAAGGTTTCGGGCTTCAGCAGCACCACCTTCTCGGCACCCAGACGCCCTTCGGCGACCAGCCCCTGAAACGCGCGCTTCCACGGGCCGAAGCCATGGTCGGCGGCGATCCGGTCCACCGCCATGAAGCCGATGTTGTGCCGGTTGCCCGCATATTTCGCGCCCGGATTGCCAAGACCGACCCAGAGTTTCACGCCACCTCTCCCCGCTGCTGGACCAATGCGCCGCACGCCCTTAGCCTGTGGCGATATAGCGGCGATGCCGCGCGCTCTCAACCATCCGGTGTCCGATGCCCACATTCTCCTTGCGCGGCCTGACCCTGTCGCTGCCCGATGCCGCCCTGCGCGGCGGGCTGGAACAGGCGCTGTCCTCGGGCCGGTACGAGGGGCAGGAGGCCGATGCCATCCTGCGGCACCTGACCCCCGGCGACAGGGTTCTGGACCTTGGCGCGGGTCTGGGGTTCCTCTGCGCCCTTGCGGCGCGGGTGGTGGGAGAAGATGCCGTGACGGGGGTCGAGGCCGGGCCGGAGACGGCTGCGCTGGCGCGGGCCAATCTGGCGGCGAACGGCCTTGCCGGGGTGCGGGTCCTGCACGGCGCGGTGACGGCCGGTGATGCGGGCGAGGTGGAATTCGGCCTGCGCCCCGCTTTCTGGGCCTCGGCGGTCAAGGGGGCGGCCGACTGGCCGGCGAATGCCGATGTGCGCCGCGTGCCTGCGCTGCCGATCGGCGCACTGCTGGCCGAAACCCGGCCCTCGGTGCTGTCCTGCGACATCGAGGGGGCCGAGCTTGAGGTTCTGGCCCGGCCGCTGCCGGGGGTGCGGCTGATCGTGGCCGAGATCCACCCCGGCCTTTACGGCCCGGCGGGCACGGCGCAGCTCTTCGGCGCGCTGTCGGCGCAGGGCTTTGCCTATCTTCCCGAAGGGTCGCGCGGGGCGGTCGTGGTCTTCGGGCGCATCTGACGGCTGCGGTCGGGGCCAGGCTGTCCAGGTCCTGCGTCACCGCAACGCGGACAGCGCGGGTTGACGTGGCCCCTGCTTTGCCCGAACGTGCCGCTCCAGCCAGATCCCCGGTCTTTTGCGTCCCCTCGCGTTCCGGCCGCGCTCCAGCCAGAATCCGCATGACAGGAGAGACGGAATGTATCTGACCATGAACCGCTTCAAGGTGAATGCGGGGCAGGAAGCGGCTTTCGAGAAGATCTGGACCGGACGGGAAAGCCATCTGCCGCAGGTGCCGGGCTTTGTCAGCTTTCACCTTTTCAAGGGGCCCGAGGCGGACGGCATCCGGCTTTATGCCTCGCATACGATGTGGAAGGACGAACAGTCCTTCAAGGACTGGACCAAGTCCGAGGCATTCCGTTCGGCCCATTCCGGCGCGGGCGGGCATCAGGGCGTGATGGCGGGCCATCCGCAGCTGGAAGTCTTCGACTCTGTCCAACATATCGGCGCCTGAGCGCCGGAAAGGAAAACGGGAGGCCGTCGGCCCCCCGTTTCCATTCCGCGATGCCAGAGGCTCAGGCCCCGGCTTCCTCTTCCGCCGAGGCAGCCAGACCCGAAGGGGCCGCGATGTTCGCAACGGCGAAGTTGCGGGCCACGGTGGGGCGGACGCCTTTCGGCAGGTCGATGTCGCCGATGTGGATCACATCGCCGATCTGCTTGCCGTCAAGGTCGACGGTGATGTTGGCAGGAATATCGCCGGCGACGACTTCCAGTTCAACCTCGTGACGGATCACGGTCAGCGTGCCGCCGCGCTTCAGGCCGGGGGCCTTGTCGGCATTCACGAAATCGACGTGGATGAACAGGTTGATGCGCGATTCGTCGTGAATGCGCATGAAGTCGACATGGGTCGGCAGGTCCTTGACCACGTCGCGCTGCACGCCGCGGCAGATGACATGCTGGTCCTTCTGGCCGTCAACCTTCAGGTTGAACAGCGTTTGCAGGAAACGGCCCTGTTTCAGGCGCTTCAGCAGGTAGTTGTAGTTCAGGTTGATGGCAACCGGCTCCTTGCCGTCGCCATAGATGATGCCGGGTACGTTGCCCTCACGACGGGCTTGACGGGCGGCCCCCTTGCCTGTCCCCGTCCGCACCACAGCCTGAAGATCGGGGATCTCACGAGCCATAGTCATTCTCCATATGTATATCCGCCATCCTCCAAGGGTGCATGGCGCGACCGGGGGCCTATAGCGGGGATCGGCCGCCGGGAAAAGGGGAAATCGTCGGCTGTCAGGCGGAGCGGCTGCCGCCACATTGTTTGTTGCGGGGGGCCGACGGTACAGTCTTACGGCCGCTGTCGCAGTTGGGGGCGCTTCGCCCCCCATGCCATCGGTTTCTCGAACCGATGGCGAAACCGCGGGCATACCCCAGAGGATATTTCAGGAAGGGAAAGCGGGTGAGGCCGGGCTTTCCCTTCCTGAAATATCCCCGCCGGAGGCATCCGCCGCGCCGGACGGGAAGACCGGCCGGCCCCGAGGCGATGGCGGATGTCGCGGGCGGGATGGTGCCGGCGCGGCGGGTGGGTTAGGGGTCGGGCAAGAGCGGAGGTTCCATGTCCATCCTGTCCACCCTGCGGGCGGCGCGCCCGGCGGTCGCGGCCTTTGCTGCCATGGGCGTGGTCTGGGGCACGTTTGCCGCCGTTCTGCCCGATCTGAAATCCATGCTGGGTGTGGACGAGGCGCGGCTGGGTCTGTTGATCCTGTTCACCCCGATCGCCGCCGTCACCGCAATGCTCCTTGCCCCGGCCATCGGGGCGGCGCTGGGCCGGGTGGCCCTGCCGGTGGCGGCGATACTGATGGCGCTGGCCTTCGCCCTGCCGGGGCAGGCGGCGTCGGTCCTGCTGTTCCCGCTGGCCATGATGGCCTGCGGGGCGGCGACCGGCCTGACGGATGTGCTGATGAACGCCCGCACGGCGCAGATCGAGCATGAGCGCGGGCTGCATCTGATGAACCTGTCGCATGCCGCCTATTCCTTCGGCTATGCCGGGGGGGCGGTTGCCACCGGCGTTCTGCGCGGAATGGAATGGCCGCCGGGTGCGGTGATGGGGGCGATGGCAGCGGTGGCGCTGCTAACCGCGCTGATGACGATCGAGCGCGATGGAACGATCACCGGCCTGCGCGCCCCGAAGGGGGTGGCGGGGGGCGGTCTCGGTCTGGTGCCGGTGATCGGCGGGGCGATGGTTCTGGTGGCCTTCCTGACCGAGAATGCCGCCGAGAACTGGTCGGCGCTGCATATCGAACAGACCCTGGGCGGCAGCCCGCAGCAGGGCGCGATGGGACCTGCCGCGATTGCGCTGACCATGGGCTTCGCGCGGCTGGCGGGGCAGGGACTGGCGGGGCGGATCGGGCCGTTCCTGCTGTTGAAATGCGGGGCAGTCGTCTCGGCCTGCGGGGCGCTGATTGCCGCAACGGCGGTGTCGCCCGCGATGGCCTATGCCGGGTTCATCGTGATGGGGATCGGCTCTTCGGTCATTGCTCCCACGGCCTTTTCGCTGGTGGGTCGCCTGGGACCGGACGAGGCGCGTGCCCGCGCCGTGGCCCGCGCCACGCTGCTGGGCTATTTCGGCTATTTCTTCGGCCCGCCGATGCTGGGCTTTGTTGCGGGGACCTTCGGGCTGCGCTTCGCTTTTGTCTTTGCCTCGGCGATGCTGCTCTTGATCCTGGTGCTGGCCCCCGTCATGGCGACGGTGGCGGGGCGCAAGGCCCCGCGCGCCTAGCGGGCCTGCACCTCGATCAGCCTTGGGCCTGTCATCGGCTGGCGCAGCGCCTCGGCCAGCGCCTGCGGGTCCTGGGCCACGCGGGTGAAGGGCAGGCTGCAGGCGGCGGCGAAATGGCCCATGTCGAAGGGGCTGGGCGAACAGCCGATCACCCTTGTCTGGGCCGAGATCATCGCCTCGGCAATCTCGCGGAAGGCCGCGTTGTTCCAGACAAGGAAGGTGATCGGCAGGGCTTCGTCCACCGCCACCCGCAGTTCGGCCGGATCGAAGCCCAGCCCGCCGTCGCCGATCAGGCAGGTGACATGCGCGCCGGTTGCGACGGCCGCACCAATGGCAGCCCCAGGGCCGAAGCCAAGCGCGCCATAGCCGGTGGCGGCGTTGAACCAGCCCTGCGGGCGGTCGTGATCGTAGCAGAGATTGGCGGCATAGACCGGCTGGGTGCTGTCGCCGACGATCAGGCAGCCGGGCAGGGCATCGCGGACCGCCTCGACCATCGCCAGCTGATCGGGCATCGAGGGATGCAGATCGGCCAGTTCGGCGCGGGCGGCGGCGCGGGCCCTGGCGGCGCGGGCGGCCGCATCGCCCATGCGGGGCGTCAGCATCGGCAGCAGGGCGGAGGCGAAGGCCCCGGCATCGGCGCGGATGCTCAGCCATGCCGGGTGGCGCGCCAGCTGGTCGGCGCAGATGTCCACCCGGATCATGCCTGACAGGTCGGGCAGCTGGCCGTTGACATACATGTCGTAATCGGTCGGTCCCAGTTCGGTGCCAAGGGCAAGGACGGCGTCGGCCTCGCGGATCAGCGCGCGGGTGGCGGCAAGACTGGCCGAAGCCGCGACGGTCAGCGGGTGGCCATGCATCAGGCCGCGGGCATTCGAGGTCTGGATGACCGGGGCGTCCAGCGTCTCGGCAAGGGATTGCACCGCGTCGCCGGACCAGCGCGCACCGCCCCCGATCAAAAGGACGGGCCGCTGCGCGGCATTCAGGCGGGCGGCGGCCTCGTCCAGCGCCTGCGGCGCAATCCTCGGGGGGGCGGGCAGGGCCGCAGGGGCCGCCAGTTCGGGGCAGGGCAGGCCCATCACATCGGTCGGAATCTCGATATGCGCGGGGCCGGGACGGCCGCCCAGCATCGCGGCGAAGGCGCGGTCAAGGACGGGCCCAAGCTGGGCCGGATCGTCCAGCCGCTCGGTATGGCAAAGCGCACGGACCATGGCGGCCTGATCGGGCAGTTCGTGCAGAAGGCCCAGACCCTTGCCAAGACTGGCCCGGCGGTTGACGCCCGAGATCACCAGCATTGGGATGCTGTCTGCTGCGGCCTGTGCCATGGCCGTCAGGGTGTTGGTGAGGCCGGGTCCGGTAATGACAAAGGCCACGCCGGGCCGGCCGGTGACGCGGGCATAGCCATCGGCCATGAACCCCGCGCCCTGTTCATGGCGCGGCGTGACATGGCGGATCTGCCCCGAGGCAAGGCCGCGATACAGCTCGATCGTATGGACGCCGGGAATGCCGAAGACCACCTCGACCCCGCGCGCCGCCAAGCCCTGAACCAGACGTTCGCCGACCGTTGTCATGCCGCATTCCCCCTTTGCCGTGCCGCATGGGCGGCGATCCGTTCCGCTGCCTTGTCGATCAGCGCATCCTCGACCGTCAGGGACAGCCGCAGCCAGCCGTGCAGGCCTTCGCCGAAACTTTCGCCCGGCATCACCGCCACATCCTGATCGGCCAGCAGCCCCAGCGCGAAATCAAGGCCCGAAAGCCCGGTTGCCCGCACGTCGACCAGCGCGAACATTCCCGCTTCGGGCCGGTGGACCCGCAGGCCCGCCACGCCATCCAGCCGCCGCACCAGCAGATCTGCGCGGCGGGCAAAGCGTTCGGCCATCCCGGAGGCCACGGGGGACGGGGCTGAAACGGCAAGGGCCGTCATGTCGGCAATGAAGGGCTGGCTGCCGAACAGCATGGTTTCGGACAGCGGCAACAGGCGCGCGGTGAACTCCGCCGGGCCAACGACCCAGCCCGACCGGAAACCGGGCGCGGCATGGGATTTCGAGATCGAACAGGCGACCACCGTGCGTTCGGCCAGCTCGGGCAGATCCAGCGGCGAGGCAAAGGGCACGCCGGGAAAGACCAGCTCTTCATAGACCTCGTCGGCGACGATCCACAGGTCATGGTCGCAGGCGATGCGCCCCAGCGCGGCAATGTCGTCGCGGCGCAGCACCGCCCCGGTGGGATTGTGCGGGCTGTTCAGGAACAGGATGCGGCTGCGCGAGGTGATCCGGGCGGCAACATCGGCCGGATCCATGCGGAACCCGTTCCCGGCCCGCAGCGGCACCGGCACCATGACGGCCCCGGTCTGGGCGATCAGCCCTTCATAGGTGGCATACATCGGGTCGCCGACCAGCACCTCGTTGCCAGGTTCCAGAAGCGTGCGGAAGGCGGCGTAAAGACAGGTCTGGGTGCCGGGCAGACAGATCACCTGATCGGTTCCGATGGGACGGCCGCGCCGGGCAGCATAGCGCCGGGCAATCGCCGCAACGGCCAGCGGCTCCCCCCTCCCATTGGAATATCCGGTGCGGCCGGCCGCCATGGCGCGGGCGGATTCGGCGATCATCTCGGGCGGGGTCGGCACATCCGGCTCGCCGATGGTCAGTTCGATCACCTGACGGCCCTCGGCCCTGGCGGCACGGGCGCGGGTGTGAACCTCCCATTTGGCAGAGCCAAGTCCCGACAGCCGACCGGTGACGCTTGCATATCTCATGGATCGGTTCCTTCTGTCCTCTCGTGGGGGCGCTCGGCACTGGCCAGCCCGAGTTCGGGGATGAACATCGCATGGGCGGTCAGATCGACGCCCAGAATGGCCCCGACCGAGGTCAGCCCGATGCGCACCAGCTCTCCGGCGGCAAACCCGTGCGGCAACACGCCGCCCTCAAGCCAAAGTCCGTCGATCACCGCATTGCAAGCAATGGCCTCCTGCCGCAGCCGGGCAGGGGTCGCGCCGGGACGGTCCAGATCGGCGATCAGCCCCTGCAACATGTCGCGGTAGCGCAAATAACCCTTCTCATGCAGCGCCAGCAGGGCAGGATCGGCCTGGACCGTGTGCAGATAACCGGCCCAGAGGCCCACCGCCCCCGCATCCACCACCGGCGGCCGCAGGGATGCCGCGATGAAGACGGCCAGCCGCTCGGCCGCATTGGCCCCGGCCCCCATCAGCGCATCACTGCCCTTGTCGGTCATCCCGTCGATCAGCGTCCGATAGGCCGCACGCGACAGATCGTCCTTCGAGCCGAAGTAATGCCGGATCAATCCGGGCGTGACCCCCGCCCGTTCGGCAATCGCGCGCACGGTGGCGGCCCGAGGCCCACCCTCGGCCACCAGCGACTGCGTGGCATGAATCAGCGCCTCGCGGCGGTGATCCTCGCTTTCGCGGCGATAGGGGCGGCGGTCGGGTTTCATGGTGGAGCCGGTTGTTATACAGATGCATAATCCGATACGGCACGCGCTGACGCAAGGGGCTGCAATCGGAATGAGCGCCTTGCGGCGCAAGTTTGCAGCTCGCGGTCTGCTCGAACCGGTGGCGCAGCCCGCTCGCACCTCCGGCGGGGATATTTCAGGAAGGGAAAGCCGGGATGCTTCCTCTTTCCCTTCAGCAAATATCCTGGGGAGTTTGAGGGGCAAGGCCCCTCATCCCCCGAGGAGGAGGCGAAGCCCGACGACGAGATGAAAGATTCGCGCCGCAAGGCGCTCCGCTGGAAACCGGCTGGTTCAGCTGCCCGGCCTGCCGCCTTTTGGGGCCACATCCTTGTGAATGATCACATCGGTTTGCGGATAGGTCCTGAGGATCGCCTGGCGCAGCGCGGCACCGATGTCATGCGCTTCGCGCAGGGGCTGGTCGCCGTCCAGTTCGATATGCAGATTGACGAAGATGCGACGCCCGGCGGTGCGGGTCTTGAGATCGTGAAAGCCATGCACGCCGGGCCAGCCGTGGGCGATGGCGGCAATCCCCTCGATCACAGCCGGATCGGCGCGGCGGTCCATCAGCGCATCCCAGGCCCCCTTGCCGACATGGGCCGCGCCGTAAAGCATCACGGCCGATGCCGCCAGCGCCACCCAGGCATCGACATTGACCAGGCCCCAGCGGGCCGAGACCCAGAGCGCGACGATCGCCCCGAGTCCCGGCAGAAGATCGCCAAGATAATGCAGGCGATCCGCCGCCACCACGCGGCTGCCAGTGGCGCGCGCCACCCGGCCCTGCCACCAGACCAGCGCCAGAGTCAGCGCGAGGGAGGCCGCCATCACCGCCATCCCCAAGCCTTCCTGCGCCAATTCGGGCGTGGCGGGGGCGGTCAGCCGCATCCCCGCCGTCCAGCCGATCAGCAGTGCCGATGCGGTGATGAACAGCGCCTGTGCCAAGGCCGCCAGATCCTCGGCCGAGGAATGGCCGAAGGCATGATCCTCGTCCGCCGGTCGTGCCGCATAGATCAACGCGGCGGCAGCCCCGAGGCTCATCATCAGATCCAGTGCGGAATCGGCCAGCGAGGCCGCGATCGACAGCGCCCCGGTCGCAGACATCGCCCAGAGCTTCAGCCCGACCAGCGTGGAGGAGACCGCGACCGAGGCCAGCCCTGCCGTCAGCGTCAGTTTCGTGTCATGGTCCGTCATCGCCGTCTCCGCGTTTCGGGCCAGCGCTACCGCCAGCCGCAGCGCAGGGCAAGGCCGCGCTATTCGACGATCTCGTCCGCGCCCACGCCCCATAGCGCCGATTTCATCACCCAGCCGCGTTCGCCGCCCGCCTGGATGCGGCACCAGGTCGGGCTGCATTCCTGCACCCGGCCGATCACCCCCATTTCAGCCTGGGCCACCACGGCGGACCGGTCGTCCGGCGATGCGCGCAGCTCTGCCATGTCCAGCGTCACGACGACCGAGCGCACACCTGACAACAGCGCGTAATGCACCCAGCCGCCCGCGCCGTCCTGATCCTCGACCCGGCGCCAGTTGTCGAATTCGGCGGTGATCTTCAGTGGCATGCCGGGGCGGGTGAACACCCAGTCGATGCGATGGGTCAGGCCGGGGCCGCGGCGGGCATTGCCCTCGTCGCCCTTCAGGCTGACATAGCGCGGCAGGGGCAGGTTGGTGACGCAGCCAAAGCCCGGCTTGCAGTCTTTGGCGGCCTTGTCCGTCTTTGAAACGTCCGTCTTTGAAACCGGCACCACATCGGCAATCGGGCCGATGGCCTCGCCCAGGGTCTCGGGCTGGATGTCGGGTCCGGCCTCCTGCGCAGGGGCTGCGCCCGTGCCAAAGCCCAGCGCAATCGCCAAAGCTGCCGCCATCCCGCGCATATTCATCCTGCCGCCCTTTCGGACCCGCCGCACGCGCCCCGCGCCTGCAAGGTCCTGTCGTCTTGCTGCTGCCATCACTGCCGGGGCTTGTGAACCGCCCCGCTTCCCGCCACTCTGCCGCAGCACCAACCGATTTGGAAGACCCGGCGGAGGACCCATGCCAAACCAGCGCCTGAGTGTTGTCGTGACGCGACGCTTGCCCGAGGCTGTCGAGACCCGGATGAAAGAGCTGTTCGATGTCGAACTGCGCGACCCGGATACCAAGATGAGCCGCGAGGAGCTGGCCGCCGCGATGGCGCGGGCCGATGTGCTGGTGCCCACGATCACCGACAGCATCGACGCGGGCCTGATCGCGCAGGCGGGCGAGCGGCTGAAACTGATCGCCAATTACGGCGCGGGGGTGGATCATATCGACGTGGCCACCGCCCGCAGCCGGGGCATCCTGGTGTCGAACACGCCGGGCGTGGTGACAGAGGATACCGCCGACATGGTGATGGCGCTGATCATGGCGGCGACCCGGCGGATTCCCGAAGGTCTGGCCACCATGCAGGCGGGCAAATGGGAAGGCTGGTCGCCGACGGCCTTTCTGGGGCACCGGATGGCGGGCAAGCGGCTGGGCATCCTGGGCATGGGGCGGATCGGCATGGCCGTTGCGCGCCGCGCCCGCGCCTTCGGCTGCCAGGTGCATTACCACAACCGGCGCCGCCACCGGCCCGAAGTGGAGGCGGAGCTGGAGGCGACCTGGTGGGAAAGCCTGGATCAGATGCTGGCGCGGATGGATATCGTTTCCATCAACTGCCCGCATACGCCGTCGACCTTTCACCTGCTGAACGCGCGGCGGCTGAAGCTGATGAAACCCACGGCGGTGGTGGTGAACACCTCGCGCGGCGAGGTGATCGACGAGAATGCGCTGACCCGCGCGCTGCGGTCGGGCGAACTGGCCGGGGCCGGACTGGACGTCTATGAACACGGCACCGAGATCAACCCCCGCCTGCGCGAAGTGCCCAATGTGGTGCTGCTGCCGCATATGGGATCGGCCACGATCGAGGGCCGGGTGGAGATGGGCGAAAAGGTGATCATCAACATCAAGACCTTTGCCGACGGCCACCGCCCGCCGGATCAGGTGGTGCCGGGGATGCTGTAGGGCTTCCGTCCGCCCGGCAGGGCGGCCGGATTCGCGCCGGACCCCGGACTTCGGTTTCCTGGACCTCAGCTTTCCCGGAACGCGCGCGAGAAGTAATCGGTGAACGGCTTCAGCAGATAGGCCAGCGGGGTCTGGGCTTCGGTCTGGATGAATGCCTCGACCGGCATGCCGGGCAGCAGGGTCTGATCTTCCAGCTTGGCGATTTCGCCATCGTCAAGCACGATTTCAGCCCGGTAGAACGACGCCATCGTCTTCTGATCGGTAAAGGCATCGGCGGAAATCACCGAAACCTTGCCTTTCAGATGCGGCGTGGTGCGGCTGGAAAAGGCCGAGAACACCAGTTCGACCGGCTGGCCGACATGGATCTGGTCGATGTGGATGGGGGCCACCTGGGTGGCGATCACCAGCGGGCGATCCTGAGGCACGATATACAGCACCGGATCTGCGGCCCGGATCACCGCGCGCGGCGTGGTGACGGCAAGGCCCAGCACCACGCCCGAAACCGGGGCGCGCAGGTCCAGCCGGGAAATCCGTTCGTCCACCGCCCGCAACCGTTCGGCCAGTTCCATGAGAGCGGGGCCGATCTCGCGCAATTCGTTCTCGGCATCCTCGATGCGGGCGCTGGCAAGGCGGCTGATCTCAAGCTCGATCTCGGTGATGCGGCCTTCGGCCTGGGCGCGGCTGGCGGTCAATTCGCCCTGCAAGCCCTGCAACCGCGCCTGTTCGCGTTCCAGCGACAGCACGGTCGACGCCTGGGCCAGACCCTTTTCCAGCAGGGCCTGCTGGTTGTGCAATTCGGTCTGGATCAGGCCAAGCTGGGTGTCGAGTGCGGCTTTCTGGGCATCCACCCCTTCGATCTGCGATCCGATCTGGCCGATGCGGCGGCGCAGCTGTTCGTTGGTGGTGGTGAAGGTGTCCAGCCGGGCCGCGAACAGCCGCACCTGACCGTCCAGCAGCTCATCCACGGCGGGATCGGTGCCGACAAGGGCGGCCAGATCGGCGGGAAAGACCGGGGCGGGTTCGCCGTTCCGTTCGGCCGTCAGGCGGGCACGGCGGGCGACAAGCTCATGCAACTGACCCAGCGTGATGGCGCGTTCCGATCGCAGCAGCGTGCCGTCCAGCCGGATCAGCACATCGCCTGCGGTGACGGCAGCCCCTTCGATCACGTCGATTTCGGCCACCACGCCGCCATCGGGATGCTGGACGACCTGACGGTTCAACTCCACCTCGATGCGGCCGGGGGCGACGATGGCCCCTGAAAGCCGGGTCATTGTTGCCCAGGCCCCGAAACCGCCCAGAAGCAGCGCCAGCGTCACAAGGCCAAGAAGGACCGGGCCACGGACAGACCAGAACGGGCGGGCGGGGCGGTCAGAGGGGGCGGTCATGCCACACCTCCGGGGGTCACGGCGCGGGCGATGTCGCCGGCATTCTTGACCATCTCGCGCAGAACCTTGTCGCGTGGGCCAAAGGCGGCGGCGGCCCCATCGGCCAGCACAAGCAGCAGGTCGCATTCCTGAATGGCGGCCGGGCGGTGGGCCATGATCAGCACCGAACGGCCGCTTTCCTTGGCGCGGCGGATCGACTGGTTCAGCGCCATAGACCCGTCGTTGTCCAGGCTGGAATTCGGTTCGTCCAGCACCAGAAACACCGGATCGCCATAAAGCGCCCGCGCCAGTCCGACGCGCTGCACCTGCCCGCCGGACAGCCGGCCGCCCATGGTGGCCACTTCGGTATCATAGCCCTGCGGCATCGCCTTGATCAGGTCATGCGCGGCGGCGGCCTGGGCGGCGGCGACGATGGCATCGGCATCGGCGTTCTGGTCGAGACGCGAGATATTGGCGGCAATGCTGCCATCGAACAGCGTCACACGCTGCGGCAGATAGCCGATGTAGCGCCCAAGCTGATCGGGATCGTACTGGTCCAGCGTGGCCCCATCCAGCCGGACCTGGCCCGCCGCGGGGGGCCAGACCCCGATCAGCGCCCGCGCCAGCGAGGATTTGCCCGAGCCGGACGGCCCGATCACCCCCAGCGCCTGCCCCGGTTCCAGCGTGAAGGACAGGTTGCGCAGCACCGGCCTGGCCTCGCCGGGGATGGTCAGCGTCAGGTTGCGCACCTCCAGCCGGGCGGCAGGCCGGGGCAATCTTGTGCGCGGCTGTTCGGGGGGAACCTGCGCCAGCAGCGTCTCAAGCCGCTGGCGGGCCTGACGGGCGCGGGTCAGCGTGGACCATTGGCCCACCGTCACCTCGATCGGTTGCAGGGCGCGGCCCATCAGGATCGACCCGGCGATCATCGCCCCGGCCGACAGCTCTCCGCGCAGCACCAGCCAGGCCCCGATGCCGAGGATGGCCGATTGCAGGAACAGCCGGAACGTCCGGGTGGTGACGCTGAACGCCCCCGCCGTATCGGTCGCGGCCAGAGATCTTTCCGACGCCCGCCCGCGCAGCGCCTGCCAGCGGTCAAAGGCGGCCCCGGTCATGCCAAGCGCGCGCACCAGTTCGGATTCGGATTTCAGGTTGTCGGCCTGCCGGTCGGCGCGCTGGCCAAGGGAAACCGCCTCCAGCAGTGCGGCTTCGCTGGCGCGCTGGTTCATCAGCGTGACAAGGATCAGCACCACCATCCCGGCGATGGCCGTCCAGCCCAGCCAGGGGTGGAAGATGAACAGCGCGGCGGCGAAGACCGGTGTCCAGGGGAGATCGAACAGCGCCATCAGGGCGGGCGAATTCCAGACCCGCGACAGGGTTTCCAGATCGCGCTGGGCGGTATGCGCGTTCAGATCCTGCGGCGCGACCGTCAGGCGGCGGAAGGCGGCCGACAGCACGCGACGGTCAAGATCGGCCTGCAACCGCGCGCCTACCCGCGCCATGACGCGGTTTCGGGCATGGTCCAGCACCCCCATGGTCAGAAACAGAAAGGCCGCCAGCGCCGACAGCGCCAGCAGCGTGGCTTCCGACCGCGAGATCAGCACCCGGTCATAGATCTGCAACATGTAGAGCGGCGAGGTCAGCATCAGCAGATTGACGAAGACCGAAAACACGAAGGCCGCCACCAGCGCATGACGCGACCTCTGCCGGATCGAGACAAGCTCTTGCTGGCCCGCCCGGATGTCCTGTTTGCCGCTCATGGCCTGCCGCATCCTTTGTTGGGCCTGATTCTGCCCGTTCCGCAACCCCGGCGCAATGCTCAGGCCGCTTCTTGCCGCCGCTGCCCCGGTCGTGGCAAGGACGGTTGTCTTGGCACAGCCCTGCCGGTATGGAAAACCGAGGCGATATGCCGCGTTTCCGGTCTGTGGCCGGTGTGCCGGTCGTGCGGGACGTTAGGGAGAAGGCGGTGAATTTTCCATTTATTTCTGCCGGGCAGCGCGGCGCGCTTGCACCCGTTGCACTGGCGCTGCTGTTGCAGGCCTGCGGCCCCGCCCCGCAGGCAAGCGGCATCAATGATCCGCTGGAACCGATGAACCGCGCCGTGCACGGGCTGAACAAGGGGCTGGATACGGTCATCCTGCGCCCCGGTGCGCAGGCCTATGGCGTGGTGCCCGATCCGCTGCGGCAGGGCGTGTCGAACGTGGCCGCCACGCTGGATCTGCCGGGCGATGTGGCGAATGACCTGTTGCAGGGCAACCTGCATGATGCCACCTCGAATTTTCTGCGCTTCGGCGTGAATGTGGTCTTCGGGATCGGGGGGCTGCTGGATGTGGCGACCGAGGCCGGTATCCCGGAACGGTCCACCGATTTCGGCGAAACGCTGCACGTCTGGGGCGTGGGCGAAGGGCCCTATGTCGAACTGCCGGGATTTGGCCCGTCGACCGCGCGCGATGCGGTGGGATTGGCCGTGGATCTGGCGCTGAATCCGGTGAACCGGGTGGCCAAGGGCAAGGATGCGACGGCGGCGACCGTTGCCAAGATCCTTGCACGATTGCGTGATCGGGACCGTTATTCCAACACGGTGGATTCCGTCCTATATGACAGTGCCGACAGTTATGCGCAGGCGCGGCTGCTGTATCTGCAGAACCGCCGGTTCGAACTGTCGCGCGGAACGGCCGCAGAGGGCGGGGGGGCCGCTGCGGAGGATGGTTTCATCGACCCCTATGAGGACTGAGATGCCGAGTGATCTTCTGATTTCCCGCCGGACCTTCGGCCTTGGCCTTGGGGCCGGGCTTGCCCTGACCGCCCTGCCTGCGGCGGCCCTGAACACAGATCAGGCGCGGGCGCTGATCGACAAGGCCGTGGGCGACATCAACAAGGTCATCGCCTCGGGCAAGTCGGAAAGCGCCATGCTGGGCGATTTCGAAAAGCTGTTCGCCCGCTATGCCGACGTGCCGACGATCGCGCGGTCCGCCCTGGGCGTGGCGGCGCGCTCGGCATCGGACGCGCAGATGAAAGCCTTCACCAAGGCGTTCCAGGTCTATATCAGCCGCAAATACGGTCGCCGCTTCCGCGAATTTATCGGCGGGCGGATCGAAGTGACCGATGCGCATCCGCTGAAAAGCTATTTCGAGGTGATCTCGACCGCGCATCTGAAGGGGGAAAGCCCGTTCGAAGTGCGCTGGCATGTGTCGGACAAGGCCGGGAAAAGCCTGTTCTTCAACATCATCATCGAAGGCGTCAACATGCTGGCGTCCGAGCGCACCGAAATCGGCGCGATGCTGGACAAGCGCAAGGGCGACATCGACGCGCTGATCGAGGACCTGAAGAAAAGCTGACGCCGCAAGGGGGCGCTGCCCCCGTCCGCTGATGCGGACTCCCCTTGAGATATTTGGGTTCTGAAAGAGGGGCCTCTTTCAGAAGGAAAATATCCCCGTCGGAGGCAGCGCGGTCCGGGCCAGGGGCTGCGGCGGAAATCCGGGATCGGGGCTGTCAGTTGCCCTGCCCCAGAACCTCGTTCAGGATCTGCTCGGCCAGGTCATCCTCGGTCATCCCCGGCTGGTTGGGGTTCGAGCCGTCGAAATAGGGCACATCCTCGGGCTGGACGAAATCATTCGGGTTATAGGGGCCGGTATAGGCCTCGGGCGGGGGCGAGAAGGTGCTGGGCGGGATCGCCTTGGGCAGCGGTTTCGCCTCGGTTCCCTCGCTGACACGGGCCATCACCTCATGCCAGATTTCCGCCGGAAGGCCGCCGCCGGTGACGCCTGTCAGCGGGGTGTTGTCGTCATAGCCCAGCCAGACGCCCACCACATAATCGGCGGTGAAGCCCACGAACCAGGCGTCGCGGGCGGAATTGGTGGTGCCGGTCTTGCCCGCCACCTCGCGCCCGTCCAGCCGCGCGCGCGTGCCGGTTCCCGTCTCGACCACCTGCGTCATCATGTAGATCAGCGCATGGGCCGCCTCTTCGCGGATCACCCGTTCGCCGATGCCGCCGCCTTGCCCGAACAGGGGTTCGTTTTCATGCTGCAACCGCAGCGCCACCAGGCCATAGGGCACCACCGCCGAGCCGCCGTTCAGGATGCCGGCATAGGCCCCCGTCATCTCGATCAGCGTCGATTCCGATGCCCCCAGCGCCAGCGCCGGGCCATCGGCCAGGTTCTGCGCCACGCCGAATTGCGTCGCCACCGTTTTCACCAGATCGCGGCCGACCAGTTCCTGTATCTTCACCGCCGGGATGTTGCGGCTTTCGGCAAGAGCTTGGGTCAGCGTGATCATGCCCTTGAACTTGCCGTCGTAATTCTTGGGCTCATAGAGGCCCGAGCCCGGAACGTTGATCGACCATGGGCTGTCATCGACATAGTCCAGCGGGCTGTAGCCAAGATCCATGGCCACGGCGTAGATGAACGGCTTGAAGGCCGATCCGGTCTGGCGCAGGGCCTGCGTTGCGCGGTTGAAATCCCCCGCCTGCGGCAGATCGCGCCCGCCGACCATGGCGCGCACGGCGCCATCCGCGCTCATCACCACGATGGCGGCCTGGGCCTTGGACCCGGCCTTCACCTTGTTCTCGAACACCCAGGCCAGTGCTTCTTCGGCCTGGGTCTGGATGTGCTGGTCCAGTGTGGTTTCGATGATCACATCTTCTGTGGTGTCGCGGGCCAGATAATCCGGTGTCGTCTCCATCACCCAATCGGCGAAGAAGCCGCCCATCTTCTGACGGGCATTCTTTGACAGCTGGGCGGGGTTGGTGCGCGCTTCGTCGGCCTCGGCCTTGGTCAGATAGCCCTGTTCCTCCATCAGCCCGATCACCACGGCCGCCCGGTCGCGGGCGCGCTGCATGTTGCCGGTGGGGGCATAGGTGGACGGGGCCTTCAGAAGACCGGCCAGCATCGCCGCCTCGGCCGGGTCCACATTGGCGGCGGACTTGCCGAAATAGCGTTGCGAGGCGGCTTCGAAGCCGCGCGCACCCGCACCCAGATAGGCGCGGTTGAAGTAGATCGTCAGGATGTCTTCCTTGGAGTATTTCAGCTCCATCGCCATCGAGAACGGAACTTCCTTCAGCTTGCGCCACATCCCGCCCGACCGGCAGTCCTTTTCGTAATCGGCTTCGGTCTTCCAGACGGCGGGATCCCATTGCACGCCAAGGCACAGAAGCTTGGCCACCTGCTGCGTGATGGTCGACCCGCCGTTGCCTTCAAAGGCCCCCCGGCCTTCGGCCAGGTTGATGCGGATGGCGCTGGCGATGCCGCGCGGGCTGATGCCCATGTGCCAGTAGAACCGCTTGTCCTCGGTCGCGACCACGGCGTCATGCAGGTATTTCGATACGGTATCGGCCGTGATCTGGCCGCCGAAGGTTTCGCCCCGCCAGGCAAAGACCTCGCCGCTGCGGTCCAGCATTGTGACGGAACCGCGGGCACGGCCATCCAGAAGATCGGTCAGAGGCGGCAACTGGGCATAGAAATACATAACGATCGCGCCAAGGATCAGCGCGCCGACGGCGGTGACACGCCACAGCACCGACCAGATCATCCGCCAGAAGAACAGGATCGTCCCGACGATCAGCCCGTGCCGCCGCCGCGGGCGCTGCGGCTTGCGCGGAGGTTTTGGCGGCACCGCCTTGCGGGCGGGCTGGGCCGTCGTCGCCCCCCGTGCATAGCGTCTGTCTGCCACCAGCGGACCCTTGCCGCCCTTGCTCGTTACCATCGAATGCCCGCCCGATACCCGTCCGCCTGAACGGCGCGATCTGATTTCTCTGGACCATAGCCTGCTTTTGTCGCGAAGCGAAGACCACGCGGCGGATTGGGCAAAGCCCCGCGCCCTTGGGCGATTCGGATCACTGATCGCCCAATAAACGGGCGTAACCCGTGGCTTGTGCAAAATTTGTGCAATTTTTGCGGATCGCAGGCGCGAAACCGCCGCGGTTTTCTTGTGCTGCAACTGCAAACTGCCGCCTCATCCTGCCCAAGGGCCCAACCCCGGGCCCCTGCCACAAGAAGGGGAAGGACGTGAAACTCATCATCGCAGCAATCAAGCCGTTCAAGCTGGACGAGGTCCGCGAAGCGCTGACCACGATTGGCGTGCGCGGCATGATGGTGACGGAAATCAAGGGCTTCGGCTCTCAATCCGGCCATACCGAAATCTATCGCGGGGCCGAATATGCCGTGAATTTCGTGCCGAAGGTCCGGCTTGAGATCGTGGTAGCCGACAGCCTGGCCGATCAGGTCGTGACCACCATCCGCACCACCGCCAAGACCGACAAGATCGGCGACGGAAAGATTTTCGTTCTCGACGTTGAACATGCCGTGCGGGTGCGCACCGGCGAAACCGATGACGACGCGCTGTAACGGCCGGGGAAGAGGGGACATCAGAAAAATGAACACCAATCCGAAAATTGCAGGCCTTGCGGCGGGTGCCGCATCGCTTCTGGCCAGCCTGCCGGCCTGGGCGCAGGAAACCACCGAAACTGTGACCGAAGTGGTCGAGGCTGCTCCGGTCTCGAACCTGGACAGCGGCGATACCGCCTGGATGATCGTGGCGACCGTCCTGGTCATGTTCATGATCCTGCCGGGACTGGCGCTGTTCTACGGCGGGCTTGTGCGCGCCAAGAACATGCTTTCCGTGCTGGTGCAGGTCACGGCCGTCGCCTCGACCATCATGATCGTCTGGGTGGTCTACGGCTATTCCTTCGCCTTCGGCGGGTCGGAAAGCCCCTATTTCGGCGGCTTCGGCAAGCTCTTCCTGTCGGGTGTCACCGCCACATCGGAATCCGGCACCATCCCGGAATACCTGTTCATCGCCTTCCAGATGACCTTTGCGGCCATCACCCCCGCGCTGATCGTCGGCGCCTTCGCGGAACGCATCAAGTTCGGCGCGGTTCTGGCCTTCTCGGTCCTCTGGGTGACTTTCGTCTATTTCCCCATCGCCCATATGGCATGGGATGCCAACGGCCTGTTCTTCGGCTGGGGTGTTCTGGACTTTGCCGGCGGCACGGTGGTTCACATCAACGCCGGGATCGCGGGCCTTGTCGGTGCCATCCTCTTGGGCAAGCGGACCGGCTATGGCAAGGACAACATGGCGCCCCATTCGCTGCCCCTGGCAGTGACCGGTGCGGGGATGCTGTGGGTCGGCTGGTTCGGCTTCAACGCAGGCTCGGCCCTTGGGGCAGGCACGCTGGCGACGCTGGCCGTGATCAACACCTTCACCGCAACCGCCGGTGCGACGGTGGCCTGGCTTCTGGCCGAGAAACTGCTGCGCGGCAAAGCGTCCGCTCTGGGCGCGGCATCGGGGATCATCGCCGGTCTGGTTGCGGTGACGCCGGCTGCCGGCGCGGTCGGTCCGGTCGGAGCCATCGTCCTTGGTGCCATCGCCTCGCTGATCGCCTATTACTTCGTTGCCGTGGTCAAGAAAAAGGCCGGTTATGACGACAGCCTTGATGTCTTCGGCATCCACGGCGTCGCCGGCATCATCGGCGCCATCGGCACCGGCATCTTCGCCTCGGCCAGCTTCGGCGGGCAGGGCTATGCCGAGGGTGTGACCATGGGCGCACAGGTCTGGACCCAGATCCTTGCCGTGGCGATCACGGTGATCTGGTGCGGCGTGGTCTCGGCCATCCTCTACAAACTGATCGATCTGGTCATCGGCCTGCGCGTCCCGGTCGATGCCGAGCGTGAGGGTCTGGACCTGACCTCGCATGGCGAACAGGCCTATCATTCCTGAGACCAAGCGACGGCGGGCCGAACTTCCTTTCGGCCCGATGAAACCGGAACGGCCCGCAGATCTCTCTGCGGGCCGCTTTTCTTTCTGCAGGCTTCTCGTCGCGGTCACGACGACGAGCGCAGCGAAGGACGAGGGTCAGATCACCCCAAGGGCGCGCATCGCTTCGGCCACGCGGACGAAGCCCGCGATATTGGCCCCCAGGACATAATCGCCCGGCGCGCCGTATTCTTCGGCCGTCGCGGCACAGGTGTCATGGATGTTGCGCATGATCACGGCCAACCGGGCCTCGGTCTGTTCAAACGTCCAGCTGTCGCGGCTGGCGTTCTGCTGCATCTCCAGCGCCGAAGTCGCCACGCCGCCCGCATTCGCCGCCTTGCCGGGGGCGAAGAGGACACCCGCCTCCTGGAAGATGCGCACCGCATCGGGGGTGGAGGGCATGTTCGCGCCTTCGCCCACCGCGACCACGCCGTTCTGCACCAGCGTCTTCGCATCCTTGCCAGTCAGTTCGTTCTGGGTGGCCGAGGGCATGGCGACATCGCAGGGCACGTCCCAGATCGCACCCTTCTCGACATAATGCGACCCGGTGCCCTTCAGGCGGGCATATTCCGAGATCCGCTGGCGGCGGACCTCCTTGATCTCTTTCACCAGCGCGAGGTCGATGCCGTTTTCATCCACCACATAGCCGGCGGAATCCGAACAGGCGATGATCTTGCCACCAAGGCTTTGCACCTTTTCCATCGAATAGATGGCGACGTTGCCGGAGCCCGAGACCACGACACGTTTGCCGTCAAAGGTCTGGCCCTTGGTCGCCAGCATGGATTCGATGAAATAGGTGTTTCCGTAGCCGGTGGCCTCTTTGCGGGCGCGCGAGCCGCCATAGGACAGGCCCTTGCCGGTCAGGACACCGGCCTCATAGCGGTTCGATAGCCGCTTGTATTGGCCGAACATGAAACCGATCTCGCGCCCGCCGACGCCGATGTCCCCGGCCGGAACGTCGGTGTATTCGCCAAGATGGCGCGACAGTTCGGTCATGAAGCTTTGGCAGAAGCGCATGATTTCGGCATCGGACCGGCCCTTGGGGTCGAAATCCGAACCGCCCTTGCCGCCGCCGATGGGCATGCCGGTCAGCGCGTTCTTGAAGGTCTGCTCGAAACCCAGGAACTTGATGATCCCGACATTCACCGAAGGATGAAAGCGGATGCCGCCCTTGTAGGGACCAAGCGCCGAGTTGAACTGCACGCGGAAGCCGCGGTTGATGCGGACCTGGCCCTTGTCATCGGTCCATGGCACGCGGAAGATGATCTGACGTTCGGGTTCGCAGATGCGTTCGATCAGGGCGTCGTCGGCATAGTCGGGGTGCTTGGCGATGACCCGGCCCAGGCTTTCCAGCACTTCGCGCACGGCCTGATGGAACTCGGCCTCGCCGGCATTGCGGCGGGTCACTTCCGCCAGAATCGGTTCAAGTTTCTCGTCAAGCTGCATGAAAAGCCCTTCCTTCCTTGCCTGAAAATCAGGCGACCGGGCGGAGTTAGGGTAATTCCTGAGCAGCTTGAAGGGTCAATGCGCAAGAAATGGGCGGTATGGCGACAAATCGGGCAATTTGTCGCAAACCGACGGTTCTCAGCCGACCAGCGTGATGATCGCGGTTCCGGCCACCGCCAGCGCGGCCCCCAGCCATGCCATCGCTGACGGGGCGCGGCGGCTGGTCGCCCAGACCATCGGCAGGATCAGGATCGGCGCGGTTGACGACAGCGTGGTGACGATGCCGACATCGCCCACCGCCAGCGCCGCCATCAGCAGGGACATGCCGACGAAGATGCCTGTCAGGGCGGACCAGCCGATCAGCCGCTGCGCCTGCGGTTCGGGCCGCGTTTTGGGGCGCAGCGCAGGAATGGTCAGCAAGAGGACGAAGAACAGCGCACCAAGACCGGATCGGACGGCCATTGCGGCAAAGGGCTCTACCCCCGCCTCCATCGCGGGGCGGGCCAGCAGGCTGCCGGTCGCCTGGCCAAGCGCGGTGATGACGCCAAGCGTCAGCCCGGTGCCCAATGCCTTCGGGCCGCGCAGATCATCCCGGCTGCCGGGGCCGAGGATGGCGCAACTGATACCCAGAAGGATCAGCGCCACCCCCGCGCCCTGCATCAGATTCACCGTCTCGCCCCGGAAGACCCAGCCAAGGGCGACGGCGAAGGGGGCCGACAGGGTGAAGACCAGCGCATTCAGCCGCGCGCCGATGCGCTGGATGGTGGCGATGAAGGTGGTGGTCGCCAGCATGATCCCGGCGGCGGCAGAACCCGTCAGCCACAGGAACTGTGTCCAGCCCATCGTGCGCCAGCTGCCAAGGATCAGCATGGCGGTGGCGGTCAGGACAAAGCCGATGCCCATCTGCCAGCGCGCCAGTTGCAAGGGACCGACCCGGCCCGTGATGCGGTCGATCAGCAGGGCCGAGACCGCGAATGTGGCCGCCGCCGCAAGGGAAAGGACGACGGCCAGCATGAGGTTGGATCAGCCGATCACCTGTGCGATGGCGGCGGCCAGCACCGGAACGGTTCTTGCGTTCAGTCCGGCGATGTTGATCCGGCTGTCGCCGACCATATAGATGCCGTGCTTTTCACGCAGGGTGGTCACTTGCGCTTCGGTCAGACCAAGGCGGCTGAACATGCCACGGTGATCCGCCACAAAGTCGAAACGGTCGGAATTGGTGGCGCGGCGCAGCTCGTCCGCCAGCTGCTTGCGCAGCCCCAGCATGTTCTGGCGCACCTCTTCCAGCTCGGCCTTCCAGTCGGCGGTCAGGGCGGCATCTTCAAGGATCATCGTCACCAGCCGGGCGCCGTGATCGGGCGGGAAGCTGAAGTTCTGCCGGTTCAGGAAGTTGAGGTTGCCCTGCACCACCGCCTTGCGATCCGCGCTGGTCAGCGCGATCAGGATGCCGGTCCGTTCGCGGTAGATGCCGAAGTTCTTGCTGCAAGATGCGGCGATCAGAACCTCGGGGAAAGCCGCCGCCACCTTGCGGGTGGCCTCGGCATCGGCATCCAGCCCGTCGCCAAAGCCCTGATAGGCCAGATCGACGAAGGGCACCGCCCCCTTGCGTTGCAGAAGGGCGATGACTTGATCCCATTGCGGTTGCGTCAGGTTCGCCCCGGTCGGGTTGTGGCAGCAGCCGTGCAGCAGCACGGCATCGCCCGCAGCAACACCCTCAAGGTCCGCCAGCATTCCGGCAAAGTCGATGCCCGAGGTGGCAAGGTCGAAATAGCGATACTCGGCCCCCGTCATCCCCAGATACTTCATGATCGAGGGATGGTTCGGCCAGGTCGGGTTGCTCATCCATACCCGCGCCTTGGGATTGGCCATGCGGATCAGTTCCAGCGCCTGCCGGATGGCGCCCGTGCCGCCCGGCGTGGCGACCGAGGCCGCCCGGTCGGCAAAGCCGTCGCCGAGGATCATCTGCACCATGGCGGCACTATAGGCCGGTTCACCGGCAAGGCCGGTATAGGTCTTGGTGGTCTCGGCCTCCCACAGTTTCTTCTCGGCGGCCTTCACGGCGCGCATCACCGGGGTCAGGCCGGTTGCATCCTTGTAGACGCCGACGCCAAGGTCGATCTTGTCGGTGCGCGGGTCGTCGCGGAACAGGGCGATCAGCGCCAGGATCTTGTCCTGCGGCTGCGGGTTCAGGCTTTCCAGCATTGTCGTCATCCTCAGGGTTCAGGCGGGGCCGGTGGCAACCGGCAGATCGTCATACATGCCCCATTCGGCCCAGGACCCGTCATAAAGCGCCCAGTTGCGATGGCCGATCCGCTCCAGCGCCAGCGCCAGGACGGCGGCGGTGATGCCCGATCCGCAACTGGTGATGGCGGGTTTCGTCAGATCCACGCCCGCTTCGGTGAAGACGGCGCGCAGGGCGGCGGGGTCCTTCATCGTGCCATCGGCATTCAGCAGGCTGCCATAGGGAATGTTCTTCGATCCGGGCACATGGCCCGCGCGCAGGCCCGCGCGCGGTTCCGGCTCTTCGCCCGCGAAACGGCCGGGGGACCGCGCGTCCAGCACCTCGGCCAGCCCCAGCTTGGCGGCATGGGCGACCTGCGTCACATCCTTGACCAGCCCGGCCTGACGGCTGACCGTCATGTGCCGGTCGCGCACCACGGGGGGCAGGTCTTCGATCTCGCGGCCCTCGGCCTTCCATTTCGGGAAGCCGCCGTCCAGCACCGCCACATCGGTCTTGCCCATCAGGCGGAAGGTCCACCAGACGCGGGCGGCGGAAAACAGGCCGGTGCCGTCATAGACCACCACCTGATGCCCGTCGCCCACCCCCATCGCCCGCATCCGCGACATGAACTTTTCGATCGGCGGTGCCATATGGGGCAGGGCGCTGCGCTGATCGGAAATCTCGTCGATGTCGAAGAACCGGGCACCGGGGATATGTCCGGCCTCGTATTCCGCAGCGGCATCGCGGCCAGCGGCGGGCAGAAACCAGCTGGCATCCAGAACCCGCAGGTCGGGGTCCTTCAGATGGCGGGCCAGCCAGTCGGTCGATACCAGCGTCTTCGGGTCGTCGGCGGGGGAAGGGGTCATCGCGCGGGCCTTCTGCAACTTGATCGCCCATAGCGCGGGCCGGGGCCGGGGCGCAAGGGCAGTGGCAGGGCAAAGCCGCCGGGAAAGGGCCTTCGGGCGGAACGGTTCAGGCGGGCAGGGTCATTTCCGCGTGATCCTCAGCACCAGACCTGCAAGCACCTGCATCGCCGCACCGCTGATGGCACCGGCCGCCATGGCTTGAGCCAGAGGGGCCAGGGTCCCCTCGGGCATTCCGGTGCCAAGTCCGGGGGGCAGGGCATCCGCCAGCCCAAAGGAAGCAAGAATCCTGCCGCCGATCAGCCCACCGATCACGCCAGCCAGAAAGTCGACCGGCCGCCCAATGCCGATGCGCGGAAACAGCACGCCGATCAGCAGGCCGCCAAGGCCACCACAGAGGCACGGGATGACGGGTTCGATCATGACACCATCCTTACCGTTCAAGACTTCACCGTTTACCAAGGACGTCCAAGCCCCGCGAAAGGGCAGACAAGGAACCAAAGGCCCTGACAGACCGCAACCTGCCCCGATCCTGCACGTTTCCGGTGCCGTTGAGAAGGTGAAGCTTCTGTCCCGCTGCAACGGAAAAGGCCCCGGCGATGCCGGGGCCTTGACGACCCTCGCATGGGTCAGAGCAGGGTGATCACTTGGCCATTGCTTTCTTGACCGCACCGACCACGGCCAGCAGCACCGCACCGCCGACACCGCCGCCTGCCACGCTTTGCACGATCGAGGCCACGTCAAGCCCCTCGGCCCCGCCGCCTGCGCCCAGCGCGGCAAGGATCTGCCCGCCGATGCCACCGCCGACGATCCCGGCAATCGAATTGCCCAGCGTTCCAAGGCTTAGGTTCTTCATCGCCGCCCCGGCGGCATTGCCGCCCAGCGCGCCCGAGATCAGCTGGATGATGATCTGTTCCATTGTCCCACCTTTTCCTGTTCCGCCGGTTGTTCCGGCCGGATCACAACGCCCCCAGGATCGCGCGGAATGCGCGGTGAGGGCAGGGGGAATGCTGCCTTTTCCTTCCCCCGTTGCATAGTCGCTTCGTGAGGTGGACCGGCATGCGGACGCTGCGTCAACCGCCCTGCTTCAACAGCCGGGCTTTCTGGCGGTCCCAGTCGCGCTTGGCGCTGGTTTCGCGCTTGTCTGCCAGCTTCTTGCCCTTGGCGATGCCAAGTTTCAGCTTCACCATGCCGCGGTCGTTGAAATACATCCGCAAGGGCACGATGGTCATGCCTTCGCGCGCTGTCGCCGACCACAGCCGGGCCAGTTCCTTGCGCGAGACCAGCAGCTTGCGGCGGCGGCGTTCCTCATGGCCCCAGGTCTTTGCCTGAAGATAGGGGGCAATATAGCCGTTGATCAGCCACAGTTCTCCGCCTTCGACCGAGGCATAGCTTTCGGCGATGTTCGATCCCCCCTGGCGAAGACTTTTCACTTCGGAGCCCAGCAGCACGATGCCAGCTTCCAGATCGCTTTCGATGTGGTAATCGAAACGCGCACGCCGGTTTTCGGCGATCAGTCTGGAATTGGGGTCGGATTTTTCGGCCATGGTCTGACCCAGATAGGCGCGGGCGGGGGCGCTGTCCAGATGCCGTCCGCGCGGGAACGTCAGGCAAAGCAGCGGCTGCGTTCTGTCAGGAACAGCGCCGCGGCCTTCGGGGACAGTTCGGGAAAGGCGGTGACAAGCGTGCGGATGCCGGGGCACAGCAGCAACAGACCGGATTGCGCCCAGATTGCCTCTTCCTCGGCAAAGATCGGGGTGACGATCTCGGACCGCAGGGGCGCGATGGCGGCGGTGACCCCGATGCAGCTGGCCAGCGCGCGGGCGGGAAGCCGGGCATAGGGGGCGGCCATCAGATCGAAGGTCTGCAACAGCAGGCCCTGGCCAGGCAACAGCAGCACGTCGTCATCGGCATCGAAATGGCCGCCGGTGATCCTGACCGCGCGTTCGCCGGGGCTGACGATCCGCCGCGACAGCGCCGCAATCCGCTGCAACCCGCCGTCCAGGGTGTAAACGCGGTCGCCGATCCGCAGGGAATGAGCGGGACGCCAGCCGGTTTCGGTCTCGATCAGGGTGGGGCCGAAAATCCCCTGCGAAAGCGCGGCATTGGCCGCCGTGACCGGAGTGGCGGTGACGCGGGTGATGTCCTGCATGAACATGGCGGGTTTTCCTTCCTGGGGCGCTGTCGTTAAGTCCTGTGGCGGTCATTGCCGCCTGCTGCCTTTTTTGCACGCGGTTCAGGCCATTTTTGCGCCGCGAAAAAGGCGGATTTCCGGCATTGGCGCAGGGGTGGAAACGCAGGCGAACCAGGGCGGGGACTGTTTGGAAAACGTGCCCGGCTTAAGGTATGAATAACCAATTTATTCAATAAAATTCAATATATTGCGGGAAATTCCATCTCCCGTATCGGTTGATTCGCGGCCTCAGCGCCGGGTCAGCCCGAACAGGCCGGCCGCGACGATCAGCGCCGCCCCGGCCAGGGTCAGCGCATCAGGGCGCTCTCCCAGCACCAGCACCGCCAGCACCAGTGCGAAGATAAGCCGGGTATAGCGGAACGGCGTCACAGCCGAGACATCGCCCGTCCGCATCGCGGCCGTCAGTGCGTGATAGCCCGCGATGCCAAAGCCGGTGGTGGCGGCAATCAAAAGCGCGCCTTGCGCATCCGGCAGATGCGCGCCGCCGGTCCAGCCCAGGATCAGCGCCCCCGCCACCGCCAGCATGGCAAAGCCCAGAACGCCCAGCTGCCGGTTCGACAGCCCCTTGGGCGCCGCCCGCGTGGCCAGATCGCGGCCGGCAAAGCCCAGTGTCCCCGCCACGGCCAGCAGCGACAGTGCCGAAAACCCCTCGACCCCCGGCTTCAGGATCAGGAGAACCCCAAGGAACCCCAGCCCGACCGCCACCCAGCGGCCCGCAGTGACTTTCTCGCCGAACAGCAGCGCCGCCCCTGCGACCACCACCAGCGGCGTGGCCTGAAGAATGGCGGATGTGGCCGACAGCGTGGTCAGCGCAATCGCCAGCGCATGAAACAGCCGCCCGGCCACTTCGCAGCAGGACCGGATCAGCATCGCGCGCGACAGGATGGCGCGCGGCAGGGCAACCTGCCCGGCCCGGCGGGCCATCAGCGCAAAGACCGCCATGCCGCACAGGCCCATGATCAGCATGACCTGCCCGACCGGCATCTGACGCGCGGCCTGCTTCAGGAACAGATCCTCGATGGCGAAACCCGCCATGGACAGGGTCATCAACCCCGCCCCGCGCAGATTGTCGGCGCGCGACTGGCTCAGTTCAGGATACCGGCGTGGCGCATCGCGGCGCGGATCTTTTCCTTGGTGCCCTCGGTCAGCCCGACATGCGGCAGGCGCACATCCTCGGTGCAGCGGCCCAGCACCGACAGGCCGTATTTGGCCCCGATCAGCCCCGGTTCGGTGAAGATGGCATCATGCAGCGGCATCAGCCGGTCCTGCAACTGCAACGCCTTGCGGTAATCGCCCGCCAGGGTGGCGGTCTGCAATTCGGCGCAAAGCCGCGGGGCCACGTTGGCCGTGACCGAAATGCAGCCCACCCCGCCATGGGCGTTGAACCCCAGCGCCGTGGCATCCTCGCCCGACAGCTGCACGAAATCGGGGCCGCAGGTGATGCGGGTGCGCGGCACGCGGGCCAGGTCGCCGGTGGCGTCCTTCACCCCGACGATGCGCGGCAGTTTCGCCAGCTCGCCCATGGTGGCGGGCGACATGTCCACGACCGACCGGCCGGGGATGTTGTAGATGATGATCGGCAGGGCCGAGGCGTCATGCACGGCGGTGAAATGCGCGATCAGGCCGGCTTGGGTCGGCTTGTTGTAATAGGGCGTCACCACCAGCGCCGCAGCGGCCCCGGCGCGTTCGGCATGCTGGATCAGGTCCACCGCCTCGGAGGTGCTGTTCGATCCGGCCCCCGCGATCACCGGCACCCGGCCAGCCGCGAATTCGATCACCGCGGCGACCACCGCATGATGTTCGTCATGGCTGAGCGTCGGGCTTTCGCCCGTGGTCCCCACCGGCACCAGCGCGGTCGACCCTTCGGCAATCTGCCAGTCCACCAGCTTCTTCAGCGCATCCATATCCACGGTGCCGTTCTTGAACGGCGTGACCAGGGCGGGCATGGAACCCTTGAACATGGCGCGCATTCCTTTGTGGGGCCGGGATTCGGCCGGGTGGTAAACGCGCTCTCCTTATCCGGCCCGCCCCGGCTTGCCAAGCGCCCGGCGTCCCTGCGTCGGCCCTCCGGTTGACAGGATCGTGGGTTGTGGCGGGAAGGCGGCTTTGGCAGATTCAGGCGATGACCCTGATGCCCCGCCTGTTGCTGTGCCTGGCCCTGCTGCTGCCCGCCCCTGTCGTGCGGGCGGATGATGCGGCAGCGCTGAAGGCCGCCCTGTCGCTTGCCGCCAGCAAGGATTGGGAGGCGGCCCTTGCCGCCGCGCCCGAGGGGCTGGGGCGCGATGTGGTGCTGTGGCAGAAACTGCGCGCGGGCGAGGGGCTGTTGGGTGACTACGAAGAGTTCCTGAAACGGCACCCCGACTGGCCGGGCCTGCCGCTGCTGAAGGAAAAGGGCGAAAAGGCGGTGGCGCGATCCACCACGGCGGACCGGGTGATCGCCTATTTCGGCACGGACCTGCCGCAGACCGCCGAAGGGGCCATCGCGCTGGTCCGCGCGCTGCAGGCCAGCGGTCAGACTGACCTGGCCGAGACCGAGGCGATGCGGGCCTGGGCCGATCTGGCCTTTACATCGGACGAAGAGGCGATGCTGCTGGCACTGGCACCGGAGGCGCTGAAGCGGGTGCATCAGCTGCGGCTGGACAATCTTCTGTGGCATGGACGGCGGGCCGAGGCACTGCGGATGCTGCCCCGTGTCGGCCCGGACTGGCAAAGGCTGGCCGCCGCCCGCATCGGGCTGCGTGCCGATCAGGACGGCACCACGGCGCTGATCGCCGCCGTGCCCGAGGCGCTGAAATCGCATCCCGGTCTGGCCTATGAACGCTTTCTATGGCGGATGCGCCGCGATGCCTATGACGACGCGGTGGAGCTGTTGCTGGCCACGCCGCCCGATGCGTTGGGCCGGGCCGATCTCTGGGCCGACCGCCGCGCGCTGATGGCGCGCTGGCTGATGCGGCAGGGCCGGGCGTCCGAAGCCTATCGGGTGGCATCGGGCCACGGCCTTGCGCCCGGTGGCGGTGGGGCAGGGGCCTATGCCGATCTGGAGTTTCTTGCGGGCTTCGTCGCCCTGCGCAAGCTGGATGATCCGGCCACGGCGCTGCGCCATTTCGGGCATCTGAAGGCGGGAGTTTTCACTCCGATCTCGGTTGCGCGGGCCGAATACTGGCTGGGACGGGCCGAAGAGGCCGCAGGCCGCAACGATGCGGCGGCCGCGCATTACAAGGCCGCCGCGAAACATCAGACCGCCTATTACGGCCTGCTGGCCGCCGAACGGCTGGGTCAGTCGCTGGACCCGTTCCTGCTGGACGATACCCGCCCCGCTGATTGGCGCAGCGCCGCCTTTGCCAAATCATCGGTGTTGCAGGCGGGCCTTTTGCTGTTGCAGGCGGGCGATCTGGCGCAGGGCAAGCGGTTCATTCTCCATCTGGCGGAAACGCAGGATGTCACCGGGCTGGCGCAGCTGGCCGATCTGGCGCTGCAACGGGATGAACCACATGTCGCGGTGCTGCTGGGCAAGGCGGCGGCCGAACGCGGCATCATCATCCCCCGCGCCTATTACCCGGTGCCCGACATGGTGCCGGACGGGCTGTCGGTCAGCCGCGCGCTGGCGCTGGCGATCTCGCGCCGGGAAAGCGAATTCGATCCGGCCGCGCGGTCCCATGCCGATGCGCGCGGGCTGATGCAGGTGCTGCCCGGCACGGCGAAGATCGTCGCGGCAGAGCTGGGGCTGGACTATGCGGCGGGCAAGCTGATCTCGGACCCCGGCTTCAACGTGCAGATGGGGGCGGGGTATCTGGCCAAGATGGTGGCGGAATTCGGCCCGTCCATTGCGCTGGTGGCATCGGGCTATAACGCCGGGCCGGGCCGCCCGCGCCGCTGGATCGGCGAGTTCGGCGATCCGCGGGCCGAGGGGACGGATGTGGTGGATTGGGTCGAGACGATCCCCTTCGCCGAAACCCGCACCTATGTGATGCGGGTGGTCGAAGGCGTGGTGATCTACCGGGCCAAGCTGAAGGGCGCGGTCGGGCCGGTCAGGATCACGGCGGAACTGAAGGGGTGAAGCGGGATAGAAAACAGTCCAGTGGACTGTTTTCCCGCTGAACGCCCGAACATGCTTGTGAGGGCAGGGGCAGCCCGACCTCTCGACGAAAATCGGGGTCAGGCCCGGTGATAGGGCGACCCCGCCAGAATGGTTGCCGCGCGGTAAAGCTGCTCGGCCAGCATCACCCGCACCAGCATATGCGGCCAGACCATCGCGCCGAAGCTGATCGCCAGATCGGCCCGCGCCCGCAAGGCGGGGGCGATCCCGTCCGCGCCGCCGATGACAAAGGCCGCATCCTGCCGCCCGCCGTCGCGCCAATGCGCCAATTGGGCCGCGAATTCGGCCGAGGTCAGGGTCCGCCCCCGTTCGTCCAGCACGCAAAGCACCGCCCCGGCGGGTATCGCGCGGGCCAGCAACTCGGCCTCGGCTGCCATGCCGCCGCCGCGCCTGTCTTCGACCTCAAGCTCGGCCACCGGGCCAAGGCCCAAGGCCCGGCCGGTCTTGCCAAGACGGTCAAGGTAGTCGTCCACCAGCTCCCGTTCAGGCCCGGTCCGCAACCGACCGACAGCACATAGGTGCAGCCGCATCAGCCTTGCGAGGCAGGGTGCGGGCCGGCCTGCCCGGCAGGCATCCACATCTTTTCAAGCTGGTAGAAGTCGCGCACTTCGGGGCGGAAGACATGGACGATCACATCGCCCGCGTCGATCAGCACCCAGTCGCCGGTTTCCTTGCCTTCCATCTTGACGCCGATCCCGAAGCCCTGCTTCAGCCGCTCGGACAGCTTTTCCGAAATCGCCGCCACCTGCCGCGACGACCGGCCCGAACAGATCACCATGTAATCGGCCACATCCGACCGCCCGCGCAGGTCGATCTGCACGATCTCTTCGGCCTTGTCGTCATCGACCGAGGCCAGAACCGCGGTCAGGATCTGTTCCGGCGTATGGTCGGGAGAGGCCGGGCGTCCTGCCCGCGGTGCGACCGGCAGCCCGGTCGAAGGATCAGAATGAGACAGGACCAGGTCCTCCAGATGGCGCGCCGATCCGACCCCGGCGCAGGGTCTGCCGGAAGGGTAACGCTCAACGGCGTCAATCTCAACACGATCCGGGAAGCGCGGGCGCATAGCGCCGAATCGGTGCAGATGCAAGGGTGCCTTCTGGGGCGCGACCCTCTCGCGCCATCCGTCGGCTGCCTCCGGCGGGGATATTTGAAGAAGGGAAAGATATCCAATCTGCTTTCCCTTCTGCAAATATCCTCGGGGGTATGCCAGCGGTTTCGCCATCGGTTCGAGAAACCGATGGCATGGGGGCGAAGCGCCCCCGACGGCGCGGCTGGCCACCAGACCGGCCCTCGACCCCGCCCATACGCAATTCGGCGGCAGCCGCGCAACTGATTTGCATCCCCCGCGGCAACCGGCTTGAACGGCAGGCCGGAAAGGCGTATTTCCCGCTGTCATGCAAGGGTTCATCTATTTCAACATCACCGATCACGCGCGGCTTCCGGCCCGCTTCTTCGGCATGACCCGCGCCGTTCTGGCCCGACTGTAACCCCCGGCCCCGCCCGCGCGGGCGTTTGCCGCGCATCCCATTCCAAGCCCCAGCCTTCCAGCCAAGGATTCCGGCCATGTCCGCTCCCCGCACGCTCTATGACAAGATCTGGGACGATCACGTCGTCCATCAGGCCGAAGACGGCACCTGTCTTTTGTATATCGACCGCCATCTGGTGCATGAAGTCACCAGCCCGCAAGCTTTTGAAGGGCTGCGGATGACCGGCCGCAAGGTACGCGCGCCAGAGAAGACCATCGCCGTGCCGGATCACAACGTGCCGACCACGCTGGACCGCGCCGATGCCGCGACCATGACCGAGGACAGCCGGATCCAGGTCGCAGCCCTTGACAAGAACGCCAGGGATTTCGGCATCAACTATTACCCGGTTTCCGATGTGCGGCAGGGCATCGTGCATATCGTCGGCCCCGAACAGGGCTGGACCCTGCCCGGCATGACCGTGGTTTGCGGTGACAGCCACACGGCGACCCATGGCGCCTTCGGGTCGCTGGCGCACGGGATCGGCACCTCGGAGGTGGAGCATGTGCTGGCCACCCAGACGCTGATCCAGCGCAAGGGCAAGAACATGAAGGTCGAGATCACCGGTTCATTGCGCCCCGGTGTCACCGCCAAGGACATCACACTGTCCGTCATCGGTGCCACCGGCACCGCGGGCGGCACCGGCTATGTCATCGAATATTGCGGGCAGGCGATCCGCGAACTGTCGATGGAAGGCCGGATGACGGTCTGCAACATGGCCATCGAAGGCGGCGCCCGCGCCGGGCTGATCGCGCCGGATGAAAAGACCTTTGCCTATTGCATGGGCCGCCCCCACGCCCCGAAAGGCGCGAAATGGGAGGCTGCGGTCGCCTATTGGAAGACCCTCTTCTCGGATGACGGTGCCCATTGGGACAAGGTCGTCACCCTGAAGGGCGAAGACATCGCCCCCGTCGTGACCTGGGGCACCAGCCCCGAGGACGTTCTGCCGATCACGGCGGTGGTTCCCAGCCCGTCCGAATTCACCGGCGGCAAGGTCGAAGCGGCGCAGCGCAGCCTTGACTATATGGGCCTGACCCCCGGCATGAAGCTGACAGACATCCAGATCGACACCGTGTTCATCGGGTCCTGCACCAATGGCCGGATCGAGGATCTGCGGGCGGCGGCGGCGATCCTGAAAGGCAAGAAGATCAAGGACGGCATGCGCGCCATGGTCGTTCCCGGCTCGGGCCTTGTCCGTGCGCAGGCGGAAGAGGAAGGTCTGGCGCAGATCTTCATCGACGCCGGTTTCGAATGGCGGCTGGCCGGCTGCTCGATGTGCCTGGCGATGAACCCCGACCAACTTGCCCCCGGCGAACGTTGTGCGGCCACCAGCAACCGCAACTTCGAGGGCCGTCAGGGCAGGGGTGGACGCACCCACCTTGTCAGCCCCGGCATGGCGGCGGCGGCGGCGATCACCGGCCATCTGACCGATGTGCGGGAAATGATGGCCGAGACCGTCTGAGCCATGATGGCGATCAGGGTGACACCGCTGCGCGTGATTGCGTTGATCCTTGGCCTGGTGGCTGCGGTCGCGGGGTCGCTTTACGCGCTCGGTATCAGCCCGATCGACAAGTTCTGTCGCAAGTTCGTGGCCGAGACCGCGGCCCTGCCCGAGACAGTCCATGTTTCCAGCTGCCAGTCCAGCATCAGCAACGGCACCGTAACGCGGTTCTTCACCGCGTCGGTGACGGAGGATGACCTGCGGGTCTTCATGACGGCGCAGGGCATGCCGGATGACATCCAGTCCGCAGCCCTGCAATCGCAGCGGATCGACTTGGACAAGGACGGCGGCAAGGCGGCGATCAGTTGGGCCGACGGCCTGCTTACCTATTCATTCCAACGGAATTGACCGCCCCGTGCGGTTCCAGGAGACCTGAAATGGACAAATTCACCACCCTGACCGGCATCGCGGCGCCCATGCCGTTGGTCAACATCGACACCGACATGATCATTCCCAAGCAGTTCCTGAAGACGATCCAGCGCTCGGGCCTTGGCAAGAACCTGTTCGACGAGATGCGCTATACGCTGGACGGGGCCGAGATCCCGGATTTCGTGCTGAACCAGCCGGCCTATCGCAAGTCACAGATCATCGTGGCGGGTGACAACTTCGGCTGCGGGTCGTCGCGCGAACATGCCCCTTGGGCGCTGCTGGATTTCGGCATCCGCGCCGTGATCTCGACTTCCTTCGCCGACATCTTCTTCAACAACTGCTTCAAGAACGGCATCCTGCCAGTGGTCTTGCCGCAAGAAGCGGTGGACTATCTGATGGAGGATGCCCGCAAGGGCGAGAACGCCCGCCAGACCATCGACCTTGAGAACCAGACCGTAACCGCCTCGGACGGCAAGACCTTTGCCTTCGAGGTCGACGCCTTCAAGAAGCATTGCCTGCTGAACGGGCTGGATGACATCGGCCTGACGATGGAGAAGGGTGCCTCGATCGACGCCTATGAGGCGAAGAACGCCGCCCTGCGCCCCTGGGCCTGACAGCGCCCCAGCCTGACTGGCCCCCTTGGCCTGACTGCGGCCGCAATGGCAACAACGCCCGGTCTTATGGCTGGGCGTTTCCATTTCAGCATCAATCTGTTGCCAGATTGACTCTCCTTCTGGTTGTTGCCTGAAAACCCCAATCCTCAACATCTTGTGGTCTGACAGGATTTCGCCACATTCCGGCCCCGCAACATCCCCAAGTTTGATTCAATCCTGCAACACCATCGCCCCGAAAGCGCCACTTGCATGGTGATTATTGCGGCTGGGCGTTGCGACCGACGGGGAAAGAAGGCACAAATTGGGCAAGATTGAGGCAATCCGCCACAATGTGCGGGATATCGTTGGAACAAGGGCGCGGCATCGCATCGCGTCCGTCCATATCGAGGGTGCAAGGGCAGTGGTTTCCCGGATGACCGGCGCCGCAGTGCGCGCGTTTCTGGTGATGGTGCTTGTCGCCACGCCCTCGGTCATCCTGCCGGGGATCGGGACGGATACGAAACAGATGGTGGCCCTTGTCGCGCTGTTCGCGGGCGCGCTGACCTTTGCCGAATACAATGCCGTCTATCCCAGCCTTGTCGAATTCCGCGATGCGCCGCCGTTCAACCGCGTCCGTTTCCTGATGCTGTTCACCATCGTCTTCGTCCTGTCGGTGATCAGTGCCGCCAAGGATGGCGATGCCGCCTTTCCGCGTCTGTTCGAAGCCGTCGGCATCCTGATCGGGCACGCGATGGACTTTCCCTATTCGCCCGTCAGGCTGGCCACGATGATGATGGCCGAAGGCGCATCCGAAGCACAGGTCATGGCGGTCCGCACGGCGGCGGGCACGGCCTATATCCTGTCCCTCGTCTCGCTGGCCTTCTTCGTTCTGGTGTTCAAGCTGCGCGCCTGGCCCGGCCGTCACCAGGCCTTCAACGTCTGGATCAACCTGCCCACGTTCGAACCGACGGCCGGGGGCGATATCGTCGACCGGCTGGAGCGGGATGCCCGCGCGAACCTGGCGCTGGGTTTCCTGTTGCCTTTCCTGATCCCGGCCGTGGTAAGTCTGGCCTCGATCGGATTTGAGCCGCTGACGCTGACCTCGCCGCAAACCCTGATCTGGACGATGACAGCATGGGCATTCCTTCCGGCAAGCCTTCTGATGCGCGGGATCGCCATGGGCCGCATCGCCTCGATGATCCGGCAAAAGCGCGAACAGAACGATTCCCTGGCTGGCGCGGCGGTGTCCGCCGCCTGACCGCAGCCGTTTTCGCGCTGGGCCTGTCCGCCGCGCCTGCGACGGCGGAAATCCTGCGAATCGCCACCTGGAATAGCGATCTGTCGCGCGAGGGGCCGGGGTTGCTGGCGCGCGACATCTCGGGCGGCAAGGACGCACAGGTCGAGGCCGCCTTGCAGGTGATTGCCGCGCTGGATGCCGACGTGCTGCTGCTGACCTCGGTCGATTACGATCGCGGACTGGTCGCGCTGGATCTTCTGGCCGACCGGCTGGCGATGATGGGCCATGCCTATCCGCATCGCTTCGCGCTGCGTCCCAACACGGGAATGCAGACCGGGCTGGATCTCGACGGCGATGGCCGGTTCGGCGAACCCGAAGATGCACAGGGCTGGGGCCGGTTCTCCGGGCAGGCCGGGATGGCGATCCTGTCGCGCCTGCCGGTCGACCATCAGGCGGCGCGCGATTTCGCGGGGTTTCTCTGGGCCGACCTGCCGGGAAACCTGATCCCGCCGGGCACGGTGGCAAAGGTGACGGCGCTTCAGAGGCTGTCGACGACGGCGCATTGGGATGTGCCGGTGATCACCGCCTCCGGCCCGCTGCATCTCTTGGCCTTCCATGCCACACCGCCGGTCTTCGACGGGCCGGACGACTGGAACGGCCGCAGAAACCATGACGAGGCTGTGTTCTGGCTGCACTATCTGAACGGCGACCTGCCCATGGCCCCCGCGCCTGCGCCCTTTGTGGTGCTTGGTGACGCCAATCTTGATCCGGTCGATGGCGATGGCCTGACGGCGGGCATCAGGGCGCTGCTGGCGCATCCGGCGGTGCAGGACGTCTTGCCCAAGGGGGGCCACGGCCGGATCGAACCTGACCAGCGCGGCGATCCGGCGCTGGATACCGCGCTTTATGACTTCGGCGGATTGCGGGTGGATTATGTCCTGCCTTCGGCCGGTGTGGAGGTGGTGGCCGCCGGTGTTCTCTGGCCGCCCGGCGACGATCCTTTCACCGGCATCCTCGCCCGCGCCTCGCGCCATGCGCCGGTCTGGGTCGAGATCGAGTTGCCTTGACGCTGGGGACAGCGGTGATCCAACGGAGCGGCTGCCGCCGCAGTGTTTCTTTCCTGTGGCTGAGGCGTGGCCCGTGACCGCTGTCGGCCGTTGGAGGGGCTTCGCCCCCCCCATGCCATCGGTTTCTCGAACCGCTGGCGAAACCTCTGGCATACCCCCGAGGATATTTGCAGAAGGGAAAGAGATGCGGCCCTTCACCTTTCCCTTCTCAAAATATCCCCGCCGGAGGCAGCGCCCTTTCGGCAAGGTGCAGCGCCGGAAAACGGGGTGCCTGTCGGGGCCGCAGACCCGGCACCCTTGACCCCGCGCTGCCCTTTGGCTAGGCCAGCCGCGACCCCCTCTTGCGAAGGTTTGCGCCATGTCCAACCCCTCTCTTCTGATCCTCGCCGGCGATGGCATCGGCCCCGAAGTCATGGCCGAGGTGAAGCGGATCATCGACTGGATGGGAACCAAGCGGGGCATCCAGTTCGATGTGTCCGAGGATCTGGTCGGCGGCTGCGCCTATGACGCCCATGGCACGCCCCTGACCGATGCCACGATGGCAAAGGCGCAAGAGGTGGATGCCGTCCTTCTGGGCGCTGTCGGCGGGCCGAAATACGACAAGCTGGATTTCAGCGTGAAGCCCGAGCGCGGCCTTCTGCGCCTGCGCAAGGAGATGGACCTGTTTTCCAACCTGCGCCCGGCGCAGTGCTTCGATGCGCTGGCCGATTTCTCCAGCCTGAAGCGTGATGTCGTGGCGGGGCTCGATATCGTCATCGTGCGCGAACTGACCAGCGGCGTCTATTTCGGCGAGCCGCGCGGCATCTTCAAGGAAGGCAATGAGCGGGTGGGCATCAACACCCAGCGCTATACCGAAAGCGAGATCGCCCGCGTGGCGAAATCTGCATTCGAACTGGCCCGCAAGCGGGGCAACAAGGTCTGCTCGATGGAGAAGGCCAATGTGATGGAATCGGGCATCCTGTGGCGTGATGTGGTGCAGGAAGTGCATGACCGCGACTACCCGGATGTCGAGCTGAGCCACATGTATGCCGATGCCGGCGCCATGCAGCTGACCCGCTGGCCAAAGCAGTTCGACGTGATCGTGACCGACAACCTCTTCGGCGACCTGCTGTCCGACCTTGCCGCCATGCTGACAGGCAGCCTTGGCATGCTGCCTTCGGCCAGCCTTGGCGCGCCGATGGCCAATGGCCGCCCCAAGGCGCTGTATGAGCCTGTCCACGGCTCGGCCCCGGACATCGCCGGGCAGGGCAAGGCCAATCCGATTGCCTGCATCCTGTCCTTTGCCATGGCGCTGCGCTATTCCTTCGATCTGGGGGCCGAGGCCGACCGGGTCGAGAAGGCGGTCGAAAAGGTGCTGGCCGACGGCGTCCGTACCGCTGATCTGATGGGTCCCGAAGGTGGCACCCCGGTCAGCACCAGCCAGATGGGTGATGCCGTCCTGGCCGCGCTGGACGCCAGCCTCTGACCCCTGCCGGGCGGCGCATCCCCGCGCCGTCCTTTCCCGTGCGGAGTGCCATGATGGCGCTGCCTTCCACTCTCTCCGGTGCGGGTCTGGGCCTTGTGGCCTTTGGCGCCTATTCCGCCTATGACGTTTCGGCCAAGCTTCTGGGCGGGGCCTATCACCCGTTGCAGATCATCGCGGCCGCCAGCCTGATGACCATGCCCTTGCTGCTGATCTATGCCCTGCTGGACCGGGGTAGCGGCACGTTGCGGCCGGTGCGTCCCGGATTGATGGCACTGCGCGCGGCGGGGACGATCCTGAACTTTGTCACCGGCGTCACCGCCTTTACCCTGATCCCGCTGGCCGAGGCCTATGTGATCTTCTTCACCATGCCGCTTTTCATCTCGCTTCTGGCGATTCCGGTGCTGGGCGAACGCTTCGGGCCGGTGCGGGGTGCCGCGGTAATTCTGGGGCTGGTGGGCGTGGTGATTGCCTTGGAACCGACCGCCACCGATCTGGGGTTGGGGCATGCGCTGGCGCTGGGCGGATCGCTGATCGGGGCGATGAATTATGTCATCATCCGCAAGACCGGGGCGGTCGAACGCACGGCGGTGATGCTGATCTGGCCGCAACTGACGCTGTTGCTGGTGGTGGCCCCGACGATGCCGCTGGTCTATCGGCCGATGCCCGTCGAACATCTGGGCGTGGCCGCATTGATGGCGGCGGTGCTGATGCTGGGCATGACGGCGATCATCGGCGCCTATCGCCGCGCGCCCGCCATCGTGGTGGCCCCGATGCAATATTCGCAGATCGCCTGGGCGGCGATTTTCGGTGCGTTACTGTTCGGCGAGGCGATGACCCTCCGCAGCATGGTCGGCATGGTGCTGATCGCTGCGGCCGGGGTGATCGTGGTGGCCCGGCAGGACCGCCCGAAAGTGGTGGCCGTACTGCCGGAAAAGACCTCAAGCTGATCTCCGGCGGATCGTCCCGCCCTTGCCTTCGTGCGGCTTTCCGGCGAATATGTTTCCGCTAACAAGGGCGCGCGGTCGCGCCCCCGACGGATCTTTGGACATGTCTCCTGTCTTGCGCGGTGCGCTGATCTCGCTCGCGGCTTTCGGGCTGTATTCCACGCATGACGTGGTGGTGAAACTGCTGGGCGAACATTACACCTCGTTCCAGATCATCTTCTTTTCCGGCCTGCTCAGCTTTCCGGTCGTGTCGCTGCTGCTTCTGTCGGACAAGACCGACGGCAATCTGGTGCCGCGCCATCCCTGGTGGTCGCTGGCGCGGTCGGTGACGGGGGTGGCGACCGGGGCGATGGGGTTCTATGCCTTTTCAGTCCTGCCGATGGCGCAATGCTATGCGATGCTGTTCGCCATGCCGCTGGTGATCACCATCCTGTCGATCCCCATGCTGGGCGAGAAGGTGGGCTTTCATCGCGGGGCTGCCGTGGCGGTGGGTCTGGCGGGTGTGCTGATCGTGCTGCGTCCGGGGGCCGAACCGATGTCACTGGGCCATCTGGCCGGGATCGGGGCGGCGGTGATGGGAGCGCTGTCTTCGGTGATCGTGCGCAAGATCGGCAAGAACGAACGGTCCATCGTGCTGATGATGTATCCGATGCTGGTCTCGGTGCTGGCGATGGGCCTGCTGATGCCCTTCGTCTATCGTCCGATGCCGGTCGAACACCTGGCGCTGAACGGGGTGGTGGCCGTTCTGGGCATGTGCGGGGCTTTCCTGATGATTCTGGCCTATCGGGCCGCCCCGGCGGTGATCGTCGCACCGATGCAATATTCGCAGATCCTCTGGGCCGCCTTTTACGGCTGGCTGCTGTTTTCGGAAGAGATCGACCTGTGGACCGGGGTCGGATCGGCGGTCATCATCGCCAGCGGCATCTATATCGTCTTGCGTGAAGGTCGGCCGGATGTGTCGAAGAACCGGCCCGTTCTGGAAAACCGCTCGCGTCTGGACACCGGCACCATTCCCCGCGTCGGCCTGTGGCTGCGACGTTTCGGCCCGAAGGAAGGCTGACCGGGTGGATTCTTCGGCACCCGCCGCTTCGCCCCTTGCCAAAGCGCGATGCGGCAGGTAATCCCCCGCCCACGGTCGGAGCGTAGCGCAGTCTGGTAGCGCACCTGCTTCGGGAGCAGGGGGTCGGAGGTTCGAATCCTCTCGCTCCGACCAGTTATCCCCCCTGAAAAACAACAAGAAAACCACAATCCATCTGGGGGCGCTGAAGGCGCAAAGTGGAATGAAAATCCCTGAAAATCACCGGCACGGAGCGGAAATCACCGGAATAATCACCGGAATTTTCCGGCCCCTGCGGGTGAGTCGCAGCGGACGGCGCAGGGAGCACCGCCATGTGCTTTGGCTCGACGCCAAGAGAACCGCTGACATTGATGCGAAGACCTGTTCAACGCAGGAGGCTTGCACATGAACAAGATGCCTTATCCCGTCCTTGACGGTTCAGACTTCAAGGCGTGGTCCTTGCTACACCCTAATGCGCGGCAGCTTCTGAAGGAGATCATTTTCCGCTGGCGAGGGTTTACATTTTCGGTTCGTGGCAAAGAAGGGAAGTGGGCTGCGTGGCCTCGTGAAACGTGGGCCGATTGGTCGGGGCTGACTTTCGAGCAGACGAAGGATGCTCTCGCAGTTCTCAGGCGCGACGGGATGATTTTGTCGAAGCGGCATAGGGTGCCAAAATCTGGCGTTCAAGCATTCATCATGCCCACGAAACTGGCTTTGAAGTACCTTGGTAGGCCGCAGGTGACGTTGCCCCCACCTTTTATCCAGCGTGAGCGAGACTCCGAGTTTGAGTTTGGCTGTTTTGGGCGGGATGGGCAACGGGGGCTGGCGCGGAGCTTTGCAGGTTGCGCAGCGTCAGGCCCGCGAAAGTAGGGACCAGCCCGCCGCCGCGGTCGTTGGATTTTATGAAGGACTGAACGCCATGCCTCGTCGTGCTTGGCGTTGAAACCCCCGCGCCTCGCTCAGCCTCTCTTCCGGGTATGCAAGCAAAGCTTTCAGGGCGGCGGTGCGCTTTCGGTTGGCAGCTCGGCCTGGCCGATTTCCGGCAGGTTCTGGCCGAAGCAGACAACCAGGATACGGGCGTCGTCGTCACCGGCCGAGGTGTAGACATGGCCCATGCCGCTGTCGAAATAGGCGCTTTCCCCGGCGGCCAGCGTGACCGGATCGCGACCCTCGCAATGCAGGGTCAACCGGCCGGACAGCACGAAAACGAATTCCTGCCCGTCATGCCGGATCAGGTCCTTGAAATCCATCCGGCTGCGGGCGCGAACAAGGCCGGTCATCGGCGTCATCGCCTTGCCCCAGATTTCCGAAAACAGGATCTCGTAGGAATAATTCGGCGTTTCCTGCAACTGGAACTCTCCCTGTCGGGCAACGGCGACGCTGCCGGTCAGGAAGGTTTCGCCCTCGGCGTGTAACAGCGCGTTCATGTCGATCTGAAGCCCGGTGGCGATCTGCGACAGCCGGTCATAGGTCAGCGCCATCAGCCCGCGTTCCGCCTTGGAGAGGGTCGAGATCGCCAGCCCGGTCAATTGCGAACATTCGGTCAGCGTCAGCCCCCGCTCTTGCCGCAGTTTGCGCAGATGCTGGCCAAAGGCGATGCGCTGCTGCTCCGCCGGGGAGAGGCCGGGTGCGGCAGGGCCCTCAGCGCGGGCCGGTGAGGCTTGAGTCGGGGCAGGGGCGATGGTGTCCATGCCGTCACCCTAGCGGATCATTGGCGGGGCGTCAGCCGTCAGAATTTTTCCCATCGGAAAATTCTCTCTTTTCCTATCGGAAAATCATGCTATGGTCTGCGGCAGCCAAGCCTCCGCAGAGGGGCCAAACATCAACAGGAGAACGGATATGACTCGTATGTTCCGGCCTGCCTTGCTGGCAGCGCCATTTGCCTTCATGACCATTGCAGCCCCGGTCCTTGCCGATCCGCTGACGATCTCGATCGCAAATTTTGGCGATCATCCGCAACTGAATGCCGTCGCCGAAGGGTTCAAGGCCGAAATCCTTGCTTCGGGCAAGGTCGAGGGCACGGATGTTGTCTTCACCCTTGATCACGTCAATTTCGACACCACGCTTCTGCCGCAGATGATCGCCAAGATCGAAAGCGGCAAACCGGCGCTGGTGCTGGCGATCACCACGCCCGTGTCACAGAACGTCCTGAACCAGATGGGCGGCAAGGGCGTGCCGCTTCTCTTCTCGGCGGTGACGGACCCGGTGGCGGCCGGTCTGGTGCCATCGTGGGATGCCGGGTCGCCGGACATGACGGGTGCCACCGATGCGCTGGATCTGGATGCGGCACTGGCCTTTGCGCGCAAGCTGTTCCCCGAGGCAAAGACATTCGGCGTGCCCTACAATCCGGCCGAGGCGAATGATGTGGCGACCGTTGACCAGTTCAAGGCCGTTGCTGCCAGGCACGGATTTGAAATCGTCGCCATCGGCATCGACAGCACCAACGACATCCAGCCCCGGATTGCCGCGCTGGCCGGAAAGGCGGATGTGCTGTATGGCCCCGGTTCGAACCTGATCCAGCCGGCAATTTCGGCGGTGGCGGCAGCGGCGAACGAGGCGGGCATCCCCCTGATCAACACCGATCCGACGCTGGTCAACGAAGGGGTGATCCCGGCGGGCTTTGGCGTCTCTTATGACAAGATCGGCCATCTGGCGGGCCGTCTCGCCCTGCGTGCCCTGAACGGCGAGGATCTGGCGACCATCCCGCCGCAGAACCCCGCGCCCGAGGATCACAGCATCGTGATCTCGAAAAAGGCGATGGAGGCGCTTGGCCTGCCGATCCCGGCCGAATTTGACGCGTGTGGCTGCATTATCGAGTGACGCCCGCAGGGGGCGTCGCGTCGCCCCCCGCCATCGGATCGGAGAAAATCATGTTGCAGATCAAGGATGCCCGGCGGGTGTTCTTCAAGGGCATGCCGGATGAAAAGGTGGCGCTTGACGGGCTTTCGCTGTCGCTGGAACGCGGCGATTTCGCAGTTGTCATCGGGTCCAACGGTGCGGGCAAAAGCACCATGATGAACGCGATTTCGGGCGCGCTGATGCTGGACAAGGGCAGCATCCATATCGGCGGCGAGGATGTGACGGCGATGCCGGTCCACGCCCGTGCACGGCATGTGGCCCGCGTGTTCCAGGATCCGATGAAGGGCACCGCCGCCACGATGACGATTGCCGAGAACATGCTGCTGGCCGAGATGCGCCAGAACCCCGCCCGGCTGCGCCGCGGCCTGACGCCCGCCCGGCGTGACACCTACCGCGAGCATCTGTCCTATCTGGGCCTTGGGCTGGAGGACCGGCTGGATACGCCGGTCTCGCTGCTGTCGGGCGGGCAGCGGCAATCCCTGTCGCTGGTGATGGCGGTGTCGGGAGAGCCGGACATCCTGCTTCTGGATGAACACACCGCAGCACTGGATCCGCGCACCGCCGATCTGGTGCTGAACGCCACGCTGCGGGCGGTGACGGCGCTGAAGCTGACCACGATGATGGTCACGCACAACATGGCCCATGCCATAGATTACGGAAACCGCATCATCATGCTGGATGCCGGCCGCGTGCTGCTGGAGCTGACGGGCGAAGACAAGGCCCGCGCCACCGTGCCGGACCTGATCGGCCATTTCTCGGTCAAGTCCGACCGCATGCTGCTGGGGGGCTGAGCCATGGACATCCTGAACGCCTGGATCGCCCTGATCCCGGTCACGCTGGCCCAAAGCCTGATCCTGTCCTTCGTGGTGCTGGCGGTGATGCTGCCGTTCCGCATCCTGTCCTTCCCCGACCTGACGTCGGAAGGGGCCTATCCCCTGGGTGGCTGCGTCTGTGCTGTTGCGCTGGTGGCCGGGGTGCCGCCGTTGCCTGCGTTGATCATCGCGGCGGCGGCGGGGTTTCTGGCCGGTTGCGCCACGGCCTTCATCCACCTGCGGTTCCGCATCCACACCCTGCTGGCGGGGATCCTGATCACCACCATGCTTTACAGCATCAACCTGCGGATTCTGGGCAAGGCCAACCAGCCGATCTTTCAGGAACCGAAGGTCTACGACTGGCTGAAAGGGCTGTCCCTGACCGACAGCTGGATCAAGATCCTGCTGGTGGGCGCGCTGGCCCTGATCGCCTATGTCGCGCTGAACCTGTGGTTCGCAACCGAGCGCGGCACCGCGATGCGCGCTGTCGGGGCAAATTCCGACATGGCCGAGGCGCAGGGCATCAATGTCTGGCGCGCCACCATCGGCGGCATCGGGCTGGCCGGGGCATCGGCCGCGCTTGGTGGCGGGCTGATGGTGCAAAGCCAGGGCTTTGCCGATGTGAACATGGGGCTGGGCGTGCTGATCAACGCCCTGGCCGCGTTGATGATCGGAGAGGCCATCACTGGGCGTCGCACGGTGCGGCGTCAGCTTGCCGCGCCTTTTGTCGGGGCCGTCGTCTATTACCAGCTGATCTCGGTCTGCCTTGCCGCGGGCCTGCCGCCCGGCGATCTGAAGATTGCCACCGGCATCTTCGTGCTGGTGATGCTGGCCGCCCCGACACTGGGCCTGCGCCGCCGGGGCGGCGGTGGCACCCCGGCCAAGGAAAGTTTCCGCGAATGACCGGCTTTGCCTTCCGCATCGACAGTTGGCCGCTGAAGCACCCCTTCCGCTTTGCCGGCTTCACCATCACCGATCTGGACTGTGTGCATGTCCGCCTGTCGCAGGGCGCGGTGACGGCGCAGGGCGAGGGTGTCCTTCCGGTGGTCTTTGACGTGACCGCCGAGGATGTCCGCCGCCAGTTGCAGAGCGTGGCCGAGGCGCTGGCGCGGGGCGGCGAGATCGGTGCGCTTTGTGCCGCCCTGCCGCCCGGCCCGGCCCGCAACGCGCTGGATTGCGCGCTGTGGGATCTGCGCGCCAAGGACAGCGGACAGGACATCTGGCAGTTGGCTGGGCTTGAGGCGGTGGCCGACCGGCTGGAGGTGGATGAGACCATCGGTCTGGCCAGCCCGGCCGCGATGGCCGCCGCTGCCAAAGCCTCCAGGCATCGTGTGCTGAAGATCAAACTCGACGCCGGCCAGATCACCGAGCGCATCCGTGCCATCCGTGCCGCCCGGCCGGAGGTCGAACTGATCGTCGATGCGAACCAGAGCTGGTCGGCTGATCTGCTGGTGCAGCATGGCGCGGAACTGGCGGTGCTTGGTGTGCGGATGATCGAACAGCCATTGCCACGCGGAGAAGATGGTGCCCTGCGCGGCCTTGCCTGCCCGGTGCCGGTCTATGCCGATGAATCCTGCCATACCTCGGCCGATCTGCCCGCGCTTATGGGTCTTTATCAGGGCGTGAACATCAAGCTCGACAAGACCGGCGGGCTGACCGAGGCGCTGGCGCTGGCCCGTGCCGCCCGTGCGGCGGGCATGGGGGTGATGGTGGGTTGCATGGCGGGCACCTCGCTGTCGATGGCACCCGCCTACATCATCGCCGGGCTGTCCGACTGGGCCGATCTTGACGGCCCGCTTTTGCTGGCCAGCGACCGCGCGCCCGCCATGACCTATGCCGACGGAACCCTTGCGCGTTTCGCGCCCGCCCTCTGGGGCTGAGAACAGGAGCTGACATGACCCCGACCCCGATCGCCGCGCCCTATCTGATCTATCTGGGCGATACCCCCATGGCAGAACTGGCCAAGACCGGGGCCGGGCTGGCCTTCTGGCGGCCCGAGCGCTGTCTGGCGCAACTGCGCGAGCCGGGTTGCGCGGCGGATCTGGACCTGCCCGACATGAGCGTTGCGCAGGCGGTTGCGGCGGGCGCGAAAACGCTGGTCATCGGCACCGCAGCGCCTGGCGGGCAACTGCCCGCAGCCTGGACCGCACGGATCGTGCAGGCGATGGAGGCAGGTCTCGACATTGCCTCGGGCCTGCATGTGCCCTTGCGCAGCATCCCCGTTCTTGCCGCTGCCGCCGACCGCACCGGGCGACGGCTGCATGATGTGCGGCTGAATGCCGGGCCTTTCCCGATCGCCAATGGCCTGCCGCGTGCCGGGCGGCGTGTGCTGATGGTCGGCACCGATTGCGCGGTGGGCAAGAAATACTCGGCGCTTGCCATTCACCGTGAACTGGTCAATCGCGGTCTGCCCGCCACCTTTCGCGCCACCGGCCAGACCGGCGTGCTGATCGACGGCCACGGCTTTGCCATTGATGCCATCGTGTCGGATTTCCTGGCCGGCGCGGTCGAGATGCTGACTCCCGCCGCCGCGCCGGATCATTGGGATGTGGTCGAAGGGCAGGGCGCGCTGATCCATCCGGCCTATGCCGGGGTTTCGCTTGGTCTGTTGCACGGGGCCCAGCCCGAGGCCTTCGTGGTCTGCCACGAGGCCGGGCGCAGCGAATTGTCGGGTTTTCCCGGCCACAAGACCGGCAGCATTGCGGAAATCATCGAGCTGACCACGATCCTGAGCCGCCGCGTCGCGCCAAATATCCGCTGCGCCGGGATCTGCATCAACACCGCCCGCCTGCCCGAAGCGCAGGCCCGCGCGGCTCTGGCGGCGGCCGAGGCCGAACACGGCCTGCCCGCAACCGACCCGGTCCGCTTTGGTGTCGGCAGCCTTGTCGACCAGCTTCTGGCGACGGGCGATCCGCAGGGCTGAGCCTTTCCCGGCCGGGACGGTGATCCGCCCCCGGACACCGCATGGCGTTCCAGGGGACGGCGGGGGCTGATCGTGGATCAGCCCGCCGCGCGGGCGATGTAATCCGCTGTCATCAGGTCCAGATGCGCACCGCCGCCGTTCTTGGCCACGGTGATCTCATCCGCCGAACGGCGGGTGAAGCTGGCAGGATCATCGTAGAAATCGGCCAGGATATCCGTCTCGGTGATCGCGCCGGATTTCAGAGGTTCGATCAGTTCTCCGATATGGTGCAGCGTGGTGGCGCGGGCATCCACGAAGATGCGGGCGCGGGCCATGGCGGCATCGTCCACCTCGCGCATGTCGGGGCGGTAGGCCCCGATCAGATCAAGGTGCTGGCCGGGGCGCAGCCAGTCGCCCCGGATCAGCGGCTGGGTCGCCATGGTGCAGGTGCAGATGATGTCGGCCTGCGGCACCGCCTGTTCCAGACTGGTCGCCACCTCAAGACCCATCGGCACGGCCATATGCGCCGCCGTCTGCACCTGCCGCGACCAGACCGAAAACTCGGCCTCCGGGAAGATCGAGCGATAGGCCTCGACCATCGACCGCGCCACGGCACCCGCGCCGACAAGCAGGATCTTGCGGCTGTCCTTGCGGGCCAGTCGGCTGGCCGACAACAGGCTGTCGCCTGCGGTCTTCCATTTGGTCACAAGATGGAAATCGACCAGCGCCGTCGCCTCTCCGGTGGTGTCGTCGAACAGGGCGACGATGCCGTTGATGGTGGGGCGCCCCCGCGCAGCGTTGCCGGGAACGATGGTCGCCACCTTGACCAGCGCGCCGATGCCGTCGATCCAGGTGGCGCGGTCAAGAACGGTATCCTTGCCGCGATAGACGAACAGATCCTTGATGTCGGGCTTCGGGCGGCGGTGTCCGGCTTCGAAGGCGTCCAGCAGGCCGCGCCATGTCAGTTTCGCTTCGGCCTCGGGTCCGATGATGCGCAGGGTCACAGCCCGGCCTCCTTTTCTGTCAAAAGCTGTTCATCGACCAGACGGCGGGCCCAGCCCTGCCAGCCGGTGAAAAGATGGGTGCGCCAGCCGCGCGCGGCGGCGGCGTCGATATTCTCGGGCCGGTCGTCGGTGAAAAGCAGCGCCTCGGGTGCGATGCCGGTGCCTTGTTCAACGGCCTGATAGATTGCCGGATCGGGTTTGATGAGGCCCAGTCGGCCCGAGACGAAGGCCCCGTCGAAGTCCCGCAGAAAGGGCAGCAGCTCCAGCGACAGCTCGAACGTCTCGTCGCCGTAGTTGGTCAAAGCATAGACCGGCACGCCGCGCGCCTTCAGCGCCCGCAGGGTGGCCACGCTTTCAGGGATCACCGGGCCAAGGGTGCCCGCCCATTCGTCGCGCCACAGAGCCAGTTCCTCGGCATGGTCGGGGTGATCCGCGATCAGTGCCGCCAGGGTCGGGCCGAACCGCGCGCCGCGGTCGATTTCCACATTCGCGGCATGGATCGGCACGGCATCGAAGAAGGCGCGTCGCCGCGACTCGCCGAAGCGGGCGTCATAAAATGCCTCGGGCCACCAGTTGCACAGCACATTGCCGATATCAAAGATCACCGCTTGGGGCTGCGACATCCTTTACCTTCCTGCGCACCGTTTCCCGCCAGAGCGTATAAAGCCCCGCCCCGCAGATGAGTGCAATCCCCAGCCATGCCGTCGCATCCGGCCAGGTGCCGAAGATCAGCACGCCCCAGAGGATCGCCATCGGCATGCCGACATATTCGAAGGGGGCCACAAGCGCCGCTTCGGTGGTGCGGTAGGCCTGGCTCATCATCAGGCCGCCGATGCCCACCGCCAGACCGGCGGCGACGAAGGCCCACCAATCGGCCACCGGCGGGATGATCCAGGGCCGGAACAGGAATTCCCAGGTGCTGCCGGGGGGCTGTGCCAGATGGCCGTCGCCGAACCACATGCCCATGCTGCCCGAGACGAGGACGAAACCGATCTGGACATAGAAGCTGAAGGTGGCGGCGGATTCCGTCTCGCGCATGTGGCGGGTCAGCATGTGGCTGGAGGCATAGCAGAAGGCCGAAATCAGGACGAGGATTGCCGCAGGCTGGATCACCCCCGATCCGGGCCGCGTCATCACGATCACCCCCAGCATGCCCACCGCCACGGCCGCCCAGCGGCGCGGGCCGACGGTTTCGCGCAGGAACAGCGCCGACATCGCGGTGACGATCAGCGGGGCGACGAAGGCGGTTGCCACGGCATCGGCCAAGGGCATCAGCGACAGGCCGACGAAATAGGTGACGTTCGACACCATGACGATGCAGACGCGCAGAAGATGCGCCCGCCAGCGTCGGGTTCGCATCTGCCGGAAACCGGCCTGCGACCAGGCCATCACGGCGAAGACCAGCAGCAGTCCGACGATGGCCCGCGTCAGGATCACCTGATGCAGCGCATATCCGGTATCGGCCAGCGCCTTGATCGCCAGATCGTTCAGCGACAGGACGATGCCGCCGCCAAGGGCCAGAAGAATGCCCGAGGTCGGCCTGGAGGCGGAAGAAGAGGCAGGCGCAGTCATGGTGGGCCCATGTCACCCTGCCGCGCCGGGCCGGTCGCGTCCCTTACCGACATCGGGCGTCGTCTCCTGTCGCCGCAGCACCCGGTCCAGCATGTCCAGGAACCGCGACCGATCGGCTTTCGAGAACGCCCGCCCGCCGCCCTGGCGGAACGGATCGGCGCTGCGCAGATCGGCCATCAGGTCGCGGGTGGCAAGGATCCGGCCGATGTTGGCGGCGGTCAGTTCCTGCCCGTCGGGCTTGACCACGGCCGCGCCGTTTTCGATCACGCGGGCGGCCAGCGGAATGTCGGATGTCACCACCACATCGCCCTTCGCCGCGCGATCGGCGATCCAGCGGTCGGCCTCGTCCAAGCCTGAACCGACATAGATGCTTTCGACCAGCGGATTGGCGCTGGGCCGGATGCCGCCGTTCGACACCAGCACCATCGGCACGCGCAGCCGCGTCGCCACACGTTCGGCCTCGTCCTTCACCGGGCAGGCGTCGGCGTCGATGTACAGCGTCACATCCGTCCTTTCAGACAATTTTCTTCGAAGAAAATTGGCAAATTCCTTGATCAAGGAATTTGGTCCCGCTTACCCCCGCAGCGCCTCGGCATGAAAGGCGATGTGATCGGGCATGAAGGTCGAGACGAAGAAATAGCTGTGGTCATAGCCCTTCTGCATCCGCAGCGTGCCGCCCTGACGGCGTTCGGTCATCGCTGCGGCCAGGGTTTCGGGCTTCAGGAGGTCGATGAACTGGTCTGCCGTGCCCTGGTCGATCAGCATCGGCCCGTCGAAACCATATTTGCGCATCAGCAGGCTGGCATCATGCGGCGCCCAGGCTGCCTCATCCGGCCCCAGATAGGCGGTGAACTGCTTCCTGCCCCAGTCGCTGCCGGTCGGGTTGCAGATCGGCGCGAAGGCCGAGACCGAGCGGAAGCGCCCCGGAAAGCTCATCGCGATGGTCAGGGCACCATGGCCGCCCATCGAATGCCCGGTGATGGCTTGCGCCACCTCGGCCAGCGGGAAGGCGTTGAAGAGCAGGCGCGGCAGCTCTTCGGTCACATAGTCCCACATGCGGAAATGCGGGGCCCAAGGGTTCTGGGTGGCGTTGACGTAAAAGCCCGCGCCCTGGCCCAGATCATAGGCGGCATCATTGGCCACCCCCTCGCCGCGCGGGCTGTTGTCGGGAAAGACCAGCGCGATGCCGGCCTCGGCCGCCCAGGCCTGCGCACCGGCCTTGGTCATCGCATTCTCATGCGTGCAGGTCAGGCCCGACAGATACCAGAGCAGCGGAACCGGCCCGTCCTCGGCCCCTTCGGGCAGGAACAGGCCGAAGGTCATCTCGCCCCCGGTTGCGGCCGAGGCATGGGAATAGACGCCCTGGACGCCCCCGAAACAGCGGTTTTCCGAAATCGTCTTCATGGCATCTCCAGTAGCGCAATCACCGCCGTCACCGTCAGCACGGAAAGGGCGGTGGAAATCAGGATGGCGGTCGAAACCCGTTGCGGCGCAACGCCGTAATGCTGGGCAAGGATGAAGACATTGCCGGCGACCGGCAAGGCCGCCGCCGCAATCATCACGCCGGCGGCATAGGGTTCCACGGGGAAGACCAGCAGGGCCGCCACGGCCACGGCGGCCGGATGCAGCACCAGCTTGGCAAGGGACAGCCAGGCGGCCACCAGCGGCCGGTCGGGCCGACGCCCCGCCAGCGAGGCCCCGATGGCGAACAGCGCGCAGGGTGTGGCGGCGGCCCCCAGCAGCACCATGTATTCCTGCACCGGCGGCCAGAGGCTGTGCCCGGTGGCCCCCCAGGCCATGCCGAGGACGGTCGAAACGATCATCGGATTCTTCAAGAGACCGATGGCCAGCAGCTTCAGAGTCTCGGGCCCGACCCGGCCCGAGCGAAACAGCGTGATCAGCAGCGTCAGGATCGAGGAGAACACGATCAGATCCACCGCCAGCACCAGAAGCACCGGCCCCACGGCACCGGGGCCCAGCAGCAGTGCCAGCATCGGAATGCCAAGAAAGCCGACATTGCCGATGACGCCGGTATGCGCCTCGAACAGCGCGGCCTCGCGCCCGGTGCCGCGCATCAGCCCGACGGCCAGCACCAGCGCCCAGACAAGGCCGGTGGCCAGCGTATAGGCCAGCACGAAGGGCAGGCTCCAGATCTCGGCCAGCGACAGGTTGGCGGCAAAGCCGAACAGCATCGCCGACAGGGCGAAGTAGAAGACGAACTTGGTCAGCTGTCCCGTCGCCTCGGGCGTGATGAAGCGGAACCGCCCGGCCAGAAAGCCGGTGCCGATCACCGCAAAGAAGGGCAGGGTCTTGAGAAGGATCGCCAGCATGGGCCTGTCCTGTCATGCGGGCGTGGAAAGGGCAAGCCGGATGGGCCTAGCGGAAAAAGCTGGCGATGCGGTCAAGGGGCTTCTTGCGTTTGGCCACCGCGGGAACGGTGGCATCTTCGGCCGGATAGCCGACAGGCAGGATCATCACCGGCTTTTCCTGCGGCGGACGGTCCAGCATCCCGTTCAGGAAGGACATCGGGCTTGGGGTATGTTCCAGGCAGACAAGCCCGGCGTGATGGATCGCGGTGATCAAAATCCCGGTGGCGATGCCCACGCTTTCCGGGACGTAATAGTTCTTGTAGCGGCTGCCGTCCTCGGTCAGGCCCCAGCGTTCGGCGAAAACCACGATCAGCCAGGGCGCGTCCGTCAGATGCGGTTTCGATGTGCCGGTTCCGATCGGCTCCAGCGCGGCAAGCCATTCATCGCTGGCTCCGCCGCCGTAGAAGGCCTTTTCCTCCTCTTCCGCGGCGGTGCGGATTCGCGCCTTCATCTCGGGGTTGGCGATGGCGGCGAAATGCCAGGGCTGATGGTTGGCGCCCGAAGGGGCCGTGCCCGCTGCGGCGATACAGGCGGCAATCACCGCTTCGGGCACGTCGCGGCGGGAATAATGCCGGACGGAATGCCGCTGCCGCATGAAGGCAAGAAAGCTGTCGGCAGCCCGGAGGGCGGCCTCGGGCTCCATCTGCACGCGGTCTGGCAGCGGCAGTGGTTCATATCTTACGTCTCCCTTGCGATACATCATCCGCCTCCGATCAGCACGCCCGCCGCGAAGACCAGAACACCGCCGACGACAACCTGCAAGACCGCGCGCAGGAACGGCGTCTCCATATAGCGGTTCTGGATCCAGGCGATCGCCCACAATTCGACAAAGACGACAGCGATGGCGATGGCGGTCGCGGTCCAGAAATCAGGGATCAGATAGGGTAGAGCATGGCCCAATCCGCCAAGGGCGGTCATCACCCCCGAGGCCAGCCCGCGTTTCCACGGGCTGCCACGGCCGGACAGCACGCCGTCATCATGCGCGGCTTCGGTGAAGCCCATCGAAATCCCGGCCCCGACCGAGGCGGCAAGACCAACAAGAAAGGTTGTCCAGGTGTCCTGCGTTGCAAAGGCGGTGGCGAAGATCGGCGCAAGGGTCGAGACCGAGCCGTCCATCAGCCCGGCCAGACCCGGCTGCACCCAGGTCAGGATGAACTGGCGGCGGGCGGTGGCATCCTCGACGGTGCTGGCATCACCCCCAAGGTTTTCAGAGGCCAGCCCCTCGGCGCGCCGGTCATGGTCTGCTTCGGCGGCGGCAAGATCACCCAGAAGCTTGCGGGTGGCAGCATCCGATGTGCGCCCGGCGGCGCGGGTGTAGAAGGCCGCAGCCTGCTGCTCCATCGCGCGGGCCTCGGTGCGGATGCGATCAAGCGGCAGGTTGGCGGCCAGCCAGACCGGACGCCGGGCATAGAAGCCGGCGACATGCTCGCGCCGGATCAGGGGGATCACCTCGCCGAACCGGCTTTGGTGCAGGTCGATCAGGGCCCGGCGATGGCCGTCTTCCTCGGCCGCCATGCCATCGAACACCGCGGCCGTGCCGGGGTAATCCCTGCGCAAGCCTTCGGCATAACTGCGGTAGATGCGGGCATCGTCTTCCTCGGACGAAATCGCCAGTGCCAGCACCTCCTGTTCCGAAAGATCGCTGAACCGGCGGCGGGACGAGAGAGAAGAAAGCATGGCTGATCTCATTTTGGAATTATTCTAAAATAGGGTGTTCCCCGGTGCTGGCAAGGGACGGCTGGCCGAAGCTCTCGAGTCAGCGTCTCGTGCGGCATGAAAGCCGCGATCCGCCGGACACGCCAGGATTGCCTGCGACAAAAAAAGAGCCGCGAGAGGAGAACGACTCAGTTGACAAACTGAACAGTTCAGTTCATTTATGGCGAAAGTGAACCGAACGGTTTAGGAGAGCCGAGATGCAAAAGACCCTGATCGCCACCGTTGTTGCCCTGCTGATGGCTGCCCCCGCCATGGCGCAGACGCTGGACATGATGCTGCCCAGCCTGACCTGGCCGGATGGCGGCGTGACCGTCTCGACCAAGGGCTGCGATACTGCGGCCACGACGGTCTGCATGCCGCAGAAATGACCGGCTCTGCCCGGCCGCTTGCCCCGGCTTGTCCGCCTGATCTATGGTCGCTCCAAGGGGGCACCATGACAGAGGCGGCAACAGAGGGCGCGGCCGACAGCGGCGAAATCCGCAAGGGGCGCAAATACGATCAGGTGCTGGACGGCGCCCGCCGCATTTTTCTGCGTGACGGCTTCGACGGTGCCTCGGTCGACGACATCGCGCGCGAGGCGGGGGTGTCGAAAGCCACGCTTTACAGCTATTTCCCCGACAAGCGCCTGTTGTTCACCGAGATCTGCAATGCCGAATGCCGCCGCCAGGCCGACGCGGCCGAGGCCGAGATCAGCGAGACCGCCCCTGTCGAGACGATTCTGACCTTCGCCGCCCAGCGGATCGCCGGATTCCTGCTGTCGGATTTCGGACGCAACATGTTCCGGCTGGTCGTCGCGGAATCCAGCCGCTTTCCCGAGATCGGCAGATCGTTTTACCGCAACGGACCGGGGCTGATCCATGACCGGCTGGTGCATCACTTGCAGCACATGCACGACACGGGCCTGCTGAGGATCGCCGATGTCGATCTGGCCGCCGACCAGTTCGCCCAGCTTTGCAAGGCGCATATCCATGAAAAGCTGATCTTCGGGCTGGCCGACGAGATCACCCCCGAAGACGTGCAACGCACCGTCCGCGGTGCGGTCGAGATGTTCATGGCGCGCTATGGGGTGGGGGGCTAGCCCCGCAGCCGGACCCGTGCTTCGGGCCCTTTCGGGTCGCAGGCAAAGACCGCCGATCGTGCGGTCAGCCAGCCGCGCCAGGTCTTTTCCGGGGTTTCGCTGATCCTGACCCCCATGCGGTGCAAGGCTCCAAGCGACGCAATCGGATAGCCCGCCTTTCCCGCTTCCTTGACGACCGTGCGGACCTTGACCAGCATGTTGTCGGATGGATCGGCAAGCACAGGTCCATCGGTCGGCATCCCAAGCAGAAGGAAACTCGCGCAGGTGTTGCGGAACGAGACCGGGGCCTTGGCGTCGCCGATGCCGATCACACTTTTGCCGATCTCGCGCAGCTGTTCGGCCAGATAGCTGAAATCGCGGTCGGACGAGGCGATGACCAAGGTGCCGAAGCTGTCGCGCAGGGCCAGAGACATGGCTTCGACGCACAAGAGCATGTCGGCGGCGTTCTTGCCGGGGCGGGTGGGGCAGAGGCGAAAGCCGTGATCTTCCCAGCCGGTGACGGCCTTTGCATTGCCATAGACGCGGCGCACCTGGGGCGGGCCGTTCCGGGCGGCAAGTCGCAGAATCTCGGGCGCGCGGTCCTTCGACAGGTTCTCGCCATCGACGAGAAGAGCAAGCGGGGCGGTGGCAGACAGGGCGGACAGGTCCATCAGGCAGTCTCTGCGAAAGGTCGTGCGGCAGCAAAGCAGAGAATTGGGGCGGAATGAAGTTCACGGCGGCAAAAGTCGAGGAAGCGGTTTGCAATGTCCTTCGGGGGCAGCCGGTCATCCCATGCGGGACAGCATGTGCCGCCGGGGCACTGGCTGGCTGGCCGCTGGAGGGGTTTTGCACCCCTCCAGACCACCCCGCAGGATATTTGGCGAAGGGAAAGACAGGGAAGGTGTGAGGCGGGGACGCGAAGCCGGATCCGGCCTTAGCCGTTTTCCTTCAGAACCTGCCCGGCCAGGTAGAGCGAGCCGCAGATCAGCACGCGGGCCTGCGGGGCAAGGGCCGCGATCTGCGCCAGCGCGGCGGCGACCGAAGGCGCGGCCTCGGCCGTCAGCCCGGCGTCGCGGGCGGCGTCGCGGGTGGTTTCGGCGGGCAGGGTATTGGGTTCGTCCGGGATCGACACCGCCCAGAGCTTCGCAGCATGGGCGGCCAGCGGGCGCATGTAGCCGCGCACATCCTTTGTGTTCAGCATGCCGCAGATCAGATGCGTCTCGCGCGCGGGCATCCTGGCCAGCGTGGCGGCCACCGCCTCGCCCCCCGCCGGGTTGTGGCCACCGTCCAGCCAAAGCTCCACCCCCGGCGCGCTGGCGGCCAGCGGGCCGGAGCGCAGGCGCTGCATCCGTGCGGGCCATTCGGCACGGGTGACGGCGGCGTCGGGGTCGCCTTGCCGCAAGAGGCGCAGCGCGGCCACGGCCGCCCCGGCATTCTGGATCTGATGCGGACCCGGCAGATTGGGCAGGGGCAGGTCGAGAAGGCCGTTTTCATCCTGATAGATCAGCCGTCCGCGATCCTCGGACACCTGCCAGTGCTGGCCATGCACCCAGAGCGGCACGCCCAGACGGGCGGCCTTTGCCTCGATCACCGCCAGCCCCTCGGGTGCCTGCGGGCCGACGACGCAAGGCACGCCGCGCTTTAGGATGCCGGCCTTTTCGCCGGCAATCTCGGCCAGGGTCTCGCCCAGATATTGCTGATGGTCGATCGACACCGGGGTGATGATGGTCAGCGCGGGCCTGTCCACCACATTGGTGGCATCGAGCCGTCCGCCAAGTCCCACCTCCAGCAGCGTCCAGTCCGCCGGACTGCGGGAAAAGGCAAGAAAGGCGGCGCAGGTGGTGATCTCGAAGAAGGTGATCGACTCGCTGCCGTTCGCAGCCACGCATTCATCCAGAAGCGCGGTCAGCGCGGGCTCGGTGATCAGATCGCCCGCCAGCCGGATGCGTTCGTGGAACCGGGCGAGATGCGGCGAGGTGTAGGCATGGACCCGGTCCCCCGCGGCCTCCAGCCCCGCACGGATCATCGCCTGGGTGCTGCCCTTGCCGTTGGTGCCGGCGATGTGGATCACCGGGGGCAGGCTGCGTTCGGGGTGGCCAAGGGCGGCCAGCAGGCGATGCACCCGGTCCAGCGTCAGGTCGATGATCTTGGGGTGAAAGGCCATCATCCGCGCAAGGATGGCGTCCGACCCGGCATCCGGCCCGGCGGCAGGCGTCACGCCTTGGCCCCGGCGGCTGGGGCTTCGGCTGCGGGTTCGGGGGCGGGTGGCGCAAGATCGCCGCGCACGGCGGGGGGCATGCCGGTCAACATACGGATGATGCTGACCAATTCGTCGCGCATCGCCTTGCGGTGGGTCACGCGGTCCAGCATGCCGTGATCCAGCAGATATTCGGCGCGCTGGAACCCTTCGGGCAGCTTCTCGCGGATGGTCTGTTCGATCACCCGCGCCCCGGCAAAGCCGATCTGGGCATTCGGTTCGGCAATCTGCACATCGCCCAGCATGGCATAGCTGGCCGTCACCCCGCCGGTTGTGGGGTGGGTCAGCACGACGATATAGGGCAGACCCGCTTCCTTCAGCATCTGCAGGGCAACGGTGGTGCGCGGCATCTGCATCAGCGACAGCATGCCTTCCTGCATTCGCGCGCCGCCCGAGGCGGAAAACAGCACCAGCGGCTTCTTCGTCGCCACCGCCCGTTCGGCCGCCGCGATGATGGCATTGCCGACATACATGCCCATCGACCCGGCCATGAAGCCGAAATCCTGCGCCGCCGCGATGATCGGGGTGCGGCCGATCTCGCCCTCGGCCACCAGCATGGCATCCTTTTCGCCGCTGGCCTTCTGCGCGGCCTTGATCCGGTCGGGATATTTCTTCTGGTCGCGGAAATGCAGCGGGTCCGCCACGGGGTCGGGCACTTTCACTTCCGTGAAGATGCCGCCGTCGAACAGGGCTGTGAAGCGGTCGCGTGGGCTGATCGCCATGTGGTGATCGCAGTTCGAACAGACACTCTGGTTCTGCGCCAGTTCGCGGTGAAACAGCATGGTCCCGCATTCAGGGCATTTGGTCCACAGGTTCTCGGGCACTTCGCGGCGCGAGAACAGCGAGTTGATCTTGGGGCGGACGTAATTGGTGATCCAGTTCATGCGAATGCCTTTCGGTCCGGTCCTCGGCTCGGGTTCCGAGATAGTCGGCACGGCGCGCAAATGCAATCCGCGCGCAGCGGCATCGGCGGCGGAAGGGGGCGCTGCCCCCGTCCTTCGGATTCCCACGGGATATTTTCCTTCTGAAAGAGGTGGCTTCTTTCAGAAGGAAAATATCCCCGCCAAAGGCATCCGACGCTGCGGCGGGGCGCGACGCGTCAGAACCTGCGCCTTGCCCGCAGCGCCGCGCCGATGGTGCCATCGTCAAGGTAATCCAGTTCCCCCCCCACCGGGACGCCTTGCGCCAGGGTGGAAACCTGCGCGGGCGTGGCGGCAAGGGCCTCGGCCAGATAATGCGCGGTGGTCTGGCCGTCGACCGTGGCCGCCAATGCCACGATCACTTCGGTGATGTTGTCCTCGGCAACGCGGCGGATCAGACGGGGGATGCCCAGCTCCTCGGGGCCGACGGCATCCAGTGCCGACAGCGTGCCGCCGAGGACGTGGTAGCGGCCGCGGAACACCTGGGTGCGCTCCATCGCCCAGAGATCGGCGATATCCTCGACCACGCAGATCTCGCCGGTGGCGCGGGAGGGATCGGCGCAGATCGGGCAGATATCTTCGGTCGAGATGTTGCCGCAGACCCGGCAGTCGCGCGCGGTCAGGGCCACATGCGCCATGGCCTGCGCCAAGGGGGCCATCAACTGCCCGCGCTTGCCCAGAAGGGCCAGCACCGCACGGCGGGCCGAACGGGGGCCAAGGCCGGGCAGCCGGGCCATCAGCTCGATCAGTGTCTCGATGCCCGGATCATCGGCCCGCGCCATGGATCAGAACGGCAGTTTCATGTCGGGTGGCAGGCCCAGCGATTCCGTCATCCTGCGCATTTCCTCGGCCTGACGCGCGGCCCCCCTGCCTTGTGCATCCTTGATCGCGGCCAGGATCAGATCCTCGATCACTTCCTTTTCGGACGGCACCAGGATCGACGGGTCGATGTCCAACCCGGTGACTTCACCCTTCACGGTGACGCGCGCCTTCACCAGCCCGGCCCCGGCTTCGCCGGTGACGACGGTGCGGGCCATCTCGGCCTGCATCTCGGCCAGCTTGCCCTGCATCTCCTGCGCGGCCTTCATCATCTTGCCCATGTCGCCCAGACCGGCAAGGCCCCCAAGACCCTTCAGCATCGCAATCTCCTTTTGTTCTGTCTTCAGATACGACTGCGGGCGCTGCGGCGCAAGGGATTGGGCAAGGGTCGGTCAGGGCAGGCCCCGGTAAAGCATCCGGCGCGGCGCAAAGCCATTGGCCCTGAAGAAGGCATGGGCGTCGCGGTTGGCCTCCCATGTGTCCAGCATCACCTCGGTGCAATCCTTGTCCCGCGCCAGCGCACGGGCCGCAGCCAGAAGGGCGGCCCCGATGCCCTGCCGCCGGGCCTGCGGGGCAACGGCGATATGATCGACCATCACCCGGCGGACCGGGGGCGAGAAGACCGACTGAGGCCGGTCAACCACACTGCACAGCGCATAGCCAAGGGCCGGATTACCTGCCAGAAAGCAGGTGACGGCCGGGTCTTGCAGGCGGTCACGGAAGTGGTCCGTCAGGGCGGCCGGATCGGGCGCGGCAAAGAACGCATCGGGATAGTGCGCCGCGTGCCAGCCCTGCACATGGGCGTTCAGGCGCGCCACGGTCGCGGCGTCCTCGGGCGTGGCTCGGCGGATATCTGGTGTCATGGTCATCCCGGCACCCCTGATTTTCGTCGAAAATCAGGATTTTTTCATTCTTCGAACGGGTCCCAGTCATCGTCGATTTCGGGGTCGATCTCGGGCAGGGCCTCGGCAGCCGCCTGGGCCGCCATCGCCTCGGGGGTGCGGATCCCGGTGATCTTCGCCCCCGGAAAGGCGGCAAGCACCGCCTGCACCAGCGGATTGTCCTGCGCCTCGGCCTCTTGTGCCAGCCTTTCGGCATCGCGGGCTTCGGCAATCGTCGGCCCCCCGCCCGAAGAGACGACCGAGACCCCCCAGCGCGCGCCGGTCCAGCCTTGCAGCCTTTGCCCCAGCCGGGCGGCAAGGTCGGGTTTCGCCTGCGGTGCGGGTTCGAATTCGATCCGGCCGGGCGAATAGCGGGCCAGGCGGATGCCGTCCTCCACCTCTTTCAGAAGCAGCATGTCGCGCTTGTCGCGGATCAGGTCGACCACGGCGTCGAAACTGGCATAGACCTGCAACTGCCCTTCGGCCAGCACCGGGGCCGCTGCGGCCATGGTCGGGCCACGCAGCGGCGCGGCGGGCGCGCGCATCATCGCCCCATGCACGCTGCCCTGCGCCGGACCGCCGCCGGCGAAGGCCCCGCCCGGCGTCGCGCCGGGGGCGGGCGGGCGCGGCTCGTCCGTCAGCTTGCGCACAAGCGTTTCCGGGTCGGGCAGGTCGGCGACATGGGTCAGCCGGATCACTGCCATTTCGGCCGCCATCATGGCATTCGGGGCCAGCGCCACCTCTTCCATCGCCTTCAGCAGCATCTGCCACATCCGGCCCAGGCTGCGCATCGACAGCCGCCCCGCCATGTCGAGACCGCGGCTGCGTTCGTCCGGGGGAACGGTGGGGTCTTCGGCGGCCTCGGGCGTGATCTTGATCACCGAAATCCAGTGCGATACCTCGGCCAGGTCGCGCAGCACGGCCATCGGATCGGCACCGTCGGAATATTGCGCTGCCAGTTCGGCCAGCGCGGCGGCGGCATCGCCGCGCATCACCATGTCGAACAGGTCCAGCACGCGGCCCCGGTCGGCCAGCCCCAGAAGGGCGCGGACCTGATCGACGGTGGTTTCCCCCGCGCCGTGGCTGATCGCCTGATCCAGGATCGAGGTTCCGTCGCGGGCCGAGCCTTCGGCGGCGCGGGTGATCAGGGCCAGCGCGTCATCGCTGATCTCGGCACCCTCTGCCGTGGCGATCCTGCGCAGAAGACCGATCATCACCTCGGGCTCGATCCGCTTCAGGTCAAAGCGCTGGCACCGTGACAGGACCGTGACCGGAACCTTGCGGATTTCGGTGGTGGCGAAGATGAATTTCACATGGGCGGGCGGTTCCTCCAGCGTCTTCAGAAGGGCGTTGAAGGCGCTGGTCGACAGCATGTGGACTTCGTCGATGATGTAGATCTTGTAGCGCGCGGATGCCGCCCGGTAGTGGACCGAGTCGATGATCTCGCGGATGTCACCCACGCCGGTATGCGAGGCCGCATCCATCTCCAGGACGTCGACATGACGGCCTTCCATGATGGCCACGCAATGTTCGCATTGGCCGCAGGGTTCGGTCGTCGGGCCGCCGGTGCCGTCCGGGCCGACGCAGTTCAGCCCCTTGGCGATGATCCGCGCCGTGGTGGTCTTGCCGGTGCCGCGGATGCCGGTCATCACGAAGGCCTGTGCGATGCGGTCGGCGGCAAAGGCATTGCGCAGGGTGCGCACCATTGCCTCTTGTCCGACCAGATCGGCAAAGGTCTCGGGCCGATACTTGCGGGCAAGAACCTTGTAGGCTTTGTCGGGACTGTCGGACATGGTGACTCGGTCTTTCTGGCTGAGGCGGCAGGTTAGGGGCTGCGGGGGGCAAGGTCCATGGCGAAGGAGGAAGGATGTCACTGACCATCGCCAGCCTGCCTGTGGGCGGCGGCCTGCTGGCGCTGTGCCCGATGCCGGGGCGCGGCGGGACTTATGAGGCCGATCTGCGCGCCGTGCTGGCCTTTGGCCCGGCGCTGGTGCTGTCGATGACGACTCGTGCCGAAATGGCGGCAAAGGGGGCGGCGGGGCTGGGGGAGGGTCTGGCCGGTCATGGCATCGCGTGGCGGCATCTGCCGGTGGCCGATTTCGGCGTGCCGGGGGGCGACGTCGCCGCGCTGTGGCCGGGGGTTGCGGCCGAGGCGCGGGCGGTGCTGGCGGGCGGCGGCCGGGTGCTGGTGCATTGCATGGGCGGTTGCGGGCGATCGGGCATGGCGCTGCTGCGACTGATGGTCGGGGCGGGCGAAGACCCGCAGGCGGCGCTGCAGCGGCTGCGCAGCGTCCGGCCCTGCGCGGTCGAGACCGAGGCGCAGTTCGCCTGGGCAGCCGGCGGGGAACCCTGACCGGGGCCTCCGCGTTGGTGTCGGGCAACAGAGAGGAGACCGAGATGACCCGTTTCGCCCCCGAAAAGCAGGCCGCCGATACCCGGTTCAACGTGCAAGCCGAAGCGCAAAAGCGCAAGATGGACCGCGCGGCCGAAAAGCATGCCAATACGATCCGTGGCAATACCGAGCCGAATGCCGGTGGCCAGAACCGCGAGACGGGCGATCGCAAGGCGCGGCAGAACGACCGGGCCACCAACGGCGGCGAATAGACGAAAGGGCTTGAAGGTGCTGGACCACACCGGACTTGTCGTGACCGATCTGGCCAGGGCCCGCCGGTTCTGGGATGCGGTTGCGGCGGCGCTGGGGTTGCAGACGGCGGACAATGGGCCTGAGTCCTTTGTCCTTGGCAAAAGCCGGTGCGAACCTGTTCCCTATCTCTGGATCGGCATCACGCGGCCCTCCTATTGGGTCGAGGGATCGCGCCCCGGCCTCAATCAGGGTCATATCGCCTTTCGCGCCACGAGCCGGGTGCAGGTGCGCGCCTTCCACGCCGCTGCCCTGTCGGCGGGCGGACGCGACAATGGGGCCCCCGGTCCGCGCGAAGGGGCGGGCGACTATTACGGGGCCTTCGTGCTGGACCCGGACGGCAACAACATCGAGGCCTGCTGCCGCGGGCCTCAGGCACTTGCCGATCCGTAAAGCCGCGTCGGCAGGGCGCGCAGCACACCGGCATCGCGGCGCATGCGGGCCAGGGTCCAGCTGCCCTGAAAACCCACCATCAGCAATTCGGCCGCGTCTTCGGCCTGACCGGCGGCCAGGCCCAGCCTTTGGCCATGCGCCGCAGCGGCGGCGATGATGCGGTGAAAGGCGGCTTCGGCCCGGTCGCGGAACTGGCCGTTGTCGGGGCCGTCGAACATCAGCCCGACGATCGGGCAGGCATCGGCATTTTCCAGCTTTTCGAACAGCCGCGCCATCTTGTGACAGAAGGTGGTGGCCCCCTGCCGCCAGTCGGCTGCGCCCTGAAAGGCTGCATCGACGATCAGGACGATTTCGTCGGCCGTCCAGTCCGCCGCCGCGCAGGCCAGATCGGCCTTGCCTTCGGGAAAGTGGTGGTAGAGCGATCCTTTCGGCACCCCGGCTTCGGACAGGATCTCGGACAGGCCGGTGCCGTGATAGCCGCGCTGACGGAACAGCCGCGCGGCGGTGGTGGTCAGGCGGTCACGGGTGGACAGGTCTTCGGCGGGTGCGGTCATGCCGCGATCCTATCCCTGCCTTGCCGAAAACGCTAGACCGATTGGTCCAGTCATGCTATTGGACCAATCGGTCTAGTCGCCGAGGGAATGCGCATGGCAATCCACCACAGGACGATCACCGATGCGGCGGGGGCGCAGCCCATCCGTATCCGCTCTGACGGGGCGGATCTGGCGGGAACGCTGTTCCGGCCGCCGGGCCGGCCAAGGGCCGCGCTGGTGATCCATGGCGCAACCGGGGTTCCCGCCGGCTTTTACCGGGCCTTTGCCGCCTGGGCGGCGGCAGAACAGGGGCTGGCGGTCCTGACCTATGATTACCGCGATTTCGGCGCCTCGGCCGCGCGTCCGGCGCGGGCGTCAAGGGCCGGGATGGCGGACTGGGGCCTGCGCGATCAGGCCGCCGCACTGGCGGCGCTGGGCCGGCTGGTGCCCAATGTGCCGCGCTGGGTGCTGGGGCATTCGCTGGGCGGGCTGTGGTTCGGCCATCATCCGGGAATGGAGCGGGTGGAGCGGATCATCACCTTGGGGGCAGGCCCGGTGCATGTGTCGGATCATCCGCCGTCCTACCGCTGGAAGGCGCGGGCGTTCTGGCATGGCCCGGTGAACTGGCTGGCGGGGGCGATGGGCTATCTGCCGGGACGGCTGTTGCGGACCGGGCCGGACCTGCCGTTGCAGGTCTACCGGCAATGGCGGCGCTGGTGCCTGACGCCGGGCTGGAACCTGTGCGACACCGGGCGCAGCCTGCCGCTGCCCGACGCCAACCGCGTGCGCGGCGCGATGAAGCTGATTGCGGTTTCCGACGATGCGATGGTGCCGCCTGCGGCGGTCTGGCGGCTGATGTCCTATTATCCGCAGGCGACAAAGCGCCAGCAGGTGCTGCGGCCCGACGATTTCGGTCTGTCCCGGATCGGCCATATCGCCGCCTTCCATCGTGACAATGCCGTGCTGTGGCCTGCCATTCTGGCCTGATTTGGCCCGGCCTGCGCGGCGACCTCTCGGCCGCCGCCCGATGCTTCAGCTTCCAAGCACCAGATCCGCCCCGCGTTCCCCGATGACGACACAGGTTGCCATGGTGGCGCAGGTGACGATGCGCGGCATGATCGACCCATCGACGATGCGCAGCCCCTCGATCCCCTTCACCTTCAGATCGGCGCCGACCACGGCGGCATCGTCCTTGCCCATCCGAGCGGTTCCGACCTGATGAAAGAAGGTGGTGGCCCCGTTTTTCACGAATTCGGCTTTGGCGGCGGGGTCCAGATCCTTGCCTGGCACCGCCTCGCGCTTGCGGTAGGGGGCGAAGGCGGTATCGTTGCCAAGCTGGCGACACAGGTCGATTGCGGCCATCTGCGATGTCACATCCTGCGGATCGGACAGGAAATTCGCCGTGACGACCGGCTTTGCCAGCGGATCGGCCGAGGCCAGCCGCACCGTGCCGCGGCTTTTCGGATCGACCAGCCCCGCACACAGCGCCCAAGCCTGACCGGGCGGCGCATATTCCGCCGCCACCACATCCGACGCATAGGGCAGTTCGATCTGCACGATGTTCATGTCGGGCCGGTCGAGTGACGGATCGGATTTCCAGAAGCCCGAGGCATTGGCGGCGGAATTGGCAATCGCCACCGGATCGGGGCTTTCCCAGATGCAGCCGCCATGCAGGATGTGATCGTGGAAATTCGCCCCCACTTGCGGCGCATGCAGGACCGAGGCGATCCCCTGTTCGGCCAGATGGTCGCGGTCGCCGATGCCGGACAGCATCAGGATCTGTGGTGTGCGGATGGCCCCGGCCGAAAGCACCACCTCGCGCGCGGCGCGCAGGGTGATTTCGGCTCCGTCGCGCAGGGCTTTCACCCCGACAACCTTGCCGCCTTCGATCACCAGCCCTGTGACCTGGGTCTTCACCAGAACGGTGATATTGGGCTGGTCGATCACCGGGTAAAGATAGGCCTGCGCCATGTTCATCCGCCGCCCGTCGCGGATGATCTGGTTCATCAGGGCGAAACCGCCGATACCCTCTTCGCGTTCGCCGTTCAGGTCACTCATCGCGGGCAGGCCGAGGTTCGCCGCTGCCGCCAGCAGGGCAGGGGCAATGGCGGGCGGATTGGCCGCCTCCTGCACCCAGACCTTGCCGCCCTTGCCGCGATACGGGCTGTCGGGGCCCTGCCAGTTCTCGATCTTTTCGCGGAAGATCTTCAGTGTGGCATCATAGCCCCAGCCTGCATCGCCGCTGGCTTCTGCCCAGCCGTCGAAATCGGCGCGCGGCGGGCGGACCCAGATCGTTGCATTGATCGACGATCCGCCCCCCACGGCATGACCCATATGCGAGGCGATGGCGCGGCCATTCACGCTGTCGGTGGGCACAGCGATGTCACCCCAGTCGCGTTCGGTGCCAAGGTTCATGAACCACTGGCCGGGATCGAGGATGCTTGGCGCGGTGTCCCAGTCCCCCGCCTCGATCAGCGCGACCGAGAGGCCCGCGTCCGCCAGCCGCCCGGCCAGGGTGCAACCCGAGGTGCCCGCACCGCAGATCACCACGTCGAACTGATCAGGCAGGCTTTTTGCCCGTTCGTCCTGATTGGCCCGCGCCGCATCCAGCGTATCGGCCAATGCGCTGGCCGCCTGCAAGGATACGCCAAGCGCCAGCGACCATTGTATGAACTTGCGCCGGTTGATCGTGCCGCGCAGCAGGCCCGCATCCAGCTTGTCCAGCATCACCGAACGGAAGCCTTCGGAAAGATGTTTCATCTTGGTCCCCTTCAGAAAAAGCCGAACGCCTGCGTCCCGAAGGAATGCACGACGCTCTTGGTGTGGCGGTAGTTGTTCAATGCGACCTTGTGCATCTCGCGGCCAAAGCCCGAGGATTTGTAGCCCCCGAAGGAGGTGTGACCGGGCCAGAGGTAATAGCAGTTGCACCAGATCTTGCCTGCTTGCAGGCCTTTGGCGAACCGCTGGATTTCATGGTAGTCACGGCTCCAGACCCCGGCGGTCAGGCCGAATTCGGTGTCATTGGCGATGGCCAGCGCCTCGGCCTCATCCTTGAACCGGATCGCGGTGGTGACGGGGCCAAAGATCTCCTCGCGCGAGGTGCGCATGTCATTGGTGCCTTCAAGGATGGTCGGCTGGATATAATAGCCGCCGTCGCAGCCCGGCACGCCATAAGCCTGCCCGCCATGGACGACCTTCGCCCCTTCGGCCCGGCCGATCTCAAGATAGCCCATCACCTTGTCGAACTGCGCTTTCGAGGTCATGGCGCCTATGCCGGTGGTCATTTCCAGCGGGTGCCCAAGTCCGACCTGTGCGATGCGGTCGCGCACCTTTGCCATGAAGGCGTCATAGATGCTGTCATGCACCAACGCGCGGGTCGGCGAGGCGCAGACCTCGCCCTGATCGTAAAGATAGATCAGAAAGCCTTCGATGGCCTTGGACAACAGATCGTCATCCTTGTCCATGATCGAGGGCATGAAGATATTGGGCGACTTGCCGCCCAGTTCCAGCGTCACCGGGGTGAGGTTTTCGGCGGCGTTGCGCATGATCGTCTTGCCGGTCGACGCTTCGCCGGTGAAGGCGATCTTCTTCACGCCGGGATGTACGACCAGCGCATGACCGGCCTCGGCCCCGAACCCCTGTACGATGTTCAGCACACCCGGCGGCAGCAGGTCGGCCACCAGTTCCGCCACGCGGGTGATCGACCAGGGTGTGTCCTCGGCGGGTTTCAGGATCACCGCATTGCCCGCCGCCAGCGCCGGACCCAGCTTCATAGCGGCCATCAACAGCGGTGCGTTCCACGGGATGATGCAACCGACCACGCCATAGGGCTCGTGAACCTCAAGGTTGATCGTGGTGGCGTCGATGTCCGATGATTCACCGCTGTCGGCCCGCAGGGCGGCAGCGAAATAGCGGATCTGGTCCACCGTGTTCGGCAGATCGACATAAATGCATTCCCGGATCGGTTTGCCGTTGCCCCAGCATTCGACCAGCGCCAGTTCCTGCGCGTGTTCCTCGATCCGATCGGCGACCTTCAGCAGCGTGTTCGAGCGCAGCTGCGGCGACATCGCGCCCCAGCCGGGCGCAGCTTGCCAGGCCGCCGCCACCGCCAGATCGACATCGGCAGCGGTCGAGCGCGGGAATTCCGCGATCAGGCTGCCGTCGATGGGTGAGCGGTCCTCGAAATACCTTCCCTCGGCGGGCGCGACCCATGCGCCGCCGATGAAATTCTCGTATCGCGCCTTATGCGCGGGCTTTTCATGGGCCATTTTCGTCTCCCTGCTTTGTCCCCCGCAGGCAGGCCGTGCCGCGGGCTTTGGGGCAACATGAGAGATGTTTCAGGATCAAACTATCCGGGGATGCCGGGGGCGGCCGCGGGATTATCCGTTTTTGCCGGGCGGACCGTCGCGCCGCAGGCGGCCGCGCATCTGGCGCGGCGCCTCGCCGAATTCTTCGCGGTAGTATTGCGAGAACCGGCCCTGATGTTCGAACCCGTAGCGCAGCGCCAACTGGGTCAGGCTCTGCTCCGGCCGTTCTTCAAGATCGCGTTGGGCCGCCGCAAGCCGCATCCGGCGCAAGAGCGCCATGGGCGAGCAGCCGAAGGCCGATTGCGTCAGCGCATTCAGCTGCGACCGTCCCAGCCCCGCCGCACGGGTAAGATCGGCAAGCTGGATCGGCCGCGACAGATGCGCCGTGATAAAGCCGGTCAGCCTGTCGCGCGTATCGGCATCGGGCCGGGCTTCCCGCTCTTTCCGGCCAGTGAAAAGATGCTGTGCGGCAAAGCGGGCAAGGCCGGTCTGGACATGCCGCCCCCAATCTTCGGCACCCGCGCCCTGCCGCGACAGGGCCAGAAGGGTATTCAGCTGGCTGACCAGAAGCGGCGACAGGGCGCGCGGCAGCAGCGCACCCGACCGTTCCAGCATCCGCCCTTCGGTTCCCACCGTCAGATAGGGCACGCGCAGGACCAGTTGTTCGCAGCCTTCCTGCCAGCGAAGCCGGATCGACCGGCGTGGCGCGCTGAAAAAGACCCCGCCTTGCGGAACCGAGGTCACGATGCCATCGGTCTCGACCTCAATCCCGGCCTTCAGGCACAGATGAACCAGAAAGAAATCGCGGTAAGTGTCCGGTGTGATGGTGACTTCGTCGCCATAGCGCATGGAATAAAGGGCCAGGCTGTCGGCCTTGCAGCGGAAGGCGCGGGCATCGACATCGCCACCCTGCCAGTGCAGACCGTAATCGCACAACTCTTCCGCGATGGCATCATAGGTCTCGCGCCGCTCGTGCGAGCGTAGCATGCAGTCATCGTAAAGCGGGGCCAGCGCCAACCCCGGAAACGCCCCGCCATTGCGCTGTGACAGGTGCATCAGGTCGCTTTCCTCCTGCGGGTCGTCATGGCATTCCGGGCGGTGTCAGGGCGAAAGATATCGCAATGATAGCCGGTATGGCCCGTCAGGCAAGCGGGGCGCAAAGGCGGCCTGCGGACATTGCCCTTGCCGATATCCGGCCTGGCCGCCGGGAATATCGCACAACCGGCGATGCCCGGCCTATTCCGGGCCCGACACCAGGCCCGGCAATGTTCCGATATGCTCTTGCAGCAGTCTCACGGCACCCTCTTCGTCGCGGTCCAGCGTGGCATCCATCAGTCTGGTGTGGTGTTCCAGAGCCGAGCTGGAATGCAAGGTGGCCAGCAGGGCCGCATCCGTCATCGGATCCGACAACGCGGCCCGGCCCAGCACGATCAGGCGCTGGTGGCGGCGAACCTGACCGTAAATCTGGGTGAGAAAGCGGAAAAGCCACAGGCTGCTGCCGCCGCCGACAAGGGCAAGGTGAAACTCCTGATGCGCGGCCTCGAACTGCTCATAAGCGGATTCGGACATTCCGGTTGCCAGCACCGGCGCGCGCGACAGGGTGCGATGCGCCAGCAGAACGTGCTTTTGCCAGTCGTCACCGCCCTGCCGGATCGAATCCCGCAGCAGCTGGGCTTCTATGGCCAGCCTGGTGTGCTGGATGTCCTGCAATTCGGCAAGGCTGGCCCCCGTGACGCGATAGCCCCGGTTGCGGATCAGCGTCACCAGATTCTCACCCTCCAGCCGTGACAGCGAATCACGCAGCGGCGTCCAGCCGAAGCCATAGCGTTCTGTCAGCATGGCAACCGTCAGCGCCTCATCCGGGCGCAGCGCCCCCGACAGGATATCGCGCTTCAACGTTTCATAGGCTTGATCTGTCTTGGACATTTGTCCGCGCATCTCCGTATCGCGCCACTCTGCCGCGCCGCCCGAACAGGGTCAACGCGACCGCGCGCGGTCATATTAAATATAATATTGACATAAACTCAATTATTATATTTTTTGCTGGAGGCGGGGGAAACATCCCGCAAACCGTCGGCATTGGGCCGAAGCAAAGATGACCGCCCCAACAGCGAGAGATGATGATGAAACACACCCTTGCCCCCCTGCTTCTGGGAACTGCCCTCTGCGCGGCACCCGCCATTGCCGAAGATATGAAGATCGGCATCCTGTTCGGCTTTACCGGCCCGATTGAATCGCTGACCCCGCCGATGGCGGATGGGGCCGAAATGGCGATGAAAGAGGCGACCGACAGCGGCCTGTTGCTGGACGGGGCAACCGTGTCTTCGGTGCGTGCCGACAGCACCTGTGTGGATGCCTCGGCGGCCACCGCTGCGGCCGAGCGGCTGGTAACGGTAGACAGGATCGTGGCTCTGGTCGGGGCGGACTGTTCCGGTGTCACGACGGCAGTGCTGAACAATGTGGCGGTGCCGAATGGCCTGCTGATGATCTCCCCCTCGGCCACCACTCCGGCGCTGTCGGGGGACAGCGACAAGGGCCTGTTCTTCCGCACCGCCCCTTCGGACGCGCGTCAGGGCGAGTTGCTGGCCAAGGTGCTGATGGACCGCGGCATCAAGACGGTCGCCGTCACCTATACCAACAACGACTATGGCAAGGGATTTGCCGATGCATTCGACGCGGCCTTCAAGGCGGCGGGTGGCACGGTGACGCTGGTCGCGCCGCATGACGATGGCAAGGCCGACTATTCGGCCGAAGTGTCGGCCCTGTCGGTGGCGGGGGGCGATGTGCTTGTGGTGCTTGGCTATTCCGATCAGGGCGGCAACGGCATCATCCGCGCCTCGCTGGATGCGGGGGCCTTTGATAGCTTTGCCGTCGGCGACGGGATGCATTCCGAAAAGCTGATGGCGGATTTCGGACCTGACCTGCAGATCTTCGGCACGGTGCCCTGGACCGTCGGCGACGGTGCCGAGAAATTCACCGCCTTTGCCACGGCGGCTGGCAAGAACCCCGACAGCTCTTTCGTGCGCGAATCCTATGACGCGGCGGCGCTGATCCTGCTGGCGATGCAGAAGGCGGGCGACCCGGCCAGGGCCCATGAGCATGTCATGGAGGTCGCCAATGCGCCGGGCGAGAAGATCTATCCGGGCGAGTTGGCCAAGGGCCTGCAAATCCTCAAGGACGGCGGCGATGTCGATTATGTCGGCGGCTCGGATGTCGAGATGATCGGTTCGGGCGAAAGCGCGGGCAGCTACCGCGAATTCGAGAACAAGGACGGCAAGTTCGAGACGGTCCGCATGCTGACCGCCGACTGATGCCGCAGCCGGGCCGCCCTCCGCGGCCCGGCGCATCTGCAGGGATCAACGCCATGAGCAACACCGACACGCCGCCGGATCTGCTGGTGGTGCAGAACCTTGGCATCTCTTTCGGCGGGCTGAAGGCCGTCGATGACATGTCACTGACCATCCGGCGTGGCGGCATCGCCGGGCTGATCGGGCCGAACGGTGCGGGGAAATCCACGCTGTTCAACCTGATCGCGGGGTATTACCGGCCCACCGCTGGCCGGGTCATTCTGGAAGGTGAGGATATCACCGGCCTTCCTCCGCATGTGCTGTTCGGTAAGGGTTTGCTGCGCACCTTCCAGATCGCCCGCGAATTTTCCACCCTGACCGTGCGCGAGAACCTGATGATGGTTCCCGCCCGCCAGACCGGAGAAACCTGTCTGGGCGCGCTGCTGCGTCCGGCGCGGGTGCGGGCCGAGGAACGCGCCTTGCGCGCCAAGGCCGATGACATCCTAGACTTTCTGGAAATCACCCATGTCGCCGATCTGCCAGCGGGCAGCCTGTCGGGCGGGCAGAAAAAGCTCTTGGAACTGGGCCGCACCATGATGGCGGACCCGAAGATCATCTTTCTGGATGAGGTCGGCGCGGGGGTGAACCGCACGCTCCTCTACACCATCGCCGATGCGATCCGTCGTCTGAACCGCGAGCGCGGCTATACCTTTTGTCTTGTGGAACACGACATGCAGTTCATCGCCGAGCTGTGCGACGACGTGACCTGCATGGCCGAGGGCCGCCTTCTGGCGCGCGGCACCGTGGATCAGATCCTGTCGGATGAGGCGGTGATCGCCGCCTATCTGGGCCGCGGCCGAGCCGCCAAGGGCACCGGCCTTGCCGGAACCGTGGTGGAGGCGGAGGCATGAGCTATCTGCGGGCGGAAAACCTGATCGGCGGCTATGGCGGCGCGCCCATCCTGAACGGCTGCACCATCGAGGTGGACCGGGGCCGGATCGCCGTGATCGTCGGCCCGAATGGCGCGGGAAAATCCACCGCGATGAAGGCGGTTCTGGGGTTGCTGCGGCTGACCACGGGCCGGGTCATGCTGGACGGGCGGGACATCACCACTTTGCCGCCGCAGGTGCGGATTAGGGCGGGCATGGCCTTCGTGCCGCAGACCGAGAATGTCTTTCCCACCCTGACGGTGTTCGAGAACCTTCAGATGGGGGCGCTGTTGCGCCGCGATGCCATCGTCGAGACGCTGGACGAGATCTTCGCCCTTTTCCCCATCCTCGCCGACAAACGACACCAGCCGGCGGGGCAATTGTCCGGGGGGCAGCGGCAGCAACTGGCCGTCGGGCGGGCGCTTATGACCCGGCCTTCGGTTCTGCTGCTGGACGAGCCGACGGCAGGGGTCAGCCCGAATGTGATGGATGAGCTGTTCGACAAGATCACCCGCATCGCGGCGCAGGGTCTTGCCGTTCTGATGGTGGAGCAGAACGCCGCCGGGGCGCTGGAGATTGCCGATACCGGCTTTGTGCTGGTGCAGGGGGCCAACCGCTTCACCGGGACGGGGCGCGACTTGCTGGCCGATCCCGAAACCCGGCGCAGTTTCCTTGGGGCGCGCGCATGACCGACCTTCTGAACGGGCTGGTGCATCTGACCAGCATGCTGATCATCCCCGGCCTGGCCTATGGCAGCCAGCTTGCCCTTGGCGCGCTTGGCGTCACGCTGATCTTCGGGGTCTTGCGCTTTTCCAGCTTTGCCCATGCCGAAGGCCTGTCGCTGGGCACCGCCTTCTGCATCCTGATCACGCTCTGGCTGCAGGGGATGGGCGTTTCGCTGGTTGTCCTGCCCACGGCCCTTCTGGGGATGGTTCTGGCCATGCCGCTGTTGGCGCTGGTGTTCATCGGCACCGACCGCGCACTCTACCGCCACTTCCGCCGCATCAACGCCCGTCCCGAGGTGTTCATGATCGTCTCGGCCGGGGTGATGCTGATCATGAACGGGATGATCCGGCTGGTGATCGGCCCGGATGGCCGGGATTTCGAGGATGGCGAGCGCTTCATCGTCACCGCCCGCGGCTTTCGTGACTGGTCGGGGCTGGCGGAGCCGCTGGTGCTGAAAACCTCGCAGGTGCTGACGGTCATGCTGGCGCTTTTGGCCGGGGCGGGGCTGTTCTGGTTCCTGAACCGCACGCAAGCAGGCCGGTCGATGCGGGCCTATGCCGACAACCGCAATCTGGCGCTGCTCTCGGGCGTGGACCCCGACCGGATCGTGCGGCTGACCTGGGTGCTGGTCGCGGTGCTGTCGGTGCTGGCGGGCGTGCTGTTCGGGCTGGACAAGGGCTATCGCCCCTTCGTCTATCAGCAGCTTCTGCTGCCGATGTTCGCCGCCGCTGTGGTGGGCGGGCTGGGCAGCCCGGTCGGGGCGGTGGTCGGCTCGATGATCGTGGCCTTTTCCGAACTGGCACTGACCTTCGCCTGGAAAAAGGCCCTGACCTATCTGCTGCCCGCCGGGATGGCACCCGAGGGAATGATGCAGATCCTGTCCACCGAATACAAATTCGCCGTGTCCTTCCTGATCCTTGTCATCGTCCTGCTGGTGCGCCCGGCCGGCCTGTACGGAAAGGCCGTCAGATGAGCCGCACCGCCCTTCTCTATGCCGCAATGGCGGCGGTTCTTCTGGCCGTGGGGGTGCTGCAAAGCTGGCAACTGGCGCTGACGATCCTGAACCTGTGCCTGATTTCGGCGGTGATGTCGCTGGGGGTCAACGTCCAATGGGGCGTCGCGGGCATGTTCAACGTCGGCACCATGGGATCGGCCGCCGTGGGCGGGCTGGCCGTGGTGCTGGTCTCGGCCCCGCCTGTCCGCGCGGCCTGGGCTGCGGGCGGCGGCGGGTTGGCTGTGGCCGGGCTGATCCTGCTGGCCACCGCCGGACTGGCCTTCGCGCTGTGGCGGCGGCTGGCGGACTGGCCGCTGTCGCGCGGGGCTGCGGTTGGCGTGGTCGTGCTGGCGGGCCTTCTGCTGTCGCAACGCTGGTTCCTGCCCGCCACCGCCGCCATCGAGGCGGTGGATGCCGCGAGCGCTGGATACCTTGGTGGCCTTGGCCTGCCGGTCGTGCTGTCCTGGGGCGTGGGGGGGCTTCTGGCCGCCGCTGTCGCCTGGCCCATCGGGCGGCTGACGGCGGAGCTGCGGTCGGACTACCTGGCCGTTGCCACTTTCGGAATTTCCGAGATCATCCTAGCCATTCTGCGCAACGAGGAATGGCTGGCGCGCGGTGTCAAGAACGTCACCGGCCTGCCGCGCCCCGTGCCCTATGAGGCCGATCTTCAGGCCGTGGAATGGGTGCAGAATCTGGCGATCTGGCTGGACTGGCCGCTGCGCGATACGGCTTCGGTTCTGGTGAAACTGGCCTATGCGGCCTGGTTCCTTGCCGTGCTTCTGGTGATCTGTTGGGCGCTGGAACGGCTGGCCCGCGCGCCCTGGGGCCGGATGATGCGCGCCATCCGCGACAATGAAGAGGCAGCCCGCGCCATGGGCAAGGATGTGGCCCGGCGCCATCTTCAGGCCTTCGTCCTTGGATCGGCCATCGTCGGCATCGGCGGCGCGATGCTGGTCACGCTGGACGGCCAGTTCACCGCCGGCAGCTATCAGCCGCTGCGCTTCACCTTCCTGATCTGGGTGATGGTCATCATCGGCGGATCGGGCAATCACAAGGGTGCGATCTTCGGCGGCTTTCTGATCTGGTTCGTCTGGGTGCAGGCGGAAACTGCCGGTCTGTGGCTGGCCGCAACCGGCGCGGCCCTGCTTGCCCCCGAAAACCCCATCCGGCTGGTGCTGGAGCAGGGTCCCGCCCAGCTGCGCTATGTGGTGATGGGGCTGATCCTTGTCCTTGTCATGCGTTTCGCCCCCCGCGGGCTGATCCCCGAAGCAACCCCGGAGACCCCGAAATGACCGCTGATCTGCTGACCCCCTTTGATCTGACCGGGCGCATCGCCCTTGTCACCGGCGGCACCGGTGGCATCGGCCGCGCCTGTGTGGAGCGGCTGGCCGCCTATGGGGCCACGGTTGCGCTGACCTGCGTCGAGGGGATCGAGGATCCGGCCAAGGTGCTGGCCTCCTTCGGCAAGCTGCCGGTTTCGGTGCATCCGCTGGACCTGCGTGATGCCGCTTCGATCCGGCGCTGCATGGCCGAAGTGGTGACGCACCATGGCCGCATTGATGTGCTGGTGAACAATGCGGCAGTCGGCTCGGCCACGGTTGCGGGCTTTTCGGGCGACCCCGAGGCACAGGACAGCGCGATGCTGACCATCAATGCCGATGGCACGCTGAAGATGTGCCAGCAGTTTCTGGTCCTGCCTGCGGCACCGGGGCGCAAGCTGATCAACATCAGCTCTGTCGGCGGCGGCATCACCGCTTTTCCCGGCTTCCGCCTGTCGGACGGGATGAGCAAGGCGGCGGTGGCCTTCCTGACCCGGCAACTGGCGGCCGAGGCGGTGCATTCCGAAACGGATGTCTTCGCCATCTGCCCCGGTGCCACCGACACGCCGATGTTCCAGGCCAGCACCCTGTCGAAACTGACACCTGCCGGGCTGAGCGGTTTCCTCGCCCGTCTGCCCAAAGGACGGCTGATAGAACCCTCTGAAATCGCGGCGCTGGTGCATTTCCTGGCCAGCCCAGGGTCGCGCGTGCTGCATGGTGCGGTTCTGGATGCCTCGATGGGGCTGGGCGTGCGGCCGGGGCTGATGTCGGAACAGGCAGGGCATTGAAAGGGCGACGGGGCAGGGCGTGCGGGCAGGGTGAAGCGGTGCGGCGGCAGTTGCATCCTGCCAGGGCCGCAAGGAAGACATGCCGCCGCAGAAGATGCAGCGGCACGGCTGGTTTCAGCTTCGGGTGCTCTGGCGCATCTGATGGTAAACCGGCATGGGGACGATGATGCCGGGGTGCCCGGCTGCCATCACTGATGTTCCATCGACTGAAACGGCGGGATTGCTTCGTGCCAGGGCCCGCATCTGGCCCGAAAGCAGTGGCGAGGGAACCGCCATGCTGATGCTGCCCACCTCTTGTCCGGCCACGGTCAGCGCCGCGCCGTCCAGCCCGTCCGAACCGGGCGGGAAGGCGATAGACACCACGGTTTGCCTTGCGTGGCCCTGGGATCGCACCAGTGCCGGTTTTCCCTGGAATGACGGTTTGGACAGTTCGACCGCCCAGCCCATCCGGCATTCCCAGGGGGTCGAGGTTTCATCGTATTCCAGCCCGCCCATGATCAGCCCGACCTCGATGCGCGCGGTCATCAGGGCAGCCCCGCCGACGGGCATCAGGCCGAAGGTCGGGCCGGCCTCGGTCAGGGCTGACCAGAGCTGCGGGGTATCCTTGACCGGCAAGAGGAGTTCGTAGCCAAGCTCTCCCGTAAACCCCAGCCGGCTGATCTGCATCGGGATGTCGGCCAGCAGCACACCGGTGCGGAATGTGTAATAGGGCAGTGCCGCGTTCGACAGGTCTTCCCCGGTCAGCGTTTGCAGCAGGGCGCGCGATTTCGGCCCCTGCACCGCGATCTGGGCATGGTCCGAACGGCATTCGCGCACCAGGACACCAGGGCCTGCCGTTGCGACAAGACTTTCGCCAAGCTGCGGATTGGCCCCCATGACCATCACCCGTTGCGGGCCATGCAGAAAGACCGTGCAATCGTCGATCATGGTGCCTTCTGGGCTGGTGACGACGCCATAGGCAACCCTGCCGGGTGCCATCGCGGCGACATCGCGCGAAAACACCCGGTTGACGCAATCCACCGCGCCGGGCCCGGTGACATCGAACTTGAGCAGCATCGAAAACTCGATCACTGCCACATGTTCGCGGATGGCGGCATATTCCGCCTCGGGGTTGCCCCAGGTGATCGGGATGGCAAAGCCGAAGACATCCATCCATTCCACAACCCCTTGTCCGTAAAGCGGGGCAAGCGGAGTCGGCTTCAGATTATCTGGATAATTCATCCTCAATCCCCCTGGCTGACGGCGGTGGACAGGCTGCGCGCGCCAAGGCGATAATCCGCCTCGGTTGCGCCGATCAGACGGCGCTCGCGGATGAAGGGCTGGTGGGTGTCGGGATCTTCAGTGTCGAATTCGCGGGCCAGCCGCGCGCCCGAGAAGGTGGCCTGTGCGATCATGCCTGGGGTATGGGCATCGCCGATCAGGTGGATCGAGGCGATGCCCGCCTCTTTCAGCCGGCCGGGCTGGGCCTGAAGCTGATCGTAGAGCGTGCATTCGGACTTGCGAAAGGTGACGAGCAGGACCGAGTCGTAGGCTGTTTCGGTTTCCTCGCCGGTCCATTTGTTCACCGACGTGACCTTGCCGTCTTCGACCGAAAGGGCAAATTGCAGGGGCAGCAGTTTGACCCCCAGGTCCATCAGCGTCATGTGGACGCGCTGTTCTTCCAGCGTGAAGCGCAGATAGGGGCCGACGCTTTTGACGTTGCCCCCAACTTTTATCCAGCGTGAGCGAGACTCCGGGTTTGAGTTTTGCCTGTTTGGGCGGGTTGGGCAACGGGGGCTGGCGCGGAGCCTTGCGGCTTGCGCAGCGTCAGGCCCCGTTGCCGGGTGAAGGTCTGGGCGAACTCGGCAGGCGTCTGCCAGCCGAGGCGGGAGTGCGGGCGTTCGGTGTTGTAGTCCTTGCGCCAGGCCGCGAGCGTGGCGCGGGCATGGGGCAACGACGGGAACAGGGTCTCGTTCAAAAGCTCGTCGCGCAGGCGGCCGTTGAAGCTCTCGATGAAGGCGTTCTGGGTCGGCTTGCCGGGCGCGATGTAATGCCAGTCGATCTTGCGCTCGTCAGCGAAGGTCAGGATCGCGTTCGAGGTGAACTCGGTCCCGTTATCGCTGACGACCGTCATCGGCTTGCCTCGGGCCTCGAACAGAGTCGCCAGCTCTCGCGCAACCCGTGCGCCGGACAGAGACGTGTCGGCGATCAAGGCGAGGCATTCCCGCGTGCAGTCGTCGACCACGGTCATGATCCGGAAGCGGCGACCGTCCGTCAGCTGGTCGGCGACAAAATCCAGCGACCAGCGCTGGTTCGGCATCAGCGGCAGCGCCATCGGAGCCCTTGTGCCGATGGCCCGCTTGCGCCCGCCACGGCGGCGGACATGCAGCCGCTCCTCGCGGTAGATGCGGAACAGGCGCTTGTGGTTCACCTCATGCCCCTCGCGGCGCAGGAACACATGCAGCCGCCGATAGCCGAAGCGGCGGCGCACCCGCGCCAGTTCCTTCAGCCGCTCGCGCAGCACGGGGTCGTCCTGCCGGATCGCCTCATACCGCATGGTCATCCGGCAACAGCCGATCACCCGGCACGCCCGCCGTTCGCTCATCCCGTGGCCCGCCACCAGATGCGCGACCGCTTGCCGCTTCGCGGCGGGCGTCACCACTTTTTTCCCAAGAGATCCTTCAGCGCCGCATTGTCGAGCATCGCATCGGCCAGCAGCCGTTTCAGGCGGGCATTCTCGTCCTCGAGCCCCTTCAGACGCTTCGCCTCGCTGACATCCATTCCGCCATACTTGGCCTTCCATTTGTAGACGGTCGCATCGCTGACGCCGTGCTTGCGGCACAGATCGGCAACGGAAACCCCCGCCTCGTGCTCCTTCAGAATACCGATGATCTGGTCTTCGGTGAACCTGCTGCGCTTCATCTCTGGTCCTCTCGGTTGGGCCAGAGTCTAACTCAAACTGGATTAGTCGCAGGGGGCAACGTCACCACCCCCGACCGACGCGTTCGGGCCATTGCGGACGGTTGCCTCATCTCCGATGCGTCACCTGAGCCCTCCCCCAATCCGGACGATCAACTGTGGCACTACACACCAGTCCACTTGATAGATACCTTCAAGCTACGAACTCGGATGGATCACCGCTCACGCCGCTGATACTGTCGCTTAAATTGCATAGGGGGCTAATGTGAACAGCGGCCACTACGTTTCTTTGTCACGGCGTTTCGTCGAAATTCATTCGGTGGACTTTGACGATGAGCCGGATAGCATTTGGGCTTCTCTCGCGACCCGTGAAACGGGGAAAACGTGGGAAGAAGTTCTTGCGAACGATATTTCTGTTCTCCTTGGCACCGCCGGGTCGGGCAAAACAACTGAAATTCGTCAGCATGTCAATCGCCTTGTTGAGGATGGGCAAGACGCATTCCTGATGCGCTTGGAAGCGCTACAAGACGGATCTTTGGTGGACTCATTTGATTTCCAACTGGATGACCAACGCGACCGATTTGAAAAATGGAAACGATCAAGAAAAGGTGGGTATCTGTTTCTTGACGCGCTAGACGAGGCGCGCCTGCCGTCTTCACGCAATGAGAGTGCGCTAGAAAAAGCCCTTGACACTGTCTCACGTGAAGTTGGGCGACGACGGGGGCCGCTGCACGTTCTAGTCACAAGTCGCCCAAGCGAGTGGCTTGGGGAGGGCGATGTAAGGCGCCTAACTCGTTTCATAAAACGGACACGCGATGCAAAACAGGACTCGGGAAGAGACGATCCGACACACAAGATTTATCGCCTAGCGCCCCTGGCGAGTGGTGACATTGAGAAACTTGCTACTTCTCGCGACGTGGATCCCACGCACTTCATAAACGCCGTGAACACCCATCTTTCAACCGCTTTAATCCAGCAACCGCTGGACGCGCACTTATTCTTAGATGTTTGGGAAAAGGCCATTGATGAAGGCCGCTCTCCCCATGACGTCTTCACATCAAGACTTCAAGTCATGCGCGAGTTGGTAGGATGGCGGCTATTCGGGCGATCTGAAAGCCGAGATCGCTTGAACATTGACATTCACCGGGCACGCCGGGCCGCAGCAAAACTTGCAGCTTTCGTAGTTTTGTCAGGCAAACAGGATCTTTCTGTCCAGCCGTTGGCGGCAGGTCATGCCATGAATGCAGCAAATATCCTGTCTAGCGATGTGGACGCTTGGACCGCTACAGAGGTTCGTCAGCTTCTCGCCTGCGGGCTATTTCAGCCATCTGTTGGGGGTCGAATCAGGTTTGCGCATCGGGAGATACGAGACTTCCTTGCAGCTGAGCATTTCGACGCAATTTTGCGAGCAAGAGCACATTCCGAAGCAACAATCGCGCCACTTCTTGCCGAGGGTCTTGGGCGTCAGTCGATCCCACAGTCCACAGAGCACGTCATGGGCTGGTTGGCGGCCTTGAATAGCTCTGCAAAGGCGGTTGTAGCGAGGGTGAGGCCGGCACTGCTTATCGAGACTGGAGATCCAAAGTCACTTTCTGTAGGCGACAAGGAGATCGCGCTACGCAGTCAAGCTCGTCTGTATGACGACCTTCGATACAGAGGCGAGTGGTTCAATCATGATGACGTAAAGCGTTTCACGCACCCTGACTTGTGGCCCGTAGTCAACGAGCTTCTGGACAAATCCAGTTCTCCTGAATTGACTGAATTTTTAATCGAGCTCGCTCGGTTCGGAAAGATGGGTCCGCTTGCTGCCAAACTGGCAGGCTATGTCGGAAATTCAGGTATTGGCTATCGTATCAAAGCGGAAGCGTGTGCTGCCCTCGATGAAATTGGAGATTACTCATTTCGCCCAGATGTGCTGTCAGAAGCCCTGACAACTACGCCGCCGGCCGCCGAGGATACGGATTCTGCTCCGAACTGGAATATGTTCCTGTTGAAAGCGTTGAATTACAGCTTTGGTGAAGCCAACTTGCTCGACGGGATCGCCATTCTTTCGAGAATTCACCGAGAACGTTCAAACTATTCATCCGCAACGTCCCGGTACTTGATCGAAATACTCGAAGGCCTGCCTGGGCACCAAAAGCAGACTTGGCTGTCAATATTGCTGCGATTTGCGTTTACTGGCCGTTCCGAGGAACGGTACCGAATGCCCAAAGCATCGGCCCGGTACAGAAGGTTTTTGCCTGCCATCATCTATCTGGCATCGAAACTGTTGCTTGAGAAGGATTTGCCCCCTGACGACGATGACTTGCTTGATGCCATTGAAATGGCGATGGGCAAGGATGACAGGATAGACGTATTCGGTCGCAAGGCACCGACGCAGCAACTGGCCGACGGCCTACGGGCACGTCCCGACGTCAAACAAGCTCTGGTTCAGCGAAGGGTGGATCTTTTCTCTGATCACGTTCAGAAGAACCGAGTCCCGTTCGGGGTGATCTACCCCCTAGAATTTGATGAAAAAAAGGAGCACGGAGGGGTCTTCGATTACTCCGATGTGTCCCACTACTGCGAGCTTGCTTCAGAAACCATCGAGCGGTCCGAGCAGGCATTCCTACTCGGCTTAGCCCACACGATACTGGTCAATCTCCGGGGCGCAGATCATAACAATGCGTTGCATGTGTTCAGGAGGTATCTGAAGAAATACGGAGACGACGATCAACGGCGGCAGTTCGGCGTCCGCGGTTGGTTCCTTCGAACAAGATCTCGTTTCCAAAATCAATATCGATATGACGCGCAAAGGTGGGTTCGGGAGAAGAAGGAAGCTGTTCAGTCATGGAGATCCGCCCGGAAAAATCGAAGGTTCATCACGAGTAACCGCAAGGCGATTTTCGCTGGTGAGTTCGACAACAGCAATGCCATTTGGCTCTTTGAACGAGCCCCAGATGACCTTGGAAATGGAACGATCCGCGCGATCAATGAGGAATATGGGTCGGAAATCGCCCAGCTTTTCAGCGATGGCCTACGGCAATACTGGAAGGCCAATGATACAAGCTACGCTGAAAGACGAACATACCTCGGCCACATTGGCCTGGCTGGCATCAATTTGGATTACTCACTTGGAGAGATGCCCAGCGATGCAGACCTTGCTCGCAAGGCTTTCCGCTACGCGTTTCACGAGTTGAACGGCTTTCCTGAATGGGTTGGCGAGCTAGCGCAGGATTTTCCAAGCCAATTTTGCTCTGAGATCAAAGCCGCATTGCTGGCAGACTTCAACACTGAGCGAGGTGACGATGACCACCATGTGTCTGATTGCGTGAGTAAAATTTCCTACTCTGATGTTGGTACTAGAAACCTAGTGGCACCGATGCTCCTGCGGATGATGATGCGTGATCTTCCAAAGAATCGCCGCGATAGAATGCTCTGTCTAGACATCGTGGCAGGCGCCCCTGCTGTCGAGCAGAACCGCCTTTCTAGGTTTCTTGTCTCAGGCTATCGATCGGCGCTGGCCCGGTTTGATTTCAGAGAGGCGTGGGTTTGGCTTGATGGTCTGATGAACGCAAACTCAAACGCCGCTAGAAGCGTGTTGGTCTCGACCTTTGGTGATCTCCAAAGCGCCGGGCAGAGGGCGCTGTTTTTCGAATACTTGGGGCGCGAGGGAAATACGCCTGCTCTAGAGGAAGGATCGGACCCTGTGCGAGTTGAGTATAAGCAAGATCCAATGATTCTAGAGTGGTTGGTTCAAGCGTCTTACTTGGCATGGCCTCCCGAGAATGATGTGAAGCATGAAACTGTGTACTCGCCGGGCAAAGCAGACCACGCAGAAAGCAACAGGCGAAACTACACAAACATGTTGGCGGCCTTTCAAACACCCGGCGTTGTCAGCGCATTTGAAAGATTGGCCAAGTCAAGGACGCTTACGGGCTACCGGGATACCTTTCTGTACCAGATCGAGCTGATGAAGAGAGGGGCAGGAAGAAGGCCCGAATTTTCACCTGATGAAGCGATTCGGTTTCTCAATGATCAGTCCAAGGCACCCGCGACTGTGGAAGAATTCAGGACGCTTTGCCAATCGCATATAGCGACCCTCCTTGAACGGCTGCATACCTCCGATGATGATGAAAGCGCGTTCTTCAGACGTGGCAAAGCGTTAGAAGCTGATTTGAGAAACTGGCTCGCCGCCCGGCTTAGAGAGGTAGGGGAGCGCTATTACACGGTCATCCGGGAGCAAGAAGTCGCGGGTGAGAAGCGGCCCGATCTCAGGCTGCACTCGAGGGTAGACGCCTTGGGGAAAGTGTCAGTGGAAATCAAGCTTGCCGATATGGCGCATTGGTCAGGAGATCAGTTGGTCAACACTCCTGATGAGCAGCTCTCAAAACAGTATTTGTTCGAAGACTCCTCTCACACTGGCATATATGTTCTTGTTAATGCGTCCCTCCCAAGGGCAGACGTGACGGACAATAAGACAAAAGCTGTCAAAAGAAGCGCTTTCCGTAAGACGATTGCGGGAGACGAAGTGAACTTCGCAAGACTCGCTGAACTCGTGGAAGCGAAGTGTGCGGCAGTAAATGAAGGTCTCGCTGACAGTAAGATGGTGATAGCAGTTGCGCGCGACATCTCAGAGAAACCGTCCGACACGATGTAAACGGGCCCCTGTGAACCAAACGGCCGCTTTGCAGGTCTACCCTTTAAAGGCTGCGATCGCAGCGAAGGTCGGCTCTCCGCCCTTAGCCGCCTGCCACGACTGTTTCGATCACACCGGGTTCCAGAGAGCGCCTCACTTCCTGTCCCTCAGGTCTTTCTCCCACCAGTCTGGCCATTTGACCTTGTGCGGCGTCCGCGTCGCGGCCAGGACGGTCTGCTGCTCCTTCCGGGCGAGTTTGCGATCGCCGAGCCGCTCGAGCGCGACCTCCACGATCCAGGGCTCAAGCATCATCCGGGCCGACGGACGGTACGGGTCGAGTTTCCGGGCGATGCGCAGGGGCTCGAGTGCCGGGTTCACGCTGCCAGGCGTGACCGTGGCGTGGATGATCGTCCGTGGCAGCATCGCCTCTGCCACTTTCTGGCTGCTGGCCTCCTCGATCGTCGCCATCAACGCCCGCCCGGCGGACCCGTCGCCCTCAAGGCCCCGCTTGGCCAGGTGAAGCATGAAGGCCTCGGCCGCGGACATCCGCTTTTCCACGGCGCCATCGCGGATGGTCACCATCTGGCCAAGGACAGCCTCATAGGGTGCCATGCGGTGCCGCCCCCGTGGCCTGCCCTTCGGGTTGCCGCTCTGGCCCTTCGCAAAGCGGCTTCCCGTCGGCGGGCGCTTGTGACCAACCGTGACGGGAGCACCTTCCAGCGGGGTGTCGTCTTCGCTCACCCCGGATTGCCTCCCGGCCAGCGAAGCGACGCGGCCTCTCGCGTGCAGCGCAGGATATCGGCGCGCTCTTCATGCGTCAGTGGCGTGGCAGAGCGCCGCCGGTCCAGGGCCACCTGCACCGCCCAGGGTTCAAGCAGGGCACGCCTGTACGGTTCATTGGGCCCATACTTTGAGGTATCGTCATCCCGCGTGGCAATGCCGAGGATCAGCAGGGCATCGAGAGCGTTCATCGGGTCATCGGAGGAAAGGATCTCGATTCTTCTGTTGGTCTTTCCGGTCTGGCGCTCCGCGATCCAGGCCTCGCGCTTCCTGATCCACTTCAGCACTTCGCGCTGCGCCATCCGTTTGCCCGCGATGGCATCCTGATAGGTGCGATGCTGGAGCGCTTCTTCCATCGTCACCTCCCGCGCCTGGCCGTTGCGAGTGATGGTCAAGGTCCGGTCGATGACGACATCGAAAGCCGAGCCCCGCGCCTCGACCGCCTTCTTCGGTCGCCCCTTCGGATTGCCGCTCTTGCCCGTCTTGAACCGCCCTTTGGACGAGGACCCGATCTCGCTCACGCCGTCCCGTCCTCCCGAACGGGCTCGCGGCCTGCGAGCGCGGCCCAGCGGTCGATGGCCACATCGACATAGGCCGGATCGAGATCGAGGCCGCGGAAGCGCCGGCCACTGCGTTCGGCGGCGATCAGCGTGGTGCCGGAGCCGAGGAAGGTGTCGAGTACAAGGTCGTTGTGGCGCGTGACATCCTTGATCGCATCGGCGACGAGCCCCGTCGGCTTCACGGTCGGGTGGAGGGCGAGATCCTCCCGCCGGCTGCCCTGGAACGAATTGACCGAAGCATAGTCCCAGACATTGGTCCGATTGCGGCCGTGGCGCCCAAGCTCGACCATGTTCAGATGGCCTTCCGCGCCCACCCGGTAGACGAAGATCAACTCATGCTTCGAGCGGTAGAGCGAGCCCATACCGGCATTCGACTTGTTCCAGATGCAAAGGTTCAGGAAGGCATCATAGACCTCGCGCCCCACCACGGACACATCCTCCATGTGCCGCCAGTCCATGCAGACAAAATGGACAGCCCCGCTGCGGGACACGGCGGCCGCGGCTCCGAGGGTCGCCTTGAGAAAGCCCCGGAACTCGGCCTCCGTCATCTCCCCTGAGGCCATGGCGAATTCCCGGTGCCGTCCCTTGGCATTGGCGTGACCGCTGATCCGGACATTGTAGGGCGGATCGAGGAAGGCCGCGTCCACCAACACGCCTTCGCCGACCACACGGGACAGGAAGGCCGCGTCCCGGCTGTCGCCGCAGCCGATCCGATGGGGGCCGCAAATCCAGATGTCGCCGGGTCTTGTGCGAGGCATGACAGGCACGGCCGGAATGACGTCGTCGTCAGGATCATCCGCCCCCTTGAGGATCACGTCGATCTCGCCCGTGGTGAAGCCGGTGAGGAGCGGATCGATGCCGATGTCGATGGTGGTGAGTTCGGCCAGTTCAGCCTGCAGGATCTCGATGTCCCAGCCCGCATTAAGCGCGATCTTGTTGTCGGCAAGTCGCAAGGCCCGGATCTGGGCGTCGGAAAGGCCGTCGAGTTCGATCACGGGCACGGTCGACAGCCCCATCGCCTTGGCGGCAAGAAGCCGGCCGTGACCAGCGATCACGTTGCCGGCAGGGTCGGCCAGGATCGGATTGGTGAAGCCGAATTCGGCGATAGAGGCCTTGATCTGCTCGATCTGGCGCTTGGGATGGGTGCGGGCGTTTTGAGGCGAAGGGATCAGATCGGAAACCGGGCGCGCGCGCACGGACAGGTCCCGGGATGGAATGGTTGCTCCGCCCAACACGAACTCCTCTGGCCACTGCTCGGATCAGGATACCATGCTTGCGGAACATGTCGAGAACTTGCGCTATTTTGCGGGCTGGGACTGGACTTAGCCGCGCAACAGAGCGTTGCTCTCGTCACGCCCGGCTGTCCCGGGCTTGCCTCGGTACGGGCGAATGGTTCGCCCGCGAACCGGAGGACAGCATGACGAAGAACGCTCCCAAGACGCAGATCACCGACACCGAGCCCGCTGCGGGCGCGACTGAAGCCAAAGGGGTCGACCCGGTTGGCTCCGAAGACAAAGTTGCCAAGGGGCGCACCCGGCGCGGCGGCAATCCGACGCCGGATCAGGCCGTCGCCGGTCTGACGCAGAACAGTTTGAGCCGGGACGCGGACAATCCTGCCGAAAGCGCTACCGCATTCGAAGCGGCGCCGGCCAAGGCAGCATCGAAGCTGGATCACCTCGTGGCCCTGCTCGGCACGCCCCATGGCGCCACCCTGGCCGAGCTTGCCAGCGCGACCGGCTGGCAGGTGCATTCCGTGCGCGGTGCCATGGCAGGCGCCCTGCGCAAGAAGGGCCATGTCATCCTCTCCGAGAAGCCCGAGGGTGGGCTGCGCCGCTACCGCATCGGGAAGGCCTCGTGATGCGGCGCGCGCCTGCAAAACCCGTCACGGAGGCGGAGATCGAAACCCTCGCAGGGCTCGATCTCGCCGCGCTTCGATCCCTCTGGCAGGACAGGATCGGCCCCCCGACGAAACTGCGCTCGCCCGAGTTGCTGCGTCACCTCCTCGCCTGGCACCTGCAGGTCGAAGCCTTTGGCGATCTCGATCGGGAGACCAGGCGACGGCTGGCCGCCCGCGGCCCGGTCGAGGCCGAAGGCCGCCAGTTCGGCATCGGCGCCATCCTTCGGCGTGACTGGCAGGGTCAGCGGATCGAGGTCGTGGTCGAGACCGACGGCTTCCGCTGGGAGGGAAGGATCTTCGCCAGCCTGTCCGCGATCGCCGAAGCCGCGACTGGCACCCGCTGGAACGGACCGCGCTTCTTCGGCCTGCGCAGCGATGGGGCGGCAGCATGAAGCCGGACCCGCGCCACTGCGCGCTCTACACCCGAAAGAGTTCCGACGAGGGGTTGGACCAGGCGTTCAATTCGCTCGATGCGCAGCGCGAGGCCTGTGCGGCCTATGTGAAGAGCCAGGCCGGCGAAGGCTGGAAAGTCCTGCCAACCGTCTATGACGATGGCGGCTATTCCGGCGGCACGATGGAGCGCCCGGCCCTGCGCCAGCTTCTTGCCGACGTCGAGGCCGGACGCATCGACATCATCATCGTCTACAAGATCGACCGCCTGACCCGCTCGCTTGCCGACTTCGCCCGCATGGTCGAAATCTTTGACCGTCATGGGGTCAGCTTCGTCTCGGTGACCCAGGCCTTCAACACGACGACCAGCATGGGACGGCTGACCTTGAACGTCCTCCTGTCCTTCGCCCAGTTCGAACGCGAAGTCACCGGTGAGCGGATCCGCGACAAGATCGCGGCGTCCAAGGCCAAGGGCATGTGGATGGGCGGTCCGATTCCTATCGGCTACGACAAGCCGGTTGGTGGAAATCGCGCACTTGTCGTCAACGAGGCCGAGGCGGCGCTCGTCCGGCGCATCTATGCCCTCTATCTCGATCTGGGCTCGGTCCATGCGCTGGAGCAGGTATTGCAGAGCGAAGGCATCGTCTCGAAGGCGCATGTCAGCGGCACGGGGAAGATGAGAGGTGGCCAGCCCTACAGTCGCGGGGCCCTGTTCCATCTCCTGCGCAATCGCCTCTATCTCGGCGAGATCCGGCATGGCGACATCCATCACCCGGGCCTACATCCCGCCATTCTGGACCAGGAACTCTTTGACGCCGTTCAGCAGCGGCTGGACAGCCATGCCCGCAAACGCAAGAGCGCGCGCGAGACCGTCGCGCACTCCGCGCTGACTGGCCGCATCTACGATGCCGATGGCCATCCGATGTCGCCGACCTTTGCCTATGGCAAGGGCCGTCGGCTCTACCGCTACTACGTCTCGGCGCCCTTGCAGCAGGGCGCGCGGCGCCGCGCAGATGAACTTCTGCCCTGCCGCGTCTCGGGCCCGGCGCTGGAGGAGGCACTCGCCACGGCACTGCGCCGCCTTCTGCCGGAAGACTCCGAAATGGACCAAGATCCCTTTGCCCGCATCCTGCGGATCGAAGTTCTGGCTGAGGGCCTTGAGTTCACTCTGCCCATCGTCCTGTTGCGACGACTGGAGGATCGGCTGGCCAGAGGGGAAGAAGCCGTCCTGGATCCAGCGAACCCCGCTGTTCTGCGTCTCAAGCTTCCGCTTCGGCTCACGACACGCCGCGGGAGAACGGAAGTGCTGGCGGCATCGCCGCAACCGCGCAAGGCAGACCCGGTCCTGGTCGCAGCGCTGCGCGCGGCGCACAAGATGCTCACCCGCGACAGCCGTGGCAGGCCGTGCCTCGACGCCGCGCCTTTGACATCGCATCGCCGTCGCCTTGTCCGACTGGCCTTTCTCGCACCCGACCTCCAGCGCGCCATCCTGGCAGGTGACCAACCGGCAGGCTTTACGCTCGCAAGATTCCTCGAAAGTGATCTGCCGCTAAGCTGGCCTGCCCAAAGACAGATGTTCAAGGCGATCGCGTCCGAGCGCCAGTACCGGCAGGAGTGACGTCCGGCACGGACATCGCGACACAGATCGCCGGTCCGCGCCTCCCTGGCAGTCGAGCGAACCGCCACCTGTTATTCTGTCGAAATACCCCGATAACAGGACAGAACAGGGCCTGTTACCGCGCTTGAATCGCCTGTTCCGGGGGTAAAACAGAAAACTGCGCTTGGGCCTCACAACCCACGGAAATTACGGCACTATCTGGCAGATAGACCCGCAATTCCCGGATTCAGGCCTGTTTTAACCCCCCAATCGCGAAAAACTCCCTGTTCCACGCAAACTCCACCTCCTTTTGGGCAGCCGGAGACTGGGCCACGCGAAGGGCCAATATACGCGGAAACAGGCGCCGCCTTCTCGAGGCGCCGAACGGTTCGTCGCTGGAAATCGCCCCTGTTACGGGCGCTTACCGGCGCGCGCGGGCAACTGAGACCGGTTCTGGGGGTGGATGGCGGAGTGGAAGGGATTCGAACCCTCGAGACGGTTCCCCGCCTGCACCCTTAGCAGGGGTGTGCCTTCGACCACTCGGCCACCACTCCGCTGGCGGGTCTATCAGGGGAAGCCAAGCGTTTACAAGGGCCTTTATGTATGGATCTGGCAACACCCGAAGAAGGCAGACAAATACCCGATCATGCACAAATTGGCATGGTCTTGAACCGATCTTGCTGGCAGAAATCCGGCAGCCGACCACGGGCCGATCCTGATCCGGGATCTTGGCTGACGGGGAATGTCAGCCTGCGGTGATCCGGCGCTGGACCCGCATCTTGCGCAGAAAGGCGATCAGGAACAGGGCGGTCAGCACCAGCACCACGGTGGGGGCAGGGGCCGAGTCGAGGAAGAAGCTGGCATAGACCCCGCCCAGCATCGCCAACAGGCAGACCAGAACCGACACCGCCAGCATCCGGCCGAAGCTGCGGGTGACAAGGAATGCAATCGCCCCCGGCGCGATCAGCAGGCCGACGGCAAGGATCAGGCCGGTCGCCGTCATGGTGGCGACGATAGTCAGCGACAGAACCGTCAGCAGCCCATAGTGCAACATCCCGACCGGCAGGCCCGAAACCCTTGCCTGGGCCGGGTCGAAGGCATGCAGCATCAGGTCCTTCCATTTCATCAGCAGAACGCCGGTGACTGCCAGCCCGATCAGTCCGGTCGTCCAAAGATCCTCGGGGCCAATCCCCAGCATGTTGCCGAACAGGATGTGGTCCAGATGCGCGTCCGAGGTGATCGAGGTGTAAAGCACGATTCCAAGGCCGAACATGCCCGAGAACACCACGCCCATCACGGTATCCTGCTTCACCCGGCTGTTTCCGGCCAGATAACCGGTGGCGACAGCGGTGATGAGGCCGGCGGCAAAGGCGCCAAGGATCAGCGGAAAGCCGAAGATATAGGCCAGCACGATACCGGGCAGCACCGCATGGCTGACCGCATCGCCCATCAGCGCCCAGCCCTTCAGCACCAGAAAGCATGACAGAAGAGCCGTCGGCACCGCGACCAGGGCGGCGATCAGGAAGGCGTCCCGCATGAAGGCGAACTGGAAGGGCAGCAGGAGATGGTCGATCATGGCAGGGCCTTGCCCCCGGTCGCATCCTCGCGCAGCGCGGCGCGGGCCTTGGCGCGGGCGGCAAGCAGCCCGTGTTTCGGTGCCCAGACAAAGGCGGCCAGGAAGATCAGCGTCTGCAGGCAGACGATGATGCCGCCGGTGGCGCCATCCAGAAAATACGACAGATAGGCCCCGACAAAGCTGGTCGCCGTGCCGATGGCGACCGACAGCGCGATCAGGCGCGGAAAGCGGTCGCAGAGAAGATAGGCCGTGGCCCCCGGCGTCACCACCATGGCGATGACAAGAAAGGCCCCCACCGTCTGCATCGCCGCCACCACGCAGGCCGACAAGAGAACGAAGAACACCGCCTTCAACAGCCCCGGCCGCAGCCCGATCGACCGCGCATGGCTTTCATCGAAGAAGACCACCATCAGATCCTTCCATTTCAGCAGCAATACCGCCAGCGAGACGAAGCCGATGATCGCCAGTTGCAGCGTATCCTCCGGCGTGATGGCAAGGATGTTGCCCATGGTGATGGTCTGCACCGAAACCGCCATCGGATTGATCGAGACCATGAACAGCCCAAGCCCGAAAAAGCTGGTGAAGATCAGCCCGATAACCACATCGGCCTTCAGCCCCGACCGGTCCGACAGGAACAGCATCGCCGCCGCCGCCAGCCCGCCCGACAGGAACGCCCCCAGGGCGAAGGGCAGGCCCAGCATCCAGGCCCCCGCCACGCCTGGCACCACGGAATGCGACAGCGCATCCCCGATCAGCGACCAGCCCTTGAGCATGAGGTAAGCCGACAGAAAGGCGCAGACCCCGCCGACAAGGGCCGAAACCCACATCGCATTGGTCATGTAGCCATAGGAAAACGGTTCCAGCAGCAGGTTCATTCCCCGCCCCCCGTGCCGGCGTGATCGCCTGCCGCAGCGACCTGCGGGTTCCGGGTATGGGTGCGATCGCCATATCGGACCAGCGGCCGTTCGTCATCGGTCAGGATCGAGACATGACGCGGGTCGTCGTCATCGTGCAGCACATCGCCGCCCAGGGTGATCCGCCGCAAGACGCCGCCGAAGGCGGCTTCAAGGTTGTCATGGGTAAAGGTCGTCTCGGTCGGGCCATGCGCCAGAACGGTGCCCTTGACCAGAACCACCCGGTCGCAGAATTCCGGCACCGAGCCGAGGTTGTGCGTGGACACCAGCATCACGCGGCCTTCGTCGCGCAACTCGCGCAGCAGGGCGATGATCTGCTCTTCGGTCTTCACATCAACGCCGGTGAAGGGTTCGTCCAGCAGGATCACCCTACCATCCTGCGCCAGCGCACGGGCTAGGAAGACGCGCTTCTTCTGGCCGCCTGACAGCTCTCCGATCTGGCGGTGGCGGTAATCCTGCATGTTCACCCGCGCCAGCGCGACGCTGACCGCCTGATGATCCGCCGCCGACGGGCGGCGCAGAAACCCCATATGGCCATAGCGCCCCATCATCACCACATCTTCCACCAGCACCGGGAAGGACCAGTCCACCTCTTCGGCCTGCGGCACATAGGCGACAAGGTTGCGCTTCAGCGCCTCTTTCACCGGCAGGCCCAGAAGACGGATGTCTCCCCCGGCGACGGGCACGAAGCCCATGATCGCCTTGAACAGCGTCGATTTGCCCGACCCGTTCACACCGACCAGAGCCGTCACCGTGCCTTTGGGGATCGCGAAACTGGCATGGCGCAGCGCGGTCAGGCCGTTGCGGTAGGTTACGGTCACATCACGGGCGGTGATGCCGCCGCCGGGATCGGCTGCACCGGTTTCCCCTGTCATCGGCCCGCTGTCATCCTGCATCTTCATTCGCTTTCTGCCGGAACGGGACGGCGGCCCTGCCTGACGAAATCCTGCCGCAGCCGGGGCGCGACCGGAAGGGACAGCAGTTCAGTCTGCCGCAGCACCCAGCCCCTTTGCCACGGTTTCCGTCGTGACCCGCAGCAGATCCAGATAGGTCGGCACCGGGCCATCCGGTTCCGACAGGCTGTCGACGTAGAGGACGCCGCCATAGGCGGCCCCGGTCTCTCGTGCGACCTGTTCGGCCGGGGCGGTGTTCACCGTGCTTTCGCAAAAGACCACCGGGATGTCATGCTCCCTGACCCCGTCGATCACCTTGCGCACCTGTTTCGGCGTGCCCATCTGATCCGAGTTCATCGGCCACAGATACAGTTCCTGCAGGCCCAGATCGCGCGCCAGATAGGGGAAAGCGCCTTCGCAAGTGACCAGCCAGCGCCGCGCCTGCGGGATATTGGCGATCTCGGCCTTCAGGGGGGCCAGCGTCGCGCTCAGCTTCGCCTTGTAGGCGGTGGCATTCGCGGCATAGGTTGCCGCATTGTCCGGGTCTTGCGCCGCAAGGGCGGCGGCGATGGCATCGACATAGATCAGCGCATTTTCCAGCCCCATCCAGGCATGGGGATTGGGCTTGCCCTCATAGGCCCCGGCGGCGATCGGGATCGGGTCGATCCCGTCCGTCAGCGTGACCGAAGGGATATCGCCAAGGTTCGACAGGAACTGCTGGAACCACAGCTCAAGGTTCATGCCGTTCCACAGGATCAGATCGGCATCCTGCGCGGCCACGATATCCTGAGGCGTCGGTTCATAGCCGTGGATCTCGGCCCCCGGCTTGGTGATCGAGACCACCTCGGCCGCGTCGCCCGCCACATTCTGCGCCATGTCGGCGATGACGGTAAATGTGGTCACGACCTTCAACCTGTCTTCGGCAAGGCCGGGCCCGGCCATAAGGGCCGTTGCGGCCATGGCTGCAAGCAACTGCGAGACTGTCGAAGACATGGGAAGTTCCTTCCTGCGGTTCAGCGTCCGGCCCGTCACGGCATCCTCACGTCAGTTGCGAACGAGTCGCAATATGAATAGCGGCTGCCGGGATTTATGCAACTGCAAATCATTCTCAATATGTTGCGCCACCCGCTTTCCCGCAAGGCCGCCGATGACAAGGGCTTGGCCTGCGCGGGGTTCAGGGTATGAAGGGGATACCCGGAACGAAAGCCCAGTATGAAACCCGACATCGCGCCGCTGCCCCGGATCATGGTTGCCCCGAACGGGGCCTGGAAGACGCGGGCCGATCACCCGGCCTTGCCGATGACGATTGCCGAACTGTCCGATTGCGCCGCGGCCTGTCAGGCCGCCGGGGCAGGGGGCATTCATGCCCATCTGCGCGACACCGCTGGCGCGCATCTGCTGGATGCGGGGGGCTACCGCGAATTGTTGGCGGAACTGGCCCTGAAGGCCCCCGGTCTGGCGGTGCAGATCACCACCGAAGCCGCCGGACGCTATGCCCCCGCCCAGCAGCGCGCGCTTGTCCGCAATGTTCTGGCGATGGACTGCCCGCCCGCCGTCTCGATCGCCTTGCGGGAAATCCTTGCGGATGGCGAAGAGGCCGAGGCCGCCCGGCTTTTCGCCGATTGCGATGCGGCGGGGATGGCGGTGCAGCACATCCTGTTCGCGGCCGACGAGGTTGACCGGCTGGCCGCCCTTGTGGCTGCCGGAACGGTCCCGGCACGGGGTTTGCAGGTGCTGCATGTGCTGGGCCGCTACAGCGCGGGCCAGCGGTCATTGTCGGCCGATCTGGATGCGCCGCTGGCCCGGCAGGCCGCGGCGGGGCTGGCGGCGGATTGGGCGGTCTGTGCCTTCGGTCCTGCGGAAACCGCCTGTCTGGCCGAAGCCGCGCGGCGGGGCGGCAAGGTGCGCGTCGGGTTCGAGAACAGCCTTCACATGGCCGATGGCAGCCTTGCCCGCGACAATGCCGCGCGGGTGGCCGAAGTGGTGGCGGCGCTCAGCTGAGGTAATGCGCCACCGGGGCCAGCGGTGGCGGCGGCTCCTCGCCCAGATGCGGCGCAAGGCTGATCTCGGCTGCCCGGCAGATCGCATCCAGCGCGATGCCGTTCGGGCTGGCGGCAAAGGGATGGCTCAACTCTTCGGTCACTTCGGCCAGACCAAGGAACATATAGGCCACCACTGCCACGAAGACCGGGGTCATCCACCCGGTCGAGGCCGTCAGCGCCAGCGGCAGCATCAGGCAGTAAAGATAGGTCGTTCGATAGATCAGCAGCGAATAGACAAAGGGCAGCGGGCTGTTGGCGATCCGCTCGCACCCGGCCTGCTGTGCGGCGATATTGCCCAGCCGTGCCGACAGCGCCCTGGCCCCGAACCCGTCGACGGCCCCTGACCGATGCGCGGTGGCCACCACGGCATTCACCCCGTCCAGCGCGGCACAGGGCGGATGGCTGGCCCCTGCCACGCTTTCCTGACCGGGAACGGCGGGGGACAACCGCCGCAGGTTGATGCGGTGGGCGTGCAGGAACACCAGCGCCGCGCGCAGCATCCGGTGCCGGATGTCCTGATCGGGTATGAAAACCTCGGCCTCGCGCGCAAGGCTGCGCATGTCGGCCAGAAGACCGCCCCACAGCCGACGCGCCTCCCACCAGCGGTCATAGGCCGCATTGTTGCGAAAGCCCAGGAACAGCGACAGCCCGATCCCAAACACCGCAAAGGTGGATCCGTCCAGCCGGGGCAGGGCACCCGTCCAGTGATCCAGCGCCACCATGCCCGCCGCGGCGGCTGCCAGCAGCAGAACAGGGGCGACGATGCGCGGCACGATCGACCCGCGCAGCGCAGTCAGCAGATCCCAGACATCCGGTTTGTCCCTGACGATCATTCCATGCCCCTTGGTGGCCTCATAGCATGCCAAGCCGGGCCGGACAGCGCAAAGCCGCCACGATTTCGGGGGATTGCGTCCTGCGGTCCGATCCAATAATGTTATGATATAACATTTATGGAGCCTCCCGTGCCCGTCCCCAGCCTTCACGGCACCCGCCTTCCCGTCACGGTCCTTTCCGGCTTTCTCGGAGCCGGAAAGACCACGCTGATGAACCATGTGCTGAACAACCGCGACGGCCGCCGCGTGGCCGTGATCGTCAATGACATGAGCGAGGTGAACATCGACGCCGATCTGATCCGCGACGGGGCGGACCTGTCGCGGACCGAGGAAAAGCTGGTCGAGATGACCAACGGCTGTATCTGCTGCACCCTGCGCGACGACCTGCTGACCGAGGTGCGCCGTCTGGCGGCCGAGGGGCGCTTTGACTATCTGCTGATCGAATCCACCGGCATTGCCGAGCCTCTGCCGGTGGCCGCCACCTTCGATTTCCGTGATGAACGGGGCGTCAGCCTGTCGGATGTGGCGCGTCTGGACACGATGGTCACGGTCGTCGACGCGGTGAACCTGCTGCGTGATTTTTCAAGCCACGATGCCCTTGCCGACCGGGGCGAAAGCCTGGGTGCCGGGGATGGCCGATCGCTGGTCAATCTGTTGACGGACCAGATCGAATTTGCCGATGTCATCGTTCTGAACAAGGTTTCGGATGCAACCCCGGCGCAGGTCGATGCCGCCCGCAAGATCATCCGGGCACTCAATCCCGTTGCCCGGCTGGTCGAGACGGACCGCTCCTGCGTCGATCCCGGCCAGATCTTCGACACCGGGCTGTTCGACTTCGACCGCGCCCATGAACATCCGCTCTGGGCGAAGGAGCTTTACGGCTTTGCCAATCACACGCCCGAGACCGAGGAATACGGCATTTCCTCATTCGTCTACCGTGCCCGTGCGCCTTTTCACCCGGCCCGCCTGCATCAGGTGCTGACCGGCGAACTGCCCGGCGTGATCCGCGCCAAGGGGCATTTCTGGCTGGCGACCCGTCCCGACTGGGCGGCGGAATTCTCGCTGGCCGGGGCGATGTCTTCGGTCACGCCGCTTGGCCGCTGGTGGGCCGGCCTGCCGCCCGACCGCCTTCCCGCCCACCCCGAGGCACGGGCGGAAATCGCCCGGCACTGGGCCGAACCCTGGGGCGACCGGCGGCAGGAGATCGTCTTCATCGGTGCGGCGATGGACCGCGAGGCGATCTGCGCCGCGCTGAACGCAGCCCTGCATCCGGCGCAGGATTATACGCCGGAGCTGTGGGCCAGGCTTCCCGATCCCTTCCCGCAATGGGGGCGCAGCGCGGCATGACGAACCTGTCATCGCCCCGCGCCCGCTGGCGGCGGAACAATCCGATGCGCGATCATGATGCGCTGCCCGATCCGCTGCGCCGATGGGCGACGCAGGCCGCATTGCCCTGGAGTGCGCGGTCCTTGCACCGGGCCTGGACGCGGGCGCTGGCGGCCACCGGGTGCCCCGAAGCCGCGCTTTCCCGGATTGCCGGGGCCGAGGCGGCGACCCTTGCGCGCGAGGCCGCGCGGGTCTGGGGGCCGCAGCACCCGGCCTGCGGCCCCGTCAGGCCGCCAGCCCCATGATCAGGGACTGATGCGTCCCGGCGGCCGCCATCACCCCGGCGGCCGCTGCCATCGTCGCATTGGCCATCGGGGCCGCCAGATCGCCCGCAGCATAGACCCCGCGCACCGAGGTTGCCTTGCGTTCGTCCACCACGACAAAGGGGCCGGTCGGTCCTTCGGCAAAGGCACAGCCCAGTTGTGCCGCCAGATCGCTGGCGGGTTCGGTGCGCGGTGCGATGAAAAGTCCGGCCAGTGCCACCTGCCGCCCATCGGCCAGCAGGACCGATGCCCCGTCGCCCTGCAAGGCCACCACGGGCACCGGTTCGACCGTCACCCCCCGCGCGGCAAGGGAGGCGCTTTGCGCGGCATCGGGTTGGAACGTCTCTTGCAGGAACAACGTGACCGGCCCCCAATCCGGCACCAGCAGGGCGTGATGCATCGACATCGGGCCCGCGGCCAGAACGCCGATCGGCCCCTGATCCAGTTCATAGCCGTGGCAATAGGGACAATGCAGCACGGTCTTGCCCCAGCGGTCGGCCAGCCCCGGCAGATCCGGCAAGAGATCGCGCTGCCCTGTGGCCAGGATCAGCCGCCGGGCCTGCAAGCTGCTGCCATCCTCCAGCCCCAGCCGGAAACCACCATCTTCGGCCACGACCGTCACCGCCCGGTCGGCCTGCTGCCTGACCGTGCCATAGGCCGTCAGTTGCGCCCGTGCCGTTGCCATGATGTCGGACGGTGCCCTGCCATCCTGCCCCAGAAAGGCATGCGATGCCGTGGCAAAGCGATTGCGCGGCTGGCCGGCGTCCAGCAGGACCACCCGCCGCCGGGCGCGCCCCAGCATCAGCGCCGCCGCCTGACCGGCGAAACTGCCCCCGATGATCACCACATCTTCCACTTCAATACTCCTTTTCATGTATCAATCAAAGTTACTAATTTGACCCTCCAGAGTCAACTCTCATAACTCTGATTGTTGCGATGACTGTGCCGTGCTATGCCCGAAAGGAAACAGCCCGAGGTTCCGATGCCCCGCGACAGCCGAATGTCCCGCATGCTGCATGTGCTGATTCACATGGATCGCCATCTTGGCCGCGCCACATCCGAAACGCTGGCGGGGATGCTGGGCACCAATCCCGTCGTTGTGCGCCGGATGATGGCGGGGCTGCGGGATCAGGGGCTGGTGGCATCAGAGAAGGGCCATGGCGGCGGTTGGCAACTGGCGCGGGGGCTGGAGGGGATCAGCCTGCTGGATGTCTACCGGGCCATCGGCGCGCCGCCGCTGTTCAACATCGGGCCGGGCGGCGAATCCCCCGATTGTCTGGTGGAAAAGGCGGTGGATGCCCGTCTGGCCAAGGCCATGGACGAAGCGGCCGCGCTGCTGATGGAGCGGTTCGCCGGGTTGACGCTGGACCGGATCGCCGCCGATTTCGACAGCCGGATGAAGGCGCGCGGGCTGGACCCGGCACAACCCTGCGGGCATCCTGCGGCCAAAGGTCCCTGACAGCGGGGCGGGGCGGAAGGGGGCAGGCATGGCGGTCGGAGACTGGGGCAGGGTGCAGCCGGGGATGGCCCGTCTGGTCAGCATTTCCGACGGGGCTGCCTGCCGCGCCAGCCTTTGCGACTTCGGCGCGCGGCTGGTGACGTTGTGGACCCCCGACCGCAGCGGCAGGTCCGCAGACATCGTTCTTGGCCATGACACGCCCGCCGACTATGAAACCGCCGCCAGCCGCTACACCGGGGCCACCTGCGGCCGCCATGCCAACCGCATCGCGGGCGGTGCCTTCGCGCTGGACGGCAAGCCTGTTCAACTGGACCGGAACGAGCGGGGGAACCACCTGCATGGCGGGCGCGGGGGATTCGATGCGCGGCTATGGGCGATCGACGCGGCCGATGCATCCTCGGTGCGGTTTTCGCTGGTCTCGCCCGATGGCGACATGGGCTATCCCGGCACGCTGCGCGCAAGCGCAAGCTATGCCTTCACGGCCCCGGCGCGACTTGAGATCACCATGACCGCCCGCGTGTCGGATGCGCCGACCGTGGTGAACATGGTCAACCACGCCTATTTCAACCTTGCCGGACAGGGCACAGGCCCGATTGACGATCAGCAGTTGCAGATCCTGGCCGGGCATTACCTGCCCGTCGACGATCAACTGATCCCGACCGGAGAGCCTGTGCCCGTCGATAGCACCGTCTTCGACTTCCGCCGTCCGCGCGCCCTGGGCGCTTTGAAACCGCCCGGCGGTTTTGACCACAACTTCTGTCTTGCGGCCAGTGACCTGCCGCAGATCATCGCCCGCGATCCGGCATCCGGGCGCGGTTTCACGCTGTGGGCCGATCAGCCCGGCGTGCAGCTTTACACCGCCGCGCATATCCCCGACGGATTGCCCGGCAAAGAGGGCGCACGCCTTGGCCCCCGCGCCGGGTTCACGCTGGAAACCCAATGCTGGCCCGACAGCCCCAACCGCCCGGCCTTCCCGCCGTCCCGGCTGGATGTCGGGCAGGTGTATCTGCACCGGATGGTGTTCGACCTGACACCGGCCTGACCTCCGACCCGCCGCCGTCACGCAAGTTTCACACCGCTGAGCGGCAGCTGTCACATCCCGCGCCTAGGACCTGCGGCAAGCAAAGCCGGGGGTTTGCCGATGCTGGAAGTCAGGGGCGTGACGCGGATGTTCGGGCAGAAGGCTGCCGTGGATCGCATCAGCTTTGCCGTCGACGGCCCGGCCTTTGTTGGCATCATCGGCCGGTCCGGCGCGGGCAAGTCCACCTTTCTGCGCATGATGAACCGGCTTCTGGATGCCTCCTCCGGCGAGATTCTGGTTGATGGCCGCAATGTCCTTGCCCTGCGCGGGGCACAGGCGCGCGGCTGGCAAAGCCAATGCGCGATGATCTTCCAGCAGTTCAACCTGGTGCCGCGGATGGATGTGGCGTCGAACGTGCTGCACGGCATCCTGAACCGTCGCTCGACGATGCAGACGATGTTCAACCTCTGGCCCCGCGCCGACATCCTGCGCGCGCTGGACATCCTTGACCGGCTGGGCATCGCCGAACAGGCACCCAAGCGGGCCGAGGCCCTGTCGGGCGGCCAGCAGCAGCGCGTCGCCATTGCGCGGGCCCTGATGCAGGACCCCAAGGTCATTCTGGCAGACGAGCCCATCGCCAGCCTTGATCCGATGAATGCGCAGGTCGTCATGGATGCGCTGAAGCGGATTAACACCGAAGACGGCCGCATGGTCATCGCCAACCTGCACACGCTGGATACCGCGCGGCGCTATTGCGACCGGGTGATCGGGATGCGCGACGGCCGCATCGTCTTTGACGGCACCCCCGACCAGCTTTCCACCGGCGTCGCCCGTGACATCTACGGTGCCGACGACAGTTTCAACGAGGCCGCCACTTCGACCTCGATCCCCACCGATACCGGCGCGGACCGGTCCTATGCCGATCTGATGCTGTCCTGACCTTCAACCCGGAGACGACGAATGAAAACGCTGCTGACCACCCTGACCCTGACCACCGCGCTGGCCACCTCGGCCCATGCGCAGGACATCACGGGCTTCAACATCGGCATCCTTGGCGGCGAGAACGCGCAGGATCGCATGACCTCGAACGAATGCTTCCGCGCGGCGGTGGAAAAGGAACTGGGCGTTCCGGTCAAGGTCTTTACCCCGGCCGATTATGACGGCGTGATCCAAGGCCTTCTGGGCGGGTCGCTCGACTATGCCTGGCTGGGGGCCTCGGGCTATGCCAAGATCTACCTGACCGACCCTGAAGCGGTCGAGGTCAAGCTGACCAAGCAGAACATGGATGGCTCGACCGGCTATTATTCCATCGGCTTCGCCCGTGCCGACTCGGGTATCACCTCGATCGAGGATGCCAAGGGCAAGGTCTTTGCCTTTGCCGAGCCGAACTCGACCTCGGGCTATCTGGTGCCGGGGGCCGAGCTGCTGGAAACCTATGGCAAGCTGGAAGACTACTTCGGCGAAGTGAAGATGTCGGGCGGGCATGAGCAATCCATCGTCGGCGTCGCCAATGGCGACTTCGATGCCGCCGTGGCCTGGGCCGACGGTCTGGGCAATTGGGAAGACGGCTACAATTCGGGGGCCTTCCGCAAGGCTGCCGATGCCGGTCTGGTCGACATGAACACGCTGGTCGAGATCTGGCGCTCGAAGCTGATCCCCGAAGGCCCGATGGTGGTGCGCAAGGCCCTGCCGGTTGACGTGAAGGACAAGGTCACGAAGCTGACCGCCGATCTGTGGGAAACCGATCCCGAATGCGCCTATGGCGTCGCCGCCGGCGAGGCCAAGGATTTCGTCCCGGTCAGCCATGACGAATATCTGGGCATCGTCGCCGCGCGCAAGCTTCAGGAAGGCATGTAAGCCATTTCATGACGTGACGCCGGGCCCCATCGCGGGGCCCGGCTTTTTCCTGCGGGGGGTTCATGGTCGATATCGCCTTCGGGCCGGAACAGGGCCGCCGCCCCAACCCGGCGGACAATCGTGACAGCTATCTGGACATGATCCGCCGCAAGCGCATGTATGGCGGCATCCTGCTGGTGATCTTCATCGCGCTGATGTCCTCGGGCTGGTGGCTGGCGGATGAGCGCAACGCCGGCGGCTTCTGGGGCGGGCTGCACCAGATCGGCGATTTCCCCTCCGAGGTGCTGTCGGAAGCCTGGGAGAAGCGCGCGGCGCTGCCCCGGCTGTTTGTCGCCCATGTTCCAGCCCTGATCGAGACGCTGAACATCGCCGCCGTCGCCACGCTGATCGGTGCGCTGATGGCGATGGCGCTGTCCCTTCTGGCCACCCGCGGCCTTGCCCGCTGGCCCCGGCTGATCCCGCTGTTCCGCCGCAGCATGGATGCCTTGCGTGCCATCCCCGAAATCGTCATCGCGCTGGTGCTGATCTATATCCTTGGCGGCGGGCCGGTCCCGGCCGTCATCGCCATCGCGCTGCATACCGGCGGCGCCCTGGGCAAGCTTTTTTCGGAAGTCGCCGAGAACGCCGATCCGAAACCGGTCGAAGGGCTGGCCTCGGTCGGGGCCATCTGGTCGCAGCGGATGATGCTGGGGGTGTTGCCGCAGGTGGCGCCGAACTGGCTGTCCTATGCGTTATTGCGCTTTGAAATCAACGTCCGCGCCAGCGCGATCCTTGGCTTCGTGGGCGAGGGCGGCATCGGCCATGACCTGAAGCTGGCGATGCAATGGGGGCAGGGGCGTTATGATCAGGTCGTGGCGATCTTCCTTCTGCTTTTCCTGGCCATCGTGGTGATCGACCGGGTGTCGGATCACTTCCGGCACAGACTGGTGAAAGGGCACTGAACCATGACCGCAACCGCCCTTTCCCCCCTGCTGGCCGACACCGTCACCCGCAGCTTCGACCGCAAGCGCCGCATCGCCTTTGCCGTCCCGGCGCTGATCCTTGCCTATCTGGCCTATGCCGCGATCAGCTTCGATCTGGCGGGGCTGGTGCAGCGGGCGCGTTTTGATAATGCCGCGATCCTGCTGTCGGACTTCTGGTCGCACAAGACCCATGTCACCCGCGACAACCGCAGCGATGCAGTCACCGTCGCCATCGAGGGCGAAGCCAAGGGCACCTATCCGCCCGGACTGCTGCCCGACTGGGTGGCCATCGCGGGCGATGTCACCACCATCGACCTGGGTCAGGGGCATGTCGTGACCTATGATGCGGCGGGCGCGCGTTATGTCGTGCCCGGCTACGGCACCATCGACATCCGCCCGGTGGACGGAAAACCGGTGCTGACCGCGCCCGAACCGATCCCGGACTGGATTTCCCCCGGCGAAAACAAGGTTTCAGTCACCACTGATGCCGGGCGTTTCAGCTACAGCCGGTCCAAGGTGGAAACCTTCAGATACGAAGCGGGGTGGGAGCTGTGGTTCTTCACCCTGGACAGCCCCTTTTACGGCAAGGGGATCGGGGAACTGGCGGCCCTTGTGCTGTGGGGCGACAGGCTGGACCCCACGCGGACGAACCTTGGTTCCATGGCGTCCGAATTCTGGACCAACAAGATGTGGCGACATGGCGATGTGGCCTGGGCGATCTTCGAAACCATCCTGATGGCCTTTCTTGGCACCATGACCGCCGCCATCATCGCGCTGCCGCTGTCCTTCCTTGCCGCACGCAACTTCATGCCGCTGGGGCCGCTGCGCTTTGCCGCGCGTCGGGTCTTCGATTTCATCCGCGGGGTGGACGGGCTGATCTGGACCATCATCCTTTCCCGCGCCTTCGGGCCGGGGCCGATGACCGGGGCCATCGCCATCGCCCTGACCGACACCGGCACCTTCGGCAAGACCTTCTCGGAGGCACTGGAGAACATCGACGAAAAGCAGGTCGAGGGCATCCGCTCGACCGGGGCCAATGCGGTGCAGCGGGCGCGGTTCGGGGTGATCCCGCAGATCGTGCCGGTGTTGCTGAGCCAGGTCCTCTACTATCTGGAATCGAATACCCGGTCGGCCACGGTGATCGGGGCCATCGTCGGCGGCGGTATTGGTCTTTTGCTGACACAGGCGATCATCACCCAGAAGGACTGGGAAGAGGTGGCCTATTACATGGTGCTGATCGTGCTGATGGTGATGCTGATGGACAGCCTGTCGGGCTGGTTGCGCAAGCGGCTGATCCGCGGCGACCAGACGACGGCGGAGGGCTGACCCGATGTCCTCAGCCACCCTGATCGCCGAAACCCGGATCACCCGCCTTTCGCCCGATGGCCCGTTGATCCATCCCGGCGCCATCACCGTGAACTCGGTGTTCGGGGGCTGGACCGAGATTGGCACCGGGTCTCGGGTGATCAACTCGGATTTCGCGGCCTATGCCTATTGCGACCGGATGGCTGACATCGCCAACACCACCGTCGGCCGCTTTGCCAATATCGCGGCGATGACGCGGATCGGCCCGACCGACCATCCCTTTGCCCATGCCGCGCAGCACCATTTCCTTTACCGATCCAGCTATTACTGGGACGATACCGGGGATGATCCTGCGTTCTTTGCCGCCCGCGCCGCCCGCCGCACCACGCTGGGCGCGGATTGCTGGATCGGCCATGGGGTCATCGTCAAGCCCGAACTCACCGTTGGCATCGGGGCCATCGTCGCCGCAGGTGCGGTGGTCACGAAGGATGTCGCGCCCTTCACCATCGTCGCCGGATGCCCGGCCATCCCGCTGCGCACGCGCTTTCCTGCCACCGTGATCGACCGGCTGCTGGCGCTGGCCTGGTGGGACTGGGACCATGACCGCCTGCGCGCGGCGCTGGAGGATTTCCGCCGGTTGCAGGCCGAAGCCTTTCTTGACCGCTATGAAAGCTGATCCTCGCCCACCGTCAGTTCGACCCGGTCGCCTGCGAACCATGTGGTGCCGAATTCCACCGGAACACCGGCGGCATCGACATTGATCGCCTCGCTGCGCAGCACCGGCGCACCCGGCCTGATCTGCAAGGCCAGGGCCAGCACCGGATCGGCCAGTCTGGCCATCAGCCTGGTCTGGGCGCGGGTGTAGTCTCCGACGCCGCAGGCGGTCAGCGCGGCGGTGACGCCGGGATGGCTGCCCAGCGCTGCGGGCAGTCCGGGAAGGCGTTCTGCCGGAAAGATTGACCGCGCCGCGGCGATCACCTGCCCATCCGCCATCGAGATGCCTTCGACCAGATGCACCGGCGCGCCGGGTCTGATCTTCAGCGCGGCGGCTTCCTCCTCGGCCGCGGGCCGGGTTTCGATCCGGGTGATCCGGCGCGACGGCATACGACCCGAGGCGAGCAGGTTCTGGTGGAACCGGACCCGCCGCCCCAGCGGATAGGCCATCGGCCGTGCGGTGACGAAAACGCCCGAGCCGCGCCGGGACTGCACCAGATCCTCGGCGGCCAACGCGGCGAGAGCCTGCCGCACCGTATGGCGGTTGACGCCGAAACGTGCGGCCAGCGCGGCTTCGGTCGGCAGTTTCGTGCCGGGGGCATAAAGGCCCCTGGCGATTTCATCCCGCAGGGTGGCGGCAATCGCGCTCCAGATCGTGTCGCGGGGCAAGGACGGTCTCCGTTACCAAAAATTCACAACTCTGCGGTTGGCGCTGGGGCTTTGGCAGGCTATGATTTGTCTAGTTGTATAGAATACTGGACAACTTGCCAAGATGTCGGGAAACAGGATGACAGAAGCGGCGCAAAGCGCGCGCAGGGAATGGATGGCGGTGCTGGCCAAGGCCCCGCACATGCGGCTTGCGGCGCTGATGCCGGACCTGCCCGCGCATGACACGCTGCGCGCGCCCGAGGTGGGGGCGGTGATGGTGCGGGGGCGGACGGGCGGCACCGGTGCCCCGTTCAACCTGGGTGAAATGACGGTCACGCGCTGTTCGGTCCGCCTGGGCTGCGGCGCGGTCGGTCATGCCTGGGTGCAGGGGCGCGACAAGGATCACGCCCGCCGGGCGGCGGTCGCCGATGCGTTGATGCAGACTGCGGCGGCCGATGACCTGCGCGCGGCGGTCCTGGCCCCCCTGATGGCCGAAGCGGACGCGGCGCGGGCCGAACGGGCCGCAAAGGCGGCGGCGACGCGGGTGGAATTCTTCACTCTGGTCCGGGGAGAGGATCAATGAGCTTCGATGGTCTTGCGGGCGGCTTCAGCGATGCCCCTCTGCAATCGGCGGCGGCGTTCCGGCAGGTGATGCAGGCCATGGCGCGGCCGGGCAGCATCCGCCGCGTCTCGGGTGCTGTGCCTCCGGCCCCGCTGTCGCTGGCAGCGGGGGTGCTGCTGCTGGTGCTGGCGGATGGCACCACACCGCTGCACCTTGCCGGGGCGGCGGACAGTCCCGCCCTGCGCGACTGGATCGCCTTTCACATCGGCGCGCCGCTTGTGGCGGCGGAAGAGGCCGCCTTTGCCGTGGGACGCTGGCAGGACTTGCAGCCCGTGACCCGGTTCCGCCCCGGCCTGCCGGATTATCCCGACCGGTCTGCCACGCTGATCGTCGAATGCGATGTGCTGACGGCGCATGGGGCCTGCCTGACCGGGCCGGGGATCGAAACCGCGGCCTGGCTGAACCTGCCGGAAACGGCGGCGTTCCGTGCCAACCGGGCGCGGTTCCCGCTGGGGTTCGACACCATCCTGACCGCAGGCGACCGTCTGGCCGCCTTGCCCCGGTCCACCCGCGTGGAGGCGATCTGATGTATGTGGCAGTGAAGGGCGGCGAACGGGCGATCGACAATGCCCATGCCTGGCTGGCCGAAGAGCGGCGCGGCGATCCGGCGGTGCCGGAATTGTCGGTGGCGCAGATCCGCGCGCAGATGGCGCTGGCGGTGAACCGAGTGATGGCCGAGGGTTCGCTTTACGATCCCGATCTGGCCGCGCTGGCGATCAAGCAGGCGCGCGGCGATCTGATCGAGGCGGTGTTCCTGATCCGCGCCTATCGCACCACCTTGCCCCGGCTGGCGGGGTCGCGTGCGGTAGATACGGCGGCGATGGCGGTGGACCGGCGGATCAGCGCCACCTTCAAGGATCTGCCGGGCGGGCAGGTGCTGGGGCCGACCTTCGACTATACCCACCGCCTGCTGGATTTCCGGCTTGCGGCCGAGGGCGGGGTGTCCCCGGCCTCCAGTGTTCCGCCCGCAGGCGATGCGGTGCCGCATGTGATGGATATCCTGGACCGTGACGGGCTGATCGAAGCGGCGGGCAGCCCCGAGGGCGAACCGCGCGATCTGACGCGCGAGCCGCTGGAACTGCCCGCCGACCGTGCGCTGCGGTTGCAGGCGCTGGCGCGGGGAGATGAAGGATTTCTCCTGTCGCTGGCCTATTCCACCCAGCGCGGCTATGGCCGCACCCATGCCTTTGTCGGCGAATTGCGCATCGGCCGGGTGGCGGTTTCGGTCGACATTCCCGAACTGGGCCTTGCCGTCGAGATCGGCGAGATCGAGCTGACCGAATGCGAGACGGTCAACCAGTTCAAGGGCAGCCGGACCGAACCGCCGCAGTTCACCCGCGGATACGGGCTGGTGTTCGGGCAGTCCGAGCGCAAGGCGATCTCGATGTCACTGGTGGACCGGGCGCTGCGCTGGGAGGAACTGGGCGAGGATTTCGCAGGCGCCCCGGCGCAGGATCAGGAATTCGTATTGTCGCATTGCGACAACATCCAGGCCACCGGCTTTCTGGAGCATATCAAGCTGCCGCATTACGTCGATTTCCAGGCCGAGCTGGAACTGGTCCGGCACCTGCGGGCCGAAGCCGTGGCGCAGCGGGAGGCGGCGGAATGACTCCGGCCTATTTTGAAGACGGCACGCCGCGGCTCGGGTTCGACCGCGCGACGGTGCGGGCTTTTCCAAGTGTGACGCCCTGGTTCGGCAGATGTCTGTCGCGGCGGAACACGATCCAGGCGGCTATGCCGATGATGCCCGCCACCCCTGCAGCAAGGCAGGAAAAGCCCCAAATCACCCATTCCATGCTGATCCCTTCGGGAGTGTGCCGTGTCTGACTACAACTTTGCATATCTGGACGAGCAGACCAAGCGGATGATCCGGCGCGCGATCCTGAAGGCGCTGGCGGTGCCCGGCTATCAGGTGCCTTTCGCCAGTCGCGAAATGCCGATGCCCTATGGCTGGGGCACCGGCGGGGTGCAGGTGACGGCGGCCTGTCTCGTGCCCGAGGACCGGCTGAAGGTGATCGACCAAGGGGCCGATGACACGACGAATGCGGTCAGCATCCGCAAGTTCTTTGAGCGCACGGCAGGCGTGGCCACCACCGGACGCACCACCGAAGCGACGATGATCCAGACCCGCCACCGCATCCCCGAAGCGCCGCTGACCGGGGATCAGATACTGGTCTATCAGGTGCCGATCCCGGAACCCCTGCGCTTTCTGGAACCGCGCGAAACCGAGACGCGCAAGATGCATGAGCTGGAGGAATACGGGCTGATGCAGGTGAAGCTTTACGAAGACATCGCCCGCCACGGCCAGATCGCCACCGCCTATGCCTATCCGGTCAAGGTCGAGGGGCGCTATGTGATGGACCCGTCACCGATTCCGAAATTCGACAATCCGAAGCTGGGCAACTGCCCGGCGGTGCAGCTGTTCGGCGCGGGGCGCGAGGCGCGGATCCACGCGCTGCCGCCCTGGACCCAGGTGGAAAGTCTGGATTTCGACGACCATCCCTTCACCGCCAGCAAGGCCCCGCATGAGTGTGATCTGTGCGGGACAAGGGACAGCTATCTGGACGAGGTGATCACCGACGACCGGGGCGGGCGGATGTTCGTCTGCTCCGACACCGATTTCTGCGAGACCCGCCGCGCGGCGGGGCATCGCGGCAGGCTGGGGGCAGGGCAATGACGGTGCAACTGCGTGAGGGGCACGAATTTTCGACGAAAATTCGGGGCGACGATCTGCCGGTGTTGCAGGTCGAGGGGCTGACGAAGCGCTATGGCGCGCGGATCGGCTGTGCCGATGTGTCCTTCGATCTGTTTCCCGGTGAAGTGCTGGGGATCGTGGGCGAAAGCGGCTCGGGCAAGTCGACGCTGCTGTCCTGTCTGGCGGGGCATCAGCGGCCCGATCTGGGCCACATCGCCTATGCTGGCCGCGACGTGCTGGCGATGGCGGAAAGCGAGCGGCGGCGACTGGGGCGCACCGATTGGGCCTATGTCCACCAGAATCCGCGGGACGGGCTGCGGATGGAGGTTTCGGCGGGCGGCAATGTCGGAGAGCGGCTGATGGCCGTCGGCGCGCGGCATTACGGCGACATCCGGGCGCAGGCGGTGGACTGGCTGGGCCGGGTCGAGATTGCCGCCGACCGGATCGACGACCGCCCCCGTGCCTTTTCCGGCGGGATGCAGCAACGGTTGCAGATCGCCCGCAATCTGGTGACGGGGCCACGGCTGGTTTTCATGGATGAACCGACAGGGGGCCTTGATGTCTCGGTTCAGGCGCGGCTTCTGGATCTCTTGCGCGGGCTGGTGCGCGATCTGGGCCTGTCGGTGATCATCGTCACGCATGATCTGGCGGTGGTGCGGCTGCTGGCGCATCGGCTGATGGTGATGAAATCGGGCCGCGTGGTGGAACAGGGGCTGACCGATCAGGTGCTGGATGATCCGCAGCATGCCTATACGCAACTTCTCGTCTCTTCCGTCCTGCAAGTGTAACATCATGATCCGTATAGAAAACCTGTCGAAATCCTTCACCCTGCACAATCAGGGCGGTGCTGTGATCCCGGTGATGACGGGCGCCTCTCTGACCGTGGCCCCCGGCGAATGTGTCGGGCTGACGGGGCAGTCGGGGGCCGGGAAATCAACGCTGATGCGGATGATCCACGGCAATTATCTGGCAGCGGGCGGCAGCATCCATGTCGGCCCGCTGGACGTGGCCCGCGCCGCGCCGCGCGACATCATCGCGCTGCGCCGCGAGGTGCTGGGCTATGTCAGCCAGTTTCTGCGGGTGGTGCCGCGCGTGCCCACGATCGACGTGGTGGCCGAACCGCTGCTGGCGCTGGGCGTTGCGGCAGGTGTGGCGCGCGACCGGGCGGCCGGGCTTCTGGCGCGGCTGAACATCCCCGAGCGGCTGTGGTCGCTGTCGCCCACCACCTTTTCCGGCGGCGAACAGCAGCGGGTGAACATCGCGCGGGGCTTTGCGCATGGCTATCCGGCGCTGTTGCTGGATGAGCCGACAGCCAGCCTGGACGCCACCAACCGAGAGGTCGTGCTGCACCTGATCGAAGAGGCCAAGGCGCGCGGCGCGGCCATTCTGGGCATCTTCCATGACGAGGCGGCGCGGGAACGGGTCTGCGACCGGCTGGTCGATGTGACCGGCTTCACGCCGCCGGGCCACAGGCCGGGGGCGGCGGCATGATCTTTGCCATCGTCGGCCCCTCGGGCGCGGGAAAGGATACGCTGATCGCGGGGGCGCTGGCGGCGCGGCCCGATCTGCGCCGGGTGCGGCGGGTGATCACCCGGACCGAAGTTGCCGGGGACGAGCCGTTCGAAGGTGTCTCCGTGGCCGAATTCGCCGCGCGCAAGGCAGGTGGAGAATTCGCGCTGGATTGGCAGGCGCATGGCCTTTGCTATGGCATTCCGCGGGCTGCGGTCGGAGGTCCGGGCGATGTGATCTTCAACGGCAGCCGCGGGGCGCTGGGCCCGGCGCTGCGGGTCTTTCCGGGCCTGCGCGTGGTGCTGGTGACGGCACCGCCAGAGGTGCTGGCGGCAAGGTTGGCCGCGCGCGGGCGTGAGGCTGCCGGGGATATTCTGGCGCGGCTGGACCGTGCCGGGTTTGTCCTGCCGCCGATGATCTCGCCGCGTGTCGTGATGAACGATGCCAGCCTGGAAGAAGGCGTTGCGCGGCTGCTGGCGGTGCTTCAGCCGGACAGGGGATAGCGATGCAGCAGATGGAACCGGCCCGCGGCATCTTCGCCGAACAGGCACAGATCCTCGATCACGAAGGGGTGCGGCAGGACGGGGGCAAAATGTGCCGCCAGCGCGGCCATGACCGGCGCAGCTTCGTCTTCGGGCAGGCGGTCGGTCAGGGTCAGGTGAAAGCGGAATTCCTCCATCACGAAGGGATAGCCCCAACGCTCCATCAGCGCGCGCTGACGCTGGGTCAGGCGCTCGGGTCGGCGGCGGGCGATTTCGGCCGTGCTCAGGGCAGCGCGCAGATCATCGGTGCCTTCGACCACCGCCGCGCCAAGGGCAAGCAGCGCCGCCTCGCAGCCCACCGGGGTCAGCGCCAGAAAGCCGTGCAGGTTCTCCAGCCGCAACCCGTCGCAGGTGACGGGCGACAGCCGGGCGGCAAGGCTGGCCACGCGGTCGGCGATGATCCTGGCGGATTGCGCGGGTGCCGGACGGAAAGGCGCGCGGATCGTGCCGTGAAAGCCATAGCGACGCGGATCGGTGGTGATCGCGGCAGCCGGGCGCGGCAGGCCGGGCAATGCAGGCTGTGGCAGCGCAACGCCCAGCCATCCGGCGGCGGTGTCGGCAAAGGCACCGGGCCGGGGCGCGTAATAGACGGCAAAGCGGGTCATCTGGTCCATGGCCGGGGCCTATCCTTCGTCTGTCACATCGGTGTGACAGGGACATGGCATTGCAGCGCCTCCACCGCGGCGGCGCAAGACAGGAAGACGAGATGACGGAAGAAACCATCCTTGCCAATGCGACACTGGTGCTGCCCAATGGCCTGCTGCACGGGCAGGTGCGGCTGGCCGGGGGCCGGATCGCCGATATCGCCGGGGGCGCGGACGTGCCTGCGGGGGCGGTGGACTGCGGCGGCGATCTGGTGATGCCGGGGCTGATCGAACTGCATACCGACAATCTGGAGCGCCATATCGAGCCGCGGCCCAAAGTCAGCTGGCCCCATGCCAGCGCCATCATCGCCCATGATGCCGAAATGGCCAGCGTCGGCATCACGACGGTGTTCGATGCGCTGCGGGTCGGGTCGGTGGTGTCGCGCGCAAAGGCGAATTACGGCGAATATGCCCGTGCCCTGGCCGACGAGATTCTGGGCCTGCGTGCGGCGGGGGCGCTGCGGGTCAGCCATTTCCTGCATCTGCGGGCCGAGGTCTGTTCGGAAACCCTGATCGAGGAACTGGACAAGTTCGGAGCAGAGGACCGGATCGGCATTGTCAGCCTGATGGATCACACGCCGGGCGAACGGCAGTTCCGCGACATCGGGCAGTTGCAGAACTATGTCTGCGGCAAGCACGGCATCTCGGCCGAGGATTTCGCGGATCACGTCGCATCCCAACGCGCGCTGACGGCGCGGCTGGGGGCGGCGCATGAAGCGGCGGCCGTGGCGGCGGCCCGGCGCTATGGCGCGGTGCTGGCCAGCCATGATGATACCGAGACCGCGCATGTGGCCCGCTCGGCCGGGCACGGGGCGCATTTCGCCGAATTCCCCACCACCGAAGAGGCGGCGCGTGCCTGCCATGATCATGGCATCAAGGTGATGATGGGCGCGCCCAACCTGATCCGCGGCGGCAGCCATTCCGGCAATGTTGCGGCGCAGGCGCTGGCCGAGTCGGATCTGCTTGACATCGTATCGTCGGACTATGTGCCGTCGTCGCTGTTGTCCTCGGCGCTGATGCTGGGGGATCTGTGGGGCGACATGGCGCGCGGCATCGCCACGGTGACACAGGCCCCGGCGGATGCCGCCGGGTTGTCCGATCGCGGGCGGCTGGTGCCGGGGGCGCGGGCCGATGTGATCCGGGTCGCGCGGCTGGGGCAGGCGGGTGCGGTGCGCGGGACCTGGGTGCAGGGGCGGCGGGTGGGCTAACCTCGCAGCTTCATCAGCCTGAACATCGCAGCTTCATCAGCCTGAACAGCACCGGTGCGCCCATGATCACCAGCAGGATGCGGGTCAGGTGGTGGACGATGACAAAGCCGAGATCGGCCCCGGTGATGATCGCCAGCATCGACATTTCCGCCTGACCGCCGGGGGTAAAGGCCAGGAAGCCCTCGACCGGCGGCCCAAGGCCCGAGACATAGACGATCTCGGTCATCATGGCGGCGATCACGGCAAGGATCAGCACGAAGGCCGCCCCGCCCGCCACCGTGTCACGCAATTCGCGCAAGGTGACGCCGACATAGCTGACGCCGATCCCCATGCCGATCAGGAACTGCGCCGCCAGCAGCGCCTCGCGCGGGGGGCGCAGATGCAGGATGCCGGTCAGTGACAGGATCATCGCCACGATCATCGGGCCAAGGATCGCCGCGCCGAACAGGCCGACCCGCTCGCCCCCTTTCCAGCCGACCAGACCTGCGGCGATCATGATGGCGATTTCGGTCAGGGGGATTTCGCTGGCGGGCTGGCCGACCGGATGGGTCAGCGTGACGCCATAGACATGCACCAGCACGATCGGGGCCACGATCATGATCACCAGCAGCCGGGTGGCATGGACCAGCGACAATTGCCGGACATTGGCCCCGGCTTCCTGGCCGAAGATGGTCATGTCGGCGGCCCCGCCCGGCATGGCGGCGTAAAACGCCGTCACCGGGTCGAACCGGCAGACGCGGCGGAAGAAGGGGATGCCGACGGCGGCGATCAGCGCGATATAGACCGGCACCAGCGCGACCGAGGCCAGCATGGTCGGCACCTTGGCCAGCAGCGCCGGCGTGACCGAGGCGCCGATGGCCACCCCCAGCACCGCACGCGCGCCGACCGAAACCTGCCCCAGCCCGGCCAGTCTTGCCCCCAGCAGCGCCGCCACCAATGACGCGGCCATAGGTCCGAACAGGAACGGCAGGGGCAGCGACAGGAAATGGAACACCGCCACCCCGGCGGCCGAGATGGCGACTGTCATCGCCTGACGGCCAAGCTGCGCCATCATCGGCACGGCCCCCTTGCGGCGGATCGGCTGGCGGGGAGCATGGCCGCTGTCCTATTCGGCGTCCGGCGCTTCGACGATCTTGCGGCTGCGGCGCCAGTTCAGCAGGGCCGGGACAATCACGATCAGCGCGGCAATCGTCATCAGCGTGGCGGACAAGGGCGTGCCGACAAGCGCCATGATGTCGCCCTGCTTGGCCTGAAGCGCGCGGCGCAACTGCACCTCGGCCATCGGGCCAAGGATCAGGCCGATCAGCACCGGGGCGATGGGGAAATCATAGACCCGCATCATATAGCCCAGCAGGCCCACCGCGAACATGATCGCCAGATCGACCCACGAGTTCGACACCCCCCAGATGCCGACCAGCGAGAAGATCAGGATGCCCGCGTAAAGATAGGGGCGCGGCACGAAGAGAAGCCGCACCCACAGTCCCGCAAGCGGCAGGTTCAGGACCAGCAGCATCAGGTTGCCTATGTAAAGCGAGGCAATCAGGCCCCAGACCAGATCGCCCGAGTTGATGAAGAGATTCGGCCCCGGTTGCAGGCCATAATTCTGGAACGCCGCCAGCAGGATGGCGGCCGTGGCCGATGTCGGCAGGCCCAGCGTCAACAGTGGCACCAGCACGCCCGCCGCCGCAGCATTGTTCGCGGCCTCCGGTCCGGCAACGCCCTCGATGGCGCCATGGCCGAACTCTTCGGGGTGCTTGGTCAGCTTGCGCTCGACGGTGTAAGACAGGAAGGTCGGAATCTCGGCCCCACCTGCGGGCAGGGCGCCGATCGGAAAGCCGAAGCCCGCGCCGCGCAGCCAGGGCTTCCACGACCGTTTCCAGTCTTCCCTGGTCATCCAGATGCCGCCCGCCAGCGGGTTCAGGTTCGGGGTCTGCTTGCCGTAGCGGCTGGCGACATACATCAGCTCGCCAATCGCGAACAGCGAGACCAGCACCACCGTCATCTCGACCCCGTCCATCAGGTCGGGCACGCCGAAGGTGACGCGCTGCATCCCGCCCGCCTTGTCGATGCCGATGATGCCCAGCGACAGGCCGAAGAACAGCGCGATGAAGCCGCGCACCTTGGATGTGCCCATGACGACCGAGACCGACAGGAAGGCCAGCAGCATCAGCGCAAAGTAATCCGGCGGCTTGAAGTAGAAGGCCAGTTCCGCAATCGGCGGGGCAAGGAAGGTCAGCAGAACCGTGCCGATGGTGCCCGCGACGAAAGACCCGATGGCCGCCGTGCAAAGGGCTGCCGCCCCGCGCCCCTTGCGGGCCATCCGGTTGCCTTCCAGCGCGGTCATCATCGACCCGGATTCCCCCGGCGTGTTCAGCAGGATCGAGGTGGTCGACCCGCCATACATCGCGCCATAGAAGATGCCCGCGAACATGATGAAGGCCGCGGTCGGCTCGATATAGACCGTGACGGGCAACAGAAGCGCAATGGTCAGCGCCGGGCCAAGGCCGGGCAGCACGCCGATGGCGGTGCCCATGAAGGTGCCCAGAAAGCACCACATCAGATTCTGCGGTTGCAGGGCCACGGAAAAGCCGTGCAGGAGGCCGGTCCAGGATTCCATCTTGGCTATACTCCTGCCAGGGGCAGGAAGCTGCCCAGTTGAACGCCCAGCTTGCGGAACATCCACCAGCACAACAGCGCGAAGGCAAAGCCTATGCCCGCGTTCAGAACATGGCTGCGCGACCGGAAGGCCGCCGCCACCAGCACGAAACAGCCGGTGCAGGTCAGCACGAAGCCCAGCGGCTTCATCGTCAGCATCGGCAGGGCGCAGGCGGCGGCGGCGATGGCCAGCGCGCCATAATTGACGCTGTGGCTGTCGCCGACATCCTCGGCCAGTTGTTCTTCGAACCGAACGCCCGCGCGGATTTGCAGCGCCAGCATCGCGCCCAGAAGGACCAGAACCGCGCCGACGATGGTGGGGAACATCCCCGGTCCAATACCGGCATATTGGTCGAACTGGGGCAATTCAGCAGCTTTCCACAGCACGATGGCACCCCATCCCGCCGTGCCCGCCGCAATCCACCAGGGGCGTTCGGTCATGTCTTTGTCCTTTCGGAAAAGGGACTTACTGGATCAGACCCAGATCCTTGAGGACGGCGGCAGTCCGCTCTTTCTCGGTGCCGAGGAAGGCGACGAAATCGTCACCCGCCAGGAAGGCGTCTTCCCAGCCCTGCTTGGCCAGAATGTCCTTCCAGGCCTGGCCGTCATGCATCTTGGTGAAGCGGTCCAGCCACATCGCCTTGCCCGCGTCCGACATGCCCGGCGCGCCGACGATGCCGCGCCAGTTGCCGACCACGATGGGCAGGCCGGCTTCGGTCAGGCTGGGGGCGTCGATCCCGTCGACCCGGCCTTCGGACGTGACGGCGATGATCTTGATCCGGCCCGCATCGGCCATCGGCTTGAATTCCGAAACGCCCGAGACGGCGACCATCACCGCACCGCCGCCGACGGCCGTCACGCTTTCGGCACCGCTGTCATAGGGGATGTAGTTGATCTTCGACGGGTCAAGGCCGATTTCCTTGGCCAGCAGCGCCATGACGATATGATCCACGCCCCCGGCCGACCCGCCCGAGATCGAGACCGCGCCGACATCGGCCTTCATCGCGGCAACCAGATCGTCGATCGACTGGATGCTGCTGTCCGGGGCCACGGCGATGACGCCGGTGTCGTTGGTCAGCCGCACCAGCGGCGTTACATCGTCCAGTGTCACGGCCGAGGAATTCAGCAGGATGCCGCCCACCATGATGACGCCCATCGACATCACCGCATTGTCGTTGCCCTGGTTGGCGCCGACGAATTCGGTCAGGCCGATGGTGCCGCCCGCGCCGCCCTTGTTGGTGAAGGTCGCGCCATCGCTGAAGATGCCGTCGGCGGCCATCGCCTCGAACGGCAGGCGCGCGGTGGCGTCATAGCCGCCGCCGGCACCGCCGGGGGCCATCACGACCGCCGGATCTGCCCAGGCCGCAAGGCCCGACAGCGAAACAGCGGCTGCCGCCGCGAAGATAGTTCTGATCATGGTCTTCCTCCCATTCGGTGCGGGCCATTCGCCCAACTGCGGGGCCAGCGGCCACCGGAACGCCCCGCTTGCCTGCGGGTGCCGTGGGACAAGTGATACCCAAACCGGCCCCTCTGGCAACCGGTGAATTGCGGCCGGGAGAAGATGCCCGATCTTTGGGCGAATCCATGAATTGTAAGTGATATTGGATGGTTGGCGAGAGTTTTCGGCGAGTTCCCCCGCAATGCCGAAACTGCCGCGATCCGATGGCGGAGCGGCGGTCGCGGGCTGGCGGGCCTGCGTTGGATCAGGGGTGTGCGCGCAGCCCGTCGCGCGAATCACTCGATCTGCATTTCCTCCAGCAGGCAGGCCCATCCAGCCCCGTGCATGTCGCGGTCGGCCCGCGTGCCCTGCACCTGCGGGCGCGGGAACGAGATCTTCACCACGTTCAGATCGGTGATGTCGAACCGTTTCATCAACTGCCGGTCGATGCCGTAAAGCCGCGCGACGGCATCGTCCTTCAGCCCGCGCCGCACCCGGTCGAAGGCCGCGCTGTCGGCGCAGAAGATGTCGATGGTCAGCCAGAACGGCCCGGCATTCTTGGACCGCACCTTCTGCGCGATCTGTCCCAGTTCAGGCATGACCCACCTCATGCACATCCAGCCGGAAGGCGGCCATCGGATCGTCCAGTTCCATGACGTGATTCAGGCAGAATTCATACAGCGCCCCGCGCTGCATCTCGGCGGGCGAGAACGGGAAGGCAAAGGTCGGCATCGGTTCGTCCTCGGTCAGCGGATGGTGCAACAGATAGGGGTTCAGGATCTTGGCCGCCTCGGCCGCCTGTTCCGCCGTTGGGCAGGTCAGGATGCCCAGCACACCGACTTCGACCGGCAGGTCATGGCGGTTCTCGATGCCGCCCAGCGTGGCATCCACCCCGATTAGCCGCAGTTCCACCGCAAAGGCATCGGGGGCAAGGCCCATCCGTGTCTCGATCTTGGCGCGGACCTGCTGTTCGATGTCGGTGGCCCAGGCGCGGGCGTGGCGCACATAATGCCGGTCGCGGATCACCGCCAGGCCAACCGACTGATAGCCGACCACCCGCGCGCCTTCCAGCTTCACAGTATAGCGGCCGGGCACCCATTTCGACCCCTCGACCCGCACCCGCCGCCCGTCCAGCGCGCGGTAATCCGAGCCGGTCACATCCAGATGCCCGCCGGGTTCATAAAGGATGTAGGGATCGGAGTTTTCATACAGCATATGGGCGGACACGGTGTAAGGCGTGGCCGCTGCCGCCTGTGCCATCGGCTCGATGGTGAAGCCGTCGGCGTCGAAGTCGATCTGGATCACGCCGGAATTCGGCTGCGTCGTCGCCAGCGCGCCGCATTCGCCGACCTTGGCCCCATGCCAGGCCGCACCGGCATTGTCGCCCCGCGTGATCGGCAGGGCGGCGATGATGGCGGTGTCGGTGGTGCGTCCGGCGATCACGATATCGGCCCCGGTGGCCAGCGCCGCCGCGATCTGTTCGGCCCCGGCCAGCGCCACGATGTTGGTGCAGCTGTCCAGCAGCTCGGCTGAAATTTCGGGGGCGGCGGGCAGGGCGCGGATCCGTCCGTCGGCCAGCGCCGATTTCACCGTTGCGGCCTGCTGCCCCGATCGCAGGGTGGCGACCCGCAGGCTCATCCCGTCTTCTGCGGCAATCTCTCGGGTGATGTCGAACAGCCAGTCCACCGCCGCATCGGCGCCGCAGGTGCCCGCCGTGCCGATCACCAGCGGCACCCCGGCCTGTGCGCGGGCCCGCATCAGCTCGCGCCATTCCATCTTGGTCGAGGCGCGGGCGTATTTCGACACCCCCCGCCCCAGATAGGATGGCCCGGAATCGGTGGACCCGCCGTCCACCGCGATGATGTCGGGGCGGTTGGCGATGCCGCGCTCCAGCGCCGCCCTGTCATAGCCCAGGCCGAGGGCCCCGGTGGGGATCAATACGCGCGTGGTCATCCTGTCCTCCCTGTCATTCCAAGGCCGCGATCACCCGGTCGGTGAAGGCGGCGGTTCCCAAAGGTCCGCCCAGATCGGCGGTGCGGCTGGCCGGATCGGCCAGAACGGTCTCGACGGCAGCCACAATCCGCTGTCCGGCCTGCGCCAGATGCGGCGCGGCGTGGCGGCTGGCCATCCAGTCCAGCAGCATCGCGGCCGACAGGATCAGCGAGGTCGGGTTGGCCCGGTCCTGCCCGGCGATGTCGGGGGCCGATCCGTGCTGGGCCTGCGCCACGCACAGATCATCGCCCCGGTTGACCGACCCGCCAAGCCCAAGGCTGCCCGACAGTTCCGCCGCCTCGTCCGACAGGATATCGCCGAACATGTTGGTCGTGACGATCACGTCAAAGGCATCGGGCCGCCGGATCAGATGCGCGGCGGCGGCATCGACGATCAGTTCCTCCAGCTGCACATCGGGATAGTCGGCCGCCACCTTGCGCACTTCGCGCAGGAACAGCCCGTCCGACAGCTTCAGCACATTGGCCTTGTGAACCGCCGTCACCTTGCGCCGCCTTCCGCGGGCAAGGTCGAAGGCCACCCGCGCCACCCGTGCGCTGGCCTTTGCCGTGACCTTGCGCACCGACAGGGCCATGTCCTGATCCGGCATGAATTCGCCCGATCCGGCGAACATGTTTCGGTCGGAATAGAAGCCTTCGGTATTCTCGCGCACGATGATCAGATCCATCGGCCTGCGCAGGATCGACAGCCCGACGCGCGACCGGTTGGGCCGGATGTTGGCGTAAAGCTCCAGCTTCACCCGCAATTCGGACGACGGGTTGATGCCGCCCCTGTCGCGCGGCGGATAATCCAGATGCGATACCGGGCCAAGGATCACCCCCTGCGCCTGCGGAATGCGCGCCATCACCGCATCGGGCAAGGTGCTGCCCTGATCGGCCAGCGCCTTCAGCCCGATGTCGGCGGTGTCCACCGTCAGCCCAAGGTCCAGCGCGGCCAGCACCCGCAGCGTGGCGGTGGTGATCTCGGGTCCGATTCCGTCACCGGGCAGGGCAAGAAGGCGCATGGTCCGATTCTTTGGCATTTTGACGATATGAAATGCCGATACGCCCCTGATCGGTTCTTTGCAAGCGCAAAGTGCCAAAGTCTTGGCTTTGCCGCCCCTTTGTGCCAGTCTGCGTCCCGGAGAAAAGATGCCGCAGATCGCCAGCACCCTTGCGCATGAGATTGCCCGGCTGATCGGGCAGGGCCTGCTGCCCGAAGGCGAGGCGCTGACCGAACGCGCCCTTGCGGCCCGGTTCCATGTCTCGCGCTCGCCCGTCCGGGTGGCCTTGCAGGAATTGCGCGCCGCGGGGGTTCTGGCTCCGGGGCTGCGCGGGGCGCTGGTGGTGGCCGATGCCGCGGCGGCGGGCGCGCTGGCAGAAGACCCGGCCGCAGATGACGAGGAAACTCACTATCTGGCGATTGCCCGCGACCGGCTGGCGGGCGACATCCCCGACCGGATCAGCGAGAACGAGTTGATCCGCCGCTATGGCACCACCCGCGCGCGGATGCAGGCGCTGCTGCGCCGGATGGCCGAGGAAGGCTGGGCCGAGCGGCTGCCCGGCAACGGCTGGCGGTTCCTGCCGGTGCTGACCTCGATGCAGACCTATCGGCAAAGCTATTCCTTCCGGCAGGCCATCGAGCCCGCCGCCCTGCGCGACCCCGGCTTTCACGCCGATGTGCCGGAACTGGAACGGCAGCTTGAAATCCAGCGACGGCTGGTCGCGGGCGAGGTGCTGACGATCTCGGCCGTCAGCCTGTTTCAGGTGAACAGCGCCCTGCACGAGGCGATCACCGAATGCAGCGGCAATGCGTTTTTCATCGACGCCCTGCGCCGGGTGAACCGGCTGCGCCGATTGATCGAATACCGCCAGACCGTCGACCGCGAACAGGCCCGGTTGCGCTGTGCCGAACATGTGCGGATGCTGGAGTTGATCCTTGCGGATCAGCGCGAGGCGGCGGCCGATCTGATGCACCGCCATCTGGCTGCGCTGGGGCCGATCAAGGCACCGGGCGGTGCCGCAGCGCCGCCGCCCGCTTCGTCCTGACCGGCGGCCGGGTCAATTTGCTGCGAGATGGCTTTCCCCGCAGATTCAGGTCAGTATCATCGACGGAAATCTGCAAGCTGACCGTTCAACCCATCGGCAACGACAGGAAGGAAGCCCGCCCGCATGAGGATCATCCCGCAGCTTCTGCTGGTCGCGGTGCTGGGGGCCGTGGCCCTGCCGTTGGCCGCGCGCTTTCTGCCGGCCAGTCATGGCCTGCTGGACCGGATGGGTCTTCTGCAACCGATGGCCTCCATCGGCCTGGTGCCTGCGGCCGAAGCCACGGCCGCGCCCCAGGGCGGACGGGGGGCAGGCAAGGGCGGCGTTCCCGTGGTGGCGGCGCAGGCGGAAACCCAGGCCCTGCGCGACGTGATCACCGCCATCGGATCGGCCCGCGGCGTGCAATCGCTGGCCCTGTCGCCTGACATATCGGGCCGGGTGGTGGCGCTGATGGCCCTGCCGGGGGATGCAGTCCGGGCAGGTGATCCGGTTGCGAAACTGGATTCCGGTGCGGCGGAACTGGCGCTGCAACGCGCCGAACTGGTTCTGGCCGATGCCCGCGCCACGCTGGAGCGCATCGACCGGCTGGCGGGCAGCGGCACGGCAACCTCGCTGCAACGTCAGGATGCCGAACTGGCGCTGCGTACGGCCGAGTTGGCCGAGCAATCCGCCCGCCGCGATCTGGCCGAGCATGATCTGACATCGCCCCTGACCGGCATCGTCGGGCTGATCGAGGTGCAGGTTGGCGACATGATCACCCCGCAGACCGTGGTGACGCGGATCGAGGACCGCAGCGCGCTGATCATCGACTTTCGCGTGCCGGAACGGGTGGCCGCGCTGATCCGGCCCGGAGACCGGGTCGAGGTGAATGCCGTCTCGGCACCGGGGCGGGCGATCGAGGGCCGGATCACCGGCATCGACAACCATGTCGACGAAACCAGCCGCACCCTGCGGGTGCAGGCGCAGATCGGCAATTCCGATGATGCGCTGCGCGCGGGCATGGCGTTCCGCGTGGCGCTGGAATTCACCGGCGCGGATTATCCCGCCGTTGATCCCTTGGCGATCCAATGGGGGGCCGAGGGGGCCTTTGTCTGGATCGTGCGGGCGGGCAAGGCCATGCAACTGCCGATCCGCATCCTGCAACGCAATGCCGCCGATGTGCTGGTCGAGGCCGCGCTGGAACCGGGCGATCTGGTCGTGACCGAAGGTGTGCAGGCGCTGCGTGCGGGGGCCGAGGTGGCAGTCACCCCGCCGCGCGAGGGCAGTTGACCATGTCGCTGCCCGACGATCCCCAGGCCGCCGCCGCCAGCAGCAAGGCGGCGCAGCGCACCGAACTGTTCGTGCGTCGCCCGATCCTGGCCTTCGTGCTGAATGCGCTGATCGTGCTGGCGGGGCTTGCGGGCCTTCTGGGCGCGGATGTGCGTGAATTGCCGGATGTCGACCGGCCCGTGGTGTCGATCTCGACCTCATATTCCGGGGCGTCGCCGGAAACCATCGACCGAGAGCTGACTTCGGTGATCGAAGGGGCGGCGGGCCGGGTGGCGGGGGTGAAATCCATTTCGTCCTCGTCCCGCTTCGGATCGTCGCGGGTGACGGTGGAGTTCCGCGACGATGTCGATCTGGATGTGGCGGCCACCGATCTGCGCGATGCGGTGGCGCGGGTGGCGAACCGCCTGCCCGACGGGGCCGACGATCCGCGCGTGGTCAAGGCCGATGCCGATTCCGATGCGGTGCTGCGCATCGCCGTCACCTCGTCCCGCCGCAGCGCCGAGGAACTGACCACCCTCGTCACCGACCTGGCCGAGACCCGGCTTCTGGCAGCCCCCGGTGTGGCCGATCTGCAGATATTCGGCAACCGGGTGCTGGTGTTCCGCGTCGATGTCGACATGATGCAACTGGCCGCGCGCGGGCTGACGCTGGCCGACCTGCGCAGCACGCTGGGCAATGTCGCCTTCGATTCCCCTGCCGGGGCGCTGTCGTCCGACCGGCAAAGCCTGATGGTGCGCACCACCGCCGCCATCAGCACCGCCGAGCAGATCGAGGCGCTGACCGTCGGCGGCGACATCCGGCTGGGCGATGTGGCGCAGGTGACGCTGGGGCCTGAGCCGGGGGCGTCGGTCCTGCGCTCGAACGGCGAAACCGGGATCGGGCTTGGCATCATCCGGCAGGCCAATGGCAACACGCTGGCGATTTCCGAGGCGGTGCGGCAGGTGGTGGCCGATCTGCAACCGATCCTGCCGCCGGATGTGCGGATGTTCGTCACCTCGGACAGCGCCGATTTCATCAACGGCGCGATACATGAGGTGGAAATCGCGCTTGGTCTGTCGGTGTTGGTCGTGACGGCGGTGATTTTCCTGTTCCTGCGCGATGCACGGGCCACGCTGATCCCGCTGATGGCGATGCCGGTGGCGCTGATCGGCACGCTGGCGGCGATCTGGCTGGCGGGGTTTTCCATCAACATCCTGACGCTCTTGGCGCTGGTGCTGGCCACCGGGATCGTGGTCGACGATGCCATCGTGGTGCTGGAAAACATCGTCCGTCGCAGGTCCGAAGGCATGGGTGCGCGCGCCGCCGCCGTTCTGGGCACGGGCCAGGTGTTCTTTGCCGTCCTGGCCACCACCACCACCCTGGCCGCCGTCTTCGTGCCGCTGTCGTTCCTGCCGGGCCAGACCGGCGGCCTCTTCCGTGAATTTGGCTTCACGCTGGCGATTGCGGTGCTGCTGTCGTCGATCACAGCACTGACGCTGACACCGGTTCTGGCCGCCCGCTTCCTGCGTCCGCATGCCGAAAGTCATGGGCCGGTGGCGCGGCTTGGCACTTTTCTGACGCGGTTCTATGCCGCCACCCTGCGGCTGTGCCTGAACGCGCCGCTCGTCTCGGTCTTCGTCGCGGGCCTGTTCGCCGCTGCCGCCGTCGCCAGCTTTTCCCTGCTGAAACAGGAACTGACCCCGCCCGAAGACCGCGCCGCCGTGCTGTTTTCGGTTCAGGCCCCGCAGGGCGTCTCGCTGGAATACACCAACCAGAAGATGCGCCAGATCGAGGAACTGGTCGAACCGCTGCGCGCCAGCGGCGAGGTGACAAGCATCTTTTCGATCACCGGGCAGGGCGGGTCCGACAACCGCGGCTTCATCGTGGTGACGCTGGCCGACTGGGCCCTGCGCGACCGCAGCCAGCAGGAGATCGCGGATGACTTGCAGGTGGGCCTGCGCGATGTGATCGGCGTGCGGGCCTTTGCCATGCAACCGAATTCGCTGGGCATTCGCGGGGCCGGGCAAGGCCTGTCCTTTGCGCTGGTCGGCGATGATTACGGGCGTCTGGCCGATGCGGCAAAGGCGCTGGTGGCGCAGATGGAATCCGATCCGCGCTTTGGTCAGGTGCGGCTGGGTTACGACACCACGCAACCGCAGCTGTTCGTCGAGATCGACCGCACCCGTGCCGAGGATCTTGGCGTCAACATCGCCGGGATGGGCGAGGCGCTTCAGGCCGTTCTGGATGGCAGCACGGTGGGCACGCTGTTTCTGGACGACGACAGTTTCGACATCCGGCTGGTGTCGACCAGCGATCCGGTGAACGACCCCGGCGATCTGGAGCGCATCTTCGTGCCGTCGCGCGATGGCCAGATGGTGCCGATTTCCAGCTTTGTCACCCTGACCGAACGCGCTGTCGCCCCGCAGCTGGAGCGCGAGGCGCAGATGCGGGCTGTGCCCGTCAGCGCGGGCCTGGGCGACGATCTGGCGCTGGGCGATGCGCTGGCCGAGGTGCAGGTCCTGGCCGCGCCACTGCTGTCGGCCGACATGCGGATCGTGCCGCTGGCCGAGGCGGCGACCCTGGGCGAAACCTCGTCGGGCATGATGGTGACGTTCGGCATCGCGCTGGCGGTGGTCTTCCTTGTGCTGGCCGCACAGTTCGAAAGTTTCGTCTCGGCGGTGATCGTGATGGCGACCGTGCCGCTGGGGCTGGCCTGCGCGGTCTTTGCCCTGCTGGCCACGGGGGGCAGCCTGAATGTCTATTCGCAGATCGGGCTGGTGCTGCTGGTGGGGATCATGGCCAAGAACGGCATCCTGATCGTGGAATTCGCCGATCAGCTACGCGAACAGGGCGCGAGCGTGCGGCAGGCGATCGAGCGCGCCGCCACCCTGCGCCTGCGACCGGTGATGATGACCATGGTCGCCACGGTTCTGGGCGGCCTGCCACTGGTGCTGGCCCAGGGCGCCGGGGCCGAGGCGCGCGAGGTTCTGGGCTGGATCATCGTCGGCGGGCTGGGGCTGGCGACGGTGGCGACGCTGTATATCACCCCGGTCGCCTATCTTCTGCTGGCGGGGCTGGCGCGTCCGCGCAGCCATGAACAGGCCCTGCTGGCGCAGGAGATGCGGGCGGCGCAGAACCCGGCAGAATGATCAGCCGATGGTCCGGTCCAGCAGACGCAGCCAGTTGCCATGCGCCAGCTTGTCCAGAAGCGGCCGGTCATAGCCATGATCGGCCAGCGCCTGCACCAGACGGGGCAGGCCGGTGACATCGCCGATCACCTCCGGCGTGGTGCAGCCGTCGTAATCCGACCCGAAGCCGACATGATCCTCGCCCAGCATCGAAAGCAGGTGATCCATGTGGCGCAGCACCGGGTCCCAGCCGGTTTCGGCAATCCGCCGCCCGTCGTCGCGCAGGAAGGACACCGAGAAGTTCAGCCCAACCATGCCGCCTGTCTCGCGCACCATTGCCAGTTGCCGGTCGGTCAGGTTGCGGGATGACGGGGTTACGGTATGGGCATTGGAATGGGTGGCGACCAGCGGCGCATCCGACAGCGCCGCGACATCGTTGAACCCGGCCTCGTTCAGGTGGCTCAGATCCAGCATGATCCGCAGCGCGTTGCAGGCGCGGACCAGCCGCTTGCCCGCCTCGGTCAGCCCCGGCCCCGTATCGGGGCTGGAGGGGAAGGCAAAGGGCACGCCATGGCCAAAGGCCGTGGGACGCGACCACACCGGGCCGATCGACCGCAGGCCGATGGCATGGAAGAGGTGCAGCATGTCCAGGCCCTCGTCGATGGCCTCGGCCCCCTCCATATGCAGAATGGCGGCCACTTGCCCCGCCGCCATGCAGGCGCGGATGTCATCGGTGCGGCGGCAGATGCGGAACGCACCCTTGCTGGCCCGCTCCATCCACAGAAGATGCCCGGCAAGAGTGCTGGCCGTGCCGATGGCATCGGCAAAGGGGATCGGGTCGGGCAGCGGTAGGCAATAGGGCGGGTTTTCCATCTGCGCCTGATAGTCCAGATCGTCATGCGACACCGGAGAGGGCAGGTAGATGGCGAAGAACCCGCCCGCAAAGCCGCTGGCCTGCATACGGGGCAGATCCAGATGACCCTTACCTTCGCCGGTCAGGAAGATCTCGTCCCGCCGCTGCGGCGCGTCCAGCAGGCGATAGAGCAGGTCATTGTGGCCGTCGAACACCGGAATCATGCCGCGTCTCCGGCGGGGGCAAGCATCCGGTCGGCGCTGGCCTCGAACAGGCTGCGGGCATAGTCGGTGGTCATCCGCGCCCCGGCCAGATCCTCGCGGCTCATCTCCTCGACCGCGCGGCCGTGCTGCATCACCAGCACCCGGTCGCACATGTGGTCCACCACGGCAAGGTCATGGCTGACCATCAGGAAGGTCAGCCCGCGTTCGTCGCGCAGGCGGTTCAGCAGGTTCAGCACCTCGGCCTGGACGCTGGCATCCAGTGCGCTGGTGGGTTCGTCCAGCAACAGGATCGACGGTTCCAGCATCAGCGCCCGCGCGATGGCAACACGCTGGCGCTGGCCGCCCGACAGTTGATGCGGATAGCGGAAGCGGAAGCTGGTCGGCAGTCCGACATCGGTCAGCGCCTGCACCACCCTGGCATCCGATCCGGGCAGGCCATGGATTGCCAGCGGCTCCGACAGGGTGCGGTCGATGGTGTGGCGGGGGTGCAGGCTGGCATAGGGGTCCTGGAACACCATCTGCACCTTGCGGCTGAAGGCCGGGCCGCGCGGCATTTTCAGCACCTCGCCGCCGATGCGGATCGTGCCGCCGCTGACGGGGGCCATGCCGCAGATCGCCCGCAGGATGGTGGACTTGCCCGATCCCGATTCGCCGACCAGACCAAAGCTCTCACGCTCGCCGACCGTCAGGCTGACCTCCTGCACGGCGCGCACATCGCGGCCCTTGGCGCGGAAGGTGACGGACAGGTTCTCGATCTCGATCAAAGCCATCGGGCAGCCTTTCGCGCTGGCGAATTCTTTGAAGAATTCGCGCCGGAGCCTTCACAGGCTCCGGCCCGGAGTTTTTGAAAACTCCGGGGTCGGGTCTCGGGAGGCAGGGTCATGCTGCTCCCTCCTGCGCCCAGTCGCCGCTGCGGTCCAGCCCCGGCAGGGGGCCGCGCGCGCCGCCGATCCGCGGCAGGCAGTTCAGCAACCCTTGCGTATAGGGGTGCCGCGCCTGCATCAGGTTCTTCGCCTCCAACTCCTCGACCACCTTGCCCTTGTACATCACCAGCACCCGGTCGCAGAACCGGCCGACCAGCCGCAGGTCGTGGCTGATGAAGATCAGCCCCATGCCCCGGTCGCGCACCAGCCGGTCAAGGATCGACAGCACCTCGGCCTGCACGGTGACATCCAGCGCGCTGGTCGGCTCATCCGCGATCAGCAGGTCGGGTTCCGGGATCAGCATCATGGCGATCATCACCCGCTGGCCCATGCCGCCCGACAGTTCATGCGGAAAGGCAGCCATCACGCGCTCGGGGTCGCGGATCTGCACCGCCTCAAGCGCGGCAATCGCCTTGGCGCGGGCGTCGGTCCGGCCCAGCCCGTCGCGCCGCCGCAACCCTTCGGTCAGTTGCTCGCCGACATTCATCACCGGGTTCAGGCTGTATTTCGGATCCTGCATCACCATGCCGATCCGCTTGCCGCGCAGGGCGCGCATGTCGCGTTCGCTGGCGCGCATCAGGTCCTGGCCGTCGAATTCCATCCGGTCCGCCTCGATCCGCCCCGGCGGCCGGATCAGGCGCAGCACGGAGCGTCCGGTCATCGTCTTGCCCGATCCCGACTCGCCCACGATCCCCAGCCGCTCGCGCCCCAGCGCAAACGACACCCCGCGCACGGCATGGACCGGGCCGGTTTCCGTGTCGAAGGTGACGCGCAGGTTCTGCACCTCAAGCAGGCTCATTTCCCGGCACTCCTTGGATCCAGCACGTCGCGCAGGCCGTCGCCCAAGAGGTTGAAACCCAGCGAGACGATGAAGATGGCAAGGCCGGGCATGGTGGCGACCCACCACTGCTCGAACAGGAACTTGCGGCCGGAGCTGATCATCAGCCCCCATTCCGGCAGCGGCGGCTGCACGCCAAGGCCAAGAAAGCCCAGGCCCGCGGCGATCAGGATCACCCCGGCCATGTCCAGCGTGACCCGGATGATGACGGATGGCAGGCACATCGGCACCACATGGCCCCAGATGATGCGGGTGGCCCCGGCCCCTTGCAGCCGCACGGCGGCGATGTAGTCGGAATTGCGCACGGTCAGCGTCTCGGCCCGCGCGACGCGGGCATAGGGCGGCCAGGCCGTCAGCGCGATGGCCAGAACGGCGTTCTCGATGCCCGGCCCCATCACTGCCACCAGCGCCAGCGCCAGGATCAGCCGCGGGAAGGCCAGGAAGATGTCGGTGATCCGCATCAGGACGGCATCGACCCAGCCGCCGAAATAGCCCGCGACGGTGCCGATCAGCAGGCCCAGCACCGGGGCCGTCACCGCGACCAGTCCGATGATGTAAAGCGTGATGCGGCTGCCGTGGATGATGCGGCTCAGGATGTCGCGGCCGAAATCGTCCGTGCCCAGCCAGTTGCCCGGTGTGCCCGGCGGCAGCAGCCGCCGCGACAGATCCTGCACCAGCGGATCATGCGGCGCGATCCAGGGGGCCAGGGCCGCCACCAGCAGCAAAAGCCCGACGATCACCATTCCGGCCATGGCCAGCCGGTTGCGGCGGATGCGCAGCCAGGCCAGCCAGGCCTGTCCCAGCCGGGCCTGACGGCGCGACGACGGGTTGGGATCGGTCAGCCAGAGGTAAAGCGCGCTCATTCCCGTGCCCTCGGGTCGACCAGCCGATAAAGGATATCGGACAGCATGTTCAGCGTGACGAAGACCACGCCCACCACCACCGTGCCGCCCAGAACGGCGGGCATGTCGGCGGCGAACAGGGCATCGGTGATATAGCTGCCCAAGCCCGGCCAGGCAAAGATCGTCTCGGTCAGGACCGAGCCTTCCAGAAGATAGGCGTAGCTGAGCGCAATCACCGTGATCAGCGGCACCAACACGTTGCGCATGGCATGGACCCAGATCACCCGCCATTCCGGCATGCCCTTGACCCGCGCCGTGGTGATGTATTCCTGCCCCAGTTCATTCATCATGAAGCTGCGGGTCATCCGGCTGATATAGGCCATCGAGACATAGCCCAGCAGCGCGGCCGGCAGCACGATATGGCTGATCGCGTTGCGGAACATGTCCCAGGCCCCGTTCAGCACGGAATCGATCAGGATCATGCCGGTATACTGGGTCATCTTGAATTCCAGCATCATCTGGTAGCTGGCATCCAGTCGCCCCGGCCCGGCCACCCAGTCCAGTTTGCCATAGAACACCAGAAGGCCGATCAGTCCCAGCCAGAACACCGGCATGGAATAGCCCATCAGCCCGACGACGCGGACGATCTGGTCGGCGATGCTGCCGGGGCGGGTTGCGGCCAGAACCCCTGCCGGAACACCGGTGATCACCCCGAACAGGGTGCCCAGCGTCGCCAGTTCCAGCGTGGCGGGGAAATAGCGGGCGACCTCTGACAGAACCGGCTCTCGCGTGCGGATCGAGGTGCCCAGATCGCCATGCAGCGCATCCCAGAGATACATGCCGAACTGCTTCCACATCGGCTCGTCCAGGCCAAAGGCTTCGCGCGCTGCGGCATATTGTTCGGCCGTGGCGCGTTCGCCCAGAATCGACAGCAGCGGGTCGATCGGCACCACCCTTGCGATGATGAAGGTGACGAACATCAGGCCCAGCAAGGTCAGGACCAATGTCAGAAGGCCGCCACCCAGCCCGATCACGAGGGGGCGCAGCCGCGAGGGGCGGGGCACAGAGGATGCGTCTGTCATCAGGGGAAGGCCCGCGCGGCAGGGGATGCCGCGCGGGCCGGGTCCTTACTTCGTGACCAGCCAGTAGGACGCGGAATCGACCGCCCCGCCGGTGTAGAAGCCTTCCACATTGGCGCGTGCGCCGGTCTGCTGCAATTGGCCGAACATCAGCACGAAGGCCGAATCGTCGCGGTGCCGGGCCTGGATGTCCTTGTACATCGCGGCGCGCTTTTCACCGTCCATCTCGGCCACGGCGGCCTCGACCTCGGCCCCCATCGCACCCGGATCCCAGGCGGTGCGCCAGGCCAGATAGCCGGTCGCCTTGGCCTCGTCGCTGTTGTCGGGGTTCATCGCGAAGGTCGATGCGTTGGTATGCGGGTCGGGATAGTCCGGCCCCCAGGTTTGCAGGGTGATGTCGTGCTGGCGGGCGCGATACTTGTCCAGCACGGTGGCCCCGTCACCCACGTCCAGCGTCAGTTCGATCCCGGCCTGGGCAAAGGTGTTCTGGATCGACTGGGCGATGTCCATCCGTTCCTGATTGTTGCGCACGGTCAGGCTGACCTTCAGCGGCAGCGCGACACCGGATTCCGCCAGCAGGGCCTTGGCCTTTTCGATGTCCAGCGAATAGGGCGTGTCGTCCAGCGCACCCAGGAAACCCGAGGGCAGGAAAGCCTGATGCACCGCCCATTGCCCTTTCAGGATGGTGTCGGCCATGCCCTGATAATCCACCGCCCAGCGCATCGCATCCAGCACCAGCGGGTTGGCCAGCGCCTCGTTCTTCTGGTTCATCGCCAGATAATAGATCTGGCCGCCGTCGTCGGTGGTGATCTTCACATCGGCATTGCCAGACAGCCCCTCGACATCGGTGGGCGTCAAGGCGCGGGCGACGTCGATGTCCCCTTTCTCCAGCAGCAGCCGTTCGGTCGCGCCTTCGGGAACGTGCTGCATGAAGACGTTCTTCATGATCGCATCGCCGCGCCAATGCCCGGCGCGCGCCTCAAGGATATAGCCTTCGTTCGCCTTGAAGCTGAGCAGCACATAGGCGCCGGTGCCGGCCGAATTGGCCTTCAGCCATTCGTTGCCCATGTCGCCGTTCGCCTCATGCTCCATCACCGTCTTCATGTCGACGATATCGGCCACGCCCGCGGTCAGGCAGTTGTAGAAGAAGGTCGGCGCATAGACCTTGTCGGTCTTGATGGTGACGGTGTCGCCCTCGGCGGTGATCATCTGGTCGACGTTCTCGGGGGTAAAGCCGAACTGCGTCAGGATGAAGGCCGGGGTCTTGTTCAGCTTGACCACGCGGCGCAGCGATCCGGCGGCATCCTCGGCCGTCAGCGGGTTGCCGCTGGAAAAGGTGATGCCCGACTTGATCTTGAACGTATAGGTCATGCCGTCTTCGCCGACCGACCAGCTTTCGGCCAGACCGGGGACCAGCTCGCCCGGCTTGGTCGGATCCAGTTCGATCAGTGTGTCGTAAAGGTTGTTGGTCAGGTCGAGGCCCGAGAATTCAAAGGCCTCATGCGGGTCGATCGACACGATGTCGTCGATCGCATCCGCCAGAACCAGCGTGTCTGCCGGGGTTTCGGCAAACAGCGCCGCCGGGGCCACGCCCGCCATCAGCGCCGCAAGCGCCGCCGCACGGTAAAAGCCATGCTTCATTTGCATCTTGAACTCCCTGTGATTTTCGTTGGGGACTCAGGCCGCAGCGGCCGGTTCCTTTGACCGATTGGACAAATGCGGCGGCCAACTGTCAATGACATTCGATCAAATCGCCGGGCCGCGGCCGGGACAGCCGAAAAAACAAAGCCCCGCCGGGGGCGGGGCGTTCAGGTCATGGATTTTTGGTGGAGCCGAGGGGAATCGAACCCCTGACCTCTTGAATGCCATTCAAGCGCTCTCCCAACTGAGCTACGGCCCCGCCTTGGGCGCGGCGTTTCCGCCGCGGTGCCGGGTATCTAGTAGAGCGCGCGGGGGGGTGCAAGAGGGAAAATGCACCGTCGGAAAACCGCCACGCCGCGCGCCCCGAGGCAATCAGCCTTCTTCTTCGTCGCCCGCGACATCCGCCAGTTCGTCCAGCGAGACATTGTCGTCGGCGTCGTCTTCCAGCAGGCCATCGTCCATCTCGGCTTCGTCCGAGACGGCGGTTTCCATCAGGTCGTCATCGGCTTCCAGATCGTCGACCAGAACTTCGTCGTCCTTCTCGGGCGAGACGCGGGCGATGACCGAAGCGGCCAGCTTGCGGCGGGCGGATTCGATGTCGACCACTTCGCCGGTATAGGGGCTGACCACCGGGCTGCGGCCCAGGTCGTAGAAACGCTTGCCGGTCGTCGGGCAGATGCGCTTGGTGCCCCATTCTGCTTTGGGCATGGGTAGTCCCTTCACTGGGTGTTCGGAAAGCCGCCCCTTGCCACAGGTGCCGGGCGGTGTCAAAGGCTTTCGCCAGACCGGGGAAATGGCCCCGGCGGGCCGCAGGATCAAGGGGGAAAAGCGCCGCGATGCCAGTTCTGCCGGGCAATCCTCCGGTCGAGGTCCATCTGCGCCGGTCGGCCCGCGCGCGGCGATTCTCGCTGCGGGTGTCACGGCTGGACGGCAAGGTGACGCTGTCGCTGCCGGTCCGCGCCCGCGAGGCCGAGGCGCTGGCCTTTCTGGCAACGCAAGAGGGCTGGCTGCGCCGGACGCTGGCCCGGATGCCCGAGGCGCTGGGCCTGCCCGTGGCCATCGGCACCGACCTGCCGGTCGAGGGGCGGCTCCTGCGGCTGGAACAGGGGCCGGGCCGCGCGATCAAGGCCGACGGCGACCGGCTGCTGGTGCCCGGCGATCCGGCGCAGGCAGGGCCACGGGTTGCGGCCTGGCTGAAGGCGCTGGCGCGCGACCGGCTGGCGCAGGCCAGCACGCATTATGCCGGGCTGGTCGGCCGCGGCTATTCCCGGCTGGTGCTGCGCGATACCCGGTCGCGCTGGGGGTCGTGCAGCCATGACGGCACGCTGATGTATTCCTGGCGGCTGATCCTGGCCCCGCCGTCGGTGCTGGATTACGTCGCCGCGCATGAGGTGGCGCATCTGGTCGAGATGAACCATTCGCCGGCCTATTGGGCGGTCGTCACCCGGATCTGCCCGCAGTGGGAACGCCAGCGGGCCTGGCTGCACGATCAGGGCGGCGGGCTGCACCGCTTTCGCTTCGCCCCCGGCGGGCCCGGCGAGGGGGACGGCTATTGACCGCCCCGCCGCCCGGTGCTTCCCTTGGCCCCATGATCGCCCCGCGCCCGCCAGACCCCAATGCCGCCGCGCATGAGCGGGTGTATCGCTCCTTACGTCAGCAGGTGCTGCATGGCGAGCTGGCCCCCGGCCAGGCGCTGACCTTGCGCGGCATCGGCCGGCAGTTCGGCGTCTCGATGACGCCGGCGCGTGAGGCGGTGCGGCGGCTGGTCGCCGAAGGCGCGCTGACGCTGTCCTCCTCGGGCCGGGTGACGACGCCGGAACTTTCGCCGGAGCGGATCGAGGAACTGGCGGCGATCCGTGCGATGCTGGAGCCGGAGATGGCCGCCCGTGCCCTGCCGCGCGCCCATTTTGCGCTGATCGAGCGGCTGGCCACCATCAACGCACTGAATGCCGAAGCCGCGCTGAAGGGCGATGCGGTGGCCTATGTGCGCACCAATCTGGAATTCCACCGCAGCCTGTACCTGCGGGCCCAGACCCCGGCCATGCTGGCGCTGTGCGAGACGGTCTGGTTGCAACTGGGGCCGACGATGCGGGCGGTTTATGCCCGGGTGCTGCGCCGCGAACCGCCGCAGCACCACCGGATGATCCTGGCCGCATTGAAGGCGGGGGACGAGCCGGGGCTGCGGCTGGCCGTCCGCACCGATGTGACGCAAGGGTTGCGCCATCTGGCGGGGTAGTGTCCACGGTGGACGAGCGGGGATGCGGTCAGGAAATCAAGGGGTTGGTCGTGGGCGTTCGGGGTTTGTCAGGGAATTTCACGGCCAACTTTCGTTGCGGTGAGAATTCATGAGTAAGTCGTCTGCCAGCAGGAAAATTGAAAAAGAAGCTTCAACGATGACGCTGGAGCAACTCAATGCCACTATTTCGCGCATGAGGCACGGCTGGGAAACTGGAGGGAGTTCGCAAGGAAGGCGCGCTTTCTTCAAGGAGCTTGTTAAGCTTGAGGCATTGCGTGAAGTGCGTTTCCAGATCGAAGCACCGAAGCGAAGGTACAGTCGGTAGCACAGGCTGCGCAATCTTGCCCGGAATCAAGGGCGAAGCCCGCCGGGCAGCGCCCGACCGCCCCCTCGGGCGGGCGCTTTTCGACGGTGCCAGCAGAACTGCGGGGGAGGCGCTTGGAACCATAAAGTGCCCCAAACATCCGTTGGTCGCCCACCCGGCGGCCAGGCGCTGCCCTATGTCCCCATCTCCCTGTGCGTTCCTGCACAATCGACCCCCGCATTTGCGTCTTTGCGCAGCGGGCGCATGGCCCCATCTTCTCCCCAACCGCAATTCAGGAGAGACCCCATGTCCATCCGTCCCGTGATCGAAACCCGCCGCGCGCAGCCGCATGTCGAAGGTGCGGGCGTCAACCTGCATCGGGCCTTCGGCTTTCAGGACCCGACCGAGGCCGATCCTTTTCTGCTGTTCGACGATTTCCGAGGCGATCATCCGCGCGATTATGCGGCCGGCTTTCCCTGGCATCCGCACCGGGGGATCGAGACCATCACCTATGTTCTGGCCGGAACGGTGGAGCATGGCGACAGCCTTGGCAACAAGGGCGTGCTGGGACCGGGGTCGTTGCAATTGATGACCGCAGGCCGCGGCATCCTGCATCAGGAGATGCCCAAGGGCGACGATCAGGGCCGGATGCACGGGTTCCAGCTGTGGGGCAATCTACCGGCTGCGCTGAAGATGACTGCGCCGCGCTATCAGGACATTGCGGGTGTGGATCTGCCCGAGCGGCACGAGGATGACGGCACCTCGATCCGCGTGGTGATCGGCGACTGGCGCGGCGTGAAAAGTCCGGTCGACGGCATTGCCGCCAATCCGCAATATCTGGATGTCTTCGTGCCCGCCGGAAAGCGCAAGGTGTTCCGTGTCGACACCCGCCGCCGCGCCTTTGCCTATATCTTCGAAGGGGCGGGGCGGTTCCGCGATGCGGCCCGGCCCGAAGGCGTATTGCTGGAAAAGGAAGTGGCCGGGCAGGAGGTCAACATCCGTGACCTGTCGGGCAACCGCACGCTGGTGCGGTTCGGCGCGGGCGACGAGGTGGTGGTGACGGCGGGGCCCGAGGGAGTGCGCTTCCTGCTGATCTCGGGCGCGCCGATCGAAGAGCCGGTGGCCTGGGCCGGGCCGATCGTGATGAACTCGGAAGCCGAGCTGCGGCAAGCCTTTGCCGAGTTGCGCAATGGAACCTTCATCCGACCGGCGCATTGAGCTGCGTCGGAAAACAGGGGCGGGGGCCGCATTGTGGCCCCCGTTCCGTGCGACGGAATGGCGGAGCCGGGTCGTGAAAGCGGCAAAGGAGACCGAGATGCCCCTGACCGTTCTTGACCGCCGCAGCCTTCTGAAGGCGCTGTCGCTGGCCCCGGCCTTTGCCGTGACCGTTCCCCGCCGGGCGCGGGCCGAGGCCGAGGCGGCGGGGCTGATCACCCCGGATGTCTGCCTGCTGCAGCCCGAAGTGACCGAAGGCCCCTATTACATTGACCCCGGCCTGGTCCGTCAGGACATTGCCGAAGGCCGCCCCGGCCTGCCCGTGGTGCTGCGCTTTCAGGTGGTGATGGCCGATTGCAAGCCGGTCGAAGGCGCGCGGGTGGATGTCTGGCATTGCGACGCGGCGGGGGATTATTCCGGCGTTCAGGGCGATGCCGGCACCTTCCTGCGCGGCACCCAGCCCACCGATGCCGATGGCGTGGCCGAGTTCCGCAGCATCTTTCCCGGCTGGTATCCGGGCCGCGTGACCCATGTGCATTACAAGGTGTTCCTGGACGAACGCACGGTGCTGACCGGCCAGATGTTCTTTGACGACCGTCTGGCCAATGCAATCCACGCCGATCATCCGGCCTATGAAGGGCGCGGCGCGCAGGATACCGCGCTGGCCGCCGATGGCATCGCCCGGCAGGCGGGCGCAGGCGCCGTGGCGCGGCTGGACCTGGATGCCCCGGATGGCGAAGCGATTGCCGCGCTGGTGGTCGGGGTCGACAGGGACCGTGCCTCGGGCAGCCTGCTGGAGCGGCTGTTCGGCCGGGGATAGGCTGCACGTCCTCTGCGCATCCCGTCTGCGGGGTCTTCACCCTGGGGGCGTTATCCGGGACCGGAGCCAGACCGGAGACCCCGATGCGCCTGACCCTGCTGAACCCGCCCCACACCGCCATCGGCAGCCGTGTGCCGAAGGAACATCTGCCCCCCTTGGGCCATTTGGCCATCGGCGGCCCGCTGATTGACGCGGGTCATCAGGTCACGCTGCTGAATGCCGATCCCGCGCCGATGGACGACCCGCAGATCATTGCGGCGCTTGTGTCGCAGGCCCCGCAGGCGGTGCTGATCGGCCATTCTGGGTCGACCTCGGCCCATCCCGCCGTGCTGCGTCTGGCGCGGCTGATCCGGGCCGCGCTGCCACGGGTGCAGATCGTCTATGGCGGAGTCTATCCCAGCTATCACTGGCGTGAGGTGCTGGAGGAAAACCCCGCCATCGACGTGATCGTCCGGGGCGAAGGCGAAGTGACCGCCCCGCGCCTGATCGCGGCGCTGGAGGCGGGCGAAGATCTGGCCGCCATTCCCGGCATCGCCTTTCGCCGGGGCGGGCAGCCCCATGCCACGCCGCCCGCGCCGATGCTGCGCGATCTGGAGTCGGCGCGCATCGGCTGGGAGCTGGTGGACCTGACGCGGCATTCCTATTGGGGCGGCAAGCGGGCGGTGGTGATGCAGTTCTCGCGCGGCTGCCCACATCTTTGCACCTATTGCGGCCAGCGCGGATTCTGGACGCAATGGCGCCACCGCGACCCGGTGCGCTTTGCCGCCGAGATCGCCTGGCTGGTGCGCACGCATGGGGTGGAACTGGTCAATCTGGCTGATGAGAACCCGACATCCTCGCGCAAGGCCTGGACGGCGTTCCTTGAGGCGCTGATCGCCGAAGACGTGAAGGTGCAGATCATCGGATCGACCCGCGCCGATGACATCGTGCGCGATGCCGACATCCTGCATCTGTACAAGCGGGCGGGCTGCCTGCGCTTCCTTCTGGGGCTGGAGGGCACCGACGAGGCAACCCTTGCCACGGTGAAGAAGGGTGGCAGCCGCGCCAAGGACCGGCAGGCGATCCGGCTGCTGCGGCAGCACGGCATGATCGGGCTTTGCACCTTTGCCGTCGGGTTCGAGGAAGAGACCGATGCCGATTACTGGCGGCTCTTACGGCATCTCCTGGCCTATGACCCGGACCAGATCATGTCGGTCTTTGCCACCCCGCACCGCTGGACGCCGTTCTTCGCGGCATCTGCGCATCGCCGGGTGCTGGTGCCGGACCTGCGCTACTGGGATTACAAGCATCAGGTGCTGGAAACCCCGCATGTCCCGGCCTGGCGGGTATTTCTCTGGGTCAAGCTGATCGAGGCCACGCTGCAACTGCGGCCGAAGGCGCTGGCGCGGGTGTTCCTGCAAAAGGACCCTGATCTGCGCCATGCGCAGCGCTGGTACACGCGGATGGGACGCGGCGTCTGGTTGCGCGAATGGGCCGATTTCCTGACCCGCCGCCCGCGCCCCGGCGCGACCGTGGCCGAGGTGCTGGGCGCGGCACCGCTGCCGGAAGAGGCGCTGGCGCGCGCACGAAGACTGGCCGCCGGATGAAGGCCCCGGTCCGACGACACGCCGAAGGCGCAGGAGGAGGGGACGTTACAAGCGGCGTTACAGGGCCGCAACATTGCGGCATCGGCCGCCGGTTGCCGCCGCCCCGGCACCCGCCTAACCTGCTGCCCCGCAGGACAGGAACACAGCATGACAAAGACCATCCTCATCCTTGGCGGCAGTTCGGGCACCGGCCTGCATCTTGCCCGTCACTATGTCGCCGAAGGCCATCGCGTCTGCATCACCGGCCGTCGGGCACCCGATCTGCCGGGAGCGCTGTTTCACCCCTTGGATGTCACGGCCGATGTCGGCGTTCTGGGCCGCGATCTGGACGGATTGGTTGCGGCGGTTCCCGGTGTCCAGACCCTGATCAATGCAGCGGGTTATCTGCAACGCGGACCGATCGAAAGGCTGGACGACAGCGCCTTGCAGACCATGACGAATCTTGGCCTGCTGGCCCCGATGATGCTGGCGGCCCGGCTGAAACCCCGTGCGCCGACACCGCTGAAGCTGATGCTGATCACCTCCAGCTCGGCCTATACGCCGCGCCCGATGGAGCCCGCCTATGCCGCCACCAAGGCCGGACTGGCCATGCTGGGGGCCTCGCTTGCGCGCGATCCCGGTATCGGCAAGGTGCTGGTCGTGGCCCCGTCGGGTATCGCCACGCCGTTCTGGGCCGGGACGGACGAGGATACCACGACCATGCTGGACCCGGCATGGGTGGCGGGGCGGATCGTCGATCTGTCTTCGGGGGCGTTCAAGTATCGCCACGCCAGGCTGCTGCGGAATCCGGCGCGGGTGGAGGTGCTGGAGACGCTGGACGACAGGTTCCGGCCGGTCGATCAGCCAGGCTAGACGTCGGCGCGCGGTGCGGGCCTGTCCCGGCCGCTGCGGGCATCCATCCTATCCCTCCACCCCGAATTCCCCCACCAGCGGCAGGTGATCCGAGGCGCGGGCGGCATCGGCGCTGCGATGCACCGACAGCGACAGAGGCATGAGACCGGGGCTGACGGCCATCCGGTCCAGCGCAAAGATCGGCTTGCGCGCATGCCAGGTCGGGCCGCCCGACAGGATGCGGAACTGCCGCGACAGCCGTCCCAGCCCGACTTGCATCGACCTTTCGTTGAAATCCCCGGCGATCAGCGTCGGCATATGTGAACCCTCTGCCAGAAAGCCCAGCACCGCCGACAGCTGGCTGCGGCGCGAGGCGCGCAACAGACCCAGATGCACCCCCAGCACACGCAGCCGAATGCCGTCCCGCAGCAGAACGGCCTCGATACAGCCGCGCGGCTCCAGCCCCGGCAGATCGTGCAGGGCGACATGTTCAACCCCGATGCCGGGGTCGGTCAGCAGCATGTTGCCGTGCCAACCCGCACTGACCCGGCCATGGCCCGGATCGACCGCCACAAGCCCGGTCGCCGCGCGGATGGCCGCCGGGTCCAGCACCGGACGGCGCGGCGGCAGGCGCAGGTCGGCCTCTTGCAGCAGCACGATCTCGGCTGCGGTTTCTGCGATCACCCGCAGGATGCGGGCCGGGTCGCGCCTGCGGTCGGTGCCCACCGCCTTGCGGATGTTGTAGCTGGTGATGCGCAGGGGGTTGGTCACAACAGCGGTGCCCCCAGCCGGAACACCCCTTCGGCCAGCCGCCGCAGATTGCCGACCGGCACCAGACCTTCGTCGCAGCCGGGCAGCAGGGCGGCAATCCGCGTCTCGACCCCGGTCACGGTGGCGGCGTCATGCGCGACGACCATCATCTCGAAATTCAGCAGCATCGACCGCACGTCGAAATTGGCCGATCCGGCCAGCGCGATGCCGTCGATCAGCAGCGCCTTGGTGTGCAGCATTCCGTCGCGCTGGTGGAAGATGCGCCCGCCCGCCCGTGCCGCCCCCCGCAGATAGGCCCCCCGCGCCAGATCGGCGGTCCACTGGTTCGACCGCGCCGGCACGATGATCCGCACGTCCAGCCCGCGTCGCGCCGCCGTGCAGACCGCCAGCGACAGCGCCTCGGACGGCACGTAATAGGGGGTGACGATCCAGACCCGGCGGTCCGCGCGGTGGATCGCGGCCACCAGCCCGTCATGCAACTGATCGTCCAGATCGTCCGGCCCGGCCGTCACCAGTTGCAGCATGGCCGCGCCATCGGCCGTCGTCACCGCTTCGGTCCATCCGGCATCGCCGCCGGTTTCGTGCCAGTCCGACCGGAAGACGGCGGCGAAATCGGCGACCAGAGGCCCCGTCACCGTAAAACTGAGATCGCGCCACACACCGGAGGGTGAGGCCAGATAATCGTCGCCGATGTTGCGCCCCCCCGCCCAGACCACCCGCGCATCCGCCATCACCATCTTGCGATGGTTGCGAAGGTTCACCCGGTTCTTGCCGAAAAGCGCCGGAAAGGGCGAGAAGACATGCAATTCGCCGCCTGCCGCGACCAGTTCGGCCAGTTCCCGCCGCGGCCTTCGCAACGATCCCAGCCAGTCCAGGATCACCCGCACCTGCACACCCCTTTGTGCCAGCGCCGTCAGACGGCGGATGAAGTCGCGGCCGCTGTCGTCGGCGGCCAGCACATACAGCATGACATCCACCCGGTCTTGCGCGCCATCCAGCAGATGCCAAAGTGCGCTGGCCGCCTCGGTCGGCGTGTCGTGAAAGGTGATCCGGTTGCCCGGTTTCGGCAGCGGGCAGGTCAGGGCGGTGAAGACCGCGCCCGGCCCGTCCTGCCGTCCTGCCGCATCTGCGGCGGACTCGCGCGTGGGGCGCGGCAAAAGATGGCGACGCGACACCTTGCGAAAGCCCAGGGCGATGAACAGCGGCACCGCAAGATAAGGCACAAGGATGATGAACAGGATCCAGGCGGCCGAGGATTGCGGACTGCGCGATCGTTGCAGGGCCAGCACGACCGAAAGCGCCACCGCAAGGACGCCAAGCACCACCAGAGCATGTTCGAACAGCAGCAACATCGGGCGATCCCTGCCGGATGGGCCAGAGCGGCCAATCCCGGACCGCCAGCCTAGAGCGTGTCCGACAAAAGTGGAAACCGGTTTTGGCGAAAGACGCGCGACCACGAAGACGCTAGCGGCACCGCCCGCCTATTTTCACCGCAGCAACAGTTTTCTGCCGCGCCACGGTTGAATGCCATCCCCTCACGTCCTAGTTACCACCGGAACTCGGTTTAAAAACAGCACCGGGACGGGGACAGTCATGGAAATTTTCACTTACGCGGGCTTCATGGCCCTATTGCAGGTCATCGGCATCGACCTTGTTCTTGCCGGCGACAATGCCATCGTCATCGGCCTTGCCGCTGCCGGGCTGCCGAAGGAGCAGCGCGGAAAGGCGATCCTGGTCGGCATCATCGCCGCCACCATCATGCGGATCGGCTTCGCGCTTGTGACGACCCAGCTTCTGGCCATCGTGGGGCTTCTCTTGGCCGGGGGCATCCTGCTGCTGTGGGTCTGCTGGAAGATGTGGCGCGAACTGCGCGAAGGCGGGCATGAGCAGCACCATGAGGCGACCGAGGCGTTGACGGCCGAGGATCTTGACAAGGACGGCGATGTCGCCGGCAATGCGCCGCGCAAGACCTTTGCCCAGGCCGCCACGCAGATCGTCATCGCCGACGTGTCGATGAGTCTGGACAACGTGCTGGCCGTGGCGGGCGCGGCGAATGGCCACCCGACCGTGCTGATCATCGGGCTGATCCTGTCGGTCGCGCTGATGGGCTTTGCCGCGACCTTCATCGCGCGTCTGCTGAACAAGCACCGCTGGATCGCTTATGTCGGTCTTCTGATCATCCTCTATGTCGCACTGAAGATGATGTGGGATGGCGGCTGCGACATCGACTGGAAGATGAACCAGGCCTTCGACTACATGCCGGCCGGGTATTGCAAGGTCCATGAATAGGCTGCGGCCCTGACCTTGTGCCATGGGCCCGCCCGGTTCTCCGGGCGGGCTTTTCCTTTGGCTTGCGCGTCTTAGAACCGGCCGGGCAACACCGGGGCAAGGTCGACATGCGGCGCGCGTCCGGCCAGAAGATCGGCCACGATCCGCGCCGTCACCGGGGCCATGGTGACGCCCAGATGTCCGTGCCCATAGGCATGGATCACCTCGGCCCCGCCCTGCGACGGCCCGATCACCGGCAGGCTGTCGGGCAGGCTGGGGCGAAAACCCATCCAGTCGCGGTCGGGTGTTTCGGGCAGATCGGGGAAAAGGCTGCGTGCGCCTTCGACCAGCCTGGCCACCCGATGCGGCGAGGGCAGCGCCGTCAGCCCGCCCAGTTCCACCGTCCCCGCCACCCGCAACCGGCCCGCCATCGGGCACAGATAGAACCCCCGCGCCGTGGGGCAGGACGGGCGGGTCAGGCGCGGCGCAGGCATGTCCCATTCGACGTGATAGCCGCGCTCGGTCTCCAGTGGCACCCGGTCGCCCGCCTGAAGGGCCAGAGTGCGGCTGTGCGCCCCCGCCGCGATCACCACCCGCCGGGCGCGCAGGGCCAGCCCCGGCCCTTCGATGGTGATACCATCCGGCCCCCGAAGCAGCCTTTCGGCCCGCAGGGGCAGATGCGCGGCCCGGCGCAGCACCTGCGCCGCCACCAGCCCCATCATCCGGCCCGGATCGTTCAGGAACACCGCCTGCGGGAAATAGGCGGCGCCCGCCATCGGCGGCAGGCCCGGCTCCAGCACCGCCAGGTCCGCCGCGTCCAGCAGATCGAACTTGACCCCCAGCGCGCGCCGCCCGGCCATCTCGGCTCCGGCGGCGCGCAGGGCGGCGGCGGATTGGTAAAGATATAGGCAGCCGCGATGCTGCAGGATGTCTTCCCCCGCGACGCGCTGCGCGAGTTCGGCCCACATCGGCCCGGCTCCCTGCAACAGTGCCGCAATCGCGCGGGCATTGCGGGCGGCGGCGGCGGGCAGCGACTGGCGGGCAAAGCGCAACAGCCAGGGTGCCAGCGCGGGCAGCGCGGCGCGGCGGATGGACAGGGGCGAGTTGCGGTCGAAAAGCAGCGATGGCAGGTTGCGCAGCACGTCCGGGGTGCCGACCGGGGCCACCGCATAATCCGCGATGGTCCCGGCATTGCCATAGCTGCACCCCATGCCGGGCGTGCCGGGTTCGATCAGCGTGACCTCGCGCCCCTCGGCCAGCAGCCGCTCGGCGATGGCAAGGCCGATCACCCCGGCCCCGATTACGGCGATTTCGGTGGAGAGGGTCCGCGTCATTCCACATCGCTCCTCGTGCGCCTCCGGCTTCTCGTCGCGGGGGCGAGGACAAGCCGAAGGCGCTGGACGAGCCTGCCCTACAGGCAGGCCTCATAGAGTTTGCGGGTGTTCTTCTTCGTCATCTTCACCGGGTTGCCACCGCAGGACGGATCCTCCAGCGCCATTTCGGTCAGCATGTCCAGATCGGGGTTCTTGACGCCCAGTTTCGTCAGGTTTTCCGGGATTGCCAGTTCCGCCCGCAGATCCATGATCCGCGACCGGAAGCCCTTGAACCCGCCCTTGATGCCGCAATAGGCCGCCGCCGCCGCCAGCCGGTCCTTGATGGCCTTGCGGTTGAAATCCAGCACCATCGGCATCACCACAGCATTCGTCGTGCCATGATGGGTGCCGTAGACCGCGCCGATCGGATGGCTGAGGGAATGGATCGCCCCCAGACCCTTCTGGAACGCCACCGCCCCCATTGCGGCCGCCGACATCATATGCGCGCGCGCCTCAAGGTTCTCGGGCTTGGCATAGGCCAGGGGCAGGTTCTCGAACACCAGCCGCATGCCTTCCAGCGCGATGCCTTGGCTCATCGGGTGATAGAACGGGCTGCAATAGGCCTCAAGGCAATGTGCCAGCGCATCCATGCCGGTGCCGGCGGTGATGAATTTCGGCATCCCCACCGTCAGGGCCGGGTCGCAGATCGTCACCTTCGGCATCAGCGCGGGGTGGAAGATGATTTTCTTCTTGTGGGTCGCGCTGTTGGTCAGCACCCCGGCACGGCCCACTTCGGATCCCGTGCCCGCCGTGGTCGGCACCGCGATGATCGGCGCGATCTTCGCGGCATCGGCGCGGGTATACCAGTCGTCGACGTCTTCCAGATCCCAGACCGACAGGCCCTTTTTCTGCCCGGCCATCAGCGCGATCATCTTGCCAAGGTCGAGGGCCGAGCCGCCGCCGAAGCAGATCACCCCGTCATGCCCGCCCGCCTTGTAGACGGCGATGCCGTCTTCCATGTTCTTCTCGTTCGGGTTCGGGTCCACGTCCGAAAACACCGCCCGGCCAAGGCCCGCCTTTTCCAGCACATCCAGCGCGGCGGCGGTGATCGGCAGTGCGGCCAGCGCCTTGTCCGTGACCAGCAGGGGTTTTTTCAGCCCCGCACCGGCCGCATGGTCGGCCAGTTCGCCAATCCGGCCGACGCCGAACTTGATCGCGGTGGGGTAGGACCAGTTCCGGTTGGGAACATCGTGGGACATGTCACACCTTCTTGAGATGATAGGATTTCGGGCGGGTCACGGAATGGAAGCCCAGATAGGACAGGCTGCCGCCGCGCCCGGTATCCTTGCAGCCGGTCCAGCACAAGGCCGGGTCAAGGTAGTCGGCGCGGTTCATGAAGACGGTGCCGGTTTCGATCCTGTCGCCGATCCCGGCGGCGGTGTCGTAATCCTCGGTCCAGACCGAGGCGGTCAGGCCATAGGGGCTGTCGTTCATCAGCCTCAGCGCCTCGTCATCGCCCGAAACCTTCATGATGCCGACAACGGGGCCAAAGGATTCCTCGGTCATCACCCGCATCGAATGGTCGACATTCACCAAGATTTGCGGCGCAAGATAGGCGCCACCGTCATCGGCGGGAAAGTTGGCGGAGTCGATCAGCGGTTTTGCCCCGACCTTCACGGCATCGGCGATCTGGTCGCGCACCACACGGGCAAAGCGCACATTGGCCATCGGGCCCAGCGTGGTTTCGGGGTCCATCGGATTGCCCAGCTTCAGCCCGTTGACCCAGGCCACCGCCTTTTCGACGAAGGCGTCATACAGGCTTTCGTGGACATAGATCCGCTCGATCCCGCAGCAGCACTGGCCACTGTTGAACATCGCGCCGTCCATCAGCGTATCGACCGCCGCATCCAGATTGGCATCGGCCCGCACATAGCCGGGGTCCTTGCCGCCGAGTTCAAGGCCCAAGGGCGTGAAGGTGCCCGCCGCCGCGCGCTCGATCGCCTGTCCCCCGCCGACCGATCCGGTGAAATTGACGAAATCGAAGGCCCGCGCGCCGATCAGCCGTTCGGTTGTGGCATGGTCAAGGACGACGTTCTGGAACACATCCTCGGGCACTCCGGCTTCATGGAAGGCCTGCGCCAGACGTTCGCCCACCAGCAGGGTCTGACTGGCATGTTTCAGGACAACCGTGTTCCCGGCGATCAGCGCCGGGGCAAGCGTGTTGATCGTGGTCAGATAGGGATAGTTCCATGGCGCGATGATGAAGACCACGCCCAAGGGTGCCCGCGCCAGATAGCGGCGGAAGGCGTTCGAATCCTCGATCATCTTCGGGGCCAGCGTCTCGGCGGCGATGTCGGACATATAGTCGGTGCGCGCGTTCACCCCGCCCATCTCGCCCTGACCATAGCGGATCGGGCGGCCCATCTGCCGCGCCAGTTCTTCCGCGACGGTCTCTTTCATCGCGGTCAGCTTCGCCACACCGGCCTTGACCAGCGCAATCCGCTCCTCCAGCGACCGCGCGGCCCAGGCGGGTTGCGCGGCGCGGGCACGGGCCACGACCGCATCCGCGGCCTCGGCCCCCAATGGCACCCGTTCGGCATAGACCGAGCCATCCACCGGGGAAATCAGTTGAACAGGTTTCATTTCGTCCTTCCTTTCGGGCCGCTTGCCCGCGTCAACAGGCAAGGGCCATGACATGACCCTTCGCCGCATAGTCCAGTATCTTGCGGTCGCGCGTGACCAATCGCAGCCCGTATTCCCGCGCCGTGGCGATGATGATCCGGTCGGCGGGGTCGCCGTGAGGTTCCCCAGGCAGGTTGGACGAAGCCAGCAGCACCTCGACGGGCATATCCGCCCAGGCCAGCCCGGAGCGCGACAAGACCCGATCCAGCCAGGCGCGTGGTGGCATCGGCATCGGCAGGCGGCCCTTGGCGGCTAGCATGCCAACCTCCCAGGCCGACATGGGTGAGACATAGACCGACGCACCGCTGTCACGCGCCTCGTTCAGTGCTGTCTCGACCGGGCCAAGGTGATCGCCTTCGGCAAAAGCGGCGATCCACAGCAGCGCGCAAGTGTCTATCAGAAGCGGCCCGCTCATTTCCGGCGTCCCAGCAGGCGGTCGAACTTCTCAAGCAGCTGGTCGGGCCAGTCGGGTGCAGTCGGCTCGGTCAGGTCGGTACCGGGAGCGATGATCACGGTCCCCGCCATGCATCCGATCAGCGGGTGGCGGCCGTTTGGCCCCGCAGGCACCTCAACGGGTGCCGCAGGTGGAGGGTCAATGGCGTTCAGCCTGGCAAAGACCAGCTTTTCACCTTCCAGATCCACCTGTTCCGACTGATACCCTGCATCGAGCCAAGCCTTTGTCATCACCGAATTCGAAGGGTTATTGCTCCACCATGCGCGATGTTTGCGCGCCGAATTGGGCAGCGGGAACCCAAGCAATTGCTCTAGCTCGCCAAAGCGCATGGGAATGCGGGCAAGATTGAGTGCGGCAAGGTGATGGGTCAGTGGATCGTATTTGCTCATGACGATTTTCCGGTGGGGCCTTCCTTTGCCCAATATGCACAGGGAGACTTACCAGATCAACAGAAACACTTATAAGTGTTATCAGTAACTATTTATGCCCGTTCCAGCAGCCTTTGCAGCTCGAAGTCAGTCACCACGCGGTCGGTCTCAAGGATCTCCCATTGCGCGGCGTGGTGATAGTGGTCCACCACATCGTCGCCGAACGCCTTGCGCAGCATGGCGCTGCCCCGCAGCGCCGCCGCCGCGTCGCGCAGGTTGTGCGGGATCTCGCGGGCTTCCTTGGCCGAATAGACATCGCCTGAAAATTCGGGTTCCAGCTCCAGTTTCTGTTCGATGCCGTCCAACCCCGCCGCCAGAAGGGCAGCACAGGCCAGATAGGGGTTCACGTCGGAACCGGGGATGCGACATTCGACCCGGATCGCCTTGGAATGCAGCCCGCAGATGCGGAATCCGGCGGTGCGGTTGTCGGCGCTCCAGACTGCTTTCGTGGGCGCGAAAAGCCCGATGCAGAACCGTTTGTAGCTGTTGACGTAAGGTGCCAGGAAAGCGGTGATTTCGGTGGCATGGGCCAGTTGACCGGCCAGGAAATGCTTCATCGTGGCGGACATGCCGTGCGGGTCGTCATGGTCGGCAAAGGCGGGCTTGCCGTCCTTTGTCCACAGGCTCTGGTGGACATGGCTGGATGACCCCGCCTTGCGGTGGTCATACTTGGCCATGAAGGTGACGGACTTGCCCGCCGCATGGGCGATTTCCTTCACCGCCTGCTTGACGATCACATGGTTGTCGGCGGTGTCCAGCGCGTCGGAATATTTGTAGTTCACCTCGTGCTGGCCGGCGTCCGCCTCGCCCTTGGTGTTCTCGACCGGGATCCCGGCGGCATGAAGGCCGTTGCGCACGGCCCGCATCAGCCCCTCTTCCTTGGTGGTCTGGAAGATGTGGTAATCCTCGTTATAGCCCGAGATCGGCTTCAGCGCCGAAAGCCCGCCGTCGCGCAAGCCGTCATAGCTGTTCTCGAAGATGTAGAACTCAAGTTCCGTCGCCATCATCGGCTCGAACCCCATGGCGCGGGCGCGGGCGACCTGCTTCTTCAGGATCGCGCGGGGGGAAACCGCCACCGGCGTCGCCCCGTCATGTTCCAGGAAATCGGCCAGCACCAGCACCGTGCCCGGCAGCCAGGGCAGGGCGCGCATGGTGGAAAGGTCCGGCTTCATCATGTAGTCGCCGTAGCCTTTTTCCCAGCTGCTGGTCTTGTAACCGGGGACGGTGGTCATCTCCATGTCCACGGCCAGCAGGTAATTGCAGCAATGGGTTTCCTTGTGGCCGCCATCCACGAAGAAGGCGGCGTGAAAGCGTTTGCCCATCAGGCGGCCCTGCATGTCGGGGGCGGCGACCAATACGGTGTCGATCTCTCCGCTGGCGACAAGTTTCTTCAGGGCGTCAAGGGTCAGGGTTCCGGGCATCTTTGCCTCATGTATTCAACGGTTTCGGAAGGCCCGCCAGGGGCGGCGGGGGCTGCGGTCATCAGGCCCGCGCCCCGGCACCTCCGAATTCGGGTTTGCGCGGCCAGCAATCGGGCGCGGCAGGATGGTGCATCCGTCTTCCTCCCTCAGGTCGGGCCGGGCACCGAAGCACCCGGCCCCTTGCCGATCAGCCGTAGCGGTAGGGCCGCCCGGCCTTGGACATCACGTCGTTGTATTGCTTGATGATGGCCACCACCTTGGCCTTCACCTCGGATTCCGCGGCGATCTCGTCCCAGAAGGTCGCGGCGGCCTGTTCCACGGTGGCCCATTCGGCATCGGGGATCGAGGTCAGTTGCAGCTTCGGCCCGTTGACGCGCAGGTCGGCCTCGCCGCCCCAATACCACCACTGGCGGTAGTAGTGCGACTGCTCGAAGCAGACTTTCATCAGGGTCTGGAGGTGTTCCGGCACCTCGTTCCAGCGTGCCTGATTGGCGAAGAAATGCCCGATCCAGGCCCCCGAGATGTTGTTGGTCAGGAAATACTTGGTCACATCGGCCCAGCCCACCGTGTAGTCCTCGGTGATGCCCGACCAGGCGATGCCGTCCAGTTCCCCGGTTTGCAGCGCGACCTGGATGTCCTCCCACGGCAGCTGCATCGGCACCACGCCGAATTGCGCGAGGAACCGGCCCGCGGTCGGAAAGGTGAAGACCCGCTTGCCCTGCAGGTCGGCCAAGCTGTTGATCGGGTCCTTGGTGGCGAAATGGCAGGGGTCCCAAGACCCGGCCGAGATGTGCTGCACGCCTGCCTTGGCGTATTCTTCCTTCCAGATCGCATCCAGCCCGTATTGGTTGAACAGCACCGGCACATCCAGGCTGTAGCGCAGCGCCAGCGGGAAGTAGCCGCCGAACACCGTCACCTCGGTCGGGGATTGCATGGAATCGTCATCGGACTGCACGGCGTCGATGGTGCCCGATTGCATGGCGCGGAACAGCTCGGACGTCGGGACCAACTGATCGGCATAGTAAAGCTCGATTTCCATCTGGCCGGCGGCAATCTTGTTGAAGGCGTCGATGGCGGGCTTGGTCACATGCTCGCCCAGGGCGGCCCCGGCATAGGTCTGCATCCGCCATTTGATCGGCGCGGATTGCGCCCGAACGGCAGGGGCGGCAAGAGCGGCGGCCCCGGCAAGGGCGCCGGTGCTCAGGAATTTCCGTCTGGTCGTCGTCATTGTTACCTCCGTGGTTGATGGGTCTTGATGCGGCGGGTCTCTTGCCCGCCTTGGGTCTAGGGGGCGCCGTAAACCTGATGCGGCAGCCAGAGCGCGATGTCGGGGAAGACCATGACGATCACCAGCGTCAGCAGCATCAGCGCCACGATCGGCACGATCGAGCGGTAGATGTCGGCCAGCGTGACGTGATCCGGCGCCATGGCCCGCATCAGGAACAGGTTATAGCCGAAGGGCGGCGTGATATAGGCGATCTGGCAGGTGATGGTGTAAAGCACCCCATACCAGATCAGCGCATCCGACGGGTGCATGCCAAGGTCCAGCTTGGCCACCAGCGGGATGTAAAGCGGCGCCACGATCACCAGCATCGCGGTATCGTCAAGGAACATGCCCATGACCAGGAAGGACACCTGCATCAGGATCAGGATGGTCCAGGGCGACAGGCCCATGTCGCGCAGGAACAGATCCTCGATGGCGCTGACTGCGCCCAGCCCGTCGAAGACCGCGCCAAAGGCCAGCGCGGCCAGGATGATCCACATGAACATGCAGCTGACGCCCAGCGTCTGCACCATGCAGCTGTCGAATACCTTCCGTGTCATCCGCCCGCGCAGAACCGCCGCCAGGGTGGCGATCGAGGCTCCGATCACCGAGGCTTCGACAAGGCTGGCCCAGCCATAGATGAAGGGGCCCATCATTGCGGCGAAGATCACCAGCGGCAGAAGACCCGCCAGGACCAGCCGCCCGACCTCTTCGGCCGACACATGGCGCTCCTCTTTCGGCAGGGCAGGGCCCAGCTTCGGATTCGCGGCGGTGCGCAGGACGATGTAGAGGATGAAGACCCCGGCCATCATCAGCCCCGGAAACACGCCCGCCAGCCAAAGCTGCCCGACCGGCTGCCGCGCGATCATGGCATAAAGCACCAGTACCACCGATGGCGGGATCAGGATGCCAAGGCTGGACCCGCCCTGAATGACGCCGGTGATCATCACCTTGTCATAGCCACGTTTCAGCATCTCGGGCAGGGCGATGGTGGCCCCGATGGCAAGGCCGGCAACCGACAGCCCGTTCATCGCGGAAATCAGCACCATCAGGAAGATCGTTCCGATGGCCAGCCCGCCCGGCACCGGGCCGAACAGCAAATGGAACATCCGGTAAAGATCGTCGGCCATGCGGGTTTCCGACATGACGTAGCCCATCCAGACGAACATCGGCAGGGTCAGCATCGGATACCAGTTCATCAGCTTGATCGCGCTGGTGAAGGGAATGGCCGATCCGCCGGTGCCCCAAAGCAGCAGCCCGGCCAGCGCGCCCACGAAACCGATGACGGCAAAGACCCGCTGGCCGGTCAAGAGCATGATGACCATGCCGCCGAACATGACGATGGCGATATATTCGTTCGGCATCAGATTTCCTTGCCGCGCAGCCGCGCGATGTCGCGGATCAGGAAGGCGATGGATTGCAGGATCATCATCAGCACACCCACGCAGATGATGATCTTGATCGGTGCCATATAGGGCCGCCAGACCGTGCGCGATCGCTCGCCGATCTCAAGCGCATAGATCGTGCTGTCGATGCCGCCATAAAGAACGACGCCCAGAAAGAAGATCATCGCAAAGACGGTGACGGCATCGACCGCAGCCCGCGCCTTGAGAGACCAGCGGCCATACAGCAGGTCCATCCGCACATTCGCGCCCAGTTGCAACGAATAGGCACCGCCAAGGACGAAATAGCTGACCATGGCGAACTGCGCCATTTCCTGCGTCCACAGCGGCGGGCGGCCAAAGGCCTTGGCGATGATCGACCACAGAAGTACGCCCGCCAGTACGAAAAGCAGATACATCGCCATGCGCCCGATGCGATGGTTCACCGCTTCGACGATGCGGACAAAGGCAAGGGCGGCATGGGGCATCAGTGCGCCCCCGCCTTGCAGGGGAAGCAAACGCCCAGGCCCAGGGGCACCGCGTCAGTGCAGGCCATCATCGAGTCGACTCCCCGTTTTTCTTTCAGCGTTCCCTGACGGCCCGGTATCTGTCAAGATTTTTCCAAAAGCCGATTCTCTGTTACATTTGTTTCTGGCGGGAACAGGAAAGCGCGGACGATGGACCACCCCGACCCGAGGCTGACCATTGAAGAGCGGATGCGCGCCGCGCTGCCCGATCTGACACGGGCCGAACGGCAGGCGGCCAGCCATATCCTGTCGCATTTCCCGATGTCGGCGCTTGGCTCGATCACCGCGCTGGCGCGGGCGGCGGATGTATCCTCGCCCACCATCGTGCGGCTGGTGCAGAAGCTGAGCTTTCGCGGCTATACAGACTATCAGGCCGCGCTGCGGGCCGAGGTGGGGCGGCTGCTGACCGCGCCGCTGACCCTGCCCGAAGGCGGGCGCGAGGCGGCGGCGCATCCCTTGCAGGGCTTTGCGGCGCAGGTTGTGGCGAATATCGACGCGACCATTGCCCAGATCCCCGCGCGCGAATTCCTGACCGTGGCGGAGTTGCTGGCCGATACCGCACGCCGGGTCATCGTGATGGGCGGACGGCTGACCCATGCCCATGGCGACTATTTCGCCACTTTGTTGCGGGTCATGCGCGGCGATGTCTCGTACCTGGCCGATGTGCTGACCGACTGGCAACAGGCGCTGCTGGATCTGCGGGCCGGAGATGTGGTGGTGGTCTTCGATATTCGCCGATATGAACAGAACGTGGTGCATTTCGCCGAAATGGCGGCGGGGCAGGGGGCGGATGTCGTCTTGATCACCGACCGCTGGCTGTCGCCTGCCGCCAGCCATGCCCGTCATGTGCTGGCCTGCGCGGTCGAGGTTCCGGCGGCCTGGGATTCGACCGCTTCGCTTCTGGTGGTGATCGAGGCGCTTCTGGCCCAGGTGCAGGGGCGGCTGGCCGATCAGGTGCAGAACCGGCTGAACCGGCTGGAGGATCTGTTCGCCCGCACCAAGGTGTTCCGCGCCCCCAAGGTGGGCGGGCGCGGGTAGAGCCTGCCGACAAAAGTGGAATCCGGTTTTGGCGAAAGACGCGGGACCACGAAGAATCTAGAGTCTGTTTGGCGCTTCTATCCGCGTCGGACAGACTCTAGGACGCCGTTTCAGACGGCGGCTTCGCGCCGACGTGCCCCCGCCATCGCGTTTAGCGCCACGGCAACCAGAACCACGGCCCCCCCGGCGAAGGTGGCGGCACTTGCCGTCTCGCCCAGAAACAGCCAGACCCAGACCGGGGCCAGCATCACCTCGACCAGGCACAGGAGCGTTGCCTCGGCTGCGGGCAGGGCCCGGCTGCCGCGGGTATAAAGGATCATCCCGACCCCCAGCACCGCGGCCCCCATGGCCGCCGAGATCACGATGTCGGTCAGTGGCGGGAAGGGGGTGCGGCCCGTCACGCCCAACACAAGCAGCGCCGCGATGGCGGAGAACAGGCTGCCCAGCAGGCTGACCGGCAGCATGTCGGACAATCGCCCGTGGCGCAGCGCGACGGTGAAGGTGGCAAAGCCCAGGGCTGAGACCAGCGCCGCGATGTTGCCCGACAGCGCGCCCGCCGCCAGCCCTTCGCGCACCATGACGAACATGCCAACCCCGGCCAGTGCAATGGCGGCCCAGGTCGCGGGCCGCACCCGTTCGCGCAACAGCGCCGCGCCCAGGATGGCGGCCAGGAAGGGCGATGCCGAGAACAGGAACACGGCATTGGCCACGGTGGTGGACTGGATGGCGAAGATTGCGCCAGCAAAGGCCCCGACCAGCGCCAGCCCGCCGATCACCCCGGCCCAGCCGGTGTCGCGGATGCGCCCGATGGACCGTCTGCCCGCACGGACCCCCAGCCAGCCGCCCAGCACCGCCACCGCCCCGAGCGATCGCCACAGCAGCACCTGCCAGGTGTCGGCGCTTTCGATCAGGCGGATGAACAGGCCCATCAGCGACCAGAGCGCCGCCGCAAGAACCACAAGAAGGGCACCGGTTCGATAGGACATGCCCGGCAGGCTAGGGGCATGTCCGGCGCGGTCTTGTCCGCCAGCGACATTCAGGGCGGGGAAAGCCGCCCTGAATGGGGTTATGCTCAGGCGGGTTCGGCGATCATGGTCTGGAAGTCATCCAGCATCACATCGCCAAGATCGGTTCCCAGCAGACGGAACAGCAACTGGCCGTCCTGCATCACATGCACATCCGCGCCAAAGGCCGTCAGCGTGATCGGCCCATGTGCCGGGGGAACCCCGTCCAGCGGATAAAGCAGGTTGAAATACTGATCCTCGCCCGGCGTGTAATCCAGCACATCCAGACTGCTGTCGCTGTAGATCGCGTCGCTGCCGTCGCCGCTGGTGACTTCACTCACCGAACCGTCGAGGAAGGTGATGGTGTCATTGCCTTCACCGCCGAAGACCGAGGCATTCCCCCAGACGACCTGAATCCGGTCATCGCCCTCACCGCCGAACAATTCGCCTTCGTCCTCGGGATACCAGGCATCCCAGTTCAAGGTATCATTGCCTTCGCCGCCCACCAGCGTCGAATTGCCGTTGCGCGCATAAAGCACATCGTCGCCGGTGCCGCCGTCCAGCAGGTTGTCGCCGGCGTCGTCGTGCAGCACGTCATTGCCAGCGCCGCCGAACAGCATGTCGTTGCCGCCGAGGCCGGTCAGGCTGTCATCGCCGTCCTCGCCCTCCAGCCGGTCGTCGAAATTGTCGTCGGTGCCGATCCCGGTCGTCACGCTTGCGCCCGTGATCGTGTCATTGCCCGCGCCGCCGCGAACGGCGTCATGCTGGGGCAGGGCCGAAAGATCGTCATCGCCCGCCCCGCCTTGCAGGATGCCGTCTTCGTCCACCGGAGGCTCTTCGGTTGGCGGCTCCTCGATCGGGGGTTCTTCGATCGGAGGCTCTTCGATGGGGGGTTCTTCTTCTTCGCTGTTTGTCTCGTCCGAACCAAAAGCGATCAGCCCCCCCACCAACAGGAAGGGCATGACCATCAGCAACATTTCCATCGTGGCAACCTTTCAAAGTCAATGCCATCCGAAGATGACAGCCTTTGCCCCCAGTTCCCGGAATGGACTTCGCCTGCGATTCGCCGGATATGTCAACAGGTTGGGGGGATTTTGGATGCCCGGAGTGGCCCAATCCCTCGGATTTTTCTTCCTGTGGTTGTCTGTGGCGTGTCACGCGATGCCGCTGCGTGTGCATTCACTGTCAGGTGAAAGCGCCCCCCGACATCCGCTCATGCAGGATGCGAGACAGACATAAGGCACGATTGACAGAAGGTCCGTGACTCTTGATCCGCGCCCCGGCCAGACTCCGCCGCATTCTGTTCCGCCCCTGAGAGAGACCGGCCAGACCGCCTCAATATCCCCGCTGCCGGTCCACCAGATGCAGCAGCGGTTCCCCGGCCTCGCCGCGCCGGATGTTCTCGGCAATGACGCGGGCGGCGGAAAACGGCCGGGTATCGGCGGCGATGTGCGGGGTGACGGTCACGTTCGGATGTGCCCAGAACGGGTGATCCTGCGGCAGCGGCTCTTGCCGGAAGACATCCAGCGTTGCCTGTCCGATCTGGCCCGATGCAAGTGCGGCCAGCAGCGCCGCATCGTCGATCAGCGGTCCGCGTCCGGGGTTCAGCACCGCCGCCCCGCGCGCGGTCAGCGCAAGCGTCCGGGCGTTCAGGATATTCTCGGTCTCGGGCGTCTTCGGCAGAAGGGTGACGACAATATCCGCCCCCGCCAGCGCCCGCGCCAGACCTTCAGGCCCATGCTCGGTATCGATCCCGTCAATCTTCTTTGCCGTCCGGCTCCATCCTGTCACGCGGAAATTCAGCGCCAGCAAGGCGCGCGCCGAAGCCAGCCCCAGCGCGCCCAGACCCAACATCGCCACCTTGCGTTCACGCGCCAGCGGCGGGCAGGTGGGATCCCAGAGGCGATCGGGGTTCACGATATGCCGGTCTATCCCCAGATGATGCCGCAGCGCATGGCCGACCACCCATTCCACCATGCCCTCGGTCAGCCAGGGATCGACCATGCGGCACAAGGGCTGGGTCAGGGTGGGGTTGCCCACGATCCGTTCGACCCCTGCCCAAAGCGACAGCACGGCCCTGGTGTTTGTGTAGGGGGTAAAATCCTGCAATGGGGCGGACGGCGCATAGATGATATAGTCTACCTCTGCCGGGTCGGCATCGGTCACGATACGGGCGGTGATCCCGGCCTCGGACAGTGCGGCGGGCAGGGGATCGCGGTATTCGTCCCACAGGGCGGGCGCGGCGAACAGGATCAGCGGCATGGCAGGGCCTTTCTCTGGGATGACCCAGTCCTAGAGCGTGTCCGACAAAAGTGGACTCCGGTTTTGGCGAAAGACGCGCGACCACGAAGAAGCCAGAGTCGGTCCGGCGCTTCTATCCGCGCCGGACAGACTCTAGGGGTGAATGGCGGCCATCGCAATCCGGCATCCCGGCCCTCGATTGTGCCCCACACAAACCTGCACTGGCCCTGACCCGCCGCTGCCCGCTATGCAGGGCCATGGCGCTGCGAACCATCTCTCTTGACGAGGCCCGGCTGCTGCCCCGCTGGCGCGGGCCCGAGACGCTGCTTTATCTGATGGCTGCCGCCATGCCGCTGGCCTTTGCCACCTGGTCGGCGCTTTTGAACAACTATGTCTATGAGGTTGCCTCCTTTACCGGGCGCGAGATCGGCTGGCTGCATACGGTGCGCGAAATTCCGGGGTTCCTTGCCATCGGGGTGATCGTCCTCTTGCTGGTCTTCCGCGAACAGGTGCTGGCTGTGGTGGCGCTGGCGCTTTTGGGCGTGGCCTCGGCGGTGACGGCGTGGTTTCCGTCCTTCACCGGGCTTCTGGTCACGACGCTGCTGTCGTCGATCGGGTTTCACTATTTCGAGACGGTCTATCAGTCGCTGCAACTGCAATGGATCGACAAGGGCCGCGCGCCGCTGGTCATCGGGCGCATCGTCGCCGTCGGCTCTGCCGCCTCGCTGGCCGCCTATGGCGTGATCGTCGCCCTGTGGGAGGCGCTCCAGCTGTCCTACAACACCGTCTATATGGCCTCGGGCGGGCTGACGCTGGTTCTGGCGCTGGCGGCGGCGCTGCTTTGGCCGCAGATCGAAAGCCCGCATCCGCAGCATCGCCACATGGTGCTGCGCCGCCGCTACTGGCTGTATTATGCGCTGCAATTCATGTCGGGCGCGCGTCGGCAGATCTTCGTCGTCTTCGCCGGTTTCATGATGGTCGAGCGGTTCGGCATGAAGGTCTCGGAGATGACGCTGCTTTTGCTGGTCAACTATCTGTTGAACATGCTGGTCGCCCCTGCGATGGGCCGCGTCCTGGGCCGGTGGGGAGAGCGGCGGGTGATGGGGTTCGAATATATCGGCCTGACGCTGGTGTTCCTGGCCTATGGCGGGCTGTACTGGTTCGGCTGGGGCATCGTCGTCGCCGGGGCGCTGTATATCCTGGACCAGCTGTTCTTTGCGCTGTCCTTCGCGTTGCGCACCTATTTCCAGAAGATCGCCGATCCGCGCGACATTGCCCCCACGCAGGCGGTGGCCTTCACAATCAACCATATCGCCGCCGTCTTCCTGCCCGCGGCACTGGGCTATCTCTGGGCGGCCGCGCCGGATTACGTCTTTCTTCTGGGGGCCGGGATGGCGCTGGTGGCGGTGGGGCTGATCTGCCTGATCCCGCGCCACCCCGAACCGGGGCACGAAACCGTGTTCTCGCGCGGCCTGCGCCAGCCCGCCGGATGACTTTTGCGCCCTGACGCCCTATATCCGGCGCAGGATCACAGGGAGACCGAGATGTTCTTCACCGACCGCCGCAAGATGGAGATGGTGCGCCCCGAAGAGGCCCTGCCCGGCCGCCCCGATCCGCTGCCCACCGCCGAGACGCATTTCCTCAGCGGCCTGCCGCTGAAATCCCCGGTGCCCGCCGGGATGGAACAGGCGATGTTCGGCATGGGCTGTTTCTGGGGGGTGGAGCGGAAGTTCTGGTCCGTTCCGGGGGTCTGGCTTACCATGGTGGGCTATGCCGGGGGCTATACGCCGAACCCGACCTACCGCGAGACCTGCACCCAGCTGACCGGGCATAACGAGGTGGTGCGGGTGATCTATGACCCCGCGCAGGTGTCCTATGAGCAGCTGTTGAAGCTGTTCTGGGAAAACCACGATCCCACGCAGGGCATGCGGCAGGGCAATGACATCGGGTCCACCTATCGCAGCGGCATCTATACCTATGGCCCCGCGCAGGAGGCGGCGGCAAAGGCCTCGCTGGCCACCTATCAGGCGGCGCTGACGGCGGCGGGGCGGGGGCGGATCACCACCGAGATCCTGCCCGCGCCGGTGTTCTATTTCGCGGAAGATTACCATCAGCAGTATCTGGAGAAGAACCCCGACGGTTATTGCGGGATCGGCGGCACCGGCGTGACCTGCCCGATCGGCACTGGGGTCGCGGCGCGATAGCCGCGCGTCGTCGCATGTCATGCGCTCCTCGCGTCGGGTTGTCGCCGCGAGGAGGGACAAGGTCCCCGACGCACCCCGCCTTGCCATACCCACGTCTTGCGCCTAAAGCCGCCGCAGCCGAAGGAGCAGCCCGATGTCCACATTCACCGCCCTGACCACCCTTGACGGCGAAGACGCCGCCCGCGCGCTGGCCGAGGCGCTGGAGCGGATGGACCCGGAGCCCTATGGCGTCGGCATCTTCGACATCGAGGACGGATCGGGCCGCTGGGAAGTCGGCGCCTATTTCCACGAGGAACCCGACGCGATCATCCTGGAAATCCTGGCCACCGCCTTCGGTGCCAATGCCTTTGCCGTCTCGGATGTGCCCGAGGTGGACTGGGTGGCGCGGGTGCAGCGCGAATTGCATCCCGTCGATGCCGGGCGCTTCTTTGTCTATGGCAGTCATGACCGCCACCGCCTGCCCGAAGGCCGCGTCGCGCTGGAGATCGAGGCCGCGATGGCCTTTGGCACCGGCCATCACAACACCACGCTTGGCTGTCTTCTGGCCTTCGACCGTCTCTTTGATGCGGGCCTGCGTCCGGCGAATGTCGCGGATATCGGGGCCGGAACGGCGGTTCTGGCCATGGCGGCGGCCAAGGTGCTGCCTGGGGCCCGCGTTCTGGCCAGCGACATCGACCCGGTGGCGGTTCAGGTCTCGCAGGCCAATCTGGCGGTGAACGGACTGTCGGATGGGGTGGTCTGCGTCGAGGCGGCGGGATTCGACCATGTGACGATCCGCAAGGCCGCGCCGTTCGATCTGGTGTTCGCCAACATCCTGAAGGGCCCGCTGATCGAACTGGCCCCCGACATGGCGCGTCATGTCGCACCGGGGGGGCTGGTGATTCTCTCGGGTCTGCTGGCGGTGCAGGCGGAACAGGTGATTGAAAATTACGTAGCGTCAGATTTCGGTTTTCAATCTCGCGACGATCTTGGGGAATGGAGCGTATTGGTTCTGCGTCGCAATTAAATAGCTGCTTTTAAACGGGAAAATCTGAAAAGTGTTTGCCTTTTCCTGACGGCTGCCCAATTTTCGCCGCAATGTGACCTCATGAATTCCTTAAGGCGGGGGCGTCGACTATGGTGAAGCAGATGTGGGCTGATCCCAACCTGAACGAGTTTTATGGCCGCGTTGCGCGGATCGAGAAAGCCCATGCCAAAGGCTATGGCTTTGAAGCAAGCGGCACCCTCGGCCGGTCCTCCACCTGGAAACGCGACCGTTCGGTCTGGCGACTTGTCAAGCCGCTGATCGTCGTGCTGGCGATGGGCCTTGGCCTGAAGGGTATGATCCACCATTATGTCGGGGCCGAGTTGTATCAACAGCGCGTCGATGCGCTGATGGCCGGGGAAGGGTTCGACCGCGTGGGCGGCACGCTGATGCAGGCCGATATGGCCACGCTGGCAATCTCGGCCATGCTGGGCGAAGTCTTTCCGCAGTAGCGGCAGCCACGGGATCGGATGAAGACGCAGGGGCCCTGAGGGGGCCCTTTGATTTGGCCCAAGGCAGTGGTAGGCGCGCGGCCCCAGAATGGGAAAAGCCGCCCCCGGACGGTTCCGGGTGGCGGCTTACCTCTGTCTGACGGACCTCGCGCTGGCAGCGCGGGTCAACGCCTGGCGTTCGGCTTGGGCTCAGCGGCCCATCATCTCGATGTCGCCCCGGCACAGGCCGATATCGTCCAGCTCGCGATCCGAGAGCTTGGACAGGGCCTTGCGGGTGACGCGGGCGTCATTCCAGGCGCCGAATGCGGCAAAGACATTCGACAGGGTGATGACGGCGCGATACGTCGTGATGGCGCCGAACGGTGCCGGGCGGCTCGTTTCGATGGCGGCCATGGTGTGTTCCTTTTCAGTTCTGTTTGTTTTTCAAGCGGTGTGCTTCGATGACAGCCAAATAATCTTGCTGCATGTGCAAAGCAAGCTGCGCCCAAGCAAGGCCGACTTGCAGCCGTTGCATGACTGCGGACACAATTTTGCCAAGATTCTTAAGGGGTCGGAAAGGTTTCTGTGCCTTCTGGTCGCTTTTGCGGCCTGCCCCGTCGTATTCTGCATGTGCATAATCGTGGCGCGTCCCGCTTGCAAGTCTGAAACGGCAGGCCACGGTCGCCGCAGCCAGAGGCAAACTTCATCATTGGCGGATGTTCCCTGTTCGTGCTAATCCTGCCAAAACAACAGGCAAAGGGGCAGGGATGCGGGTGATCGGGATCGACCCAGGCTTGCGGAATCTCGGCTGGGGGGTGATCGACGTTGCGGGCGCGCGACTGACCCATGTCGCCAATGGCATCTGCCATTCCGACGGCGCGACCGAGGATCTGGCACGCCGCCTGTGCAGCCTGCATGCCCAGCTGACCGAAGTTTTCCGCGCCCATGCGCCCGATACGGCCGCGGTGGAGCATACCTTCGTCAACAAGGATGCGGTCGCCACGCTGAAGCTGGGGCAGGCGCGCGGGATCGCCCTGCTGGTGCCGGCGCAGTTCGGGCTGGAGGTGGGGGAATATGCCCCCAATGCGGTGAAGAAGACGGTGGTCGGCGTCGGCCATGCGGCCAAGCAGCAGGTCGATCACATGGTGCGGTTGCACCTGCCGGGGGTGAAGATCGCCGGGCCGGATGCCGCCGATGCGCTGGCCATCGCCATCTGCCACGCCCATCACAGCCAATCCGCCGGGCGCTTGCAGGCGGCGCTGCAAAGGGCCGCAGGATGATCGGCAAGATTTCGGGACGGCTGGACTGGAAGGGCATGGATCAGGTGCTGATCGACTGCCGGGGCGTGGGCTATCTGGTTCATGTCAGTGACCGCACCCTTGCCGCCCTGCCGCCCGAGGGTGAGTTCTGCGCGCTCTACACCGATCTTCTGGTGCGCGAGGATCTGCTGCAACTTTTCGGCTTTCCGACGATGCTGGAAAAGGAATGGCACAAGCTTCTGATGACGGTGCAGGGGGTGGGGGCCAAGGCTTCGATGGCGATCCTTGGCACATTGGGGGCCGAAGGCGTGGCGCGTGCGATCAGCCTTGGCGATGCCCGTGCGGTGCAGGCCGCGCCTGGGGCGGGGCCGAAACTGGCGCAGCGGGTGATCCTGGAACTGAAGGCCAAGGCACCGGGCCTGATGGCGGCGGGGGCAAGGCTGGCGGGCAGGGCCGATGCCGGGGATATGGTGATCGAACCGGCCGAGACGGGGGGGCCGAAACGCGCCGCGAGGGCGGATGACGGGGCGGCCCGCCGTGCCGGCCATACCGCCGATGCGCTGTCGGCACTGGTGAACCTGGGCTATTCGCAGGGCGATGCGGCGCAGGCGGTGGCCACGGTGGCAGGCGAAGCGCCCGAGGCCGAAACCGCCGCCCTGATCCGCGCCGCGCTGAAGCTGTTGCAGCCGAGGTAAACGATGAGTTCTGATCCCGCCCTTCGCCCCGAAAGACTGCCCGAGGATGCGGACCGGGCCCTGCGGCCGCAGGTGCTGGAGGAGTTCATCGGCCAGCACGAGGCCCGCGCCAACCTGCGGGTTTTTGTCGAATCCGCGAAGATGCGGGGCGAGGCGATGGACCACACGCTGTTCCACGGCCCGCCCGGTCTGGGAAAGACCACGCTGGCGCAGATCATCGCGCGGGAACTGGGGGTGGGGTTCCGCATGACATCCGGCCCGGTGCTGGCGCGACCCGGCGATCTGGCGGCGATCCTGACCAATCTTGAGCCGCGTGACGTGCTGTTCATCGACGAGATTCACCGCCTGTCCCCGGTGGTGGAGGAAGTGCTGTATCCCGCAATGGAGGATTTCGCGCTGGATCTGGTGATCGGCGAAGGTCCGGCGGCGCGGACGGTGCGGATCGACCTGCAACCCTTCACCCTTGTCGGGGCGACCACGCGGCTGGGCCTTCTGACAACGCCGCTGCGCGACCGCTTCGGCATCCCGACCCGGCTGCAATTCTACACCGAGGACGAGTTGAACGAGATCGTCACCCGCGGCGCGCGCCTTCTGGGGGTGGAGGCCGAGCCCGAGGGCTGCCGCGAGATCGCCCGCCGGGCGCGGGGCACGCCGCGCATCGCCGGGCGGCTGTTGCGCCGGGTGGTGGATTTCGCGCTGGTCGAAGCCGGGGGCGTCGTCAGCCGCACGCTGGCCGACCGGGCGCTGACGCGGCTGGGGGTGGACAATCTTGGCCTTGACGGGGCCGACCGCCGCTATCTGACGCTTCTGGCCGAGAATTACGGCGGCGGCCCGGTGGGGGTGGAGACGATTGCGGCGGCGCTGTCGGAACCGCGCGATGCCATCGAAGAGGTGATCGAGCCCTATCTTCTGCAGCAGGGCCTGATCCAGCGCACCCCGCGCGGGCGGATGCTGGGGGGCAAGGCGTGGCGGCATCTCGGACTTGAAGCGCCGAAGGTGCCGGGGCAGTCTGATCTTTTCGGGCAGGCCTGAGAAGGAAACCCATGCGGAAGGTACTGACGGCACTTGCCCTTTGCGGGCTGGCGGGCGCGGCATCGGCGCAGGAACTGGCGCGGATCGACACGCCTTCGGGGCCCGCCGTGATTGTGCGGGAAGACACTTATCCCGTTGTCAGCGTGGGCGGACAGGTGTTCCGGTTCGAAGACATGACCTCTGGCTGGTTCGGCGACAGGCTGGGGGATGTGGTTCTGGTCGGGTTGTCGACGGGGGGCACCGCCTGTCCGGCGATGTTTGCCTGGCTGGACACCCGCCCCGGCATGATCCGCATCACCGAGGTCTTCGGCACCTGTTCCGACCTGCCGAAGGTGACATGGGATGCCGAGACTGTCACCGTCTCGATGCCTTCGCTGGTGCCGGGCGAGGGGCAGGTGGATTTCATCTGGGACGGCAAGACCGCCGCCGTGCAGGAAGTGGTGCGCGGGCCGCAGCCGTCGGGCCTGCCGCCCGGCGGGCCGGTGATGGCCTGGGAGGGACGTTTCGGCCTGGAACTGCTGGAGGCCGCCGACTGGGCACCGGTGCTGGTGCCGCTGATGGGCGAGGTTGCGCTGAAGGATGCGCAGCGCATCGTGGTGGTGGGGCATCCCTTCGCGGTGCAGGGCGACTGGCTGGTCTCGACCGGTTGCCAGCCGCATATGTGCGACATCACGATGGGGGCCGTGGCGCTGCGCCTGTCGGACGGCGCGCTGCTGGTCGCGCTGTGGGAAGACGGCATCGGCCCCCGCGCCTGGGGCGATCTCAGCCGTGGCATGCCGCCCGGCGTGGCCGAGGTGATGGCCGGGCGGTAATGCGATGCGTGATCCGGCCGGGGCGGGGGGCCAGCCCCCCGCACCCCCCAGGGATATTTGCGGAAGGGAAAGCATGCAGATCGAAGAAGCGCAGCGCATCGCGGCCGAGGTCGGTGCGCTTTATGCCCAGCGGTTCGGCATTGACCGCGATGCGGCCTTTCACCTGGGCAAGTTGACCGAAGAGCTGGGAGAGTTGCAATCCGCCTGGCTGAAGCTGAACGGCCGGGCGCGGGGGCAGGGCAGCCGGGCCGCACTGGAGGACGAGGCGGCGGATGTGCTGGGCTTTCTGCTGCTTTTTGCCGACTGGCAGGGCATCGACCTTGCCGCGGCCTTCCGCCGCAAATGGGCCGGGCATCTTGGGCCGGACGAGGGGCTGCAAGCGCCCCCTTGACCCGGCTGCCGCCCTGCGGGAAACCCGCGCCATGACGCCCGACCAGATCACCGCGCTTTTCACCCGCCGCGACGGCGATTTTCTTTGCGCCCGCTGGGGCCGCCCGATCGTGCCGGTGGTCTTCGGGGTGGAGGATGCCACGCTGGCCACCGTCAAGGGGGCGATCGAGGCGGTGATCGCCCATGCCGGGCACCGGATGTCGGAGACCGATGTGGAACTGGGGGCCAATCTGATGGTCTTCTTCTTCCGCGACTGGGCCGAACTGCCGCAGGTTCCCAACCTTGACCGGCTGATCCCTGATCTGGCCCCGCTTTGCGACCGGCTGGCGGCGCAGGGGGCGAACCAGTACCGCGCCTTTCGCTATGATGCCGAAGGCACGATCCGCGCGGCCTTTGTCTTCCTGCGGATGGACCGGCATCTTCAGGCGCTGCCCGCCGCCGATCTGGCGCTGGCGCAGGCGGCGCAGGTCATGCTGTCCTGGGGGGAAGATGCCTTTGCCGCCGTTTCGCCTCTGGCCCGCGACGGCGACAGGGTGATCCTGCGGCCGGCCATCGCCAGCCTGATCCGCGCGGCCTATGACCCGGTTCTGCCGCCGGTGGCGCGGGATGCCACCCATGCGCTGAGGCTGCTGGCGCGGCTGGACCAGGGCTGAGGCGCACTTGTTCCGGCCGGAACACCGGCGTGTCACATCGCGGGGTCGTTTTCGGGAAAGGCCGGTTCCGGCCGTCCCGAAACGCGAGAAACCCCCATGTTCCCGCGATCTCGGCAAGAGCGGCGCATCCAGGCCGCAAGCTTTGAAATCTGAGGCTGTCGGGCCGTGTTGCCAGTGCCCGGCCGTAGGACATGCGTCCTGCGGACGCCGGCGTGACATCGACGTTCAGAAGTTCTTCAGAACATGCGCGATAGGCTGGTGCCGCGACAGGATCAGGGGGCGGCAGATGCTGGATCAGGCGGGTGTGGATGAGGCGATCTACAGTATCATCGGCCGAATGGACGGTTTTCTTTACCGATGCCGGAACGACCGGGACTATTCGATGATCTACATGGCGGGCGCGGTCGACCGGTTGACCGGCCGCCCCGCACTGGCCTTTACCGGGTCTGAACGCCGGTCCTATACCGCGCAGACCCACCCCGAGGATCTGGCGGCGGTCTATGCGGCCGTTGATGCCGCCCTGGCGTCGCGCGGCAACTGGAGCGTGGATTACCGGATCCTGCGACCCGACGGAACCGATGTCTGGGTGCGCGAGATCGGCGGCGGCGTGTTTCAGGGCGATGAACTGGTGTATCTTGAAGGCGTGGTCGTCGACAGCGACCGCAGCCGCCGGGCGGAACTGCACAATATCGAGATGCTGGAGGCGATTTCCGACAAGTCGCGGCTTTTGCTGAAAAGCACGGTGCCCATCGTCAATGTGCTGCGCACCCTGCGCATCCTGGCGATCAATGCCCGGCTGGAGGCGGGGCGGGCCGGGCCGATGGGGGCCAGTTTCGGCTTTGTCGCCAATGAAGTCTCGCGCCTGTCCGAAGAGACCGCCGTGCTGGCCGAAACCATCGCGACGATCACCGGCGATCTGAACGCGCTGGTGTCGACGGGTTGACACTTGGCAGCGGCAGCCTGCGGCGGCTAATGTGCCGCCATGTCCGGTCCCGCGCACAGCCTGCCCGTCAGGGTCTATTACGAAGACACCGATCTTGCGGGCATCGTCTATTATGCCAACTATCTGAAATTCATCGAACGTGGCCGCAGTGAATGGATCGCGGCCCTGGGCATCGACCAGATGGACCTGCGGGCGCGGCTGGGCGTGGTCTTCGCCGTGCGCCGGGTCGAGGCGGATTACCTGCGCCCGGCCCGCTTTGCCGAGGATCTGGTGGTGGAAACCCGGCTTTCCGCCGTCGGCGGCGCGCGGATCGTGCTGGATCAGGCCGTGGTGCGGGCGGGCGAGCGGATCTTTCAGGCCGAGGTGACGCTGGTCTGCCTGTCCGAGGATGGCCACGCCCACCGGCTGCCGCCCGAAGTGCGGGCGCGGTTGTCGGTGCAACTGCATTAATCGGCGATGCGCCGACGGCCCCGCCGCAGGTCGGCGGGGGGTTGCCGCTAACCAAGTTGTGTTGGCTTTCCCCCTGTAACCTTGCTAGAATCACCGCTAACGGAGCCACAAAGGCCCGACCGAACAAGAGCAGGCGTAATGGAAACAGAAACTCTCGCATTGGCGCAGGAGATTGATTTCTCCTTGCTCGCCCTATTCGCACGCGCCACCTTTACGGTGAAGATCGTCATGCTGATGCTGATGACGATGTCGTTCTGGTCCTGGGCGATCATCATCCAGAAACACATCATGTTCCGTGCCGCGCGCAAGGAGGCGTCGATCTTCGACCGCGCCTTCTGGTCGGGCGAGCCGCTGGATGAGCTGTTCGAAAAGATCGGACCCGAGCCGCAGGGGGCCTCGGAAAAGGTGTTCTCGGCCGGGATGCTGGAATGGCGGCGCAGCCACAAGCAGGACGGCGCGCTGATTGCCGGCGCGCAGGCCCGGATCGACCGGGCGATGGATGTCGCCATCGCGCGCGAATCCGAACGGCTGAACAAGGGGCTGTCGTTCCTGGCCACCACCGGATCGACCGCGCCCTTCATCGGGCTGTTCGGTACGGTCTGGGGCATCAAGCACAGCTTCGAGCAGATCGCCATCAGCCAGAACACCAACCTGGCCGTCGTGGCCCCCGGCATCGCCGAGGCCCTGTTGGCAACCGCCGTGGGTCTGGTCGCGGCCATTCCGGCCGTGGTGTTCTACAACAAGCTGAATTCGGACAGCGAGCATATCCAGGGCGGATATGAGAGCTTTGCCGACGAATTTGCGACGATCCTGTCGCGCCAGCTGGATTCCTGATCCATGGGCGCCGGGGTGATGAAAAAGGGCGGATCGGGCGGGCATCGCCGCCGCCGCCGGGGCACCGCTGCCGCGATGAGCGACATCAACGTCACGCCCTTTGTCGACGTGATGCTGGTGTTGCTGATCATCTTCATGGTGGCGGCACCGATGTTGCAGGTCGGCGTGCCGGTGAAGCTGCCCGAGACGGCGGCGAACGCGCTGCCGACCGAACAGGAAGATCCGCTGACCATCACCATCACCGCCGAGGGCGATCTGATGCTGATGACGACCGAAGTGCCCGAGGATGAGCTGATCACCCGGCTGACAGCCATCGCGGCCGAGCGGACATCGAAAAAGGTGTTCCTGCGCGCCGATGGCCGCATTCCCTATGAGCGGGTGGCACAGGTGATGGGTGCGCTGAGCGCGGGCGGATTCAGCGAAATCGGGCTGGTCACGGATGGCCAGGGGCCGAAGATGGACGGGGGCTGAGGCGCGTTGACCGACTGGGGGCAGGATACCGGCCTGTCGAAGGGCACGCTCTATTCGGGGATCGGCCATGCGGGCCTGATCCTCTGGGTGGTCGTGGGCGAGTTCCTGTTTCCCCATTCCGAACCCGAGGCGATCGAGGTGATGACCGTCTCGACCATCAGCTCGGCCGAGTTCGATGCCATGCAATCGACCTCGCCCGCCCCGCCCGCGCCCGATGCGCCGGAACAGACCGATGTGGCCGAGCCGGAAGCGGCCCCGCCGACGCCTGCCGCGGAACCCGAGGTGCAGCCCGACCCGGCCCCCGCGCCGCAGCCGGAACCCGAACCGTTGACGGAAACGCTGCCCGAGCCGGAGCCCGCGCCCGAACCGCCCGAGCCCGATCCGCTGCCGCCGGTGGCCGATCCGGCCCCCGATGATGTGGTGCTGGCCCCGGAAGAGCAGCCGATCCCGACGATGGAAACCAGCCTGCGGCCGAAGCCGAAGCCCGCGCCCGTGGTCGCCCCCGACCCGGTGTCAACGCCGGATGAGACGGTGACGGCCGAGACGCCGACCGAGGCGACCAGCGAAGAACCCGCCGAAACGCCGCCTGAGGTGATCGAGGAGCCGCAGCCCGATACCGCGCCGGAAGACACCGGCGACGTGATCGAGACCGAAGCGACCGAAGCGCAGGAAGACCCCCTGGGCATGGCCAGTTCGCCGCGCCCGAAGTCGCGGCCCAGCCGTCCGGCCCCGGCGCCCGAACCCGCGACCGAGACGGCAGAGACCCCGGCCAGCGAAGCGACTGACGACGCCGCCGCCGAGGATGCCATTGCTGCGGCGCTTGCCGAGGCCGAGGCCGAAGCCGCCGCCGAGGCCGAACGTGCCGCCGCCGCAGCCGCAGCGGCTTCCGACACCCTGGCCCCGGCAGGCCCACCGCTTTCTGCGGGCGAGATCGGCGATGTGCGATCGGCCATCGGCGGCAAGTGGAGCCTTGGGGCCGTATCGACCGACACGATGCGCACCACCATCGTGGTCAGGGTCAGCTTCGATCCCACCGGCAAGCCCACGGACATCAAGTTGCTGGAAAGCGACGGCCCGTCGCAGGCCGCCACCGACACCGCATTCAGCGCCGCCCGCAGCGCCATCATCCGCGCCGCCCGCGAAGGCGGCATCCCCTTCCCGCCCGACAAATACGAAACCTGGAAAGTGGTGGATTTCGTGTTCGACCCCAACGGGATGAGGTTCAGATGATGTGGTGCCCCGCCTGTTCCTGCGGCCTTCCGGCGGCATCTGCCGACCTGGCTGAACGGGCCCCGCAAGGCCGGGCCGGATACGGTTTACGCTCTGCGCCCGAAAGGGGGCGGATGACGACAGCACACCTCCGGTCGGCAAGCTGCCGCTTGGCCGCCGGATTTCCCCGCAATTTCATGTGCCCTTTGGGCTAAGGTAACAAGAAACGGAGTACGAGGCAGATGAAACCGTTCTTCCGCATCCTTCCTGCGCTGCTTGCACTGGCGGTTGCCCCGCTGGCCGCGCCGGTTCTGGCGCAGGACCCGCCGCGCATCACCATCACAGATGGCGTGATCGACCCGATGCCGATTGCCGTCCCCACCTTCGTGGACGAAGGCGGCGCGGGCGATCTGGCGCGCAATCTCAGCCGGGTCGTGGTCTCTGACCTTGCCGGAAGCGGACTGTTCCGCGAGATCCCGGAAGAGGCGCATATCAGCCGGATCGGCAGCTTTGACAGCGGCGTGGCCTTTGACGACTGGCGCGCGGTCAATGCGCGGGTGCTGATCACCGGGGCCGTCACGGCCTCGGGCGACCGGATCACGGTGAAATTCCGCGCCTATGATGTGGTGAACGGGTCCGCCATCGAAGGCGCGGCCCTGCAATTCGCGGGCACCAAGGCCGGATGGCGGCGGATGGCGCACAAGGTGGCCGATGTGGTCTATTCCAAGATCACCGGCGAGGGCGGCTATTTCGACAGCCGCGTGGTCTTTGTCAGCGAAAGCGGGCCGAAGAATGCGCGCGCCAAACGGCTGGCGGTGATGGATTACGACGGCGCGAATGTGCAGTATCTGACCGACAGTTCGGCCATCGTGCTGGCCCCGCGCTTTTCGCCCGCAGGCGACCGCATCCTTTACACCAGCTATGAAACCGGCTTTCCCCGCATCACCCTGATGGATGTCGGCAGTCTCAGCCGCCAGACCCTTGGCGAACAGCCGGGCACCATGACCTTTGCGCCGCGCTTCTCGCCCGATGGCAGCCGGGTGGCCTTCAGTCTGGAACGCGGCGGCAATACCGACATCTATCTGATGGATCTGCGCGGTGGCGGGCTGACCCAGCTGACCAACGCGCCCTCGATCGAGACCGCGCCCTCGTTCAGCCCTGATGGCAGCCAGATCGTCTTTGAAAGCGACCGGTCGGGCGCACCGCAGATCTATGTCATGCCTGTCTCGGGCGGCGAAGGGCGGCGGATTTCCGGTGGCGAGGGGCGCTATGGCACCCCGGTCTGGAGCCCGCGCGGCGACCTGATCGCCTTTACCAAGCAGAACAAGGGCCGGTTCCACATCGGCGTCATGCGCACCGACGGCAGCGAAGAGCGGCTGCTCACGGCCTCGTTCCTTGACGAAGGCCCGACCTGGGCCCCGAATGGCCGCGTGATCATGTTCACCCGCGAAACCAGCGGCGCGGGCGGTCAGGCGCAATTGTGGTCGGTGGACATCTCGGGCCGGAATGCGCGGCAGATCCCGACCGAAGGCCCGGCCAGCGACCCGGCATGGTCGCCCTTGCTGCCGTAATCCGCCGCGCCCGATTCCCTTGGGCGAGCAAAGCTGTTAGAGTTGGAAACAATGCCCGGTTCGGGCCAAGGATCGTGCCAGATAGGCCAACAAGAAGGACAGACCAGATGATGTTTTCCCCCAAGGCCCTGCTGTTCATGGCCGCGCTGACCCTGGCTGCCTGCCAGAACCCCGACCGCTATGGTGCGGGCGGTGCCGACGGGGGCGCGGGCGGAACCGGCGGCTATGTCGACACCACCGGCCTGGGCGACCCGAATGATCCGCGGTCGATCGCCTATTTCAACCAGACGGTCGGCGACCGCGTGCTGTTCGCGGTGGATCAGTCCACCCTGTCGCCCGAAGGCCGCACGATCCTGACCGGGCAGGCCAACTGGCTGAACCAGAACCCCGGCTATGCGATCATCATCGAAGGCCATGCCGACGAACAGGGCACGCGCGAATACAACCTTGCGCTTGGCGCGCGCCGGGCCGCCGCCGTGCAACAGTTCCTGATCAGCCAGGGCGTTTCGGGCAGCCGGATGAAGACCATTTCCTACGGCAAGGAACGCCCGATCGAAGTATGCTCGGACGAAAGCTGCTATTCGCGCAACCGCCGCGCCGTGACGGTGCTGTCGGCCGGTTCGGGGGTGTAAGGTGATCCGGCTGCGACTGATCCTGCCGCTTCTGGCGCTGCCCCTGGCAACGCCGCTTGCGGCACCCGCAGGGGCCGAGACGCTGGCCGATATCCGGGTGGAACTGGGCCAGCTGGCGGCCGACTTCAATTCCCTGAAGGCCGAACTGACCACCACCGGCAACGTGGCTTCGGTCGGCGGCGGCGATGCCTTGCAGCGGATGGATGCCATCGAGGCCGAACTGGCCCGCCTGACGGCCCGCGCCGAGGAAATCGAACTGCGGCTGAACCGCGTGGTCAGCGACGGCACCAACCGCATCGGCGATATCGAGTTCCGCCTGTGCGAGGCGACGCCCGGCTGCGACCCGATGAACATGCCCGCCACCGCCCCGCTGGGGGGCGACAGTTCCACCGCGGCGGCGACGCCTGCCCCCGCAACCCCCACCGCGCCGTCTGGCGGGCCCGAGCTTGCCATCGGCGAACAGGCGGATTTCGACCGGGCCAAGGAGGTGCTCGGTCAGGGTGACTTTCGCCGTGCTGCAGAGCTCTTTGCGACCTTTACCCAATCCTATCCTGGCGGACCGCTGAACCAGGAGGCACATTATCTGCGCGGCGAGGCCTACAGCAAGCTGGGCGAAACCGCCAATGCCGCCCGCGCCTATCTGGAGGCCTATTCCGGCGACCCGCAAGGCACGTTCGCGGCGGATTCCCTGTTGCGGCTGGGGCAGGCTCTGGGCGATCTGGGCCAGACGCCCGAAGCCTGCGTGACACTGGGCGAGGTGACGACCCAGTATCCGGGCACCACGGCGGCGACTCAGGCCCCGATCGCCATGCAGGGGCTGGGGTGTTCGTAAACCTGCGGGATCGGCTGGATCTTCTGGCCGGTCACAGCATCGGCGTGGCCTTGTCGGGCGGCGGAGATTCCGTCGCCCTTCTGCATCTGTTGCGGCAGGGCGGGTGCAATGTCTGCGCCGCGACGGTCGATCATGGCCTGCGCCCCGACAGCGGGGCCGAGGCGACACGGGTCGCCGGTTGGTGCCGTGACTGGGGCGTGCCGCATCAGGTGCTGGTCTGGCGGCACGGGGGTGATGTGCCGAAGGGAAACCTGATGGATGCGGCGCGACGCGCCCGGCGGGATCTGCTGGTCCGCTGGGCTGTGGCGCAGGGCGTCGATACCGTCGCCCTGGGCCATACCGCGGATGATCAGGCCGAGACGCTGCTGATGGGGCTGTCGCGCGCGGCGGGGATCGACGGCCTGTGCGGATTGCGGCCCGACTGGCAGGTTGGTCCGGTCCGGTTCATCCGCCCGATGCTGCGCCTGACGCGCGCGGAATTGCGCGATTGGCTGCGGGGGCAGGGCCTGCCCTGGGTCGAGGATCCGACCAATTCCAACCCCAGATTCCTGCGGGCACGGCTGCGCCGGGCTTTGGCGGATCTGGGGCCGTTGGGCCTGACACCCGCGCGGCTGGCCGAAAGTGCGGCGCATCTGGCACAGGCGCGCCGGGCGCTGGACGCGGCCACGGCCGAAGCCGCGCCGCAAGTGCTGCACGAGGCGGCCGGGGCCTTGCAGGTTGATGCCGCGCGGCTGGCGGCCCTGCCGCCGGAACTGGCGCGCAGGCTGGTGCAGGCGGCGGTGCTGTGGATTTCCGGGGCGGATTATCCGCCCCGCGCCGCCGATCTGGCCCGGTTCTGCGCGGCGATGATGCAGGGGCGGGCGGCCACGCTGGCGGGGTGCCGGTTCAAGGCGGGCTGGATTGCCGCCGAACTGCGCAGCGCCACCATGGCGCGTTGGACGCTGGCGGCCGGGGGGGCGGTCCGGCCGCTGGGTCCCGAAGGGCTGCGGCAATGCCCCGACTGGCGGGCCACGGGTCTGCCCCGGCATGTGCTGGAGGTGACGCCGGGCCTGTGGAACGGCGACCGGCTGGCCGCCGCGCCGCTGGCCGGACATGGGCAGGGACCTGCGACCTGTGCGCCTTCGTTCCGCGATACGCTGTTATCGCATTGAACCCGCGCCGCAGATGACTATCTTGGGATCAAAGCCGCGCCGTGTGAGGCGGGTCGCGGCAGAAACGGGAGTCTCTTCGTGAACAATGCACGAAACATCGCCTTCTGGGTCGTCCTGCTGCTGCTGATCCTGGCGCTTTTCAACCTGTTCTCCGGCGGACAATCTGCGAATTCGGCGCGTGCGCTGTCCTATTCCGACTTCGTGACGCAGGTCGAACAGGACAAGGTGGCCGAAGTCACGCTGGATGGCGAACGGGTCGTGGTCAAGACCAAGGACGGCAACACCTATACCACCATCAAGCCCGAGGGCGAGGTTGTCACCGACCGGCTGATCGCCAGGGGCGTGAAGGTGCAGGCGACGCCGCAGGAAGATTCGGGCTTCATGTCGGTGCTGTCGCTGTGGCTGCCCTTCCTTCTGCTGATCGGCATCTGGATCTTCTTCATGAACCGGATGCAGGGCGGCGGGCGCGGCGGCGCGATGGGGTTCGGCAAGTCGAAGGCCAAACTGCTGACCGAAAAGAACGGCCGCGTGACCTTTGACGACGTGGCCGGGATCGACGAGGCCAAGGAAGAGCTGGAAGAGATCGTCGAATTCCTGCGCAATCCCCAGAAATTCAGCCGACTTGGCGGCAAGATCCCGAAAGGTGCGCTGCTGGTCGGCCCGCCCGGCACCGGGAAAACCCTGCTGGCCCGCGCGATTGCCGGTGAGGCGGGCGTGCCGTTCTTCACGATCTCGGGCTCTGACTTCGTGGAAATGTTCGTTGGCGTCGGCGCGTCCCGCGTGCGCGACATGTTCGAGCAGGCCAAGAAGAACGCGCCCTGCATCGTCTTCATCGACGAGATCGACGCCGTGGGCCGCGCCCGTGGCGTGGGCATCGGCGGCGGCAATGACGAACGCGAACAGACGCTGAACCAGCTGCTTGTCGAGATGGACGGGTTCGAGGCGAACGAGGGCGTGATCATCATCGCCGCCACCAACCGCAAGGATGTGCTGGACCCCGCGCTGTTGCGTCCGGGCCGGTTCGACCGCCAGATCCATGTGTCGAACCCCGACATCAAGGGCCGCGAGAAGATTCTCTCCGTCCACGCCCGCAAGGTGCCGCTGGGACCGGATGTCGATCTGCGCACCATCGCGCGCGGCTCTCCCGGTTTTTCCGGGGCCGATCTGATGAACCTTGTGAACGAGGCCGCCCTGATGGCCGCCCGTGCGGGCCGCCGCTTTGTCGCCATGGTCGATTTCGAGAATGCCAAGGACAAGGTGATGATGGGCGCGCAGCGCCGGTCGATGGTGCTGACCGCCGACCAGAAGGAAAAGACCGCCTATCACGAGGCCGGTCATGCCATCGTCGGCATGGCGCTGCCGAAATGCGATCCGGTCTACAAGGCGACCATCATCCCGCGCGGCGGCGCGCTGGGCATGGTGGTCAGCCTGCCCGAGATCGACCGGCTTCAGATGCACAAGGACGAAGCCAAACAGCGCATCGCCATGACCATGGCGGGCAAGGCGGCCGAGATCATCAAATATGGCGAGGATGGCGTGTCTTCGGGCCCGGTGGGTGACATCCAGCAGGCGTCCGGTCTGGCGCGGGCGATGGTGATGCGCTGGGGCATGTCGGATGCCATCGGCAACATCGACTATGCCGAGGCGCATGAGGGCTATTCCGGGTCGACCGGCGGCTTCTCGGTCTCGGCCGAGACCAAGCGGCTGATCGAGGCGGAAGTGAAATCGCTGATCGACGACGGCTATGAAGAGGCCCGCCGCATCCTGATCGAGAAGTCCGATGAGTTCGAGCGTCTGGCCAAGGGCCTGCTGGAATATGAAACCCTGACCGGAGACGAAATCCGCAAGGTCATCGCGGGCGAGAAGCTGGGTGGGGACGAGGATCCGGGCACACCGTCGACTCCCGCCGATGGTGGCACGGCCTCGGTGGTGTCGATCCCCAAGACGCGCAAGCCGCGGACGACGAAGCCCAAGCCGGATGTCGAACCTTCGCCGCTGTAGCAGGCCGCGACAGACCGGAAGGCCCCGCGCCCCGCGCGGGGCCTTTTGCTTTGCGGCCCATGACGCTAGGGTTCGCGCGCAGGGCAAGAGGTTGCGCGATGATCACGGTCTATCGGCAGAGCGAGGGGCGGTTGCGGGCTGCGGGCAGCACGCTGGAGCCGCTGGATGATGTGGTCTGGATCGACCTTGACTCCCCCGATGCCACCGAAGAGGCCGCCGTCGAAACCGCGCTGGGGCTGGGCATTCCGACGCGCGATGACATGCAGGAAATCGAATCCTCCTCGCGTGCCTATGCCGAAAAGGGGGCGATGTATCTGACGGCGCAGGTTCTGGCCTCGCCCACCGGGAAAGACCCCGAGATCGGCCCCGTGACATTCGTGGTGACGGGATCAAGGCTGGTTTCGATCCGCTATCATTCTCCCGGCTCGATCACGTTTTTCGCGGCGCGGGCGGCGGGGCATCCGCTGGGATGCACCGGCGGGCTGACCACCTTTCTGGCGCTGATGGAAACCATCGTCGACCGGCTGGCCGACATTCTGGAGGGCGAGCAGCGCAAGCTGGACGGCACCACGCGCGCCATTTTCGAGGCGCACCGCCCATCGGGCCGGATGCAGATGCTGGCGGCGCTGATGCAACGGATCGGCCGCGCCGAGGATCTGAACGGCAAGGTCGAGGAAAGCCTGACCACGCTGTTGCGGCTGGCCGGATTTCTGGCCCTGTCGGCAACGATGGAAAAGGGCACCGAGAAAGCGCGGCTGAAGACACTGGCGCGCGACATCCGGTCGTTGCAGGACATTGCCGCCAAGCAGGAACGCAAGATCACCTTTCAACTGGATGCCACGCTGGGGGTGATCAACATCCGGCAGGCTGACGTGATCAAGATCTTCTCGGTCGTGGCCTTCGTCTTCCTGCCGCCGACGCTGATCGCCAGCATCTACGGGATGAATTTCGACGTGATGCCGGAACTGCACTGGCGCTGGGGCTATCCGATGGCGCTGGCGGCAATGGCGGTGTCTGCGCTGGTGCCCTATCTGATCTTCCGGTGGAAGAAATGGCTGTAAGCGACTGGAACCCGACGGCCTATGCGGCCTTTCGCGGCCTGCGGCTGCGTCCCGCGCTGGACCTGTTGGCGCAGGTGCCCGACCTGCCGCCGGGCGATGTGGTGGACCTGGGCTGCGGCAATGGTGCTGCGGCCCCGGCGCTGGCGGCGCGCTTCGCGGGGCGAAGTCTGGTGGGGATCGACAGCTCTCCGGCCATGCTGGATCGGGCGACGGGCTATGATCTGCGACAGCGGGCCGACATTGCCGACTGGCAGCCGGACAGACCGCCTGCGCTGATCTTCTCCAATGCCGCACTGCAATGGCTGCCCGGTCATCCGGCACTGTTTCCCCGGCTGGCGGGGATGCTGGTGCCGGGCGGCACGCTGGCGGTGCAGATGCCGGTCAATCACATGGCCCCTTCGCATCGGTTCCTGCGCGACATTGCGCAGGCCATGTTTCCCGACCGGTTCGACAGCACCGGCTACCGCCCGCCGGTGGCCACCCCGGCCGAATACTGGGCGCTGTTGTCGCCGCTGGGGGCGCTGACGGTCTGGGAAACCGAATATCTGCAACCGCTTGGCCCCGAAGCCGCGGGCCATCCGGTGCGGGCCTTCACCGCATCCACGGCCATGCGCCCGTTCATCGACCGCATGTCGCCCGAGGAGGCGGGCCGCTTCACGGCCCGCTACGACGAGGCGCTGGACAGCGCCTATCCGCGCCTGACCGATGGCGGGGCGCTGTTCCCGTTCCGCCGCCTGTTCCTGATCCTGACGAGGTTCGCATGACCGTTCTTCAACCCACCGACCATTCCGCCCGTGTCACCTGGCTGGGGGTGCAGAAGATCCCCGTGGAAGATCTGGTCATCACCGGGTCGCCCGTCACCGAAATGCCGCTGACCTTTGCCGGATACGGGCCGGAAACCCATGCCGGGCTGACGCGGCCATCCTGTTCGCGCGTGCTGAAACAGCATCCGCGCGGCACTACGATCCGCAACACCCGCCAGCTGTGCGTCGTCTCGGCCGAGGAAATGGCCGAAGTGGCCGCTGATCTGGGGCTGGCGGCGGAATGGGATCACGCCTGGGTCGGGGCCTCGCTGGTGCTGGAAGGGATCCCGGATCTGACCCATCTGCCGCCGTCCAGCCGGTTGCAGGGGCCGGACGGGGTGACGCTGGTCGTCGACATGCTGAACGAGCCCTGCCAGGAACCTGCCGTCACCATCGCAAGGGCAACGGGCGGCCGGGGCAAGACCTTCAAGACCGCCGCGAAGGGCAAGCGCGGCGTCACCGCCTGGGTGGAACGCGAAGGCATCCTGCGGATCGGCGACGTGATGCGCCTGCATATCCCCGAGCAGCGCGCTTGGGCCCCGTTGTCGCGCGGATAGGCGGGCGGGGGGCGGCCTTCTCCCCGTCCTTGCCCGCGGATTTCCGATCGGAAACACAGGCTGGCGAATTTCGCGGAAATCACGTCGCAAACGGGGACTTTCGTGAAGGGTTCCCCCGGTATCACGTCGCTAATGGAATATCCGGCAAAGAAACCGGCAGCATCGACCCCGTGGGAGACACAGATGGCCTTCAAGACCGACATCGAGATTGCGCGCGAAGCAAAGAAGAAGCCGATCATGGAGATCGGTGCAAAGCTTGGCATCCCGGCCGAACATCTTCTGCCCTATGGCCATGACAAGGCGAAGGTCAGCCAGGAGTTCATCAAGTCTCTGGAGGGCAAGGAGGACGGCAAGCTGATCCTTGTCACCGCGATCAACCCGACGCCTGCGGGCGAAGGCAAGACCACCACCACCGTGGGCTTGGGCGACGGTCTGAACCGCATCGGCAAGAAAGCCGTGATCTGCATCCGCGAGGCCAGCCTTGGTCCGAACTTCGGCATGAAGGGTGGTGCGGCAGGTGGCGGCATGGCGCAGGTCGTGCCGATGGAGGAGATGAACCTTCACTTCACCGGCGACTTCCACGCCATCACCAGCGCCCATAACCTGCTGTCGGCGATGATCGACAACCACATCTACTGGGGCAACGATCTGCAGATCGACGCCCGCCGCATCGTCTGGCGTCGCGTCATGGACATGAACGACCGCGCGCTACGCGACATCGTGGTCAACCTGGGCGGCGTGTCGAACGGCTTTCCGCGCCAGACCGGGTTCGACATCACGGTGGCTTCGGAAGTCATGGCGATCCTCTGCCTGTCGAAGGATCTGGAGGATCTGCAAAAGCGGCTGGGTGACATCGTCGTCGCCTATACCCGCGAGAAAAAGCCGATCTATGCCCGCGACATCAAGGCCGACGGCGCGATGACCGTGCTCTTGAAGGATGCGATGCAGCCGAACCTGGTGCAGACGCTGGAAAACAACCCGGCCTTCGTCCACGGCGGCCCGTTTGCGAACATCGCGCACGGCTGCAACTCGGTCATCGCGACCAAAACCGCGCTGAAGCTGGGCGAATATGTCGTGACCGAAGCCGGCTTCGGGGCCGATCTGGGTGCCGAGAAGTTCTTTGACATCAAGTGCCGCAAGGCCGGGCTGAAACCGGCGGCGGCGGTGATCGTGGCCACGGTGCGCGCGATGAAGATGAACGGCGGCGTGGCGAAGGCCGATCTGGGGGCCGAGAATGTCGATGCGGTGAAGAAGGGCTGCCCGAACCTTGGGCGCCATATCGCCAACGTCAAATCCTTCGGCGTGCCGGTGGTGGTGGCGATCAACCACTTCTACAGCGATACCGATGCCGAAGTGGCCGCCGTGAAGGCCTATGTCGCCGAACAGGGCGCCGAGGCGGTGCTGTGCAAGCACTGGGCCAATGGCAGTGCAGGCGTAGAGGACCTGGCCCATGCCGTCGTCAAGCTGGCGGAATCGGGCGCGTCGAACTTTGCTCCGCTGTATCCCGACGAGATGCCGCTGTTCCAGAAGGTCGAGACCATCGCCAAGCGCATCTACCATGCCGACGAGGTGCTGGCCGACAAGTCGATCCGCGACCAGCTGAAGGCATGGGAGGCCGCGGGCTACGGCAACCTGCCGATCTGCATGGCGAAAACCCAATATTCCTTCACCACCGACCCGAACCTGCGCGGCGCACCCACCGGCCATTCGGTTCCAGTGCGCGAGGTGCGGCTTTCGGCCGGGGCCGGCTTCATCGTGGTGATCTGCGGCGAGATCATGACCATGCCGGGCCTGCCCAAGGTGCCGAGTGCGGAAGTGATCCGGCTGAACGATCTGGGCCAGGTCGAGGGCCTGTTCTGACCTTCGGGAAAGCGGGGGGCCAGCCCCCCAAGTCCATCGGTTTCTCGAACCGATGGCGAAATCGATGGACTACCCCTGGGGTATTTCGACAAAGATGAAGAGGCTTTCCGGGAGGGTGCGGCTGTTCTAAGGAGAGGCCGATCCTTTCAGGGGGCAGGAATGCTGAGACCCGAAGACTGCATGACCATGGCCGATATCCGGGCCGAGATCGACCGGCTGGATGATGACCTTGTCCGGCTGTTTGCCGAACGGGCGGGCTATATCGACCGGGCGGCCGAGATCAAGGCGGGGGTGGATCTGCCCGCAAGGATCGACGACCGGGTGGAACAGGTGGTGCAGAATGTCCGGGCCCATGCCGAGACCTACGGCCTGCCGCCCGATCTGGTGGAAAAGCTGTGGCGGCGACTGATCGACTGGTCCATCGCGCGGGAAGAGAGCCGCCTTGGGCCGGACAGCCTGCGGAAGGGATAAGGGAATGACGGCCAAGGTGATCGACGGCAAGGCCTTTGCGGCATCGGTGCGGGCAGAGGTGGCGGCCCATGTGGCGCGGCTGAAGGAAGAGAACGGCATACAGCCTGGACTGGCCGTGGTGCTGGTGGGCGAGGACCCGGCGTCGAAGGTCTATGTCAGGAACAAGCACGCCTCGACCGTCGAGGTCGGAATGACCTCTTTCGAACATCGGCTTCCGGCCGAGACCTCGGAGAAGGACCTGCTGGCGCTGATCGACCAGCTGAATGCCGATCCGAAAGTTCATGGCATTCTGGTGCAGTTGCCGCTGCCGTCTCATCTGAATTCCGAACTGGTGATCAACCGGATCGATCCGGCCAAGGATGTGGACGGATTCCATATTTCGAACGTCGGGCTGCTGGGAACGGGGCAGAAGTCGATGGTGCCCTGCACGCCCCTGGGCTGCCTGATGATGCTGCGGGATCATCATGGCAAGCTGGCCGGGCTGAATGCCGTGGTGGTGGGGCGGTCGAACATCGTCGGCAAGCCGATGGCGCAACTGCTGCTGGGTGACAGCTGCACGGTGACGATCGCGCATTCGCGGACGAAGGATCTGGCCGAGGTCTGCAAGCGGGCTGACATTCTGGTGGCGGCCGTTGGGCGGCCCGAGATGATCACCGGCGACATGGTGCGACCGGGGGCGACGGTGATCGACGTCGGCATCAACCGGATCGAACGCGACGGCAAGGCCAAGCTGGTGGGCGATGTGCATTACGAGAGCGCCGCCGCGGTTGCGGGCGCGATCACGCCGGTGCCGGGCGGGGTGGGGCCGATGACCATTGCCTGTCTCTTGGCCAATACGCTGACCGCCTGCTGCCGCGCCAATGGGTTGGCCGAGCCGGAAGGGCTGACCGCCTGAAGGGGTCAGGAAGGATGCGGCATCGGGATCGCCCGCGCCCTTGCCCCGGTCAGGATGGCCAGCGCACCCGGCTGCATCAGGCCCGCAAGGGTGGGGTGGTCGCACCACAGGCCGCCGGTGAAGATGCCATAGGCGGGCAGGATGATGCGGTGGCGATCCGCCAGAAAGCAGGTCCGCGCCTGTCCGGCAAGCCGGGCCTTTGGGTGGTAGTGACCTGATATGTCGAATGTTTCCGCCGGATCGGCGATGTGCCGGAAGGTCAGGGCACCGATGGTGGTTTGGGCGAGATGTGTGCCGCCCAGGGCCAGCGGGCCGGGATCGTGGTTGCCTTCGACCCAGATCCAGTGCCGCCCCGCCATCAGACGGATCAGCCAGAGCCGGTCGGATTCGTCCATCTGGTCCGGGGCGGCGAGATCGTCGAAACTGTCGCCAAGGCAGATCACGGTCGCCGGAGCGGTGGCGGCGATGTCGGCATCCAGCTTTTCCAGTGTGGCGCGGGTTTCATAGGGCGGCAACAGCGCCCCGCCGCGGCGGGCAAGACGGGCGGATTTGCCAAGGTGCAGATCGCTGACCGCCAGCAGATTGCGGGAGGGCCAGTGCAGGGCACCGGAGGGCAGGGCCTGCAGCGTCTCGGGGCCGAGGGTCAGGGCGTAATGCATGATTCAGACAAGCCCTGCGGCCTGCATGAGCGAATGCGCGGCCGTTTCTGCAAGCTTTTCGCGGCCCTGGCCCTGGATCGGCACCTTGCCCGGTTCTAGGAACAGCGGCGCGGCCAGCGGCGTGACCCGGTCGAGGCGGCGCAGGTCGATGCGGCCGGCGGTGCGGGCAAGCAGGGAGTCGATGCGGGAAAAGTCGATCAGGCCGCGAATCGCCTCGGCCCGTGTGATCTGCAAGAGCAGGTGATCGGGGTCGTGGCGGCGCAGGGTGTCGTAAAGGATGTCCGAGGAGAAGGTGGCCTGCCGTCCGGTCTTGCGGCGGCCCTGATGGCTGCGTTCGATCAGGCCGGAGATGACGGCAACGCTGCGGAAGGTGCGTTTCATCAGGGCATTGGACTGCAGCCAGGTTTCAAGCCCGCGGCGCAGGGTTTCCGGTGCGAACAGCGGGGCCGGATCGGTGACGGGGGAGAGCCCCCAGATCAGGGTGGCATAGTCGGTGGCGACAAAGCCGAGCGGGTCAAGTTCCTGATCCTCCATCTGTTTTGTCACCAGAAGGCCAAGGGTCTGCTGGGCATTGCGGCCCGCGAACCCATAGATGCAAAGATGTTCGCGGCCATCGTGGGGGAAGCTTTCGAGCAGCAGGGACTCGCGATCGGGCAGGCGGCTGACACGGGCCTGCAGCGCCAGCCAGTCGGCGGTGTGGGCGGGCAGGTCGGGCCAGTCCCCCTGCTGGAAGATTTGCAGAATCCGGTCGGCCAGCAGGGTGGAGGTGGCGAATTTGGTACCCGAGAACACGGCCACCTTCGGATCGCGGGCGGCGGCGGGGCTGACTTCGACGGTCAGTTCGTTCAGCCCTTCATAGCGCACGATCCGGCCGCCGATCAGGAACGTGTCGCCGGGCGTGAGAGAGGCGGCGAAGGATTCTTCAACCTCGCCAAGCGGTTGGCCGCGGCCGCGCAGGCGGACCTTCAGGGTTTCGGTGTCGATGATGGTGCCAAGGTTCTGGCGGATCAGCGCGGCGCTGCGCGGATCGCGCAGGTGCCAGCGGCCGCCGGTCTGCTTCAGCCGCTGCCATTTGTCATAGGCCCGCAGGGCGTAGCCGCCGGTTGCCGCAAAATCCAGTATCCTGTCGAATTCTGGCCGCGATATGTTGTGGTATGGGTCGGTGTTAGGCTCAGGACTCGTTCTCGTTTCATAGCCAGAAGATGACGGTGGCAGCGAGGGCTATGGCGGATAGGAAGACCTTCGGGCATCGGTCGTAGCGTGTGGC
>Ga0056904_1000166_pt1 | contig 71048 bp, 65 predicted proteins | sample EBPBio172007_DNA_FD_55043 | JGI IMG/M metagenome (GOLD analysis project Ga0056904, IMG submission 55043) | Wastewater treatment Type I Accumulibacter community from EBPR Bioreactor in Madison, WI, USA - Reactor 1_9/17/2007_ DNA | ecosystem: Engineered > Bioreactor > EBPR > Anaerobic-Aerobic >...
GCTGCACAAGAAGCTGGCATTCTCGGTGATAAATCTACATTTGTTCCCGGCACGGCGGTTCAAGTGTATGATAACGAATACCTTGAGATTGTAGCTAAGACGAGTAATCCTGCCTCGCGCATTGATAAGACTGCGCTTGAGAATGAACTCGTCAAAGCCCTTGGCCGTAACAAAGCAACTGACTTGCTATCCAAAGTTACGAAAGAAAATGCTGCCGCCACATCTTATCAGTTTGTGGCGCGATAAACCATGAGCAGTAGTGTAGTGGCTATCAGACCCAAGACGATGGATCGAACGTATCGTCGTCAAAAGTACACGATCACTTTTATCCCTGACACAAAGAAGTGGCGATGGGATGTAACACTTGTGCAAACTACAAAAGCTGGTGATGAAGCCGATACAATGAACAAGGCTCAGAAAGCAGCAGAGAAGCACATTGATAGATGCTTAGGTCCGAAGGATTGATGCAATGGCACTGTATGAGCCGTCAACGGGTAATTGGAAGCAAGCTGTAGCTGTCCCTGACGATCTGTATAAACGCATCAAGCGTTACCAAGAAAAGAACAATCTTCCGTCGTACAGTGAAGCCGTGCGCCAATTGCTGCGTAAGGGTGTGCGTGAAGTATGACTGCTGTAATCCCACAAGATACTCCCATCACTCGGGCAACAATCGAGAAGATGGATGATGAGCAACTGAAACTCTTTGTAGAGGGATTACAGGAGCGCCGGCTTAAAGCATATAGCATCTTTGAGCAGGGACAAGAAGCTAAGAAGAAAGCTAAGTACGAGAAGGACGCTGCCCTGTTGCAAAAGCGTCTTGACCAATTTCTCAAGAAGTATGAGAGTGTCGTTAAGGGACTTGAGACTATTGAGAAATATGCACTAGAAATTCAGGCACTGCGCCTCACTACGGAGTATGGAGAATAATGCTCATTCGATCTAAAGCAGATAGCATGGATGGTAAAGTCCTCCGTGCGCGTGATGTTCGACACCTATTAGCAACGCGCAACGTCGATCCTGAATTGATGAAGGTGATCGAAGCGCTTACTGAACAACAGTATGAGCATGTGAAGCAGATCACTGCTCTTGTCGGCGTTGTCAATCAGATGGCTGAAATTGTAAATGGACTAACACAGGTTGGCGAGCGTATGCGAGAAGAGTTGCTTAAGATGAAGCAAACATCTGACAATGATATTGAGAATAAGGTGGAACAATGAGTGATCAATTCCTGCACGACTATTCTGCTTTTGTATCTGGCACGTCTGCTCGCAACTACTACCACTTACCCAATCTTGTCGATGAAGATATTCTCCATGCTATTCTAGGTATTGCTACCGAAGCTGGCGAACTTCTCGACCCGGTGAAGAAGGCATTTGCTTATGGCCGCGATGTTGACTTTGTTAACTTGGACGAAGAGATTGGTGACGTACTGTGGTATATTCAGTTATACTGCAATGTGCGTGGCCTTACCATTCGTGATCTTATCAACTCTAATGTAGCCAAACTGTCGAAGCGGTATGAGAATGGCCGCTTTACAGCTGAACAAGCTATCAACCGCAATCTTGATGCTGAACGTGCTGCATTAGAAGGTAAGACAGATGAGCAAGATTAAGTCAGTCTCGCTGCGTCTTGCTACAGAAGAAGATCAGCACCTTCCGTTCTACGACAACACGCGCCTACAGGCGATGAATACCTGTCCTACATGGGCGGTCGTGCGGTATGGGCTGAACAAAACGTATCCGACAACTTCTCGTGCTATGGCTCTTGAAGCTGGATCAGCAATGCACGATGTGTTTGCTGCTGTTCGGTTGTGGCAGTTGTGGCATTATGATTTGAAAGACGCCGTTGTAGCTTGCAATGATGTGGGTGTTCCAAGTCTTGTGACTTATCATGGTCCAAAACTCTTCGGCAAAGATCGCTTTGAACATATGCTTGAAATGGTCAATCCTGATGAGGACGAGCGCACCAACTGCATTAACTTCTGTCTGCAAGCATTATTCGAGAGTGGCTTCTATGATGATCCTAGTGATCGTCGGCGGACTATGACTAACCTTGAAGAAGCTGCTATCCTCTACATCGATCGTTGGGATTTCAAGCGTAACCCTATTTGGGTACGTGATATAAATGATCCTAAGTCTGACGTAGGTATCGAGATTGGTTTTGATGTTGTTATCACGTTTGAGTTAGAAGATGGCACGACGAAATCGTATCGCTTCATTGGTAAGCTTGACGGCCTTCATGTGCGTGATGGTAATCATGTTGTCGGTGAAAACAAAACAGCATCGCGCATTGATGAAGGATGGCGAGCGTCATTTGAAATGTCATCACAAGTCACTGGCTATTGCCTCGCAGGTTCAGTATTCTCGGGACAACCTGTGGAGAAAGGCATTGTTTGGGGATTAGCAATTCCACTGCCTAAATCATATGACAGTGGTGGATTGGCAGTAGAATATGTATCTCGCCCTTCGCATATGTTCGAGAATTGGTTTGCTTGGTTCCTTCATACCGTCGAAATGTATGAAGCGAATGAAGGCAATCCACATGATGCCCCCCGGTACACACACAGTTGTAACCGTTACTTCCGTGCTTGCTCACTCATCCCGTTCTGTGCAAGTGATCGAGAAGAACAAGAACTTGGCCTGAGTGAAATGGTCGAGGAAGTTTGGAACCCTTTAGAGGAATAGAAGATGCGTCCTACTGAATTTACGTCCGAGCAGGAAGAACTGGCGGCAAAGCTTGTCCAAAGTATCCAAAAATCTTATGATGATGCATTGACTGAACAAGAAAAAGAGGAAAGCAATGTGTCCGCGAGTGTAATTGCTGGAGCGTGTACGAGTGTGATTAATGCAGTACATGCACAATCAACTGTAGAAGTTATGGATGTGTATGCTGCTTTTCAATCCATTCTTAATGGACAATCTCCGCATCCTACGCAGGTTCAGTGATGGAAATCTCAATCGGCGGCGTTGATGTTAAACAGGCAGAGCAGAACATCACTCGTTTTGCTATGCTGATTTGGGGTGTTGCTGGTTGCGGTAAGACTACACTTGCTGCTACTGCTCCCGGTAAGAAACTCTGGCTCAACTTCGATGATGGAGGCACTGACAGTATCGCAGCACTCAAGCATACCGCTCCTGAAAACTCGGCTCTTGCTAACGACATTCTTGTGGCCGATTTCTCGCATGAACGGAACAACATCATCGACAAGTTTAAACGTGATGATGGCCTCGGCTTGGGCAAATACTTGGGTGACGATGAAATTGGCATTGATACTGTGGTGGTTGATAGTACCACGCGACTATCACAGATGGCCTTAGAGCATATGATTGCACAAGGCATTCATAAGTCTGCTCGTTTGGAACTTCCCGGCATGGGATCATACGGTGGACGGAATGCATTGCTCTTGCGTATGTTTGTCGATGTGATGAATGTCACAGGCAAATACAACAAGAATGTAATCTTCATTAGTCACGAAGCCGAACCTAAGACTAATGATGACGGCCATGTGCTTGCGATTACAATGGCACTTGGTGGACAACTTCCTAGCTTGACGACACAGAAGCTAGGCGAAGTGTATTATATGTCAGACATTAAAGGAGAACGTCGTATTCATCTTCGCCCGTTTAGAGTTTACAAACCTATGAAAAGTCGTATGTGGGATTTAGGGCCTGATAAACCTTCCGATTTTGTATGGAAGTATGATATTCATAATCCTGATCCTGAATACGAAATTGCAACATGGTACAAACGCTGGAGAACTGGTGGTGGACAAAAACTTTCGTTGCCAAAATGACGAGGATTTGTGGAAAGAATTTGATCGCTGTTTAGAGTACAAAGAGGGTGATGTTTATTGGAAAATAAAAGTTGGCACAAGAAAGATTGGCGATCCTGCTGGAACAATTCGTGCTGATGGACGTATCCAAGTTAAACTGCTCAACAAACAGCACAAATTGCATAGGCTAGTTTTTCTGTATTACCATCGTTATCTTCCTGAGCGCGTTGACCATATTGATGGTGATCCACAAAACAATGCTATAGAAAATTTACGAGAAGTAACCGCAGCTGAAAACAGTTGGAATGTTAAAGCCCATCGTGATAATCCAACAGGATTTCATAACGTAAGTTATCGCGGCGGTTACTTGCCTTATCGTGTGCAATACAGCCGTGGTGGGCGTTGTATCCATAATTCCTATCCTGAAACATATGAAGAAGCTTGTGAAGTCTCGAAAACTGTAGGAGAAACTCTTGGCAACTTCCAAAGATAGCCGAAAGGCTAAGAAACAACTGTCGAAAAATGATGCAGAAGGTGCCTCGACAGTTGCTTTATCCAAACCTTCTGCACAAACCCTAGGGAAAACTAACATGACTGAACAAACGAGCATCATCGAATATACGTCTGATCTGTCCGAAGCCGAAGCGCCTGTTCCGCTGCCGGCTGGTGACTATCCGGCGGAAATTCGCTCTGTTGAACGTAAGACTTCGAGCAAGGGTAACGACTATATCAACGTCACCTTTATGATCGCCCCGGAAGCTTACCCGGCTGACTACACCGAGGGCTCGGAAGAGGGCACGATCCTGTCGTATGGTCGCCTGTCCCCCGACGAGAACCAACGCGCCCGCTACAACATGCGGAAGTTCTGTGAGGCCATCGGGGCCAAGATGGGCAAGAGCCTTGACCTGAACGAGTGGGTGGGCCTCTCGGCCATCGTGACGGTCGCCCATGAAACCTATGAGGGCGAGGACCGGGCCAACATCAAGAAGGTCAACCCGGCCTAAGAAAAGTGAGGGGAGGGGGTTGCGCTCGTCTATACTTGTGCTACTCTCTCCCTTGTCACCTGACACCTTTGAAATCTCTTAGAGAGGAACTACCAAATGGCTAACGAACAAGCTGCCGCTCCCGCCAAGCGTACCCGCAAGGCTTCCGGTCCCCGCCAAGCCAAGCCGCTGTACGGCCTCGTTTCGTACACCGACGAAAATGGTGCTGCGGTGCGTCTGGACAAGCAACGTCTGAACCTTGTTGTGGAACGCGACATGGCTAAGATCGTTGATGCTCTGGAAAACGGTGATGGTACTCAAACCGTCATTCGCATCGAACTTCCGGCTGCTACCCCGCGCGCTGCCTCTCCGGTTGCTGCCTCGTAATCAGATAAACACAATCTGATTGCTCTATGGGGGCGGCGCATTTGAGAGGATGCGTCGCCCCTATTCTTAATGGAGAACACAAATGTTCTTAGGTTTTGATCATCGTCCGACTGGCTTGGTTCCGGCCAATGATAACGACTTTATCGCTGTTGCGCCTGTACAAAGCGACACGTTCGCCGTCACCTTTGAGAACGGTCAATGTGTTGTGTATGATGAAGATTGTTACGCTCCAGTTTACGCTGTTGCCTACTAATGCGTTTAGGTAAGCAGATGGTTCGCTGTCTGTTTACCTAAGCGCATTTGTGCGAGGAAGGGTATGTCTGAGCAAGAGAATAAAGAACCAACACTACTTATCCCTGTTCCTCGTCCAATTCAGCGGGCGAAGAATAGAGGCATCGAAAGCACGAGCGGACCCAAAGGATGCTTTGTGCAGTACCGAGGCACTGAGTTTGAAAAAGAGCGGATCAAAGAAGCCGCCGAATTCCTTGGTGTATCCTATGGCACATTTATGAGAAGCGTGACAAACGCCGCTGCCATTCGGGTATTAGAAATGAAAGAAAAGTTTAACGCTAACTAAGCGAAGGGAAATACAACATGGAATTCTCCGCCAAGCAAGCGGAGGCGATCGACGTTTCCTGTAACGTCGATAACCGCGTTGCTGCAATCACTGGTGCTGCTGGTACTGGTAAGACTACCATCCTCAAGAAAGTGTACGAAGATCTTGTGGCTAATGGTTACAATGTCATGCTCACTTCTCCAACAGGTAAAGCCGCCAAGCGTATCTTTGAAGCCACAGGCATTGAAGCGCGTACTATCCATCGTGCGCTAAAGTACAGCCATCCCGGTGATCCTGATCCTAAGACAGGCAAGCCCGCCGGCTTCTCTTATCCTACATATTGTCGTGCTAATCCTATTCGGGATGACAACGATGAATTGATCGATGTGCTGCTGGCTGACGAATACGCAATGGTCAACAGTGAAGTGCATCGTAGCGTGTTCGATGCTCTCCCGAACGGCGCTTGTATTCGTACATTCGGTGATAACAATCAGCTACAACCGATCGAAGAAGATAAGCGACTGCAAGGTCAACCTTCTCCGTTCCTGCAACTGCTGAACAATGATAAGTTTCCTTCTGTCACACTTGATGTTGTGCATCGTCAAGGACAAGACAGTGGTATTCTGACGAACCTGCAACAAATCCTGCGGGCTCGTATGCCTACACGGAACGATCAGTGGGCACAGAAGATTACAGATCAGCCTGTTAAGGAACTTGCTGATTACATCTTTGAAATGCAAGATGACGGCGTTGACTTCTCACAATTGCAGCATCAGATCATCGTTCCACAAAAGACTTCGTGGGTCGGGACGTATAAGCTGAACGCGATGGTGCAGGGACTGTTTCATAACAAGACAGACCCAAGCATCTTGATCCCGCGTCACCAATGGGATGAAGGTATCAACGGCGAGAAGGGCGGCAATATCCGCATGTTCGTCGGTGATAAAGTCATCTTCATGCAGAACAACTATAACCTTGGCGTGTTCAACGGTGAGACAGGCATCATCATCGAGATTGAACAAGAGACTGGTGAAGTTGTTGTTGACTTCGGTGATCGTGAACAAGCGTTCCCGCCGATCTTGATGGTGATGAACCGTCATGGCCGTGAAGTTGCTATCGATCCTCGTAAAGATTTGCAGCTTGCATATGCCATTACGACGCACAAGAGCCAAGGTTCTGAATACGAAAGTGTCGTGTATATCCTGAACAAGTCAAACAGCTACATGATCAATCGTCGTAACTTCTACACAGCGTGTAGTCGTGCGAAGGAACGTGTCATGTTGTTTGCAGATCAACGTGGATTGGCTCAAGCTGTTCAGAAGAGGGAATAGATGAGCAATACTAGGTGGTGTTCAGGTGGGCAACGTACTGAACTGCTTGATTTGCTTATCAGACGTGATGGTCCTTACTGTAACATATGCAGTCTGCTTGTAGGGGAAGGCCCGGATTTTAATGGTCACGCTCTTTGTCGTAGTATCGATCACTACCCAGTGCCTCGCAGACATTTAATCCGGGCCGCTTGGCTAATACCAGATTACATGACACTAACACATCGGTTCTGTCATGCTATCGTAGATAATGAGAATGCAGATGGAAAAGAAGATTATCTTACTCGTGGGGCCGCCGGGCTCCGGGAGAGACTTTGGCGCGACTTTAGCGACACACTACATTCGCTCGCGGACTACTGGAACCTTCCCGCAGAGCGTGCGACTGACGGATAACCTGTTTGAAGGTGTCAATCGTGCTTTTGGGCTTATGTTCTCTGCTGCAACCTATATGGATAAGGCAGATACTCCCCTGCCTGAATTCTTTGGTTGGTCCCCTCGTCAGACTTACGATGATATTCTGGCATTCTTCCAAGAGAAGTACAAACATAATTTCCTTGGGCGAGTAACGCTGCGACGTATTAAGAATGATGCTACAACTAAGGTGTGGATTATTCCTTTTTACGAAGGTACGATCGAAGATGCTATGGCACTTGCCACTGGACTTGGCGCCAAAAATGTGCTATGTATTCATCTGAATGAGAGGCCCACTGAACAATGGACAAGTAATCTTATTCTGAGAGATAGCACACATCGCTTCATCGATAATCATGGTCGTGATCGTGAAGTGTTTTCGATCTGTGTGCGTGGCGCTGTGAAGAAGTTTTTGGGGATCACAGAGGATGAATGATATCACAAATATGGGAGAAATGAACCGAGAAGTTAATGCTCGGTGTGTGTCTCTCGGCTTGCGTAACGATTGCGGACCTGACGGCATCTTTCAAGCAGAGATTGCTGTAATCGGGGAAGCACCCGGCGAGCGTGAGCGCATTATGAAACTCCCACTTGTCGGCATGTCTGGCAAGTATTTGTGGGAAGAATTGCGTAAGATCGGCATTAATCGCCGAATGGTTTATATTTCCAACGTAGTCAAGAGACAATTACGCGATGCTACGACCGACGAGAAAGTGGGTATCTCTCGTAACGAGATTGACCAATACGCACAAATTCTCCGGTGGGAACTGCAAAACCTGCCAAACCTCAAGTACATCATCTGCCTCGGTAACTACGCACTCGAAGCCGTCACAGGACTTACGGGTATCACGCACCACAGAGGGAGCGCCTATCAAACGCAGATTGCATCCTTATCCCAACAGAACTCGCGAGACGTAACTGTCTATGCGATGCTCAATCCTGCTGCGGTCATTCGTGAACCTAAGTGGGAAGTGATGTATCGTCACGATGTTGCTCGTCTCAAGACTGTAATCGAAGATACATTCAAGCCCCACTTGATTACAGAGCATATCAATCCATCGTTTACAGAAGCTATGCAATGGATTGAGAGGATGCGTGATGAAAAAGAACCAGTTAGTCTCGATATTGAAGTCATTGCAAACGAAACTGCTTGCATCGGTTTCGCTAATAACCCTCACGAGGGCATGTGCATCAACTTCCGTGACCGAACAGCAAATCGTTTTTCTGTTGCAGAAGAAATCGAATTGCGACGAGCCATCCAAAGTTTCGTAGCAGACCCTGATACAAGATTGGTAATGCAAAATGGAATGTTTGATAGCTACTGGCTCTATTACAAAGATCGAATTCAGTTGGGTCGATCGTACTTCGACACGATGCTTGCTCATCATACTTTGTACCCCCAACTCCCACATAATTTGGGATTTCTTACATCACAGTATACTACGCACCCGTTTTATAAGGACGAAGGCAAAGCATGGCGAGAAGGCGGAGATATTGATGACTTCTGGCGGTATAACGTCAAAGACTGTTGTATCACTCATGCAGTACATCGTGCAGAACTTTCCGAACTGCGAAACCAGAATCTGGAACGGTTCTTCTTTGATCATGTCATGCGCTTACAGCCGCACCTTATTGGAATGGTTGTCGGTGGCGTCAAAATCGACACTTCTCTTAAAGATACCATCGCACGTGCTCTGGGTGAAGAAGTAGCAGAACTCCGTGAGAAGTTTTATGAACAAGCACAGATCGCTACTGGTGAAGCCGATTACCGTCCTAACCCGAAATCCCCCAAGCAATTGGCTGAGTTATTCTTTCGTAAGCTGCGTCTTGTGGGTAGAGGCGTTGCAACGGACGAGAAAAACCGCCGTCGTATGCTTGACCATCCCCGAACGACGCCAGAAGCCCGAGAAATGTTACTCACTCTCAATAAACTTGCGAAGGAAAGTAAATTCCTAACTACGTATGCTGAGAGTAAGATCGATGAAGATGATCGCATCCGTTGTGAGTATAAGCAAACTGGTGTGCAATCTGCTCCCGGTCGTTTAAGCAGCAGCGGTGTTCTGTGGGGTACTGGTATGAACCTACAGAACCAACCCGGTCGTGCCCATCAAATGTTCATTGCAGATGATGGTTATGAATTCTCGTACTTCGATTTGTCTCAAGCTGAGGCGCGTGTTGTAGGGTGGAAAGCTGGTATTCAACATTGGATCGATGACTTTGAGCGTGCGCGTATCGATGGTGTGTATGATGCTCACCGTGCGCTTGCGTCAACGATGTTTGATATTCCATATGACGAGGTTCCTAAAGATGACTGGAACGAAGATGGATCACCGACCAAGCGTTACATTGCAAAGCGTTGTAGACATGGGCTTAACTACCGGATGGGTGCTGACAGATTGGCAGAGACTGCTGGTCTTACGCTTAGAGAAGCCCATCACGCGTATCACGTCTACCATAAAATTAATCCCGAACTACAAGAGTGGTGGGATTGGACGACTAAGCAAGTAAAAGATCGTCGGGTTCTGTATAACTACTATGGCCGGCGTTGGATGCTGTTGGAGCGTTTAGATGAACAAGTCTTGTCCCCAATCGTCGCATTCTATCCCCAATCAACAATTGGAGATAAAGTGTCTCGGTGCATTTACTTGTGTGAGACTGACCCCGAATGGCCCACAGGGGAAGCCCGTATGGCGCTTAATATCCACGACGCACTTATTGCGTTACATAAGGCGGAACACGGTGATGTTGTAAGGCGTATTATGAAGAAGTACGCAGAAGAACCCATGCGCATTGAAGATATTCGTGGTGTCTCCCGTGAGTTAATCATCCCTTGTGACCTTAAGCGATCGGTCCCAGACGAACACGGTATCCATCGTTGGTCGAATATGGAGAAAGTGAAGTTAGCGGCATGAGCAAGCTTGAATACACAACAATAGCGTGTGATGTAATCAAGAAAACTGAAAAAGCAATATTGCCACATGGTTCTGTGAAAAGAATGACCTTAGTTGAGCACTTGGAAAGGCTTGCTATGAAACACAATACACAAGGCTATCCGCCAATTGAAGTTGCGGATGCTCCACCTCCTGTTCCTCCTGCTAATCATCAGGAGACACGAGAGCGCGAAGGTATGCCCGAGCCTCGCGTAGTTAATCAGGGCGGTGATAAAGTTGAGAGAGAATAAAATGCTACATGCAGGTATCGCGGGTATTGCAAATGTTGCTGATCCCGACAATGCGCAGCGTAATGTATCGATCCAACAAGTTGCGAATGGATGGATCGTTAGTTACAGTATGCATGGAGTAAAAGATGGGCAGTATGTCAATGAGAATTCTACACAAGTGTTCTCGTATTGGTGGGGTGTCACTGATTTCTTAGCTTCTAAGATTGGCACATTACCTACCCCTGCCCCTGTGCAACCAACATCAACACTCGACGACGGCATTCTCTTCTAATGCCTCGTAAATCTTCTCGTATCAATTACAAGAAGTTGGTTCCACAGGATACATTCCTGTGGAACTACTTGGCATATATGGAAGCACAGGAATGTCCGTATGCGTATGACTTCTGGACTGCTTGTTGGTTGCTTAGCGTTGCTGTCGGGCGACACACAGTCGTCAACCGTCCTCGCGCACCCGTTTACCTCAATCTCTTTGCTATTCTCGTCGCTGATAGTGGTATTACTCGCAAATCTAGTGCGGTTAGGGCTGCTACTAAATTCGCCCGAGGGATCAGCGACAATCCGACACCATATCTCATTGAAACAAAGATGACACCTGAGCATATGCTCGGTCGTTTAGCAGAACAGACAAAGCAACATGGTACAGCACACATTGCAATCTCCGTTTCTGAACTGGTTACTTTCTTGGGTAAGGAGAAATATGTGGAGCAAATGCCCACACTTCTCACAGATTTATACGATAGCCCCGACATACGAACTGGTGGCGGCACCATTAGCGGAGGGACGCAGAGGCTTGAGAATGTATATGTGTCGTTCTTGTCTGCATCAACACCTTCATGGCTCATCCGTGCCGTTAACCCTGATGTTATCGAAGGCGGGTTCACCTCCCGCGTTCTCTTCATTGTCGAAGAAAAGCCCAAGAGGCTCAACAGTTGGCCAGAGGAATTAGATGGAAACGCGGATTTACAGCTGCGTACTCAGCTTGCAGGAATACGAGAGCGCGCCTTACAAGTCAACACCATTGAAATCAATGATGGAGGCCGCAAAGCATTCGACAAATGGTATCGAGGGCGAACTTTACATCGTGATGTATTTCGATCCTCATTCCAAAGCCGTGAGGATGCTCATATACTCAGGCTCGCTGCCTTCCTCTGCATTAACGATGGGCTATGGTGCATCCAATCAAGCCACATTACGACTGCAATTAAAGTCGTGGAGCAGTTACGAGAAGATGGAGCGTCAATATTTGAAGGTACTGGCTCAAACTCTCGACTTATACTTGGAATTGATAAACTTCGAGACAAACTCTTAGCAGCCGGTCAGTCCGGTATTCCGCAAAGAGACTTGACCAAGGCGGTGCAGAACTTCATCAATGCAGAACATATGGGTGCTGCACTGGATATTATGCATAGCTTAGGAATGGTTCAGAAGTTTGAAGGCATCCAGATTGGTCGAGGACGGCCTACGACACTTTGGAGAGCAACATCAGCCCTTGTCGAAGGTAAAGCCCTGGACAAGATCATTGAAGCGCATCAACCGGGATAGAGATATGCGTGTACGGAATTCTAAAAGAGCACCAGCAGAACCGAAAAGTGATGGATATGATGCACGAATAGATCATGATCCTTACATCTTATCTATGAAACAAATGATGGCCCGGATCACATTGATTGCCGGGCCATCACTTCGTCCACACATGCCTACTGAGTATTCATATACCGAGAGGCATCAAACGTCTGATACGTAAATGAAGGGTCGCCAATTACTTGTTGGATCACTCCTTCTCGCTGCTGTATCATGTCTAGCATTAGTGATGTTAATTCTCGTCGTTGCATATTCAATGCATTGACTTGTTCATTCTGTTGCTCGACAGTCATAGTATAAGAGTTGTTTACATCTTCAATCTCGTCACGCAATGTAGCAAGACGCTCTTGAAGCGGTCGCAACTCATTTTGCAACTCTTGAGTAATTTGAACAAGTGCAGCAGCTTGCGGATTAGTGCCAAGTGGAGTGCCTTGCATCGGTGTTCGTAGTGGCACACCGCCGCGTTCTGGATCACCTGTCATCCCAAACTGCGCGCCGTAATCGCGACCGAAAGCTAAGACGCCTTCGATACCGGAACCACCAGTAGCACCGCGTTCACCCACTTTGTCGTAATAAAGGGTGTATTCGGTGTCACTGACACTCTGTCGCCTCGTATAGTCAGGGAACAGAAGTCCAGCAACAGGACGCACATCACGCACAGTATTGTCCAGTGAACGAGAGATAGCCATTTCTAACGCCTCTTGTTCACTGTCCGTCGCATTCAGCACACGGTTATAATCCATCCATGTGCGAAGGCCGCTCGTGATTGTATCACCCGTGATTGCTTCAATCGTAGCCATCCATTGTGATGTAATCTCGTCACCGACAAGTTGTCCTTGACCGCCAAGACTGTCTAATTCCTGCGAACGGATTTCTTGTGGTGTAGTGGCAAAACGTGTTGTACCTAGGTCTAAGCCCATAGTCGTTGTAGCAAGGTCGAGCGTAGGCATAGCAGCGGCTTGAGGCTGCACACTACCATCAGGTGTCACACTAAAGAATGGATTGAATGCATTCCATGCTTCACGACCGCTTGCTTCTGCACTAGCTTGGCCTTCTTCGCTCAAGCCTTCATCTAAATAACGCTCAAACGATGCCATAAAGTTTGGATCGATTTCACCAGAGTTAATGCCGCTGATTTCATTCAGTGTAGCAAACAATGGAGCAGTAATCACGCGTAACGGCGGCGGGATCGGAATTTCTAATCCACCGAATGTCTGAATACTAGAAGCATTTTGTGCATCAGTACGCAAACGCTCTTGCTCTTGTAATTCAGGATCGTTGGCAAGTGCCAGATACTTAAGCGCAGTTAAGCCACCGACTGTTGCGGCAATGTTCGCTGTGAATGTCCAAGGATTATCACGGATCGAACGAGCAATCTGTGCTAATTCTTGTTTAGCTACGTTGAAGTATAATACATTTGCATCAACCGATCGTGCGATCTGTCCTCGCCCTTGTTGTGTCACATCTGTTAGTCCACGGCGAACGTCCATGGCTGTGCGACTAAGATCGATTTCATCTGTAGCTAAGTTACGGTTCGTTGCAAAGTTGCTGTATGCTGTTCCATTCTCAAAAGCAGAACGCACGTTGATATACAGACGCCAGAACGGGTTCGCCCTAGCACCCAAACGCGCAGCAGCACCACGGCGCATTACATCTTCTGCAAGATTGATCCCACTAGCAGAAGCAGCATCAGCATTATATTGAGCAGATCGCGCAGTGAACCTAGGGGCAATGCCCATGAAGCTTTCACCAATACGCGACGGATCATCCCCAAGGAAGAAGCCTACGGGGTTGAACACGCCTTCACGGCGTCCTTGAGCAAGCACAGTGTTCTCATAGAACGAACGCAATACACGATCGATTTGTTGAGTACCGACAGGACCGAATGTGCGGTAAATAGCGCTATCAGGACGCAGTAAGTGTGAACCTGTGACGTTCATAGCATGTTCAACCATACTATCGCCAAGCATACGCAAGCCACCAGTGACACCGGAACCGAAACGTGTCGGGTCCATCCACGCAAGAATATCTTGCAGACGATCAGAACCACGGCCACGCAACACAGTGCTATTCAGTAACTCAGCGATAAGTCCTTGACCTTGCCCTTGAGGACGGTTTGTCATCGCGGCTAACGGATCATAACCTAAAGCACGAACAGCCGTGAACGCAGGATTAAGCACACCAGTTAGGAACGATTGCTTAAGCTGTGTCAGAACACCTGTAGTCCTCGCAAGAACATTCAGGTTTTCAGGCGGGGCAAACGTCAGCGAGCGATACAGTGCATCATCTGTGACTTGCACATAATGCTGCACACCATTCTCAAACCAATTGAGAAGGTTCGTCATGCGTCGTGGATCGGGATTAGGAATGTCCCGAATGAAATCGTCCGCCGGCGATAAACGTAAGATACGCACAAGGTTCTGTCGCGCGTCATTGAATTCTGCACGACGAATGACTTGATCCCACTCTCCTGCAAGCATGGCAATGGGATCAGTGAAAGCACCAGCGCGAATACCAGCACCTTCTTCAACGGTACGCTCTGCCATCGTTCCCCAAAGACCGGGAGAACCTTGAGTACGTTCCGCTGCGTTGGTGATCGATTGGCCTAACGGAACATAGTTAGGACGATCACGACGTAATCCGGCCACCATTTCCGCCGAAAGCAGCCCACGCTGCTCCGAATAATCCAACATAGCACTGTACTGATCCCGGATCATTTGACCGAAACGGGCTAATTCAGGATTATTCGTGAGAATGTCTGCACGACGTTGCAGATCAGTTACATCTGTATCTCTAGCTGTTAGTGTACCTGTGCGACGGAAGTCATCTAAAATGCTCTCTGCAACAAGACCATCACGCAGCGCAAGAAATTGATCCCGATCTAAGTGTGAGACAGCCTCAAGCAGAGAGCCAACAGGTTGCACTTGCACAGTACTGCTAGGCATTTGTCCTGTTCGCAAAGCATGTTCAACGCGAGCAGCCATTGGCCCTGTAGTAAGCCTATCCAAGCCAGCTAAAGCATTCTGTAATTCGCGACCAGATAGTGCTTGAGACAATTGAGCGCGTAACGGAGCGTCATGCTGCCACCAGTTTTCTGCTGCGAGAGTAATGTCATCTGTTAGTTGCGGACGAGTTTCCGTACCAACAAGCAGTTGTTCGGTCCTAGCACGCTGAATAGCTTGGCGCCTACGGTTCATCGCTCCAGCAGTATAGGCACCAGCGAACAGTCCTCCGACACCTAAAGCGGTTGTCAGGATCGGTTGACCTTGTTCCCTGTTAGCATATTCGTCAGCAGCTTCTGGATCAGCTTCACGGTTTTGATCTGTTACAGCATCTACAATACCAGTATATCCGGGGTCTTGGTTAATCTCGTCAAAGCCCTCAGCAAACGCAAGTGACAGCGGCATCTGCGTAAGCATTGCTGTTGGGAAATCAGTTTGACGGAACGGCATCAGCATTTCCGACCCGAACGTTAGTGTATTATGCAGCAGCCCACCATTACGTCCCCACAGATTAGGACCGCCATATTGCGGATTTGTCAGCATAGCAGTTGTATCATTAAGAATACCGCCATGACGACCGAAAATGTTACGCCCACCAACGGTACCCCAACGCGGCGCAGGCAAGACGACAGCACCAACCAACTCAAAACCGACACCCATAGGCGAATGTGGTTGGTCAATGCCGAGTACATCACGTGATAACTGATCAGCAGCAATGACACGTTCATTTGTGCGTGTCAGATAAGGACTGTTGACATTCACGCCGGGGATCAGGTTTGCAACGAAGCCCGCAGCAGCCGGTAATTGGTCAAACAGTGCAGGACGGTATCCTTCTGTTCCCGGCACATCAATGAAAGACGAGATAGCACCGTGGATCATCCGCTGACCAGCAGTTACTGTATCATACAGATATGGAGCATCTGTTTCTAGTGTATACTCTTCGACCATACCTGTTTCAGTATCGAAGCGGTACACAGCACCTTCCGGGCCTCCGATACGGTAGATCACTTCACGCGGGTTAGCATCGATGATTTGGTAATTATCCGGGTCAACACCTTCAGGCAAGGCGATACGCATATTACGCCCATTGACCGTTCGTTCAAATTCCTGCGTGTTATATCGACCGTGTCGCTCGGATTGTGCGTAGGTATTCCCTGCTTCATCCACACCGAATTCGGTCGCCTGAGTGAGAATATCTTCTAACTGCCCTGTGTCACGGTTCCAACCTCGAACGTGTGGACCTTCCCGATATACGTGTGTATAGTTCTCGAAATCAGGTAAAGGGGCAGCGCCTTCCGGGACACGGAATTGTGGTGCCTCAGGAACGGACGCTAATAATGCATCATAATCTAATGCAGGAAGATCAACAGGAGGACCATCCCATGTTACATCTTCAACAGGTGCTTCAATTGGACGGCGTTGAGGCTGTGTAGGCTGTTCTAATGTAGCCAACAGGGCATCATATTCAGCCGCCGGAAGTGTTAATTCCTGCGGCTGAGCCGTTGACGGTCTACGAGTGAGATAAATACCATTATCATCACTCTGTTGTTTACGAAGGGGAGCCTTCGCCATTGTTAGCCTCGCGACGAAGTGGGATTGTAACTTCTGCACCTTGAGCATTACGATACCGTCCGACCAATTGTCCATTAACAACAGCAACACCTAACGGTGTCAATCCTTGGACAGGCGGTGGGGTGCGTTGTTCACCCGGAGGAATGCCCGCAGCCGCTGCATTATTTAACGGTTGCCCTGTCTGAACATTTGTCAGTGTTTGTGTGCGTTGCTCTGTTCCCGGTGTATACACATATTGCCCATCCGGCCCTTGTTCCCATCGTCCCTCTGTACTAGAAGAAGAAGTAATAGGCATAGGACGCCTTGCACGCTCTAAAGCTGCTTGAGCATTTGTAGTTGCAGCATCAGCATACGTTGTAGCATACGCATTAGCCCGCGTAGTATTATACGCATCTTCCGGGGTCATATAACCATCAGCCACCGGCAGACCATATAAATCAGCCGGTTGTTCAGGCGTATATCCAGCGCGAGCCATATCAAGTCCTGCACCTGCACTACGTTCCCGAGCCTGAGCCGTCACAGCGTCAACAGCAGCTTGGTCACGACCAGTTACAACCGGACTGCCAGCCAGCCCCGGAAGATAGCCTTCAAACGTCTGCGACACAGGACCAAGAATGCCTTGTTCTGCCATATCAGCTAATTGAGGAAGCAACGCACGAAGGTTCTCACTCTCTAATTCAGCTTGAGCAGCTTGTGATTGCATTTCTTGTGTGCGACGTAAGGCTTCGTCATACGTACCACTTTCAGCTTGTGCATAGTTACGCAGAGCCCATTGACGCAAGATATTAGCACCGGGGTTCGGACCACCTTGCATCATCGACTGTGCATAAGCCGGGCCATAAATACCATAAGCACTGGCGTTCGGATCAGCAATAGATTGGGGCATGATTAATACGCCTTCGTAGGTGTTTTGTCTGCGTTACGGTTGCCAAAGATTTGGCCAATCTGACTTCCAAAGTTAGGACTATTCAGCAGTGCGGAAAGTCCACCGAACAGATCATATGTGCTATCCATTGCAGGAAGCGGTGCGGCCCGCATACCCGCCGCCGCTGAACCTGTTAAGCCTCCCGCAGTACCTAAACCAGCAGAAGCAGCAGCACGTGATTGTGCAAGGGCCGACGCAGATGTGCCATTGATATTTGGAATATTGTACGGGGCTGCATCAGGTTGTGAAGCCCTAGCTGCCAGCAATCCATAAGCATTCAGTGTGTTTGTCAGATCACTTTGATTAGCACTACGAGCATAGTCTCTGCCTTCTAATTCAGGCGAACCCATTGTTTGTGCTAAAATCTGTGCGCGTGTTTTAGCTAAACCGTTTACAGCAGCATCATAACCTGATGCACCGCTACGTAAGCCTTGAGAAGCCATCGCAGCCGATACACCATCAATGCCCTGTGTAACAGCCCGCTCTCTAGCTAATCGTAACGCACCTGTAGCCGCAGCAGCACTTTCACCTGTCGTACCAGAAATACGATCACGCGCTTGTGCCATTAAGCTATCAGCCGCTTGACCTTCTTGGCCGCGACGAACACCAGCTAATGTGCGTTCCGAGCGAGACTGTGCTGCATCGCCTGTTAACTGTGCATACTGCTCATATTCACCAGCATCCAACAGTTGCTGTTGATCTGGCGTAAGGATGACTTTCCACGTATTTGTGGCTTCGTCATACATGGTAACATTGCCCGCAGCGTCAACCTGCGTAGCTTTACCCATACGAGCCGCTTCTTGTGCAAGAGCGAGTTGTTCCTGCGCCATCTGCTTCTGAAACGCGAATTGCTCACGCGACAGCTTCTCTTGGCGTTTGGCAGCACTATTACCAAAAATCGAGCCAAGAATGCTAGACCCGACTTGAGCAGCAGCTAAGAAAGGAAATGCCATTAGAAGGCTCCTTGCGAACCGAGGCCGCGACCGACAGAATTAGCAGCGGCCCGACGCGCCAGTGCTTCATTCACATCAATGTTGCGGAGATTAATGGCACCTTGGGCTTGTCCAGCATTCTGTCGTGCAGTAGCTAAATCAAACAAGGGTGAAGTACCAATCGTTTCTAATAGACGACCGGGCGCTTGTGTTTGTGCTTGATTGACGAGATTATCCGCTTGAGACAGATAATTATTCAAATCGAAGTTTCCACCGAGGGTATAACCCGATGCAGCGTTTCGTGCTTGTGTGCCAATATCATTTAAGCCTTGGCGATATTGGGAGAGAACATCACCGCCAAGAGTACGGATACGGGCTTCTTGTGCTGTACGCTGATTGCCCAATGCAGATATACCGGCATCGTAACCGCGTTGGTTTAATTGACCACGGGCTAAACCACGATCAAGTGTCCCTGTTGCACGGCTTTGTTCACGAGACAGTAAGTCAGTAATTGTCTGATCGAGGATAGACGTACCGACCCTATCCTGTGCAAAGGAAGGGTTGAAGGTCGATGCAGCTTGGTTGCTATAATTAGCCCGAGCATTCGACTGCACATCATTCAAGAAGTCAGAGCCAACATTAGGAGAAAATGCTGCATCATAACGTGCAGTACCTTCTCCCGGAGCCATGCCACCAAGAATGCGATCAATATACGACTGAAACTGCGGCTGATATTGCGAGCCGTCTAAGCCACGCCGATACGCTTCTTGGTCAAAGCTAAGTTGAGCCCGCGCAATTGCAGCAGATCGAGCCGCCTCGTCCGCTGTTGGTGTAGTCGTCGTCGGCGTTGTAGGTGTAGTCGGTGTTGGTACAGTAGTACTGCCCGTTAAACCCGGAGAAGTACCTGTACCGATTAAATGCCCCGCACCATTTGTGAGAGGCTGCGACATATCCCGCATATCTAGCTGTGCTAATAAGCGTTGGATAAAATCTGAATTTTGATTAGGAAGTGTAACCGGCATTGTATCTTTCCTTGAAGGGCCGGTAATCCTTCAATACACGGCTTTGATGTTTTGTTTAGCAGCCTTCTCTTGCTACATCTAAGACGGCAGTTTGTTCGTCTGCAAAGCTTACTAAGTCACCGAGCCACGTAAGAAAAGCAGTCATCCCTTGTTGTTCTGCTTCTGTAACAGGTTGAGGTAGAGAAGCATCAGCAGGAAGTTGCGGACGCTCTCTCATTTCAGCACAGATACGCGGATCAAGATTAGGTTGGATTACTTCGGGTTCATCCACCTGTGGCGTTTCGCAACTCATCAGCAGTAATGATGCCACGGACAGGACAATTATTCGCATCGACTGGAACCTCTCTTGTAACAATCTCTCGGATTACGTCTCGTTGGCGTCGGGCTTCTGCAACTCGTGCGGCGCAAGAACGTCGTTCATCAGTAAGTGCCTGTCGATCACGTGCTGTTTCAAAATCTCTAATTGAGGAAACAGCGCGATAATGTCCTTGCCACTTTCTGACTTCTCCTTGCAGATAGGTGATTTGCTCTCGTGCGTCAGATAAATCCTCTTGCCGCTGTTGGTCTGCTCGATAGTGTAACCAACCCCAAAGACAGATAGCAATGACAACGCAAACAAGAGCAATCTCCTTCCAATTAGAGAGTAGCAACTTTCGTAGACGGCTTAAGACCAATACGGTTGTCAATCCAGCCATTTAGAAAATCCTCGTTCTTCTCTCTGCTTTGTGTGATGCTAAGATAGAATGCACCTTGTTGGCACCCTAACAGCTTAAGCATTCGTTCCTCAGCTTTCTTTCCGTTCTTCTTCATGTAAGCACGGAAAGCTTCGTCGGTTTTGTTTCCATAAGCACCATCAGCAAGAATATCAGGATAGTCTCTTGCGCGACGATTAAGCCCATTAAGCGCCTTCTGCAAGAATTCAACAGGACGCTTTGTACCTGCATTAATTCCTGTATCAAGCATTTCAGCAGCAATAGCTTCACTAATTTCTGCAACACGATTTAAATGAGGACGTTCCCAATAGATCGCACGATAAATACGGACGGCGACCTCCTTGGGCATGTCCTTCATCGGACCAGTATAGCCGTTTCCTCGGGCGACGGCAACCGTGATCCCCCAATTTGTCTCTCCCCCTCGGTCGCTAGGGTGATTGACATAACCGCCTTCGACCTTCAAAACAGGGCCAATTAACTTATCAAACAGATCAGCCATTTGTTGTTCCTTTTGGTTGGAATAATCCATTGACAACAGCACCAGCAAGCGTACCTAAGGCTACTAATGCTTTGTCAAATACATCTAATTGCTTCTCAGGAATAGCAATCCAAGTGATTGTCCCGATAGCTAAGACAAAACCCCCAATAACTAAAACGGCAACTAAGGACTTCGTGTTGATCCTCGGCAATTTGATTTCTAGTGGACCTAATTTAATCATCCGAATATCCGATCAAGAATAACACTACCGATCCCAGTCAATACAGCAGAGCCGAGAATGGCTAGTGGCATGAATAAGCCCTGATACCTCGCCATCTGGAGTTCCAAAGATTGAATACGCAGAAAAGCATTCTCACGAAGCTTCTCACGTTCATCTTTATAATCTTTGAAATCTTGCTTTAACTCTTGCAATTCGCGATGAATAGGAGAGTTTTGTAGTCGATCGATTTGAAGTACCATGCTGTTTTGTTGCTCAGATACGGCCCGAAGGTCTTTAGTGATAAGTGATAAACTATCACGCATCTGTGCAAGAACTGCGATGGCCGCTTCTGTTCGCAAATCTACTGGAGGATGCGTTAAATCTTCGGCTGAGGCGAGCGGTGTTGCACGTTGTCTAGGAGCCCGAGCCATTAGATCACCACAAAATCAATACCAGTGATGGGAAGTGTGGCATCCCATCGAATTTCAAAACCATTGACAGTTTTGTCAGACCAAATTAAACCAGCAGCAGAAACGCCCGCAGCCGTTGTATTGTTGCACGACAGCAAGATACAATAATTCGCATCGGGCATTGCTGTGGTAAACGTAACAACAACTTCTGCAATGCTGCCAGACCGCACTACGTTAGATACACTAGCAACATTTAAGTTGTTAGCAACGGTTGGAGTAGAACTATCGACACCTGTAGTGGTGATTGCACCAACAGCTAAGGCACCAATACGGCGTTTGTATGTGCCATCACCCATTAAAGGATACTTAGCATCACCAGCAGCAGGAGCAGGAACAAGTCCTTTTGTGCCGCCAGAGCCGCTGTCCCCTACAACAGGATTTAAGATAGCCGTAGCTTGTGTAGCCGTTAAATCTTCTGGATCACCTGTGCCGGAACTTGTGCGACCTTTAATTGTCTGAGTAGCCATGTTAGCGGCTTTAGCATTTGTCACTGCATCATTTGCAATAGTCAATGCTTGCGTAACATTGCCTGAACCGTCAACATTCATTGAACCTGTAACATCGCCTGTCCAAGACAGTGTGCGCGTTGTTGCCCAAGCCGACGCAGTATCAGCATTACCTGTAACATCACCAACGACATTACCAGCGAGATTACCTGTAAAACCGGCAGTGGAGACTAACGAGCCGCCACCATAATAAACCGTATTTGTTTCGCCTGCTCGTAAATATAAGCGATCTGTGTTGTGATCGTAATAAATACCGCCAGCAAACGAGGAACTAGGCCGCCCAAACGCAAAGTAGCTAAATGTTGAATTAGGATTAAGCAGCGACATGCCGCCAGTAGTTCCCATTTCAACAATGAAATCGTCAGCTAACGTAGAAGCATCTGCGCCACTGTCGCCAGCAACAATCCGATTAGCACCACTGATAGGCTTTGTAGGGGCAACGATTTGGAAATCTGTGCCATCATAGATTACACGAACATAGCAGTCGGATGGGATGTCCCCCGAAGCAACATCTGCACCATTCAGCTTTAATGCCTGTGCTCCTAAGCCATTAACATTAAGTGTAGCAGCACCTGTAGGAGCGTGATTAGTGATAAAGGACAGAATTAGTCCTTGCTCATACGCTGTGATAGCCGGAGAGTATGTGGCTACAAAATTATTACTAGAACCTGTTGCAACGGTAATAGGCACTTCATCTGCAATGCTCGTTAACAAACTGTCGAGTAATTCCCAACGCGCATCGTCCTCGTCAGCCCATGTACGACTGTCGAAGTTAATTAACCCAAAACGGTAATTAAGTGTATAAGAGCGGAGTGTCACCTGTGAATACCTCCCTCATTGTAGTGCATAGTGATCGCAACAAAACGAAGTCCGCCAACAGCTTGTCCGCTAAACTTTAGCTTTGCGATGTTAAACTTGCACGGCCAATGAATTAACCTTTCATAGCTTGTAGAGCGGCCACCACCGTAAGGTTGTTGCCCTTGCCCATAACCGTGTGTATCTCCACCAACAAATTCCATACTTAATGCAGGAATAGGAAGTAAGTCACGGTCCACCATGATACGATCGGCAAACATATCACAGGTAAATCTTGCAGTACCTCGGGTATCAAACGAGATATATTTCGTTGTTTTACTTTTAGCCCTACGACCAAAATCTAGCCAAGGCATTTCCCAAGTAAAGTTAATTGGGGCGCCTTCACCATTATTAACGGCAACGTCATCTAAGAAATCAGCTTCAAACTCGTTCTCAGGATTACCGTACAAGTAAATGCTACCATCTGCGCGTCCGAAGAAAACATTATTCTGTGAAGTACGGAATGCACAGGTCCAATTCCAGCCTGTGTAATACGCCCACGAGGATACTTTTAAGCTTGGACGGTATGTAAAAACAAACGCACGTGTTTCTGTTGTTGCCGCTGCTGTATCAGCATTAGGAATGAAGAACATAAACTTCCCTGCACGTTGATCATACACAGAGAAGATGCGATCTTCTAATGAACCAAACGATAGAGCAGCCATCATAGCTGTCATCGGGGGATCGATTAAATCGCTAGTCCGTTCAGGACGAATTGTACCAGTAAAGACGGTACGTTGCAGTGAAGCGGCACCTACACCGTCAAGCAGCAGTACATCATCACCATAAGAAACTAAAGCACGATGAGACACACCACCATATTGCGGCACACCGTCATCAAAGTTTGGCGTGTGATTACCATCTGCGTCGAAGATACCTAATTGCCCAATGATCGATCCTTCTGCATATGTGACAATTAAGCGATCACGGAAAGGAACGATACCACGAATAATAGTGGCTTCTGGCACAACGCTACCAATGTCCACATATGTTCCATTGTTCGGGTCTGCATCACCATACCATACTCCACTTGTGTCACGAGAAGAAATATGCACACGGTTAGGATCGACAGGATCACCTGCCATCACAAGGAAACGATTACAGGCGACCACATATCGGCAAATCGGCACATTCAGGTTTGAACCTGTGGCCGGGTCTTGTAAGTAATCAACCGTATAATCTGTTTCAATTTTGAGAGGCTTGTCCACTCCATTGCATATAATCAATTCACCATTGAAAATTGCAAAAGACACAAACGATGTGGTTGACCAGCCAGAAGGGGCTCCGGGCAATGCAGCAGCAATCGAAGCATCCCAAATACGTTCTAAAGTCTTATCACCATAAACCCTGATAATCTCACCGTTACTGAACACGCATACAAATGCACTTCCATAGTAAAAGGCGTTGATCAGTGTGCCAGTCGAAGATAACGCTAATGACGCATTGACAAAAAGTTGTGTGCCATAGCGGACAGCCATCGTGCCATCAATATCATAGCCGATGTTCTCCGCATCAACGCTGTAATTGGTGGCAAGATTTAGATCATCATCAAGCACATTCCAACCGCCAGAGAAATCCCTGACGGTTGCCGTTTTCAGTGTCGAAGATGCTCGTAAAGCGTTAAGCATTAGGACCAACGTGTCGGATACGGTTCAGCTGTGGCAGTTAATGAGATTGGTGCATTCGATTGTGCTTTTGTTAAGTCACGAATGCGGGCATTGAACAATTGTAGAAACTTCTCAGCCATGGCAGGATTTGGCCCATCATCGACAGCAAAGCCCCATGCAGCATGATATTGCAATGCTAGATGATCAAACGGAACAGTTTCATCTAAAGCAAAGTCATCAGCTTGGCGAGTACGTCCAACAATTGTGATCTGTCCTGTCGCTTCAAACGGCGCCACTCGGATCACATTATCAGGATCATACATGTAGACGCGAGCGAGTGATCCTGTGTAATCATAAGGATTACGATTAATCGAGAATGTCTCTAAAGGAACATTCTGATTATCTTCCGGAAAGATGCGATAAATATCATCGAAAGAACGAAAAACATCAGACACAGCAGTAGTAGTGTATCCATCTGTTCCATCTAATGTATAACGGCGGAAGGTTCCAAAACGCTTCCACCAAATGTCCTCTCCACAGCCTCCAAAGATGAAATCAAACGCATCTTGGATTTTCTGTGCAAGGTTGTCTTGAGAATACACTTGCACGTTAAGCCCTGCTTGTTGATAAAGCAGTTGCTGTGTATTTGTAATTAACTGTGTAAGTGTTTTGTCAGCCATCTTTTCCTCCCGTTCTCCCGCTGCATTGGAGAGGACAACGCAGCGGGAGCCGATTTCACACTAAGCGGGGGAACACTTAAGCGTGATAATGCGGGAGGCCGTGCAGACCACCATTGCCGTCAGCATTCACTTGGTTACGCGGAATGAAGATGGCCGTGAGATACGCCGAGCCCGTCAGTGTCGAGTTTGGATCATACGTCCCACGCGGGTCAGCAGTCGTAGCAGTTTGCGGATCGGTATAACTCGGAGCGACCAGCGTTCCAAGCGTAGAGACACGCACACCGTCAAGCTGTTCAGTCAGTACATTCTGCATACAATACGGCAGACCAAGCTTATCAGTGGTTCCAAGATCGATCGTAGTCGATGCAGTTCCTGAATAAGCAACTTCATCAACATACTTGAATGCCTTTACACCAACAACAGCGTTTGTGCCATTGAGGGTAAAAGTTTCACTCATCGGCTGACCAAGGTAATCACGTCCATGGACGGTAACAGTGCTTGTAGCAGCACCAGAAGCGACAACTTGCAGACAACGACCGAAACCGGGACCATACGGGAATTCTTCCGCATAGTTGTCATTGACTGGATCAGTGTTGTACGCAAGCAGCGTAGTAGTCGAACCCGCAGCATTAATGCTGTGAGCGTCTAAGATCATATCCGCGTCAGCAATCGCCATCGGTCCAAAACGGACTTCGTGCGGTGCACCGTGGATTACATCAACAGAATAGCCCATAGCCGGAACGTAATTATTTGTACGCTCGGGCATATACTTAGCAGAACGACGCATGATTACGTCCCTTTCTTCTATTTGCCTTTGATCGGAGGTTCTTCAAGTTCCTCCGCATCGTCATCATCAATCAGGATGCTACCTGCATCAGCTTGTTCGTTTTCCGCCACACCGAAGTCATACGGATCACCGCCAGCGTCAACAACATCACCCGTTTCCATATCGATCAAGCGAGGACGTTTATCGTAGCCCATACGCTTCAATTCCTGAATACCAGCCTTACCGACTAAACGGATAGAGTGGCCTTGAGGGAAGAACACGTAGTAGCATTCTTCTTCCGAAGAAACTACTGCCTGCTCTAACCCCATTTCAGTTTTCTTGGCGACAGTGCGTGTAACCGTTTCCTTGCGAGGACCGACAGTGCGGTACTTAGCTTTTAGCTTTTGACTAGCCATAACTCATTCCTCTCTTGAGTTAGTATTACGCAGCGTTGTTAACAACAGCATGAGTGCGGTATTGCTTCCAAGAACAGATTTGTCCCTGCCACACAACACGCGAGCCGGTAGCATCTGTATCCCACGGCGCCGAAAGGTTCTTGACCTTCATGTTGACGCCCTTGAGCATATGCAGACGCAGATACTTCGAGTTGATGAAGTAAGCCTTATTAACCGGGCAATCTTCATCGTACAGCATNGGAACGCCACCATGCGAGACACCGGCAAAGCCGAGGTCATACATAGCCTTGCCGTTCTTCGTATCCGTGATGTTAATCACGATCTTGTCACGAACAGCCGCACGATACAGACGGAAGATATTACGACCACACAGGATCAGATCGGGCTTGTCACCTTTCAGCGTCAAGTCCATCAGAATGTCATCGAAGGCTTCTTCAATGTTCGAGGCAGTCAGACCACCAGCGAAGTCATACGACGATGTACGCCACTGACTTTCGTTAGCACGGTTAATACCGCCGAGAGTGCCCGAAGTCGGATCATCAGGAATGAGCGACGGTAAGCCAAGCGGGTCAGCACCACCACCAGCACTGTAGAGATATTCAGAGAACTTCTCTTTGATGCTTTCTTCAAGAACGTCAACCTTAGCCTTCATCAGCTTAAAGATAGCTGCGGGGCCAGTGTTTTCGTCCTCTTCTTGATCTGAGATAATCACCGAACCAGCGACACGCGACCATGTATAACGCACAGTCGAGAATTCGTTGGTTTGAGCAACGGGGAGTTGGTCGTAGTATTGATACGACGACACATTGGGGTTGCGACCAACCACTAACGGATTGGTAATATCATAACCACCATCCTCAGTTTCAACGCGCGACGAAGCAAAAAGCCAAGCCATGAGCGCATTGGAGCGCACCGAAGCCATAATCAGCTTCTTACGCGACTTAGTGAGAGTGGAGGCCAGCACAGTAGCCAGCGTAGACATTTCTTTGTTCCATGTTAAATTTCAAGACCAGCCTCTCTCATAGCAGCTTTGACAATATCGTCTGTCACATCGCTATTGAAAGGATCAGTAGTTTTCTTATCAACAACAAGATTGTCTAACCCGCTTGTACGACCATTCAACATAGGCTTGCTTTGTTGCGGTGTAGGATTGGACTGTTGTTGCGTTTGTTGTGTTTGTCTCGCACGGAACTGAGGTTCTAGCGGTTTATTAAAGTCGTAGTCATTCTTGATACATTCCTCACGCAGGAGGAAGTAAGCTTCAACATTAGACAGCTTCGGATTGTTGCGAACAATTTCACCGAGAACAGCATCATGTTGTCGAGCATCAGGATATTGTCCGTAGAATGCTTCAACTTCTGCTGCTGCTGCTGTATTAGAATCTGTGTCCTGTTGTTGTGTACGAGAATTACGTTGTGTCTGTAATTCTTGAACTTGACGGCTCAGATCAGAAATGACTTGATTGTCAATACTCTGTCCGGTGATTGCAGCTACATTATGCCCGAGTTTCTTGGCTTCTGCAACAAGGCTTTTGAGGGTGCCGACAGGATCGCGGGTCACATCTTGGTATAGACGTGCAGCATTGGCCAGTTGTGCCGGTTGTAATCCATTATACACCTTCGCAGCATCTTCATACTGTGTCAGGCGTTGCTTAACGTCATCCCGCTCTTTAGTAGCTGCATCACGCTCACGAACAGCCGTATCACGTTGATCCTTGGCAAGACGGGCAGTCTCATAATGCCGACGCTCTGCACCCGCACGAATGATCTTGCCATCTTCACCACGAATGTCACCGGGCTTAAGTTCTTCGTTAGGCTGCTTTACTGCGGAAGTATCAGCCGCTTTTCCTTCCGCTTCTTTATTCCCTTGTTCGCTTGTACCGTCAGCATTGTCGCCTTCGCTATTTGTAACATCAAGGGATTGTGTGTCGTTTTGAGAACTGTCTTGTTCCTCGGTTGCACTTTCAATTGCAGTTTCATTTGTCGTCTCCACTTCTAAACCAGCATTCTCAAAGTGTTGGTTCATAAAGTCGGGAGTATCACTTTCGCCAGCCATGTTATCCTCTCATTACTGGATGGGTTGCGTTTGTTGTAGTTGCGTCATTACTTGTTCCAAGGCTTGTGTAGGATTGACGCCTTCCTGCACGAGTTGTTGTAACATTTGTTTGCCTTCTGGTGGTAACTGTTCGATCAGTTGAGCAACTTGTTCTTGCTCATTACCACCTTGCGACTGTCCTTCTTGTCCTTGCGGTTGCTGCATCGACTGCTTAATCAATGCCCAATCCTCATCTGTAATGATCACATGCGGGAAAGCCCGTTCGATCATACGAAGAATTACAAGACCAGCCGCAGGAATTTGTGCTGCAAACTGTCCCATAACTTGTCCAGTTTGCAATGCCATTTGTTGTTTAGCCTGTGACGTAGGCTTATCTGTCGAACCACCAATTACACGTACATCAAGTAACGAGCGTAATTCTTGTGGAGTAGTAGCATTCTTCCATGCAGCAGCAACTTCTGTCCCAACAATATCTGCTACAGCTTCTGCATCCATGCGTTGACACAGAATTTGCAACAGATTGAAAGCAAAGTCACCTAACCAATCTTCAATAGCATCAACTTTTTCATCAACACGAATGTCAACATTTTGCTGATAGGTGTTGATAGCTGTTGTATTCGTGTTTGTCTTAAACTGAGCCCCACGCAGACTATCATTGATCCCTGTCAGACGATTGATGGCCGCAAAGCGTGTATCTGTGCTGAGTAACTCAGGGACTTGCAAGATTGGCGGAGCGAATGAATAGATATGGTCATTCAGCTTTGTGCCTTCTGGAACGCTAACACCGCGAGCAGTGCCATCCGGTCCTTTAAGCACATCTTCAATTGCCTTTTCATCTTTAATAACATCTTTGTTGTAAAAGATATTACGGCTGATCCAGTCACGACAACGCTTCACATGTGAATTAATGTCGTTGATGCTATCTTGTTGATCGAGATAATAAGTGACTTCACCTTTCGGCTGCGAACCGTCAGGAGTTTCGTGGAACCATAGACGCGAGTACGGGAAGAAGCCGAGCAGCTTTAACGGATCATCCCAAACCCAAATAGGCCAGTGCCAGCTATTGTCACTAAACAAGTATACACGGCGAGTGGTCTTGTCCCAAACGTACCAAACCTTTGTGTACTTAGCAGCTTCAAAAGCAGCATCAGTGGCGTACCCATATTCCTTACGAGCACTATCACTGCTTTTAAATAGTGAGAAGTTGTTTACTTCATCTTCAATGCTTTGTGCATCTGTATTAGCGCGTAAAATATGCGTAGGTTCATAAACCGAAGCGAACCCATCTTCTGTCTTTTTCCCATAAACAGCATTCAACATTTGTGTGGGAATGAAATCGTATTCAGCCATCCAACGAGCATCGGTGTGGTCAGGTTCACGTGACGCAGGATCAACAAAGATACGGAAAGGCAGAATAAGTTGAGCCGTCGGGCCTGTAGGCGTAAGCAGATCAATTGTCTGCTCCAATGCCATGATCTTGCCTTCGACTTCTTCAATCTCTTTCTTCGTCTTAGCCTTTGACAATTCACTACTCAGTTCCATGAGTGTTGTCATAGCTTGTTCAGATGAGTCTTGCTTCTCTGTCCAACCAACTTTTAAGTATGCAGAGTTACACAGGTATGCAATAAGCACACCACGACGAGCCTTACTCTTAAGATTAATGCCCGGTGCGTGTTTCTGATTAAGTAATACGTTTACTAAGCGTTCAGCACACTTAACAAATGCTTCATTCTCTGGCGTAGTAATCGTCGGTGTGCATTCAATCTCCGGGTTCTTAGCATAAAGCATCGGGAGCATTGTCGTCGCATTAGAGAACACGACGTTTTCAGTCTCACACCAGTCATCATCTAAGAAGCGAGAATAACGACGAGCAGAACGGTTTTCACCTTCACCACCGCTACGATGCTTTGACTGATCGTGTTCATAGTAACGAATGGCTTCCGACCATGCATCTTCAATATCTTTGCGAGCGACACCAGCTTGCTTGATGCGACTTTCCCAAAGACAGCCCATCGCCTTAGATACAGGAATACGTGTCCCTTGAAAAACACGATACACCGGACCTGTATCTTCTACCGGATCATCCTTCACTAAGTCAGCAGACAAACGAAGGTTTGTTTCCATGCTAGTTTCGTCAGCCATATCGATGCTTTCTTCTGCCGGCTGTTGTCGATGCTTCTTGTTCACGCCACTGTCGATAACGACTAGGGATTAATCCCGAAACTTTACCAATTGTTGCAATGCGAGGACGAGAAGTGAAGGCGTACTTTACCATATCCATTGCGTGATCGTTTCGGTCCATCGGTACATCTTCATACTCACCAGCAGTATCTTTGCGCCAGTAGTAATCTACGATTTCTCGATCGAACCAATCACACTTTGTCGATACGTAAAACTTGGGGGCTCCGAGTTCACCAGTTAAGGGGTGTCGATGGTGATTGTCAAGTTCTAAATACGCTTGGACCTTGGCGATACCATTTAAAATGTCATTGTTGGCTCGTTGCATTTCAATTCCATGTTCACGGAAAAGACCTGCTGTAGTAGTGCCAACAGTAGATGACTTGCCAGATACTCGCCGAAAGATTGATGGGTCTGCTAAAACCTTCTGACTATCATTGTCAAATGCGGGATCGTAGTCGTACAACTTGCGGCAATCTTTCATCGCTGTAGCTAATGAACCGATAGACTTCTCTTTCTCATAAACACCATCAAGTAAGAATGTATTGCCTAAATGGTCATTGAACATAAAGCCATAGCAAGCAGGTTGTGCTAATCCATGGTCGTATGCTTCTGTAAAAGAGATACGCACCATACTGGCACGACACTCATTCAGATACTCGACAAGCCAGTCGTGATTGATCTGATTAATCTCAGCGTCATACTGAGGATAGACCAGTCCCTCATACGCTCCCCACTCTCCTTGTAAGAAGCGAGCACGCATTTGGCCTTTATACGCCGCTTCTTGTGTAGCAATGAAGTCAGCAGGAAGGTTAGTAGCGTTCTCATATGTCGAACCTTCAAAGATTTCGATCATAGGTTTGCCTGCTTCTTCGTCCCACAATAATTGAGAAGTACGAATACCTGTGCGATTGTAATCATGCAGCGGCTTTACAAGGGAACGATACACCCAATTCCTTGTAGGGTTACACATAAGGATGATCCAACGCGGACCTGTAGTCGGCATTGTTTCATCATCACCTGTATAGAGAGTCTGTCCCCGCAAACGACCGAGCAAGTCTAGAAAATCTTTCTCTGCAATCTCAGGATCTTCAACTTGATCAACTACAACCCAATCATAAGTAGCTGACAGTAAGTTTGAGGTACTACTCTCTGTATTCTTACCTCCCTGAGCAATATATGAGAAGTTGATGACTGAACCATTTTGCAGTTCAATCAGATTCTCTTTACTATTTACGTTACGCTTAATCCATGCTTTTGGACACCATGCCTCAAATTCTTTACGAATGGTGCTATTTAGTTTAGGATATGTTGAGCGAGCAACAAGGCCATTAGACCCTGGATATTCTCTAGCAATCTGTAGGGCTTTGACAACGGCACCAGTAGTTTTACCATTGCCAAAGCCCCCAGCGAACATCTGCACTTTAGCACGGCTCTTTTGGAACCGATCGTGCAAGCCGCCTCTCTCGACTTTATATGTTCTTGCCATTCGGGCTTTAACTTTCAATAACTCATAGACAGTTTAGCTTGAATACTATGTCACTCGCCCAGCATCCCAACCGCTCGACCTGCTAACAGGGCATTGGCAAATGACCAAACCTCAGCCACCAGAGCGCGTAGTTTGCCTGCGTCCTCTACAGAAACCTCCGTTTCACCCGCATGAATGCGGTGGGCGATCCCGTCGCGCCAGATAACTTCGTCCAGAGACAGGGGCTGTGGTGGTTGTCCCTGCTTGGCGACTGGCGGTGCCCGAAGTGCTGCGAAACAGACATGAGCCAAGGTAAGCGGCTTTCCTTCTTCACCTGTAAACGGCTCGCCTGAAGGCGTGTTAACGGTGCGGTTAAAGTCAATATTAGGCATAGTATCTCCGTTAGACGACTAGATTGAAAGCGATGAGCGCGGCTCGCAGATCATTTGCGAGCGTCTGGGTAGTGGCGGGGTCGGAAGCGGCTGCGGCAACGGTTTGTTTCGGCACAGGCGTCCCGCCGAAGAAGCCCACACCGCCCGCCCCGCCGTTGTGGTTCCACGCGAGAAGCGTCAGCCCGCTCGTGGTCGCCAACGTCCCCCAACCGGCTCCGCGCGTTGCAATAGAAATGCCCACATCAGCCGCTCCACCGGGGGCAATATCAATATAGGTGAAACTACTAACGCCCCTTACTTTAAGCGATAGGGTATCTGAAGTTAGAACGACTGATCCGGTTCCTTTGCCGTTGAGCGCCAAGTCCGCATTAGCCGCCCCACTTAGGGGGCTGATCGTGCCGCCGAAATAGGCGTTGGTTCCAAATTCAACGACGCCCCCGGAGCTTTCGACCACAATGGCCTTTCCGCCCGAAAACGCATTGCTGAGTTTGAGGCCGACCGTGGTGTAGTCCTGAAAATCAATGCCCGTTCCATACTTTGAACGGGCGTAGGGCGTTCCGGCGGTTCCGTGGATGCCGTTCGACCACGGCCCGCGCGCTGGGCCACCGAGCGCGATAATGGTTTTCGCCATTTCGCGGGCACCAGCATCGCCCCCGGACGTGGCCTTGCTACCTCCGCTCATGTCCCCGGCGTAGCCCGTGATGGGCAGCACAATATCGAGCGGGTAGGTTCCCTTGGTCAGGTCGAAGGTGTGGACGCTTTGGCCGAAGTTTGCGATCCCCGGAACAATCTGGATCGGCAGGACGTATTGGCCCCGGCGATCAGTCAGGCCGTTCACGCTCCAAGAGGGGGTCGGATTGCCGTCGTCGTAGAACTTCTGGGCGGTCAGGACCAGATTGGCCTGAAAGGACGGCTCGCCAATAGTCGGGCCGATGACATTGATCTCACCGCCCCAGATGTTCAGCGCCGCCGTGTCGGAGTTCGGGATAGCGGCGATAGTATAGTTGAAGCCCTCTGGCTCACCAGAAACCTTCGACCCGGTTGCGCCGTATTTGGCGTTCGCAAGGATTATCGTCTGAAGAGTGCCTACAAGCGACCCCTGCGCGGGGGTGACGTTGCCGTAGTAGTAGAGCGCAGCGTCCCCCCCGGCTCCGACATGCCACCAGTCCGCGTCAGCAGCCGTCGTGGCGTTATATGTGGCGTAGCGGTTGGTGACGAAGCGATACACATTTGATCCCGCCGCTGATGCCTTTACATCGGTCCAGTCCTTGCGCCAGACAAAGGCCCCATAAGGATTAGTAGTCTCATATAAAGTTAGATCAACAGCAGGATCACCCGGCGGCGTATAACTTTCTGCCCCAAATGCGCCCAATTGAATTGATGTTCGTACTGCCGCAGCTGTTGTGCCTTCTAATAGGCTTCTTGTGTATGCAGTTGTTCGTGCGTTGAAATGATCTGTGGCCCGGCGTGGTGTCATCACTTGTGCAGAAGCAGTACCCGTTTGTGCTTCTAGTGCACTAGCTTCTGTAACTGTAAGCGTAACATTAGCAGAAAGCGGCCCACCACCTGCGACTAATCCCGCGCCAATAACCTGTGTTGTGTTATCTACTTTTGACGCAAGAGCATCACCAACCGCCTTGTCTAAGGGTGGAAAGGCAAATTTAGGGCGATTACGTGTCATTTAACCCACCAAGATCATTAACGGTTGGCCTACAACACCCCAACAGTAGTAAGCTTGTTGTGCCGCTTCACCCCGAATTGTAAAACCATTACCACCGAAGATAGGAATACCAGTGGCTTCGGTTAACGGAGAGATACTAATATAAACAGTGTCACCATTCTCCGGCCCCATAAAGATAATCACATTGCGTGTTTTATCTGCGGCGAGAATGGATTGATTACCCGCAACTAAGTTAGCAATACTAACATCACGTTTCCATGCATCACTGATATCACGGCGTTCACGTGAGGATAAGTTACGAGGATCGGACGCAGGAATATTCCCCGGCCTTCCGGGACGCACTCCTGAAAGATCAGGGACAATAGCCATTACGCAGGCTCCGTATTAGTGGCAATGGTTTCTAAAACAGTCATCTGTTCTTCATGGCGTTCTTCTTCTGGGGACGCAATATGCTCATCCACAAAAGAATTGTTGCCGCTTAAATCTCTAACAATTGCCATTGGTAATTACCTTATAATCTGCATCGATTGTAGGAATATTTGTTGGAGTAGTCTTTTCTGTATACTCAATACGCAGAGATTGTTCCATTGTGTGTTTATGATGGACTACATCAGCAGGACGATGCCCTGCACGATCGAGAATATCTTGCGAAGCCTTAAAGCCTAAAACACCATCATCTTCATCAGCAATGTCAATGATCTTTTGTGCTGCATTGTGTGCATGACGTTCAAAGATCGATCGAACACTATCTGCTTCACTCTCTAACACCGACTTACGAATATCAACAGCAATACTCTGATACTCAGGCAGCTGTTTAATGTTCTTGATCTGTTGAATGCTTAAGCCACACGCAACAGCAATATCTTTGTCAGCCAGTCCCCACAGCGTATAGAATAAGACAGCAGAAACACCGGTCATTTGCGAAGGAGGTAACGGTAACTCCGCAATTGACCGGCGTGTCTTAGCTACAATCTGTTGAGCCTCTAGTGCAGAAGGGATTTCGACAAACTTCCGATCCTTCTGTACTTTCCCTGTCGATGGATCAATCTGTGTTCCATCTGCAAGGATTAGAGGCTCAAGTGTGGAGACGGGGAGGGTCATTACGCAAACGCCGGGCCACCGTTGCCAGAAGCGTCAACAGGATACGCAGGACGACGCGAGACATTAAAGACCATTTCTTTAAGAGCCGTCACATCAGCAGCAGTGGTATTACGCGAAATGTCAGTGACTGTTTCAATTTCTTTGATGCCACTTTCTTTACCATGAGCAACTTGCTTATGAGTAGCCGATGCAGCACCACCAGAAGCAGCACCAATCAGGCTATCAAACAGTTCAGTGGTAACACGAAACGAAGAACGATTAACAAGCTGACGAATGACACCACGACGCGGGTTCTTATTAATTAAGAGTGCGTAACTGTCATTGCCCCAGAACGGAGAGTAGTTAGCCATTGTCTATATCCTTAAGAGTGGCCCGACGACGCATATATAATGAACGTGCGCGCGGGTATGTCAACTCCTCTTGTATGTCAAGCAGAAATATTTTTGCATGTGATAGACATATGCCTCTTGACACGGCTTCGATTATGTGTTACTAACGTATATATAGATAGGGGCATACGTATTACTTCGTAATAATGAATATGTATTATTATATAATAATATACGAAGTATACATAAGCAAATAATACAAAAGACCAACCCGCCCGGGGAGCCAACAGCGATCCGGGCGGCCTCAAACCCGCATACACACATACACCCCTACACCACACATCTCCCCACCTATACATCTTCACGTAACAACATCAACTTAACAACTAAGTGCGTTATTTGTTGCTGTGACGACGAGTTAGTGCGCCTTCTGCGCGTAATCGTATCGATGTTGTTTTGTTTTGTGATGTTGGTGTGTTTGATCTCGACTACACTTCAACGCCGCCACTAAAGCCCCCTCTTTGAAATGACCGGGGGGATATACTTGGCGTTACTTAGGGTCATCTTGGCCTCTACTGTCGCTATACTCGACGCTCTACTGTGCAACGACAGTAACGCCACAGTAACGCATCTATACTTTTGGTCATCTTTGGAAACACGTGTTTTGGGCTCGTAAGGTCTATACATACGGGGCGCTATGCTGATGTGAATGAATAGATGTTGAGTGTTTAGGTGGATGGGCCGCATCAATCCCCACGTCGCTCGTCAACTTGTTACTGTGAGCGTTACGCAGAAGAATATTACATAAAATGATCTCATATGATGCCGCTTGTGTGTTCTATGTCTTATCTGTGCAGCTTCTTATGCTCTTCTATATTAGTCTCTTCTTTGACTTAAGTGTGTATATGTGTTATTATATATGTACAAAAGAGAGGTAGTATATCCTCGCGTGCGTGTTCTTTATAAGTTATCGCGTGTGCAAGAGTTCATGTTTCAACAAATGTTCAAACTTGATACGGCTTGACGCGGGTTTGTTTGTATGAGACATTGCAAACACCGGAGACAAACACGTCAACGGATTAACGCCCAACAAAGGGGCATCGAAGGGAATAGAACCATGTCTAACGAAACCAATCACGATTTTGCCGCTATCGCCAAAAAGGCCGTTGACGGCTGGAAAGCGGGGGCGCGGGGCGATGCTTACGGCATTTTCCTTGCCTATACCGCCGCGCAACAAACCCTGTTTAAGGGGCAAATCGTCAACAAACAACGCAACAGCATTGAGGACGAATTCACGTTCGATCTTGCTACGTTCTGTGACAGTGAGCATGTCACATGGAAAAAGGCCGACGGTTCGCGTAACAATGCCCGGACTGCCAAGGCGAAGGAAACGGTTTTCGCACAACTGTTCAATGTGACGGAGCCCACCAACGCTATCAAAGCGAGCATGACCCGCGCTATTACCTACGGCGTCATGCTGGCGACGGACTATCCTGGCGAACAAGTGACCGTTTCCAGGCTTGGAGCGTTGGTCGTCCCGTATGCCGCTATCACGCCGCGCCCCAAGGCCGACGATGAACGCGGCAATCTCCTGTATGACCGCGCCATCGAAAACAACGAAACGGAAATCCTCGACGGCAAGCAGGGCCGGACGCTCGAAGGTATGAAGCGTCTCATGCGGCCCGGCGAAAAGCGAGCACCGGAACAAAAGAAACAGGAACCCGCCGTCGCCTTTTCTGTTTCTGTCGCTTTCGTCACTGCTCGCCTCAATGCGTTGCTTGACGAGAACGCGCCGGAAGATATGCCCGCCCTGAACAATGACGGCATGAAGGCGCTTCAACAACTCGTCGCCGTCGCCTCGCGGTATATCAATGAGGCGTCCGACGAGGTACCGTTTGAAGAGGAAGCCAAGCCGCAACGTCGCCGGGCCTAACGCTCCTCAACATCACTGACAACTTGAAGCCCGGTTAGGTTAACCCCTAGCCGGGCTTTCTGCTGTCCGGTCGTCGGGCGTATTCGGTCGCTTCGCGTAGTTTATAGTCGCCTCGTCCGTGTCCATCCGACGCAAACTCCGTACAAATGTATAGCCTTGATCCTATAAGCAGGAACTAAATAATTAATCGAAATGGGGGCTATCCATTACGCACAAGGGGCTAGATGCTGTGTTTTACGGCCTGATCTGTGTGCAAGAATACTAGATGTTGTGTATTGACAACCATGTTTCGGGGAGTTCTAGGTATTGACACAGGAGTAGGAATAAGTTATACTACTCTTGTTCGATTGGGAAAGGGCCGAGCTATGAACACAGCAGATGTAATCATCTTTATTATTCTCTTGTTTATATTCTTCTTTCTTGGAACAGTACTAGCTCCCGATCCACCAAGACTTGTGGGTTATGGGTGCGAAGGCGCATCAGGCCCGTTGTATGCAGACGAGGAAGATCATTTTCCTGTTTGTGCTGCTATCGTTCGTAACGACTAACTTCTAACAAATGTGCAAAGGAGAACGCACTATGACCCACGATGAAGCCTGTCGTGCTGCCCGTTCTATTGCCAACGAATTCATGGCAAGAATGTTTGGCAAAAATGCATCGCGCGAGGATGTAGCAATCAATAACGAATGGGAGCATGTTTTTGATGCTGCCTTCGCTGTCCTGTTTACCCCGAAAGCTTAAGGAAATCTGATAATGACCCGTCCCATCTACGAAATCGCTAAAGAAATCCGCAACGATTGGGGAGATAAACTCTCCCTTTACGCTAGGCCGTATCTCAATGCGATGTTCTCGCTCTCGTCCATCAACGACAACTATTATCACGACACTGGTAAGTCTGTTGTCGCTTACTTTCTCTCAAATGCTTCCTCTTGGCGTGGAGAAACTGCCAAGCGTGTGAAAGCTGAACTCAAGGAGATGCTGAAATGACTATGATTTGGGAAAGCAAGGATCAAAGGGGATATGAAGCTTTAGGTTTCATTCCTCAATTTGTCAGCAGCAACGATATGCGTCCTGTTGCTGAACAATTCAACGAATGCTACGCACACGGAGGCGGTTGGCGTCCATTTAAAGGTTTCGAGATGGATAAGGAAGGAAACATTACTTATCCGGGTGAGCCTACCTACAAGGTGCTGGCCGAAAGCAAGCTGCGCGGCGAGATTATCCGTGTGTATGCCCACGGTTGGGTGTCTATTACGCAGCCTGACGGTTCATATGAAATTTCGAGGATGGACTGAAATGACCGATACCCCTCAACTCATACAAATCACACGCGAAGAATGGTGTACTGCTCTCGAAAGCGGCAAGTTTGTGCAGGGTAGTGGCGCACTCTTCAATAGCCTTTCGCACAGTCCTATAGGCTATTGTTGCTTAGGTGTTGCAGGAGAACTAGCTGGTGGCGTAAAAGAAGCTAAAGAAGGTTATGCCCTTCGTGGAGGCTTGTACTTTCCTCTCACAGACGAAGAAGCGGAGGCAGGCGCTTATCTACCTCTTTCGATTGCCAATATGCTTGATTTGTCGGCGCGTCATTGTAAAATCTTAGTCCTCAAAAATGATCGCGATAAATGGTCATTTGATCGTATTGCTGAGTACATTCGCAGCGGGCAACTAGACAAAGATGTGAAAGCTGAAATGGAGCGAGACAATGAAACAAACAATGCTTGAAACTTACGTCTCAGCTTTCGTCTGCATTGCATTCGTGGCTGTGGTCGCTTCGTTTATGTGGCTCTAATAAAGGAAACTGAGAAATGAACATCTTTCAACAAATGTGGGAACTTGTTTTCCCCTATCACGGTCCCGCTCGCTCTCGTCGGGAAGGCATGAAGCGGCTGCTTAAGCTTGCTGATTATCTTGAGACTGTTCCTCAAGAGCAGTTTGACTTGACGACGTTCTCAAGCAGCGCCAAGCGGTTTCAGCAAGAGTGCGGCACAACTGCTTGTGCTTTGGGTTGGGCTGCAACAAAGTTTAACGGACAATGGGGTCTTACTTGGACAGACGACGGTTTTATAGTCCCAATTGATAAAGATTGGGATGTGTGGAGTACCTTTAATACAGCGGCAAGAACTGCATTTGCTGTGACTGATGAAGAAGCTGAGATGCTTTTTACATCCAGTGACGCAATGGAATCTTTTTATGCCACGGATTTTTATGCCACGGATTGTTATGCTTTTGAGGATATCCATCCTAAATACGCCGCCGCCAAAATCCGTGAATGGGCTAAGGAACAACTCAATGTCCGCTGAATACACCGAAGAAGACAAGAAAGACCTCAAAGAAGTTGCAGAACTGAGGGAGGCAATCCTTACTGAAATCTGTCTGCGCTACAGAGAGAAGATCAACCGTGATAGTTTCTCTTGCGTGATGGTGACATTGGTTGATCTGCAAGCTGCATTGCTTTGTTCTGTGTATGGTCCTACCAAAGCCGATCTATCTGGTGATGTTCAAGGATTGATCGCAATGAAAAAGACCCTCACAGAAAATCTAGCTGCTACCATCAATGAACAATGGCTTCTTCGCATTGCCAAAGCTGCTATGGATATGAAAGATGAATGAAGTTGTCCCACTCAGACCACAACAGCGGCGTTCATTGCAGTGCGAGAGTAAAATCTCAGCTATCCTGTACCATGTGAACAGGATCAAGACGCTATCGACTGGTATCCCGCGTAAAGAGAACCTGCAAGTTGCGTATCAAGAGGCTCAAGACGCAAAGAGAGCCATCAGTGCGTATGTTGCAGCCCTCAAAGAAGATATGAAGGAGCTTTGATATGTCTGTAACAAAGCGAGATTTTGAGAACATCGCTCGGATACTTAAAGAGCAGCGCACCGAAGCATCAAGTCCGAATAATATCACACTTGATCGCTTGATCCCTGAGTTTTGTGCTTACTTCAAGTCTCAGAATGTTGCATTCAATCCTGATCGCTTTAAAGAAGCTGCTGGATACAAGCAATGAAAGCACCAATCAAAGTCGGCCTTCCTCCGGGGATGCGTTCTTTGTATATGGAGCGGCATCCCAAGAAGTATGAACCGAATAATTATCAGCATGGCTTTTGGCTGCTCTGGATACACACGTCGGATCACATACACGGAACATTCATGCGTTTCTACGATAACGGTAAGATCGAACGTGTAACTGTACGTCCCGATGAAGGCGATCAGATCGATCTGGTCAAACCCGCAGATGGAGAATGAACAAATGATAGAAGTTAATATGACTGACCCTACCGAAGATGTAAGAGAACGGGTGGCGCGGAATGTTTTCGAGGCCAAGGCAACCATGGAATTGCTGACGCGGGCTGAATGCCTAGCGTTTGAACACGGCAAGAAAATCGCAGCCGACGCCATCCTCGCCGCCCTTTGACTATACGGAGTTCCAATGCCAGCCACCGATAACCACGACGAACTGTGCAAGAGGCTGGAGGCCGTCGAAAGCAGCAAGCCCGGAGGCCCGCCCAACATCATTTCGATCACGACGAACTGGTATCGCAACCCCGACGGCCCAGAAGCAGCCGCTGCTATCCGCTCCGAACAAGCCGCCCGCCAATCCGCAGAGGCCGCCCTTGCTGTGGCGGTGGAGGCTTTGGAGCGAGAGCCTACGCCGGAGCAAATCGAGCCCTTTGCGCGACGCTGGTGCACGGCGAACGGCATTGATCCAGACGCCCCAGCCGCACCTCACGGCGAATGGCCCAACTGGTACGACAACGCCGCGCCGTTTGCTGCGATTTGGCGCGACGTAGCCGCCCAAGCCCTCGCCACCATGAAGGAGAAAGCCGGTGAAGAGAAATGACAGGACGCGCAAACCGCTTAACAGACGTATTCAAACACATTGATATGTCTGGCGGTCGAGAAGCATGTTGGCCGTGGAAACTTACACTATCAACCGAAGGCCGGCCTTACTTTACCGTTAAAGGAAAGAAGTATCTTGCGTATCGTCTAGCATATGAACTCGTGTTTGGTGTTGAACTTGGTGACAAGATGTTTCGACACAATTGTGATAACCCTGCGTGCTGTAATCCTTACCACGGTACTCCGGGTGATCAGACAGACAACATGAGAGATATGAAAGAGCGTGAGAGGCACGGACTACCTCATACGGTCGTTAGGAACATTCGGAAGTTGATCAAAGAAGGGCGTAAGTATGAGACTATCGCAGAGTTGTACGGATGCAGCCTCACTGTAGTAAAAGAGATTGCAAATAACACAAACTATAGCCATGTAAAGGATGAAGAAGATGCTAACTGATAGGCAACGTAAGATCAGAGTGAACAAAATCATCAAGTTGATGGAAGCAGCAGGGCCAGAACATTTCGATATGAACTATTATATTCGGATGCCCGATGAGCATGCAAGCAAGTCGTTGCCAGAGGCAATTCACTCTTGCGGTACAACTGCTTGCATTGCTGGTTTCGCTGTCATTGCTTCTAAGCTGTGGGAAACGCATGAACAACGCTTTAGTGCATATACTGTGTCAGACTTTGCTGTGGGGCAAGCCTATCTTGGCCTTACTTATGAAGAAGCTTCGCACTTGTTCAGATCAAATTGGAGCGCAAACATGTACGAAGCTGTCGCCACACTCAAGCACTATGCTGAGACTGGTAATGTAGAATGGCAACGGGATAAGTGAGAAAGTCGGGAGATATATGATGAACAGAGAAAACATACAAAAGGTGCTTGATTACTTCAAATCAGGTGCGATGGATGATCACTTCAATATGTCTCGTTGGAAGTGTGGTACGTATATGTGTATCGGAGGGCTTGGGGAGCATTTGATGCGTGTAGAAGGGTCAACTAAATATCTTAGTAACAATGGTGTAGGTAATGACTGTGCTGTAGGTAAGTGGCTTGGGCTTCATACTGATCTTGTTGCTGAGGAACATGAACCTTGGTTCCAATTGTTCTATCCATACACATACATCTACTCAAAAGACCCGAACCATGCCATTCGTGTGTTAGAACATCTTCTCGAAACTGGTGAAGTAGATTGGTCTATCATTCCAGAGGAAGAGGCTAACTCCGAAAACAGGGTTGCAGACCGATCCTAGAAGGGGCATACTACATCTTGTGGTCCCCCTTCCCTTCGGCCACTACACCTTGCGCCCCCTGATGATCCGCTCTCAGGGGGCGTCCTTTATGCACCTATGACTTGACACAGAGGATTGAATATGTTAGTATATTCTTCTGTTGCCGAGGGATATTAAGATTATGTATGAAAGTCGCTTATATTGGATTTATAAAGACGATCACGTGGCGGCTCGCAAGAATACTAGCGATGCCGCGCGTGACTTTGCTGTCGATCTTTCGCACAAATATCCTGCTGCTGAAATTAAAGTGCGGTGTGTGCGTATGATCGAAGAAGAACTATACACAATTGAACCAACTTTGGAGAAGGACAATGCAGGACACCGTAAACTGGCACAAGGCTAATGAGGTCGTGAGACGTATTCAGCAGAAACAGCCTGTGCAATTCGATCAGTCGAGTGACGAGAAGCATCAAGAGCGTTGTGAAATTGCTCTAGACGTTCATCATAACTTCCGTGAAGGATGGGGAGGGCTGGGCTAATGGATAAGCTTATTGAAGGCATTGCTTGGCTCGCTAGTGAAGGCCGTAACGGTGCTAAACAATTGTCTGAATACTACAAACAAAATCCTGATGAAGAAGCTAAGCTTGAAGAAGCAGGTGCATGGATTGAGGATTTGCTGAATGGTATTCCGCTGTAACAACTAACGCCGACTTAACTCAGATGGTAGAGTAGCGCTCTTGTAAGGCGAATGTCACAGGTTCGAGCCCTGTAGTCGGCACCATTTGGATAAGATATTGTTTATTCTCCGTGGACAACATCAAAGACGCGCTAACTAAGCCCAAACGAGCGCGCGCCTTGTGCCACCAAGGTCCAAAACTTATCGTAACGCGCATCCTTTGTTCCGATCTACAGTGGGTGAGAGGAATTAAAACCGAAGAAGTTGCTAAGCACATTGATCCCGCGTAGCCTACTGGTTGGGTGTTCTGATAGATCGATGTGTGATGGTTTCATAGCAGATGCGTTACGAGAACCGTGGAAGAGGCTGCGGAAACTTCTTCAACCCACACAGTGCGCGCGTGGTGGAATTGGTAGACACAACGGATTTAAGTTCCGTCGCTTATAGCATGGGGGTTCGAGGCCCCCCGCGCGTACCATTTCTTTAGGAGACTTTTTATGTGGACGTGCTCTATTGAGAATAGCGCTATTACACTAGTAGTTAGTGATCCATGTATAGCAATCAAAACTTGGCTGTTTAGTTATCATTTGACACACGTAACAATTATTGATCCTAACGGATGCAAATTCATTGTGAGACGTAAGAAGTGAGAAACACCGGCCTCCACTTACGTTTATCCGATGAAACTTGTAAACAATTAGTAGAACTCCGTAAGTTAGACTTGACTTGGACTGACTTACATGGTAGTATTGCTAAATTAATCGACGCAGAATACCAGCGCATGAAGGGAAAGCCGGTGGACGAGCAACAACGAATAGCTTTTGTAAACGCACAAGTGTTGTGCGCTTCAATTGAATTTGCTGCTATGCAGTTAGAAAACAAGATAGCTGAAAATGAAGGCAAAGAACTTCCACATTCTCCAGATGCTTTTAGAACATTAACCGCCAGTCATATGATTGGTTGGAATGATGTTATAGGCTACTTCACTGGGCGATAATATAATAGAAGGGAAAAGACAATGACGGACTTACTGCTGAAACAAGCAGCACTGGACAAAGCATTCCAAAAGATCGGAACGACTAATGGCACAGGTCCGTTAGAAAGTCGTGACAATCGTTCATCTATTGCATACGAATTGTATGTAGCTGACAAGCTTGCTTCTCTGGCTGATGCCCGTAAGAAGAAGGCTAAGGANGCTGCACAAGAAGCTGGCATTCTCGGTGATAAATCTACATTTGTTCCCGGCACGGCGGTTCAAGTGTATGATAACGAATACCTTGAGATTGTAGCTAAGACGAGTAATCCTGCCTCGCGCATTGATAAGACTGCGCTTGAGAATGAACTCGTCAAAGCCCTTGGCCGTAACAAAGCAACTGACTTGCTATCCAAAGTTACGAAAGAAAATGCTGCCGCCACATCTTATCAGTTTGTGGCGCGATAAACCATGAGCAGTAGTGTAGTGGCTATCAGACCCAAGACGATGGATCGAACGTATCGTCGTCAAAAGTACACGATCACTTTTATCCCTGACACAAAGAAGTGGCGATGGGATGTAACACTTGTGCAAACTACAAAAGCTGGTGATGAAGCCGATACAATGAACAAGGCTCAGAAAGCAGCAGAGAAGCACATTGATAGATGCTTAGGTCCGAAGGATTGATGCAATGGCACTGTATGAGCCGTCAACGGGTAATTGGAAGCAAGCTGTAGCTGTCCCTGACGATCTGTATAAACGCATCAAGCGTTACCAAGAAAAGAACAATCTTCCGTCGTACAGTGAAGCCGTGCGCCAATTGCTGCGTAAGGGTGTGCGTGAAGTATGACTGCTGTAATCCCACAAGATACTCCCATCACTCGGGCAACAATCGAGAAGATGGATGATGAGCAACTGAAACTCTTTGTAGAGGGATTACAGGAGCGCCGGCTTAAAGCATATAGCATCTTTGAGCAGGGACAAGAAGCTAAGAAGAAAGCTAAGTACGAGAAGGACGCTGCCCTGTTGCAAAAGCGTCTTGACCAATTTCTCAAGAAGTATGAGAGTGTCGTTAAGGGACTTGAGACTATTGAGAAATATGCACTAGAAATTCAGGCACTGCGCCTCACTACGGAGTATGGAGAATAATGCTCATTCGATCTAAAGCAGATAGCATGGATGGTAAAGTCCTCCGTGCGCGTGATGTTCGACACCTATTAGCAACGCGCAACGTCGATCCTGAATTGATGAAGGTGATCGAAGCGCTTACTGAACAACAGTATGAGCATGTGAAGCAGATCACTGCTCTTGTCGGCGTTGTCAATCAGATGGCTGAAATTGTAAATGGACTAACACAGGTTGGCGAGCGTATGCGAGAAGAGTTGCTTAAGATGAAGCAAACATCTGACAATGATATTGAGAATAAGGTGGAACAATGAGTGATCAATTCCTGCACGACTATTCTGCTTTTGTATCTGGCACGTCTGCTCGCAACTACTACCACTTACCCAATCTTGTCGATGAAGATATTCTCCATGCTATTCTAGGTATTGCTACCGAAGCTGGCGAACTTCTCGACCCGGTGAAGAAGGCATTTGCTTATGGCCGCGATGTTGACTTTGTTAACTTGGACGAAGAGATTGGTGACGTACTGTGGTATATTCAGTTATACTGCAATGTGCGTGGCCTTACCATTCGTGATCTTATCAACTCTAATGTAGCCAAACTGTCGAAGCGGTATGAGAATGGCCGCTTTACAGCTGAACAAGCTATCAACCGCAATCTTGATGCTGAACGTGCTGCATTAGAAGGTAAGACAGATGAGCAAGATTAAGTCAGTCTCGCTGCGTCTTGCTACAGAAGAAGATCAGCACCTTCCGTTCTACGACAACACGCGCCTACAGGCGATGAATACCTGTCCTACATGGGCGGTCGTGCGGTATGGGCTGAACAAAACGTATCCGACAACTTCTCGTGCTATGGCTCTTGAAGCTGGATCAGCAATGCACGATGTGTTTGCTGCTGTTCGGTTGTGGCAGTTGTGGCATTATGATTTGAAAGACGCCGTTGTAGCTTGCAATGATGTGGGTGTTCCAAGTCTTGTGACTTATCATGGTCCAAAACTCTTCGGCAAAGATCGCTTTGAACATATGCTTGAAATGGTCAATCCTGATGAGGACGAGCGCACCAACTGCATTAACTTCTGTCTGCAAGCATTATTCGAGAGTGGCTTCTATGATGATCCTAGTGATCGTCGGCGGACTATGACTAACCTTGAAGAAGCTGCTATCCTCTACATCGATCGTTGGGATTTCAAGCGTAACCCTATTTGGGTACGTGATATAAATGATCCTAAGTCTGACGTAGGTATCGAGATTGGTTTTGATGTTGTTATCACGTTTGAGTTAGAAGATGGCACGACGAAATCGTATCGCTTCATTGGTAAGCTTGACGGCCTTCATGTGCGTGATGGTAATCATGTTGTCGGTGAAAACAAAACAGCATCGCGCATTGATGAAGGATGGCGAGCGTCATTTGAAATGTCATCACAAGTCACTGGCTATTGCCTCGCAGGTTCAGTATTCTCGGGACAACCTGTGGAGAAAGGCATTGTTTGGGGATTAGCAATTCCACTGCCTAAATCATATGACAGTGGTGGATTGGCAGTAGAATATGTATCTCGCCCTTCGCATATGTTCGAGAATTGGTTTGCTTGGTTCCTTCATACCGTCGAAATGTATGAAGCGAATGAAGGCAATCCACATGATGCCCCCCGGTACACACACAGTTGTAACCGTTACTTCCGTGCTTGCTCACTCATCCCGTTCTGTGCAAGTGATCGAGAAGAACAAGAACTTGGCCTGAGTGAAATGGTCGAGGAAGTTTGGAACCCTTTAGAGGAATAGAAGATGCGTCCTACTGAATTTACGTCCGAGCAGGAAGAACTGGCGGCAAAGCTTGTCCAAAGTATCCAAAAATCTTATGATGATGCATTGACTGAACAAGAAAAAGAGGAAAGCAATGTGTCCGCGAGTGTAATTGCTGGAGCGTGTACGAGTGTGATTAATGCAGTACATGCACAATCAACTGTAGAAGTTATGGATGTGTATGCTGCTTTTCAATCCATTCTTAATGGACAATCTCCGCATCCTACGCAGGTTCAGTGATGGAAATCTCAATCGGCGGCGTTGATGTTAAACAGGCAGAGCAGAACATCACTCGTTTTGCTATGCTGATTTGGGGTGTTGCTGGTTGCGGTAAGACTACACTTGCTGCTACTGCTCCCGGTAAGAAACTCTGGCTCAACTTCGATGATGGAGGCACTGACAGTATCGCAGCACTCAAGCATACCGCTCCTGAAAACTCGGCTCTTGCTAACGACATTCTTGTGGCCGATTTCTCGCATGAACGGAACAACATCATCGACAAGTTTAAACGTGATGATGGCCTCGGCTTGGGCAAATACTTGGGTGACGATGAAATTGGCATTGATACTGTGGTGGTTGATAGTACCACGCGACTATCACAGATGGCCTTAGAGCATATGATTGCACAAGGCATTCATAAGTCTGCTCGTTTGGAACTTCCCGGCATGGGATCATACGGTGGACGGAATGCATTGCTCTTGCGTATGTTTGTCGATGTGATGAATGTCACAGGCAAATACAACAAGAATGTAATCTTCATTAGTCACGAAGCCGAACCTAAGACTAATGATGACGGCCATGTGCTTGCGATTACAATGGCACTTGGTGGACAACTTCCTAGCTTGACGACACAGAAGCTAGGCGAAGTGTATTATATGTCAGACATTAAAGGAGAACGTCGTATTCATCTTCGCCCGTTTAGAGTTTACAAACCTATGAAAAGTCGTATGTGGGATTTAGGGCCTGATAAACCTTCCGATTTTGTATGGAAGTATGATATTCATAATCCTGATCCTGAATACGAAATTGCAACATGGTACAAACGCTGGAGAACTGGTGGTGGACAAAAACTTTCGTTGCCAAAATGACGAGGATTTGTGGAAAGAATTTGATCGCTGTTTAGAGTACAAAGAGGGTGATGTTTATTGGAAAATAAAAGTTGGCACAAGAAAGATTGGCGATCCTGCTGGAACAATTCGTGCTGATGGACGTATCCAAGTTAAACTGCTCAACAAACAGCACAAATTGCATAGGCTAGTTTTTCTGTATTACCATCGTTATCTTCCTGAGCGCGTTGACCATATTGATGGTGATCCACAAAACAATGCTATAGAAAATTTACGAGAAGTAACCGCAGCTGAAAACAGTTGGAATGTTAAAGCCCATCGTGATAATCCAACAGGATTTCATAACGTAAGTTATCGCGGCGGTTACTTGCCTTATCGTGTGCAATACAGCCGTGGTGGGCGTTGTATCCATAATTCCTATCCTGAAACATATGAAGAAGCTTGTGAAGTCTCGAAAACTGTAGGAGAAACTCTTGGCAACTTCCAAAGATAGCCGAAAGGCTAAGAAACAACTGTCGAAAAATGATGCAGAAGGTGCCTCGACAGTTGCTTTATCCAAACCTTCTGCACAAACCCTAGGGAAAACTAACATGACTGAACAAACGAGCATCATCGAATATACGTCTGATCTGTCCGAAGCCGAAGCGCCTGTTCCGCTGCCGGCTGGTGACTATCCGGCGGAAATTCGCTCTGTTGAACGTAAGACTTCGAGCAAGGGTAACGACTATATCAACGTCACCTTTATGATCGCCCCGGAAGCTTACCCGGCTGACTACACCGAGGGCTCGGAAGAGGGCACGATCCTGTCGTATGGTCGCCTGTCCCCCGACGAGAACCAACGCGCCCGCTACAACATGCGGAAGTTCTGTGAGGCCATCGGGGCCAAGATGGGCAAGAGCCTTGACCTGAACGAGTGGGTGGGCCTCTCGGCCATCGTGACGGTCGCCCATGAAACCTATGAGGGCGAGGACCGGGCCAACATCAAGAAGGTCAACCCGGCCTAAGAAAAGTGAGGGGAGGGGGTTGCGCTCGTCTATACTTGTGCTACTCTCTCCCTTGTCACCTGACACCTTTGAAATCTCTTAGAGAGGAACTACCAAATGGCTAACGAACAAGCTGCCGCTCCCGCCAAGCGTACCCGCAAGGCTTCCGGTCCCCGCCAAGCCAAGCCGCTGTACGGCCTCGTTTCGTACACCGACGAAAATGGTGCTGCGGTGCGTCTGGACAAGCAACGTCTGAACCTTGTTGTGGAACGCGACATGGCTAAGATCGTTGATGCTCTGGAAAACGGTGATGGTACTCAAACCGTCATTCGCATCGAACTTCCGGCTGCTACCCCGCGCGCTGCCTCTCCGGTTGCTGCCTCGTAATCAGATAAACACAATCTGATTGCTCTATGGGGGCGGCGCATTTGAGAGGATGCGTCGCCCCTATTCTTAATGGAGAACACAAATGTTCTTAGGTTTTGATCATCGTCCGACTGGCTTGGTTCCGGCCAATGATAACGACTTTATCGCTGTTGCGCCTGTACAAAGCGACACGTTCGCCGTCACCTTTGAGAACGGTCAATGTGTTGTGTATGATGAAGATTGTTACGCTCCAGTTTACGCTGTTGCCTACTAATGCGTTTAGGTAAGCAGATGGTTCGCTGTCTGTTTACCTAAGCGCATTTGTGCGAGGAAGGGTATGTCTGAGCAAGAGAATAAAGAACCAACACTACTTATCCCTGTTCCTCGTCCAATTCAGCGGGCGAAGAATAGAGGCATCGAAAGCACGAGCGGACCCAAAGGATGCTTTGTGCAGTACCGAGGCACTGAGTTTGAAAAAGAGCGGATCAAAGAAGCCGCCGAATTCCTTGGTGTATCCTATGGCACATTTATGAGAAGCGTGACAAACGCCGCTGCCATTCGGGTATTAGAAATGAAAGAAAAGTTTAACGCTAACTAAGCGAAGGGAAATACAACATGGAATTCTCCGCCAAGCAAGCGGAGGCGATCGACGTTTCCTGTAACGTCGATAACCGCGTTGCTGCAATCACTGGTGCTGCTGGTACTGGTAAGACTACCATCCTCAAGAAAGTGTACGAAGATCTTGTGGCTAATGGTTACAATGTCATGCTCACTTCTCCAACAGGTAAAGCCGCCAAGCGTATCTTTGAAGCCACAGGCATTGAAGCGCGTACTATCCATCGTGCGCTAAAGTACAGCCATCCCGGTGATCCTGATCCTAAGACAGGCAAGCCCGCCGGCTTCTCTTATCCTACATATTGTCGTGCTAATCCTATTCGGGATGACAACGATGAATTGATCGATGTGCTGCTGGCTGACGAATACGCAATGGTCAACAGTGAAGTGCATCGTAGCGTGTTCGATGCTCTCCCGAACGGCGCTTGTATTCGTACATTCGGTGATAACAATCAGCTACAACCGATCGAAGAAGATAAGCGACTGCAAGGTCAACCTTCTCCGTTCCTGCAACTGCTGAACAATGATAAGTTTCCTTCTGTCACACTTGATGTTGTGCATCGTCAAGGACAAGACAGTGGTATTCTGACGAACCTGCAACAAATCCTGCGGGCTCGTATGCCTACACGGAACGATCAGTGGGCACAGAAGATTACAGATCAGCCTGTTAAGGAACTTGCTGATTACATCTTTGAAATGCAAGATGACGGCGTTGACTTCTCACAATTGCAGCATCAGATCATCGTTCCACAAAAGACTTCGTGGGTCGGGACGTATAAGCTGAACGCGATGGTGCAGGGACTGTTTCATAACAAGACAGACCCAAGCATCTTGATCCCGCGTCACCAATGGGATGAAGGTATCAACGGCGAGAAGGGCGGCAATATCCGCATGTTCGTCGGTGATAAAGTCATCTTCATGCAGAACAACTATAACCTTGGCGTGTTCAACGGTGAGACAGGCATCATCATCGAGATTGAACAAGAGACTGGTGAAGTTGTTGTTGACTTCGGTGATCGTGAACAAGCGTTCCCGCCGATCTTGATGGTGATGAACCGTCATGGCCGTGAAGTTGCTATCGATCCTCGTAAAGATTTGCAGCTTGCATATGCCATTACGACGCACAAGAGCCAAGGTTCTGAATACGAAAGTGTCGTGTATATCCTGAACAAGTCAAACAGCTACATGATCAATCGTCGTAACTTCTACACAGCGTGTAGTCGTGCGAAGGAACGTGTCATGTTGTTTGCAGATCAACGTGGATTGGCTCAAGCTGTTCAGAAGAGGGAATAGATGAGCAATACTAGGTGGTGTTCAGGTGGGCAACGTACTGAACTGCTTGATTTGCTTATCAGACGTGATGGTCCTTACTGTAACATATGCAGTCTGCTTGTAGGGGAAGGCCCGGATTTTAATGGTCACGCTCTTTGTCGTAGTATCGATCACTACCCAGTGCCTCGCAGACATTTAATCCGGGCCGCTTGGCTAATACCAGATTACATGACACTAACACATCGGTTCTGTCATGCTATCGTAGATAATGAGAATGCAGATGGAAAAGAAGATTATCTTACTCGTGGGGCCGCCGGGCTCCGGGAGAGACTTTGGCGCGACTTTAGCGACACACTACATTCGCTCGCGGACTACTGGAACCTTCCCGCAGAGCGTGCGACTGACGGATAACCTGTTTGAAGGTGTCAATCGTGCTTTTGGGCTTATGTTCTCTGCTGCAACCTATATGGATAAGGCAGATACTCCCCTGCCTGAATTCTTTGGTTGGTCCCCTCGTCAGACTTACGATGATATTCTGGCATTCTTCCAAGAGAAGTACAAACATAATTTCCTTGGGCGAGTAACGCTGCGACGTATTAAGAATGATGCTACAACTAAGGTGTGGATTATTCCTTTTTACGAAGGTACGATCGAAGATGCTATGGCACTTGCCACTGGACTTGGCGCCAAAAATGTGCTATGTATTCATCTGAATGAGAGGCCCACTGAACAATGGACAAGTAATCTTATTCTGAGAGATAGCACACATCGCTTCATCGATAATCATGGTCGTGATCGTGAAGTGTTTTCGATCTGTGTGCGTGGCGCTGTGAAGAAGTTTTTGGGGATCACAGAGGATGAATGATATCACAAATATGGGAGAAATGAACCGAGAAGTTAATGCTCGGTGTGTGTCTCTCGGCTTGCGTAACGATTGCGGACCTGACGGCATCTTTCAAGCAGAGATTGCTGTAATCGGGGAAGCACCCGGCGAGCGTGAGCGCATTATGAAACTCCCACTTGTCGGCATGTCTGGCAAGTATTTGTGGGAAGAATTGCGTAAGATCGGCATTAATCGCCGAATGGTTTATATTTCCAACGTAGTCAAGAGACAATTACGCGATGCTACGACCGACGAGAAAGTGGGTATCTCTCGTAACGAGATTGACCAATACGCACAAATTCTCCGGTGGGAACTGCAAAACCTGCCAAACCTCAAGTACATCATCTGCCTCGGTAACTACGCACTCGAAGCCGTCACAGGACTTACGGGTATCACGCACCACAGAGGGAGCGCCTATCAAACGCAGATTGCATCCTTATCCCAACAGAACTCGCGAGACGTAACTGTCTATGCGATGCTCAATCCTGCTGCGGTCATTCGTGAACCTAAGTGGGAAGTGATGTATCGTCACGATGTTGCTCGTCTCAAGACTGTAATCGAAGATACATTCAAGCCCCACTTGATTACAGAGCATATCAATCCATCGTTTACAGAAGCTATGCAATGGATTGAGAGGATGCGTGATGAAAAAGAACCAGTTAGTCTCGATATTGAAGTCATTGCAAACGAAACTGCTTGCATCGGTTTCGCTAATAACCCTCACGAGGGCATGTGCATCAACTTCCGTGACCGAACAGCAAATCGTTTTTCTGTTGCAGAAGAAATCGAATTGCGACGAGCCATCCAAAGTTTCGTAGCAGACCCTGATACAAGATTGGTAATGCAAAATGGAATGTTTGATAGCTACTGGCTCTATTACAAAGATCGAATTCAGTTGGGTCGATCGTACTTCGACACGATGCTTGCTCATCATACTTTGTACCCCCAACTCCCACATAATTTGGGATTTCTTACATCACAGTATACTACGCACCCGTTTTATAAGGACGAAGGCAAAGCATGGCGAGAAGGCGGAGATATTGATGACTTCTGGCGGTATAACGTCAAAGACTGTTGTATCACTCATGCAGTACATCGTGCAGAACTTTCCGAACTGCGAAACCAGAATCTGGAACGGTTCTTCTTTGATCATGTCATGCGCTTACAGCCGCACCTTATTGGAATGGTTGTCGGTGGCGTCAAAATCGACACTTCTCTTAAAGATACCATCGCACGTGCTCTGGGTGAAGAAGTAGCAGAACTCCGTGAGAAGTTTTATGAACAAGCACAGATCGCTACTGGTGAAGCCGATTACCGTCCTAACCCGAAATCCCCCAAGCAATTGGCTGAGTTATTCTTTCGTAAGCTGCGTCTTGTGGGTAGAGGCGTTGCAACGGACGAGAAAAACCGCCGTCGTATGCTTGACCATCCCCGAACGACGCCAGAAGCCCGAGAAATGTTACTCACTCTCAATAAACTTGCGAAGGAAAGTAAATTCCTAACTACGTATGCTGAGAGTAAGATCGATGAAGATGATCGCATCCGTTGTGAGTATAAGCAAACTGGTGTGCAATCTGCTCCCGGTCGTTTAAGCAGCAGCGGTGTTCTGTGGGGTACTGGTATGAACCTACAGAACCAACCCGGTCGTGCCCATCAAATGTTCATTGCAGATGATGGTTATGAATTCTCGTACTTCGATTTGTCTCAAGCTGAGGCGCGTGTTGTAGGGTGGAAAGCTGGTATTCAACATTGGATCGATGACTTTGAGCGTGCGCGTATCGATGGTGTGTATGATGCTCACCGTGCGCTTGCGTCAACGATGTTTGATATTCCATATGACGAGGTTCCTAAAGATGACTGGAACGAAGATGGATCACCGACCAAGCGTTACATTGCAAAGCGTTGTAGACATGGGCTTAACTACCGGATGGGTGCTGACAGATTGGCAGAGACTGCTGGTCTTACGCTTAGAGAAGCCCATCACGCGTATCACGTCTACCATAAAATTAATCCCGAACTACAAGAGTGGTGGGATTGGACGACTAAGCAAGTAAAAGATCGTCGGGTTCTGTATAACTACTATGGCCGGCGTTGGATGCTGTTGGAGCGTTTAGATGAACAAGTCTTGTCCCCAATCGTCGCATTCTATCCCCAATCAACAATTGGAGATAAAGTGTCTCGGTGCATTTACTTGTGTGAGACTGACCCCGAATGGCCCACAGGGGAAGCCCGTATGGCGCTTAATATCCACGACGCACTTATTGCGTTACATAAGGCGGAACACGGTGATGTTGTAAGGCGTATTATGAAGAAGTACGCAGAAGAACCCATGCGCATTGAAGATATTCGTGGTGTCTCCCGTGAGTTAATCATCCCTTGTGACCTTAAGCGATCGGTCCCAGACGAACACGGTATCCATCGTTGGTCGAATATGGAGAAAGTGAAGTTAGCGGCATGAGCAAGCTTGAATACACAACAATAGCGTGTGATGTAATCAAGAAAACTGAAAAAGCAATATTGCCACATGGTTCTGTGAAAAGAATGACCTTAGTTGAGCACTTGGAAAGGCTTGCTATGAAACACAATACACAAGGCTATCCGCCAATTGAAGTTGCGGATGCTCCACCTCCTGTTCCTCCTGCTAATCATCAGGAGACACGAGAGCGCGAAGGTATGCCCGAGCCTCGCGTAGTTAATCAGGGCGGTGATAAAGTTGAGAGAGAATAAAATGCTACATGCAGGTATCGCGGGTATTGCAAATGTTGCTGATCCCGACAATGCGCAGCGTAATGTATCGATCCAACAAGTTGCGAATGGATGGATCGTTAGTTACAGTATGCATGGAGTAAAAGATGGGCAGTATGTCAATGAGAATTCTACACAAGTGTTCTCGTATTGGTGGGGTGTCACTGATTTCTTAGCTTCTAAGATTGGCACATTACCTACCCCTGCCCCTGTGCAACCAACATCAACACTCGACGACGGCATTCTCTTCTAATGCCTCGTAAATCTTCTCGTATCAATTACAAGAAGTTGGTTCCACAGGATACATTCCTGTGGAACTACTTGGCATATATGGAAGCACAGGAATGTCCGTATGCGTATGACTTCTGGACTGCTTGTTGGTTGCTTAGCGTTGCTGTCGGGCGACACACAGTCGTCAACCGTCCTCGCGCACCCGTTTACCTCAATCTCTTTGCTATTCTCGTCGCTGATAGTGGTATTACTCGCAAATCTAGTGCGGTTAGGGCTGCTACTAAATTCGCCCGAGGGATCAGCGACAATCCGACACCATATCTCATTGAAACAAAGATGACACCTGAGCATATGCTCGGTCGTTTAGCAGAACAGACAAAGCAACATGGTACAGCACACATTGCAATCTCCGTTTCTGAACTGGTTACTTTCTTGGGTAAGGAGAAATATGTGGAGCAAATGCCCACACTTCTCACAGATTTATACGATAGCCCCGACATACGAACTGGTGGCGGCACCATTAGCGGAGGGACGCAGAGGCTTGAGAATGTATATGTGTCGTTCTTGTCTGCATCAACACCTTCATGGCTCATCCGTGCCGTTAACCCTGATGTTATCGAAGGCGGGTTCACCTCCCGCGTTCTCTTCATTGTCGAAGAAAAGCCCAAGAGGCTCAACAGTTGGCCAGAGGAATTAGATGGAAACGCGGATTTACAGCTGCGTACTCAGCTTGCAGGAATACGAGAGCGCGCCTTACAAGTCAACACCATTGAAATCAATGATGGAGGCCGCAAAGCATTCGACAAATGGTATCGAGGGCGAACTTTACATCGTGATGTATTTCGATCCTCATTCCAAAGCCGTGAGGATGCTCATATACTCAGGCTCGCTGCCTTCCTCTGCATTAACGATGGGCTATGGTGCATCCAATCAAGCCACATTACGACTGCAATTAAAGTCGTGGAGCAGTTACGAGAAGATGGAGCGTCAATATTTGAAGGTACTGGCTCAAACTCTCGACTTATACTTGGAATTGATAAACTTCGAGACAAACTCTTAGCAGCCGGTCAGTCCGGTATTCCGCAAAGAGACTTGACCAAGGCGGTGCAGAACTTCATCAATGCAGAACATATGGGTGCTGCACTGGATATTATGCATAGCTTAGGAATGGTTCAGAAGTTTGAAGGCATCCAGATTGGTCGAGGACGGCCTACGACACTTTGGAGAGCAACATCAGCCCTTGTCGAAGGTAAAGCCCTGGACAAGATCATTGAAGCGCATCAACCGGGATAGAGATATGCGTGTACGGAATTCTAAAAGAGCACCAGCAGAACCGAAAAGTGATGGATATGATGCACGAATAGATCATGATCCTTACATCTTATCTATGAAACAAATGATGGCCCGGATCACATTGATTGCCGGGCCATCACTTCGTCCACACATGCCTACTGAGTATTCATATACCGAGAGGCATCAAACGTCTGATACGTAAATGAAGGGTCGCCAATTACTTGTTGGATCACTCCTTCTCGCTGCTGTATCATGTCTAGCATTAGTGATGTTAATTCTCGTCGTTGCATATTCAATGCATTGACTTGTTCATTCTGTTGCTCGACAGTCATAGTATAAGAGTTGTTTACATCTTCAATCTCGTCACGCAATGTAGCAAGACGCTCTTGAAGCGGTCGCAACTCATTTTGCAACTCTTGAGTAATTTGAACAAGTGCAGCAGCTTGCGGATTAGTGCCAAGTGGAGTGCCTTGCATCGGTGTTCGTAGTGGCACACCGCCGCGTTCTGGATCACCTGTCATCCCAAACTGCGCGCCGTAATCGCGACCGAAAGCTAAGACGCCTTCGATACCGGAACCACCAGTAGCACCGCGTTCACCCACTTTGTCGTAATAAAGGGTGTATTCGGTGTCACTGACACTCTGTCGCCTCGTATAGTCAGGGAACAGAAGTCCAGCAACAGGACGCACATCACGCACAGTATTGTCCAGTGAACGAGAGATAGCCATTTCTAACGCCTCTTGTTCACTGTCCGTCGCATTCAGCACACGGTTATAATCCATCCATGTGCGAAGGCCGCTCGTGATTGTATCACCCGTGATTGCTTCAATCGTAGCCATCCATTGTGATGTAATCTCGTCACCGACAAGTTGTCCTTGACCGCCAAGACTGTCTAATTCCTGCGAACGGATTTCTTGTGGTGTAGTGGCAAAACGTGTTGTACCTAGGTCTAAGCCCATAGTCGTTGTAGCAAGGTCGAGCGTAGGCATAGCAGCGGCTTGAGGCTGCACACTACCATCAGGTGTCACACTAAAGAATGGATTGAATGCATTCCATGCTTCACGACCGCTTGCTTCTGCACTAGCTTGGCCTTCTTCGCTCAAGCCTTCATCTAAATAACGCTCAAACGATGCCATAAAGTTTGGATCGATTTCACCAGAGTTAATGCCGCTGATTTCATTCAGTGTAGCAAACAATGGAGCAGTAATCACGCGTAACGGCGGCGGGATCGGAATTTCTAATCCACCGAATGTCTGAATACTAGAAGCATTTTGTGCATCAGTACGCAAACGCTCTTGCTCTTGTAATTCAGGATCGTTGGCAAGTGCCAGATACTTAAGCGCAGTTAAGCCACCGACTGTTGCGGCAATGTTCGCTGTGAATGTCCAAGGATTATCACGGATCGAACGAGCAATCTGTGCTAATTCTTGTTTAGCTACGTTGAAGTATAATACATTTGCATCAACCGATCGTGCGATCTGTCCTCGCCCTTGTTGTGTCACATCTGTTAGTCCACGGCGAACGTCCATGGCTGTGCGACTAAGATCGATTTCATCTGTAGCTAAGTTACGGTTCGTTGCAAAGTTGCTGTATGCTGTTCCATTCTCAAAAGCAGAACGCACGTTGATATACAGACGCCAGAACGGGTTCGCCCTAGCACCCAAACGCGCAGCAGCACCACGGCGCATTACATCTTCTGCAAGATTGATCCCACTAGCAGAAGCAGCATCAGCATTATATTGAGCAGATCGCGCAGTGAACCTAGGGGCAATGCCCATGAAGCTTTCACCAATACGCGACGGATCATCCCCAAGGAAGAAGCCTACGGGGTTGAACACGCCTTCACGGCGTCCTTGAGCAAGCACAGTGTTCTCATAGAACGAACGCAATACACGATCGATTTGTTGAGTACCGACAGGACCGAATGTGCGGTAAATAGCGCTATCAGGACGCAGTAAGTGTGAACCTGTGACGTTCATAGCATGTTCAACCATACTATCGCCAAGCATACGCAAGCCACCAGTGACACCGGAACCGAAACGTGTCGGGTCCATCCACGCAAGAATATCTTGCAGACGATCAGAACCACGGCCACGCAACACAGTGCTATTCAGTAACTCAGCGATAAGTCCTTGACCTTGCCCTTGAGGACGGTTTGTCATCGCGGCTAACGGATCATAACCTAAAGCACGAACAGCCGTGAACGCAGGATTAAGCACACCAGTTAGGAACGATTGCTTAAGCTGTGTCAGAACACCTGTAGTCCTCGCAAGAACATTCAGGTTTTCAGGCGGGGCAAACGTCAGCGAGCGATACAGTGCATCATCTGTGACTTGCACATAATGCTGCACACCATTCTCAAACCAATTGAGAAGGTTCGTCATGCGTCGTGGATCGGGATTAGGAATGTCCCGAATGAAATCGTCCGCCGGCGATAAACGTAAGATACGCACAAGGTTCTGTCGCGCGTCATTGAATTCTGCACGACGAATGACTTGATCCCACTCTCCTGCAAGCATGGCAATGGGATCAGTGAAAGCACCAGCGCGAATACCAGCACCTTCTTCAACGGTACGCTCTGCCATCGTTCCCCAAAGACCGGGAGAACCTTGAGTACGTTCCGCTGCGTTGGTGATCGATTGGCCTAACGGAACATAGTTAGGACGATCACGACGTAATCCGGCCACCATTTCCGCCGAAAGCAGCCCACGCTGCTCCGAATAATCCAACATAGCACTGTACTGATCCCGGATCATTTGACCGAAACGGGCTAATTCAGGATTATTCGTGAGAATGTCTGCACGACGTTGCAGATCAGTTACATCTGTATCTCTAGCTGTTAGTGTACCTGTGCGACGGAAGTCATCTAAAATGCTCTCTGCAACAAGACCATCACGCAGCGCAAGAAATTGATCCCGATCTAAGTGTGAGACAGCCTCAAGCAGAGAGCCAACAGGTTGCACTTGCACAGTACTGCTAGGCATTTGTCCTGTTCGCAAAGCATGTTCAACGCGAGCAGCCATTGGCCCTGTAGTAAGCCTATCCAAGCCAGCTAAAGCATTCTGTAATTCGCGACCAGATAGTGCTTGAGACAATTGAGCGCGTAACGGAGCGTCATGCTGCCACCAGTTTTCTGCTGCGAGAGTAATGTCATCTGTTAGTTGCGGACGAGTTTCCGTACCAACAAGCAGTTGTTCGGTCCTAGCACGCTGAATAGCTTGGCGCCTACGGTTCATCGCTCCAGCAGTATAGGCACCAGCGAACAGTCCTCCGACACCTAAAGCGGTTGTCAGGATCGGTTGACCTTGTTCCCTGTTAGCATATTCGTCAGCAGCTTCTGGATCAGCTTCACGGTTTTGATCTGTTACAGCATCTACAATACCAGTATATCCGGGGTCTTGGTTAATCTCGTCAAAGCCCTCAGCAAACGCAAGTGACAGCGGCATCTGCGTAAGCATTGCTGTTGGGAAATCAGTTTGACGGAACGGCATCAGCATTTCCGACCCGAACGTTAGTGTATTATGCAGCAGCCCACCATTACGTCCCCACAGATTAGGACCGCCATATTGCGGATTTGTCAGCATAGCAGTTGTATCATTAAGAATACCGCCATGACGACCGAAAATGTTACGCCCACCAACGGTACCCCAACGCGGCGCAGGCAAGACGACAGCACCAACCAACTCAAAACCGACACCCATAGGCGAATGTGGTTGGTCAATGCCGAGTACATCACGTGATAACTGATCAGCAGCAATGACACGTTCATTTGTGCGTGTCAGATAAGGACTGTTGACATTCACGCCGGGGATCAGGTTTGCAACGAAGCCCGCAGCAGCCGGTAATTGGTCAAACAGTGCAGGACGGTATCCTTCTGTTCCCGGCACATCAATGAAAGACGAGATAGCACCGTGGATCATCCGCTGACCAGCAGTTACTGTATCATACAGATATGGAGCATCTGTTTCTAGTGTATACTCTTCGACCATACCTGTTTCAGTATCGAAGCGGTACACAGCACCTTCCGGGCCTCCGATACGGTAGATCACTTCACGCGGGTTAGCATCGATGATTTGGTAATTATCCGGGTCAACACCTTCAGGCAAGGCGATACGCATATTACGCCCATTGACCGTTCGTTCAAATTCCTGCGTGTTATATCGACCGTGTCGCTCGGATTGTGCGTAGGTATTCCCTGCTTCATCCACACCGAATTCGGTCGCCTGAGTGAGAATATCTTCTAACTGCCCTGTGTCACGGTTCCAACCTCGAACGTGTGGACCTTCCCGATATACGTGTGTATAGTTCTCGAAATCAGGTAAAGGGGCAGCGCCTTCCGGGACACGGAATTGTGGTGCCTCAGGAACGGACGCTAATAATGCATCATAATCTAATGCAGGAAGATCAACAGGAGGACCATCCCATGTTACATCTTCAACAGGTGCTTCAATTGGACGGCGTTGAGGCTGTGTAGGCTGTTCTAATGTAGCCAACAGGGCATCATATTCAGCCGCCGGAAGTGTTAATTCCTGCGGCTGAGCCGTTGACGGTCTACGAGTGAGATAAATACCATTATCATCACTCTGTTGTTTACGAAGGGGAGCCTTCGCCATTGTTAGCCTCGCGACGAAGTGGGATTGTAACTTCTGCACCTTGAGCATTACGATACCGTCCGACCAATTGTCCATTAACAACAGCAACACCTAACGGTGTCAATCCTTGGACAGGCGGTGGGGTGCGTTGTTCACCCGGAGGAATGCCCGCAGCCGCTGCATTATTTAACGGTTGCCCTGTCTGAACATTTGTCAGTGTTTGTGTGCGTTGCTCTGTTCCCGGTGTATACACATATTGCCCATCCGGCCCTTGTTCCCATCGTCCCTCTGTACTAGAAGAAGAAGTAATAGGCATAGGACGCCTTGCACGCTCTAAAGCTGCTTGAGCATTTGTAGTTGCAGCATCAGCATACGTTGTAGCATACGCATTAGCCCGCGTAGTATTATACGCATCTTCCGGGGTCATATAACCATCAGCCACCGGCAGACCATATAAATCAGCCGGTTGTTCAGGCGTATATCCAGCGCGAGCCATATCAAGTCCTGCACCTGCACTACGTTCCCGAGCCTGAGCCGTCACAGCGTCAACAGCAGCTTGGTCACGACCAGTTACAACCGGACTGCCAGCCAGCCCCGGAAGATAGCCTTCAAACGTCTGCGACACAGGACCAAGAATGCCTTGTTCTGCCATATCAGCTAATTGAGGAAGCAACGCACGAAGGTTCTCACTCTCTAATTCAGCTTGAGCAGCTTGTGATTGCATTTCTTGTGTGCGACGTAAGGCTTCGTCATACGTACCACTTTCAGCTTGTGCATAGTTACGCAGAGCCCATTGACGCAAGATATTAGCACCGGGGTTCGGACCACCTTGCATCATCGACTGTGCATAAGCCGGGCCATAAATACCATAAGCACTGGCGTTCGGATCAGCAATAGATTGGGGCATGATTAATACGCCTTCGTAGGTGTTTTGTCTGCGTTACGGTTGCCAAAGATTTGGCCAATCTGACTTCCAAAGTTAGGACTATTCAGCAGTGCGGAAAGTCCACCGAACAGATCATATGTGCTATCCATTGCAGGAAGCGGTGCGGCCCGCATACCCGCCGCCGCTGAACCTGTTAAGCCTCCCGCAGTACCTAAACCAGCAGAAGCAGCAGCACGTGATTGTGCAAGGGCCGACGCAGATGTGCCATTGATATTTGGAATATTGTACGGGGCTGCATCAGGTTGTGAAGCCCTAGCTGCCAGCAATCCATAAGCATTCAGTGTGTTTGTCAGATCACTTTGATTAGCACTACGAGCATAGTCTCTGCCTTCTAATTCAGGCGAACCCATTGTTTGTGCTAAAATCTGTGCGCGTGTTTTAGCTAAACCGTTTACAGCAGCATCATAACCTGATGCACCGCTACGTAAGCCTTGAGAAGCCATCGCAGCCGATACACCATCAATGCCCTGTGTAACAGCCCGCTCTCTAGCTAATCGTAACGCACCTGTAGCCGCAGCAGCACTTTCACCTGTCGTACCAGAAATACGATCACGCGCTTGTGCCATTAAGCTATCAGCCGCTTGACCTTCTTGGCCGCGACGAACACCAGCTAATGTGCGTTCCGAGCGAGACTGTGCTGCATCGCCTGTTAACTGTGCATACTGCTCATATTCACCAGCATCCAACAGTTGCTGTTGATCTGGCGTAAGGATGACTTTCCACGTATTTGTGGCTTCGTCATACATGGTAACATTGCCCGCAGCGTCAACCTGCGTAGCTTTACCCATACGAGCCGCTTCTTGTGCAAGAGCGAGTTGTTCCTGCGCCATCTGCTTCTGAAACGCGAATTGCTCACGCGACAGCTTCTCTTGGCGTTTGGCAGCACTATTACCAAAAATCGAGCCAAGAATGCTAGACCCGACTTGAGCAGCAGCTAAGAAAGGAAATGCCATTAGAAGGCTCCTTGCGAACCGAGGCCGCGACCGACAGAATTAGCAGCGGCCCGACGCGCCAGTGCTTCATTCACATCAATGTTGCGGAGATTAATGGCACCTTGGGCTTGTCCAGCATTCTGTCGTGCAGTAGCTAAATCAAACAAGGGTGAAGTACCAATCGTTTCTAATAGACGACCGGGCGCTTGTGTTTGTGCTTGATTGACGAGATTATCCGCTTGAGACAGATAATTATTCAAATCGAAGTTTCCACCGAGGGTATAACCCGATGCAGCGTTTCGTGCTTGTGTGCCAATATCATTTAAGCCTTGGCGATATTGGGAGAGAACATCACCGCCAAGAGTACGGATACGGGCTTCTTGTGCTGTACGCTGATTGCCCAATGCAGATATACCGGCATCGTAACCGCGTTGGTTTAATTGACCACGGGCTAAACCACGATCAAGTGTCCCTGTTGCACGGCTTTGTTCACGAGACAGTAAGTCAGTAATTGTCTGATCGAGGATAGACGTACCGACCCTATCCTGTGCAAAGGAAGGGTTGAAGGTCGATGCAGCTTGGTTGCTATAATTAGCCCGAGCATTCGACTGCACATCATTCAAGAAGTCAGAGCCAACATTAGGAGAAAATGCTGCATCATAACGTGCAGTACCTTCTCCCGGAGCCATGCCACCAAGAATGCGATCAATATACGACTGAAACTGCGGCTGATATTGCGAGCCGTCTAAGCCACGCCGATACGCTTCTTGGTCAAAGCTAAGTTGAGCCCGCGCAATTGCAGCAGATCGAGCCGCCTCGTCCGCTGTTGGTGTAGTCGTCGTCGGCGTTGTAGGTGTAGTCGGTGTTGGTACAGTAGTACTGCCCGTTAAACCCGGAGAAGTACCTGTACCGATTAAATGCCCCGCACCATTTGTGAGAGGCTGCGACATATCCCGCATATCTAGCTGTGCTAATAAGCGTTGGATAAAATCTGAATTTTGATTAGGAAGTGTAACCGGCATTGTATCTTTCCTTGAAGGGCCGGTAATCCTTCAATACACGGCTTTGATGTTTTGTTTAGCAGCCTTCTCTTGCTACATCTAAGACGGCAGTTTGTTCGTCTGCAAAGCTTACTAAGTCACCGAGCCACGTAAGAAAAGCAGTCATCCCTTGTTGTTCTGCTTCTGTAACAGGTTGAGGTAGAGAAGCATCAGCAGGAAGTTGCGGACGCTCTCTCATTTCAGCACAGATACGCGGATCAAGATTAGGTTGGATTACTTCGGGTTCATCCACCTGTGGCGTTTCGCAACTCATCAGCAGTAATGATGCCACGGACAGGACAATTATTCGCATCGACTGGAACCTCTCTTGTAACAATCTCTCGGATTACGTCTCGTTGGCGTCGGGCTTCTGCAACTCGTGCGGCGCAAGAACGTCGTTCATCAGTAAGTGCCTGTCGATCACGTGCTGTTTCAAAATCTCTAATTGAGGAAACAGCGCGATAATGTCCTTGCCACTTTCTGACTTCTCCTTGCAGATAGGTGATTTGCTCTCGTGCGTCAGATAAATCCTCTTGCCGCTGTTGGTCTGCTCGATAGTGTAACCAACCCCAAAGACAGATAGCAATGACAACGCAAACAAGAGCAATCTCCTTCCAATTAGAGAGTAGCAACTTTCGTAGACGGCTTAAGACCAATACGGTTGTCAATCCAGCCATTTAGAAAATCCTCGTTCTTCTCTCTGCTTTGTGTGATGCTAAGATAGAATGCACCTTGTTGGCACCCTAACAGCTTAAGCATTCGTTCCTCAGCTTTCTTTCCGTTCTTCTTCATGTAAGCACGGAAAGCTTCGTCGGTTTTGTTTCCATAAGCACCATCAGCAAGAATATCAGGATAGTCTCTTGCGCGACGATTAAGCCCATTAAGCGCCTTCTGCAAGAATTCAACAGGACGCTTTGTACCTGCATTAATTCCTGTATCAAGCATTTCAGCAGCAATAGCTTCACTAATTTCTGCAACACGATTTAAATGAGGACGTTCCCAATAGATCGCACGATAAATACGGACGGCGACCTCCTTGGGCATGTCCTTCATCGGACCAGTATAGCCGTTTCCTCGGGCGACGGCAACCGTGATCCCCCAATTTGTCTCTCCCCCTCGGTCGCTAGGGTGATTGACATAACCGCCTTCGACCTTCAAAACAGGGCCAATTAACTTATCAAACAGATCAGCCATTTGTTGTTCCTTTTGGTTGGAATAATCCATTGACAACAGCACCAGCAAGCGTACCTAAGGCTACTAATGCTTTGTCAAATACATCTAATTGCTTCTCAGGAATAGCAATCCAAGTGATTGTCCCGATAGCTAAGACAAAACCCCCAATAACTAAAACGGCAACTAAGGACTTCGTGTTGATCCTCGGCAATTTGATTTCTAGTGGACCTAATTTAATCATCCGAATATCCGATCAAGAATAACACTACCGATCCCAGTCAATACAGCAGAGCCGAGAATGGCTAGTGGCATGAATAAGCCCTGATACCTCGCCATCTGGAGTTCCAAAGATTGAATACGCAGAAAAGCATTCTCACGAAGCTTCTCACGTTCATCTTTATAATCTTTGAAATCTTGCTTTAACTCTTGCAATTCGCGATGAATAGGAGAGTTTTGTAGTCGATCGATTTGAAGTACCATGCTGTTTTGTTGCTCAGATACGGCCCGAAGGTCTTTAGTGATAAGTGATAAACTATCACGCATCTGTGCAAGAACTGCGATGGCCGCTTCTGTTCGCAAATCTACTGGAGGATGCGTTAAATCTTCGGCTGAGGCGAGCGGTGTTGCACGTTGTCTAGGAGCCCGAGCCATTAGATCACCACAAAATCAATACCAGTGATGGGAAGTGTGGCATCCCATCGAATTTCAAAACCATTGACAGTTTTGTCAGACCAAATTAAACCAGCAGCAGAAACGCCCGCAGCCGTTGTATTGTTGCACGACAGCAAGATACAATAATTCGCATCGGGCATTGCTGTGGTAAACGTAACAACAACTTCTGCAATGCTGCCAGACCGCACTACGTTAGATACACTAGCAACATTTAAGTTGTTAGCAACGGTTGGAGTAGAACTATCGACACCTGTAGTGGTGATTGCACCAACAGCTAAGGCACCAATACGGCGTTTGTATGTGCCATCACCCATTAAAGGATACTTAGCATCACCAGCAGCAGGAGCAGGAACAAGTCCTTTTGTGCCGCCAGAGCCGCTGTCCCCTACAACAGGATTTAAGATAGCCGTAGCTTGTGTAGCCGTTAAATCTTCTGGATCACCTGTGCCGGAACTTGTGCGACCTTTAATTGTCTGAGTAGCCATGTTAGCGGCTTTAGCATTTGTCACTGCATCATTTGCAATAGTCAATGCTTGCGTAACATTGCCTGAACCGTCAACATTCATTGAACCTGTAACATCGCCTGTCCAAGACAGTGTGCGCGTTGTTGCCCAAGCCGACGCAGTATCAGCATTACCTGTAACATCACCAACGACATTACCAGCGAGATTACCTGTAAAACCGGCAGTGGAGACTAACGAGCCGCCACCATAATAAACCGTATTTGTTTCGCCTGCTCGTAAATATAAGCGATCTGTGTTGTGATCGTAATAAATACCGCCAGCAAACGAGGAACTAGGCCGCCCAAACGCAAAGTAGCTAAATGTTGAATTAGGATTAAGCAGCGACATGCCGCCAGTAGTTCCCATTTCAACAATGAAATCGTCAGCTAACGTAGAAGCATCTGCGCCACTGTCGCCAGCAACAATCCGATTAGCACCACTGATAGGCTTTGTAGGGGCAACGATTTGGAAATCTGTGCCATCATAGATTACACGAACATAGCAGTCGGATGGGATGTCCCCCGAAGCAACATCTGCACCATTCAGCTTTAATGCCTGTGCTCCTAAGCCATTAACATTAAGTGTAGCAGCACCTGTAGGAGCGTGATTAGTGATAAAGGACAGAATTAGTCCTTGCTCATACGCTGTGATAGCCGGAGAGTATGTGGCTACAAAATTATTACTAGAACCTGTTGCAACGGTAATAGGCACTTCATCTGCAATGCTCGTTAACAAACTGTCGAGTAATTCCCAACGCGCATCGTCCTCGTCAGCCCATGTACGACTGTCGAAGTTAATTAACCCAAAACGGTAATTAAGTGTATAAGAGCGGAGTGTCACCTGTGAATACCTCCCTCATTGTAGTGCATAGTGATCGCAACAAAACGAAGTCCGCCAACAGCTTGTCCGCTAAACTTTAGCTTTGCGATGTTAAACTTGCACGGCCAATGAATTAACCTTTCATAGCTTGTAGAGCGGCCACCACCGTAAGGTTGTTGCCCTTGCCCATAACCGTGTGTATCTCCACCAACAAATTCCATACTTAATGCAGGAATAGGAAGTAAGTCACGGTCCACCATGATACGATCGGCAAACATATCACAGGTAAATCTTGCAGTACCTCGGGTATCAAACGAGATATATTTCGTTGTTTTACTTTTAGCCCTACGACCAAAATCTAGCCAAGGCATTTCCCAAGTAAAGTTAATTGGGGCGCCTTCACCATTATTAACGGCAACGTCATCTAAGAAATCAGCTTCAAACTCGTTCTCAGGATTACCGTACAAGTAAATGCTACCATCTGCGCGTCCGAAGAAAACATTATTCTGTGAAGTACGGAATGCACAGGTCCAATTCCAGCCTGTGTAATACGCCCACGAGGATACTTTTAAGCTTGGACGGTATGTAAAAACAAACGCACGTGTTTCTGTTGTTGCCGCTGCTGTATCAGCATTAGGAATGAAGAACATAAACTTCCCTGCACGTTGATCATACACAGAGAAGATGCGATCTTCTAATGAACCAAACGATAGAGCAGCCATCATAGCTGTCATCGGGGGATCGATTAAATCGCTAGTCCGTTCAGGACGAATTGTACCAGTAAAGACGGTACGTTGCAGTGAAGCGGCACCTACACCGTCAAGCAGCAGTACATCATCACCATAAGAAACTAAAGCACGATGAGACACACCACCATATTGCGGCACACCGTCATCAAAGTTTGGCGTGTGATTACCATCTGCGTCGAAGATACCTAATTGCCCAATGATCGATCCTTCTGCATATGTGACAATTAAGCGATCACGGAAAGGAACGATACCACGAATAATAGTGGCTTCTGGCACAACGCTACCAATGTCCACATATGTTCCATTGTTCGGGTCTGCATCACCATACCATACTCCACTTGTGTCACGAGAAGAAATATGCACACGGTTAGGATCGACAGGATCACCTGCCATCACAAGGAAACGATTACAGGCGACCACATATCGGCAAATCGGCACATTCAGGTTTGAACCTGTGGCCGGGTCTTGTAAGTAATCAACCGTATAATCTGTTTCAATTTTGAGAGGCTTGTCCACTCCATTGCATATAATCAATTCACCATTGAAAATTGCAAAAGACACAAACGATGTGGTTGACCAGCCAGAAGGGGCTCCGGGCAATGCAGCAGCAATCGAAGCATCCCAAATACGTTCTAAAGTCTTATCACCATAAACCCTGATAATCTCACCGTTACTGAACACGCATACAAATGCACTTCCATAGTAAAAGGCGTTGATCAGTGTGCCAGTCGAAGATAACGCTAATGACGCATTGACAAAAAGTTGTGTGCCATAGCGGACAGCCATCGTGCCATCAATATCATAGCCGATGTTCTCCGCATCAACGCTGTAATTGGTGGCAAGATTTAGATCATCATCAAGCACATTCCAACCGCCAGAGAAATCCCTGACGGTTGCCGTTTTCAGTGTCGAAGATGCTCGTAAAGCGTTAAGCATTAGGACCAACGTGTCGGATACGGTTCAGCTGTGGCAGTTAATGAGATTGGTGCATTCGATTGTGCTTTTGTTAAGTCACGAATGCGGGCATTGAACAATTGTAGAAACTTCTCAGCCATGGCAGGATTTGGCCCATCATCGACAGCAAAGCCCCATGCAGCATGATATTGCAATGCTAGATGATCAAACGGAACAGTTTCATCTAAAGCAAAGTCATCAGCTTGGCGAGTACGTCCAACAATTGTGATCTGTCCTGTCGCTTCAAACGGCGCCACTCGGATCACATTATCAGGATCATACATGTAGACGCGAGCGAGTGATCCTGTGTAATCATAAGGATTACGATTAATCGAGAATGTCTCTAAAGGAACATTCTGATTATCTTCCGGAAAGATGCGATAAATATCATCGAAAGAACGAAAAACATCAGACACAGCAGTAGTAGTGTATCCATCTGTTCCATCTAATGTATAACGGCGGAAGGTTCCAAAACGCTTCCACCAAATGTCCTCTCCACAGCCTCCAAAGATGAAATCAAACGCATCTTGGATTTTCTGTGCAAGGTTGTCTTGAGAATACACTTGCACGTTAAGCCCTGCTTGTTGATAAAGCAGTTGCTGTGTATTTGTAATTAACTGTGTAAGTGTTTTGTCAGCCATCTTTTCCTCCCGTTCTCCCGCTGCATTGGAGAGGACAACGCAGCGGGAGCCGATTTCACACTAAGCGGGGGAACACTTAAGCGTGATAATGCGGGAGGCCGTGCAGACCACCATTGCCGTCAGCATTCACTTGGTTACGCGGAATGAAGATGGCCGTGAGATACGCCGAGCCCGTCAGTGTCGAGTTTGGATCATACGTCCCACGCGGGTCAGCAGTCGTAGCAGTTTGCGGATCGGTATAACTCGGAGCGACCAGCGTTCCAAGCGTAGAGACACGCACACCGTCAAGCTGTTCAGTCAGTACATTCTGCATACAATACGGCAGACCAAGCTTATCAGTGGTTCCAAGATCGATCGTAGTCGATGCAGTTCCTGAATAAGCAACTTCATCAACATACTTGAATGCCTTTACACCAACAACAGCGTTTGTGCCATTGAGGGTAAAAGTTTCACTCATCGGCTGACCAAGGTAATCACGTCCATGGACGGTAACAGTGCTTGTAGCAGCACCAGAAGCGACAACTTGCAGACAACGACCGAAACCGGGACCATACGGGAATTCTTCCGCATAGTTGTCATTGACTGGATCAGTGTTGTACGCAAGCAGCGTAGTAGTCGAACCCGCAGCATTAATGCTGTGAGCGTCTAAGATCATATCCGCGTCAGCAATCGCCATCGGTCCAAAACGGACTTCGTGCGGTGCACCGTGGATTACATCAACAGAATAGCCCATAGCCGGAACGTAATTATTTGTACGCTCGGGCATATACTTAGCAGAACGACGCATGATTACGTCCCTTTCTTCTATTTGCCTTTGATCGGAGGTTCTTCAAGTTCCTCCGCATCGTCATCATCAATCAGGATGCTACCTGCATCAGCTTGTTCGTTTTCCGCCACACCGAAGTCATACGGATCACCGCCAGCGTCAACAACATCACCCGTTTCCATATCGATCAAGCGAGGACGTTTATCGTAGCCCATACGCTTCAATTCCTGAATACCAGCCTTACCGACTAAACGGATAGAGTGGCCTTGAGGGAAGAACACGTAGTAGCATTCTTCTTCCGAAGAAACTACTGCCTGCTCTAACCCCATTTCAGTTTTCTTGGCGACAGTGCGTGTAACCGTTTCCTTGCGAGGACCGACAGTGCGGTACTTAGCTTTTAGCTTTTGACTAGCCATAACTCATTCCTCTCTTGAGTTAGTATTACGCAGCGTTGTTAACAACAGCATGAGTGCGGTATTGCTTCCAAGAACAGATTTGTCCCTGCCACACAACACGCGAGCCGGTAGCATCTGTATCCCACGGCGCCGAAAGGTTCTTGACCTTCATGTTGACGCCCTTGAGCATATGCAGACGCAGATACTTCGAGTTGATGAAGTAAGCCTTATTAACCGGGCAATCTTCATCGTACAGCAT
>Ga0056904_1000248_pt1 | contig 51282 bp, 34 predicted proteins | sample EBPBio172007_DNA_FD_55043 | JGI IMG/M metagenome (GOLD analysis project Ga0056904, IMG submission 55043) | Wastewater treatment Type I Accumulibacter community from EBPR Bioreactor in Madison, WI, USA - Reactor 1_9/17/2007_ DNA | ecosystem: Engineered > Bioreactor > EBPR > Anaerobic-Aerobic >...
TGCGCGCCCCCATTTGCTTCATTGCGGATCGAACAAATCCGCTTCCGGCTGCCTGGTCACGTGACGCCCCTGCTCCGGGACCGAGTTTTTCAACAGAATAGACCCAAAGCGGACGAAAACATGCAGCGCATCGACCACCAACCGGAATGCTGGCGATGGCTGCCTCCAGCTCGGGTAGTGCAGGTGGTATCCGCGAAACGGCGGACACCAACGACTGAGCACCCGCACTAGTTCGCTCGTCTCGATGTGAGATGCAAACTCTTTTTCGGGCAGGGAAGCGACGCCCAGGCCATCGAGCGCAGCCGCGTAGTAGGGGTACACCTTGGTCAAATTTTGAAGGCTCAGAACCGCGGTTTTCCAGTCTGATTTCAACGCGCGACAAGAACTGGTTGACGCCGCGCCCAAGCGCAGGCGACACCGTGGCCGATGTCAGTAAATCGCTGACGCCGCATCGGCTTCCCGCCGATGGACATGCCACTTGCACGCGCTCGATGCTGGGAATCACGAAGCCACGTCCGTGTCGCTGGCCCAGGCCAGCCTCGCCGGGTGTCCCGGGTGCCTGCCCGGTGTCCCATGGCGCGCTTCGCTTCCCACGTCATCGAATGGAGTTCAACGTCATGAACGCAAGGACCCACGCCACCTTCGGCGCCATCATCGTCGGCCTGCTGCTGCCGCTGGCCGCGCATGCGATCGACCCCGCCTATGCCAAGAAGCTGGAGCGCTCCGGCTGCACGCAGGCCTCGGAGCTGCAGGGCTGCGACATCAACAAGACCAAGGCCGAGAACGCCAAGGCGGGCTTCGGCACGGCGCCCAAGCCGGTCGCCAAGCCTGTGGCCGCGGCGAAATCGCCCTACGCCGGCCAGTGGGTCGCCAAGGCCACGGATGGTCGCACCGTGTCGACGATCCGCATCGACCCGCAGGAGCGGGTCTGGGTGAACGGCAAGTCGGTCGCGGCCAAGCGCAGCGACGGCGCCCTCGTGTTCAAGAGCGGCTTCATCACCTACACCATCCAGGGCGACCGCCGCCTCAAGGGCCAGGACAGGTGGCGCAACAGCGACGCCGGCACCAGCGGGGCCATCGTCGTCGAGTAACCCACCGGGGCCAGGCACGCGGCGGACGGCAGTGACCGTCCACGGAGCCGCGCGGCCCCTCGCGTCCCAACGCATCGCGCTAGTCGCCTCCCGGAAGTCGCATGAAAATTTCGGTCCTCGCACTTGCCCTCACGCTGGCGATCGCCGGCTGCCAGCAACCCGCCGCCACCTCGCACGCGGCCGAGACGCCCGTCGCCGCCAACCCGGCGCCAGCCAAGCCGGAAAACGGCGCCTGGGGCGTCGACCTGGCGAACATGGACACCGCCGTCAAGCCGGGCGACGACTTCTATTCCTACGTCAACGGCAAGTGGAACCAGCGCACCGAGATCCCCGACGACAAGGTGGAGGTGGGCGGGTTGGCCTCCCTGCAGGACAAGGCCTTGCAGCAGACCCGCGCGCTGCTGGAGGCCGCCGCGGCCGACACCAACGCCGCCGCCGGCAGCGAGGTGAAGAAGATCGGCGACTGGTACGCCACCTACATGGACGAGGCCGCGCTGGACAAGGCCGGGTTCGCGCCGATCAAGCCCGAGCTGGACGCGATCGATGCGGTGTCCACGCATCAGCAGCTGATCGACCTGTTCGCACGGACCCATGGCGGCATCGGCCTGCGCGCGATCACCGTCGCGGTGGACGCGGACCGCAACATGGTCGGCAAGATGCGCCCGTCGATCGAGACCAGCGCGGTGGTGCTGGGCGCCCGCGAGTTCTACCTGGAGCCCGCCTACGCCCCGCTGCGCCAGGCCCAGCAGGCGCACATCGCGCGGATGCTCACGATCGGCGGCTTTGATGACGCCGAGGCCCGCGCCAGCCGCATCCAGGACCTGGAGACGCGGATCGCCCGGCTCACGCTCCCGGCCGCGGAGCTGCGCGACGACACCAAGAAGAACAACGTGGTCACGGTCGCCGAGCTGGCGAAGATGGCCCCCGGCATCGACTGGCCGAAGTACCTCGCGGCGACCGGCGCGGGCGCGCCCGACAAGGTCATCGTGCCCACCCCGGCCTCGCTGAAGGACATGGCCACGCTGGTCACCACCCATTCGCTGGAGGCCTGGAAGGACTACCTGCGCTACACCACGCTCGTCGCGGTGGCGAAGTACCTGCCGAAGCCGGCCCGCGACGAGGTGTTCGAGTTCTACGGCAAGCAGCTCGCCGGCCAGCAGGTCCCCAGCCCGCGCTGGCATGACGCCATCTTCGACATCGGCGGCCAGGGCCTGCCGCTGTCCGATCCGCTGAGCAAGCTGTACGTCGAACGCTACGTCGCCGCCGACGCGCGCCCGAAGGCGAAGGCGATGATCGACAACCTGGTCGCCGCGTTCGACGCGCGCCTTGCCAACCTCGAGTGGATGGCGCCGGAGACCCGCGCCGGCGCGCGCGAGAAGCTCGCCAAGGTCAGCCTCAAGGCGATCTATCCGGATGTCTGGAACACCGCGGACGGGCTCGAGGTGGTGCGCGGCGACGCCCTCGGCAATGCGCGGCGGGCCGCCGCGTTCCGGCACAAGGTGCAAATGAAACAGCTGCAGGTGTATCCCGACCGCCGGCAGTTCCTGCAGCCGGTGTTCCTGGTCAATGCCTACGCCAACACGATCTGGAACGAGATCGTGTTCCTGGCCGCGATCGTGCAGCCGCCGGCCTTCGATCCCGCCGCCGACGACGCGGTGAACTACGGCGCGATGGGCGCGATCATCGGCCACGAGATCTCCCACCTGTTCGACGACAAGGGCCGCAACAGCGACGGCGACGGCCTGCTCCGCGACTGGTGGACCGCGCAGGACGCGCAGCGCTTCACCGCCGCCACCAGGCGCCTGCAGGACCAGGTCGGCGCCTACGAGCCGCTGCCGGGCAAGCAGGTCAATGGCGCCCTGACCCTGGGTGAAAGCATCGCTGACCTGGCCGGGCTGGTGGTCGCGCACGATGCCTACCAGCGCTCGCTGGGCGGCAAGGAAGCGCCGGTGCTGGATGGCTTCACCGGCGACCAGCGCTTCTTCCTGGCCTACGGCCAGGCCTGGCGCTGGAAGGGCCGCGACGCCACGGTCGACCGCCTGCTGAAGACCGACCCGCATCCGCCCTCGGCGATCCGTCCCAACACCGTGCGCAACGTCGACGCGTGGTACCAGGCCTTCAACGTGCAGCCCGGCGACAAGCTCTACCTGAAACCCGAAGACCGGGTGCGGCTGTGGTGAGCACGCGCGCCAGCCGGCGACCCAGGACCTGGCGGTGAACTGTCATCGCCGGAGGCGGGTGGCCGCGCGCGCCCTGCTTGCTGGCGAAGGCCATTCCTTCGCGAACCCCCTGCGTGCCCCGTCGCCCCAACCAATCTCCACAGGAGCCTCCACGCCATGCGTCCACGTATCCGAATCAGCGTGATCTCGCTCGCCGTCGCCCTGGTTGCGTCGGGTTGCAAGCCCGCTGCCGAGCCGGCAACCCAAGCGGCACTGCCGACGGATCCAGCGGTGGCGACCGCCACCCCGGCCACCTGGCCCGCCAGCCTGAATGTCATGGGCGACGGGTTCCCCAACGCGGGCGATGCCTGCCGCCGCATCGGGGAAACCGAAGCCACCGTGAACTACCTGGACGACAGCGCAACGCTTGCCGGCTGCCTGTCCGCCGATGATGCGGCCAAGCTGGGTGGCACCGTGGTCGGGACCGTCGATGGCGTCACCCTGGTGTCGGTGCCGAACACGGCCGCCATCCCCGGTGATGGCGACGGCCAGGGCGATGCCAAGGTCGCCGGCACCAACTACAACGCCACCGGGCAGATCCGCTGCGCCGGCTACAAGGGCGCTGCGGCGGGGATGTGCGAAGCCGGCGTGGTGCGCGATGCCGAGACGGGCCCCTACATCGACGTCACGCTGCCCGATGGCGTCAAGCGCACGCTCTTCTTCAACAAGGACGGCAGCTTCCTGTCGTTCTCGACGGCGCAGGCCGACGGCACCGCGGCGATGGAAATCACGTCCAGCCGCGAAGGCGACCTCACCATCGCGAAGCTCGGCACCGAGCGCTACGAAATCCCCGACGTCTTCGTGCAGGGCGATTGAGCAGGACCCCGCACGCCCCGGCCCGTCCCCGATTCGAACCCGCCGGAGGGAGCCGGCGGGCATCGTCACGCAAGGCTCTCACCCACCATACCTTCGCGCCGCACGGCGCATTCCCTGGAGCATCGACATGACATCCCGCACCCTGCTCAGCATCGCCAGCCTCGCCGCCGGCATCGGCCTGGCCATCGGCCCTGCCAACGTCGCGCTTGCCCAGAAGGCCAACAGCCTGCGCGATCTCGTCGGCGCACGCGCTGCCGGCGGCGAGTCCGACCTCGAATCACGCGGCTACCACTTCATCACCGGCGCACCGGCCTACGGCGGCGGCAAGGCGGGATTCTGGTGGAACCCGGACAGCCGCGCCTGCGTGCGCGTGGAAACCTTCGATGGCAAGTTCCGCTCGATCACCGATGCGACCGGCGCCAACTGCAACCAGCACACCAGCGGCAGCAACAATGAGCGCAACACCGCCGCCGCGATCATCGGGGCCGCGGCCATCGCCGCCGCGATCGCGCACAAGAACAACGCCCACGACAACAAGGCGGATAGCGGCGGCCAGTACGACCTCGGCTACAACGACGGCCTGCACGACGCGCCCTACTACAACCCCGGCCGCTCGGATGCCTATTCGTCCGGCTACCAGGCCGGCGTCGACCAGCGCTCGCGCAACATCTCGTACCACGGCGGCACCGGCGGGTATGACCGGGTGGACCATCGCCCTGCCCAGGTCACGTGCACGTCGGTCGGCGGCAAGTACACCGAATGCGCGATCCCGGGCGGCGGCGACATCGTGATGAAGCAGCAGCTGAGCAAGGCCAACTGCACCAAGAACGAGACCTGGGGCGAGACCGGCGATGGCGTCTACGTCAAGGACGGTTGCCGCGCGATCTTCGAAGCCATGCCCTGATCGCGGACGCCGCACCAGGCCCCGCGTGGCGATGCCGTGCTGTTGTCCGGCAGCACGGCATCGCCGCTCGTTGTTCAGTCCTTGTTCCCCGACCGGAAATGCCTCGATGAAACCCGCAACACCCATGCATCGCCAGCCGCCACTCCCCCTGTTCGCCGCCATCCTGCTCGCGCTCGGCGGCCTGGCTGCCGTGCATGCGCAGGGCCCAGCGGGGACTGAGGTCAAGCTGCCGCTGGGCTATTCGCCGTTGAAGATGGATCGCTCGGCGGATCCGCGCCAGGACTTCTACCGCTATGCCGCAGGCCAATGGCTGCAACAGACCGAGATCCCGGCCAGTGACCCCGACATTGGGTCGTTCTCGCTACTGGGCCATCAACTGGACCAGAAACTGCTGTCCCTGATCGAAGAAACCGCCGCGACGACCGTAGCGCCCAAAGGTAGCCCGCGCCAGCAAGTGGGCGACTTTTATCGGGCGGCGATGGACAACGCACGCCGCGACGCTCTCGGTCTCAAGCCGCTGGAGGCCGATATGAATCGCATCGCTGCGGCAGGAGGTACGCCGGCCGACTATGGCCGTCTCGCTGCCCGGCTACAGAGCGCGGTGGGCGGCTCTCCGCTGATCATGGTCGGTGCCATGCCAGATGCCAAGGACAGCAGCACCGGCGTCATGGTGCTGGCACCCGGTTTGCAGTTGCTTGAACAGGACGAATACACCAGGCCCGAACATCAGAAGTTGCGCCACCTGTATCACATGTACATCGTGGCGATGTTGAACGGCATCGGCGAGCCCATCGACGCCGCCAAGACTCAGGCGTCCAGGATCCTGTCCATGGAAGCGCAAGCGGCGGGCGCGATGCTGACACTGCTGCAGCAGCGCGATCCGGCCAACACCTACAACATCATGACGCTGGATCAGGCGCAGGCGCTGATGCCAGCGCTGGACCTGCGGGTCTATTTGGCCGAATTAGGCATCGCTGTACCCTCGCGGGTTCAGGTGGTGGATATCAACGCCATGAAGACGCTGCAAAAAATTCTGACCGAGCGTCCGGTCGATGAGATCAAGCTGCTGCTGCGCTGGTTCTTGCTGGCCAGCCGCGCCCCGGAGTTGGGGCAACCATGGCGTTTGCAAGAAGAAGCGTTCACGGTGGAGCGCAAGGGCCTGAAGAGCCCGCCTGAGCAAGCGCAGGTCGTCACCCAGCAAATCGGCGCGCAGCTGTACCACCCGCTGTCGCAGTTGTATGTGCAAGCGTATTTCCCCGATTCCACCCGCCGCGACATCACCGAGATGGTCGGGCACATCAAGGCGGAATTCGCTGCTCGGCTGCATAGCAATGCCTGGCTGGACGAAGCGACCCGAAAAGTCGCGCTGGAAAAACTGGGCAAGATGGACATTCAAGTCGGTTATCCCGATGAATGGGTTGATTTCAGCGGTCTCGACATTCGGCCGGACGATCATTTCGGCAACGTGCAGCGCGCGAATCGCTTCGCATTTCAAAGAGAGATTTCGCAAATCGGCAAGCCGGTGCACAGCAACCGCTTCGCCGTCGCCACCAAGACCACCCCGATCGCGGCGAACTCCGCGTACAACGTCACCAACAACACGATCGACATCACCGCCGCGATCCTGCAACCACCGTTCTTCCAGCCGGGCGGGGACGCCGCCGCCAACTACTGCGCGATCGGCGCGGTGATCGGCCACGAGCTCACCCACGGCTTCGACAGTCAAGGGCGTCAGTACGACCCGCAGGGCAACCTGCGCAACTGGTGGACGCCGGCGGCCGACCGCCAGTTCCAGCAGCGCACCGATGTGCTGGTCGACCAGTACAACCGCTACGAGATCCTGCCCGGGCTGATGCACAACGGTGCGCAGACCGTCACCGAGAACACCGCCGATCTCGGCGGCCTCACCCTGGCGCATGCGGCCCTGCAACGCCACCTTGGTAGCCATCCGGAGGCGAAGGCGACCGTGGACGGCCTGACCGCCGACCAGCGCTGCTTCGTGGCCTGGACGCAGATGTGGGCATTCAAGGCGCGTCCGGAGCGCTTGCGCTTCTTGGTGTCCGTCGATGTCCACGGGATTTCCTTCGTGCGCGCCGTGGCACCGCTGGTGCACCTGGACGCCTTCCACCAGGCCTTCGGCACCCGCCCCGGCGACGCCATGTGGCGCGCGCCCGACCAGCGCGCGGTGATCTGGTAATGGCCCGGTTCATGCAAGCGGGCTTCGCGTGCGCATTGCTGGCTTGTGCGGGCGGGGCCGTGGCGAGTGAGGATGAGCCTGTCTGGCTCAGGCGCGCCAAGGCCGAACCCGCGCGCGTCGAGGTCAGCGGCGACACCCTCTACTACACCGGAAACCTGTCGGCGGCGAGCACGAAAGTGTTCGATGCCGCGGTGGCCGGCGTCGAGCCCGGCCAGCTCACCCGCTTGGTCGTCAGCTCCGGAGGCGGCGACACGATCGAAGGCCGCCATGTCGGTCGCTGGGTCCAGCGCATGGGACTGGTGGTCGAGGTGGACGCGATCTGCTTCTCGTCATGCGCCGACTACCTGTTCCCGGCCGGTCGCGCGCGGGTGATCCGCGCGGACGCCTGGGTCGGCTGGCATGGCAACGAACGCCAGTTCGACGTGCTTGCCGCGCGCCACGGCGTGCCGCTCGCCGATGAGCTGCGCCGTTTCGTGCCCCCGAACACGCCGAAACCCCAGGCGGATGCGTTCGTACGCGATCTCGTCGCGCGCATCGCCGAAACCCGCCAGGACGAAGCGGATTTCTACGCCCGACTCGGCATGGACGACGCCTTCGCGGTGTGCGCGGTGGGCGATGAACTGGAACAGCGCTTCGGCTTCACCGGGCGCAAGGGCTGGGGCTTCTCGGTCGAGGACATGGTGCAGCTGGGCCTGGCCAACACCGTCTACCTCGGCAGCGGCCGCTACGAAAAGGATTCGGCAGGCTTCAAGCGCTACCTGGCGCAGATCAGCGCCGGGGATTGCCGCCAGTTGTTGCAAACACCCACCCCTTCACCTGAGCACGGGACACCCACGCGATGACGTCCAACACGCAAACGCCTGCGACCGCCAGCGACCGCTTCACCCGCCTGGAAGACGCGGGGCGTGATTTCCCGTACTACAGCGGCACGCCGACCACGATCACGACCGCGCAGTGGCTGCTCGTGCTGATGGCGGTGGTGGTCGCGTTCCTGCTGCTGGCCTTGCCCATCGACTGGCCGGGCGAGGGGCTCGCGGGGCAGTACCTGCCGGCACTGCTGCTGCCGGGCCTGCCGCTGGCCGCGCTGGCCACGGTTGCCGGCCGCCACTGGCGCGCGATCTTCGGCAAGGTGGGCGCGCGCGAGCTGCGCCTGATGCTCGGCTTCGCGCTGCTCAACATCGTGGTGAGCATGAGCGTCGGCGTCGTGGTGAAGGCGATGACCGAGGTCACCCCGAACGCCGCCAACGCGATCCTGGCGGGCATGGGCACCGGCGAGCGCGTTGCCTACTTCGCCAAAATGCTCCCGCAGTTGTTCGGCGAGGAGGTCATCACCCTGCTGCCGTTCCTGGCCCTGCTGCAGTGGTTCACCCGCAACCTCGGGATGGGCCGCAAGGCGGGGATCATCGGCGCATGGCTGATCTCGTCGCTGGTGTTCGGCATGATCCACTTGCCCACCTACGACTGGAACTTCGTCCAGTGCATCGTGATCATCGGCTCGGCGCGGATGGTGCTGACCCTGCCGTGGATCCTAACCAAGAACATCTGGGTCTCGACCGGCGCGCACGTCATCAACGACTGGCTGCTGTTCGGGATGGGTCTGCTGGGTGCCGGACTTGCAAGCACCACATGATCCATCGCTCGCCGTCGTATTGCGTCACTTTCCCCGCTCGTGTCGAAGCGCGCAGCGATACAAATGCTTGCGCGCTTTCTCGCCAATCGTTTCTTCCAATGCGCTTTATCCAGCAAGGAGACCGTCATGACACCACGTATCGCACTGTGTGCCACCCTCTTCGCAGCCGTCGCCACACTTGCCCCGTCGCAAGCCCATGCCGACGAATTCGTGACTTGCGAAAGCCGTAACGAACGCTATACAACCTGCTCGATCTCGCGAGCGTCTTACGTAACCCTCGACCGCCAGCTCTCCAGCGCCAGCTGCAGGCAGGGACGCACCTGGGACTACAACCGCAACCAGATCTGGGTTGACGACGGTTGCCGGGCCACGTTCCGGGTCCATGACTTCGGGTATGCCAACAGCCACGGCAACCATGGAGGCAACAACCATGACCGCAACGTCGCCGCCGGCGTGCTGGTCGGCGCAGCCCTGCTGGGGGCGATAGCACATAACGCCAACAAGCACGAAGAACGCTACGACGACCGCTACCAAGGCGCGCGGCATGCCTCGTACGTGCCGAACTGGATGATCGGCACCTTCACGGGCTACAACGCGATCCACGGCATCGAAGTGACACTGACCATCAATGCTGATGGTCGCGTCAGCGCACGCACCAGCAATGGCCAGTCGATCAATGGCTGGATCAACAACGGGGAGCTGTACGCCGGCGGTGAGGTGTTCACCATCCGGCAGTCGCGCGATGGATTCGTCACATCGCAGATAGGCGATTCCCACAACGAAGTCCGCTACCAGCGGAGCCGCTGACCCTTCGAGTTGACCGGCATCACGTGTGCGGGCGCGTCTCCGCCCGCAACGGCGCCATCTAATCGAGGTGGCAAACAAGCTCATCGGCATGGCCTGCAGACGTGCGCCAGCGTCAGTTTCGGCACGCCGCTGCAAGCAGCACCGAAGCGTAGATCAAGGGCCCCGGCATGCCGGGGCCTTTGTGTGTTGGGCGCACGCCGCAGCGGAATCTCCAGGCCGTGCAGGGTGTGCAGGGTGTGCAGGATCCGTGCATGATGACGACACGAGGCGCACGCCCCGTGTCACCAGCACTTGGGAGGCTGACGTGAATCCAACCATGCCGGCATGGCGCGTCCTGATCGTGGACGACCACCCGATCGTGCGCACCGGGTTGGCCGCGCTGATCGATGCGGAAGCAGACATGGCGGTGTGCGGCCAGGCCGAGGACTTCGATGGCGCGTTGGCGGCGATGCTCGAACTGCGCCCGGACGTGGCCCTGGTCGACCTGTCGCTGCGCGGTGCCAGCGGACTGGAGCTGGTGAAGGAAGCGGGACGCCATGGCATCCCGACCATCGTGGTGTCCATGCACGAAGCGCCGACCTGGGCCCAGCGCAGCCTGGCGGCGGGTGCGCGCGGCTACGTGCAGAAGAGCGAGGCTGGCCGCACCGTGGTCAATGCGATCCGTCGCGTGCGCGCACGCCGGATCTACCTGGGCGATGCGATGGCGCAAGCCCTGCTGGAGCGCCGGCACGGCCACCACCACGACGAGGCCGGCGTCCACGTGGAGGCCCTGAGCGACCGCGAGGTCGAGGTGCTCACCCGCATCGGCAACGGCCTGACCACCCAGCAGATTGCCGCCGAGCTGGCAATCAGCGTCAAGACGGTGCAGACCTTCCGCGAGCGCATCAAGCGCAAGCTGGACCTCGGCAGCGCCGCTGAATTGTCGAGTATGGCCACGCGCTGGGTCCTGGAGCGTGCGGACTGACCACCCGCAGCATGCAGCCGCAGTCGAATCGCGCGGCCAGCAGGTTCAGGCGGGCGATGCGCTCAGCCCCGTGCAGCTGATGGCAATCCGGGTGCCTTGCCCCGGCGTGCTGGCGATGTCGAGCGCCAGGCCCGCCAGCCGCGCACGCTCGCGCATGCTCGACAGGCCCAGGCTGGCCGCCTGCCGGCGCTGCGCCGGATCGAAGCCGGTCCCGTCGTCCTCGATGACCACCCGGAACCCGCCCTCGCAGGCCGCGACCCGGACCTGCACGCGGCACTGGCCGGCGTGGGCCAGCGCATTGCGCAGGGCTTCCTGCACGATCCGGTAGATCGCGATCCCCACCGCTTCGTCCACCTGCACCGATGCGAGTTCGGTCCGCCAGGCAACGGCAAGCCCGGTGCGCCGCGAGAAGTTGGTGCATTCCGAGGCCAGCGCGTCCAGCAGGCCCAAGCCGGCCAGCGCCGGCGGATGTAGCTCCCGCGCCATCGCCTGCACATCGTTGGCGAGGCGCTCCAACTCGCCGGCAAGTTCCTGCAGGCTCTCGCCGGCACCGGGGTCCGGCGCCGTGGCCGCGGTGCTCCAGGCCAGCATCGCCAACCCGGCCAGGCGCTGGGTCAGGTCGTCGTGCATCTCGGCCGCCAGGCGGCGGCGCTCGTCCTCCTGCGCATGCAGCAGCTGCCGCGACAAGTCGCGCGCTTCCTCGCGGCTCGCCCGCAACACTTCGCGGTTGCGTAGTAACTCCACCTCCGCCAGCTTGAAGCTGGTGACGTCCACCGCGGAGCCGATCACATGGTCGACCGAATCCCCATCGGGCCCGATGCCCGGGCGCTTGACCACGCGGAACCAGCGTTCGCGGCCGCGGACATCGGTGATCGCCAGCTCCGGGATGCTGCGCTCCTCGCCGGTCCGCAGCACCTCCTCGTCCATCGCTTCCAGGCGCTGCAGCGGCCCTGCAGCGTTGGCGGGTGCGGTGGCCGGATCCTGCGACGCCGGGTCGAGGCCGGGGATGTCCATCGCGGCCCGGTTGACCACCGCGTAGTCGCCGTCGCGGCGTCGCACGAAGATCGGGTTGGGGCTGGTGTCGATGACCTCGCGCAGGAAGGCCCGTGCCTTTCCCAGCGACCGGGCCACGCGCTTGTCCTGGCGCCTGCGCACCCGCCAGAGCGCGAACAGGCCCAGCCCGGCGATGGCCACCACCAGCCCCTTGAACAGCGCGGTCTCCCAGAAGTAGGGCTCCACCGTGATCGGCACCGAAACGGCCGACTCCACCCAGTCCTGGCCGGGCAGCCGGGCCTGCAGGCGGAACCGGAAGGTCCCGGGTTCGAGATGCGGGTAGACCACTTCGCTGGACCTGCCGGCCGGTTGCCATTTCGGATCCAGGCCTTCCAACTGGTAACGGAAGATCACGGACTCCGGCCGCAGTTTCTCGATGGCGGAGAACTCCACCCGCAGCGCCCGTTCCTCCGGCACCAGCACCATGGCGCGCCCCGGCGGCAGCTGCCTGGCATCGGCCCACAGCCGGTCGATGTAGACCTCGCCGGGTTCGAGACGGGACGCGTCGCGGTGGCTGACGTCTACCAGCGCGACGCTCGCGCTCCCGGGATACGCCAGGGTGCCGTCCGGCAGGCGCAGCGAGTCCGGGCTTCCCCAGCCGTTGATCTCGATGTCGCGCAGGCCGTCGCGGTGGCCCAGCTGCACCATTGGGATGGCGTCGATCTCGCCCCTGCGCCAGCGCGCATGGTCGGTCAGCAGGAAGTTCACTAGGCCATCGTCGCCCGACATCCAGAGCCGGCCGTGGTTATCCAATTGCAAACTATGCACCGGCCAGAACGGCAAGCCCTGCGCGGTGCCGTACGCCCGCACGTCGTCGCCTTCGATCCGCACCAAGCCCGCGAAATCGCTGGAGAGCCACAGGTCGCCCGCTTCGCCCTCGGCGATCGCCGAGACACCGGTCACCGCGTGACGCGGCGGCAGCAGCGGCTGCCACCCGTTCCGGCCAAGCACGAACGCGCCACGGGTCCCGCCCACAAGTAGCCGGCCCCGGCGGTCGCGCAGGAACGTCCGCACCACTCCGACATCCAGGCCGTGGCGGGTGTCGTGTGCACGGGCAAGCTGCGGCCGCACTTCTACCACGCCGCCATCCGGAGGCCCAATCCACAGCGTGTCCGCTTGGGCAGGATCGACGTACAGGACGCGGATCGGGTCGCGGTAGGCCAGCCCGCCGGGCCCTCGCTGACGCAGCGCGTCGCCTTCCCACCAGGTCAGGCCCTCGTCGCCGCCCACCCAGAAGCCTTGCGGGCGCCTGGGATCCGCGGCCAGCGCCCAGACCCCGCGACCGGGCAGGCCGGTGTCCTGCGTCCAGCGGCCGGTAACGCCTCGATTCCAGGCCCAACGCGCCAAGCCACCGGGAAACGCACCCACGAACAGGTCGCCGCCCGGCCCCAGCAGGAGCGCGCTCGGGCCATCGATTTGAAGCCCCTCTGGTGCGCCGATGCTGCGCACCACGCCATCGTGCAGGCGCACCAAGCCAGCCGAAAATGTGCCCAGCCAAAGGTCGCCGGCGCTGTCGCGATGGAAGGCGCGCATGCGCCAGTCGGGCAGCATCATCGACCCGCGCCGGACCTCGGTGCGGCCCCGGTGCCAACGGGCGAGGCCATCGCGTGCACCGAACCAGACCTCGTCGTTGCGATCCACATGCAACGGGCCCACGCCGATCGCATCACTTATCCGTTCCCACCGGGACCCCGCCGCTTCCCACCGCCAGATGCCCTCGGCGCAGGAGGTGTAGAGGCTTCCGGCCTCGCTGGTCGCCACCCACGCGCCCTTGCATGCGGGCGCGTCAGGATGCGTGGAGATCCGGTCTCCTTCGACCCTCAGCAGGCCGTCATTTCGGGTACGCACCCAGAGCACGTCGCCCCGCAGCGCCAGCGAGCGGATATCGCCGGAACGCACCTGTTTCGCCGTGCCCTGCGCGAGTCGCCACAAGCCTTGCGGTGTTGCCGCCCACAGCACGTCGTGGCGATCCACCACCATCTGCACTGCGTGGGTGTCGGCGGGGAATGCGGAGGCTTCGGGCGGGTGTTCGATGACCCCGCCGCGCATGATCCGGATCCCGCCATGGTCCAGGCCCACCCACAGCCGTCCGTCCCGGGCCAGTGCGAGCGAGCGGATGCCGCTGTGTGGGAGGCCGGGCGTATCCACCGCGGTGAAGCGGCGGAAGCGGCGGCCATCGAAGCGCGCGAGTCCGTTCGGCGTGGCCAGCCAGATGAATCCCCTTGAATCCTCGGCGATATCGCGCACCCATCCGGCGCCGGGCCCGTCGGGGCCGTCCCACACGTCCACGCCTAGTTGATCGATCGGCGACAGACCGCCCATCGCCGGCGATGGAGTGGTCGCGCGTGCCTCCGGCAAAGTGCCGCACAGGCAGGTCGCGAGCAAGAGCGCGCGGAGGGCGTTCCATTGGTGTGCGCCTCGCATCTTGTGAGTCTTCGTGCTTGCCCCGTGTGGATCCCAGCATAACCACGGGTGCGCGGCTGATGTCAGTGAAACGCTGATGCCGCATCGGTGTTCCGCCGATGGACACCCGTGTTTCGCGCGCCCGATGCTGCCCCCATGAGTCCGCGCGCATGGAACATCCTGCTGCTGGCATGCATGGCCGTGGCCTGCGCCGCATGCGGGCGCACGCAGGTGGCGCCAACAGGGGGGCAGGAACCGCCGCCGAATTCGCCTCCGCCCCGGCTTCCCGAAGTCGCGGTCACCTTACCGGCGGAGGCGACAGCGCCGTTCAATCGCACGCTCGAACTGCAGGGCATCCGCTTCATGGTGGACAGCCCGAACCGTGCGGGCGGCAACACGGTGCGCATCGCCACCGAAGGACTGTCCAACGGTGCCAGCATCATCGATCGCGACATCCCGGGCGCGGTAGTCGGTGCCGATGTCGGCGACCTCGATGCGGACGGTTCGCCGGAGATCTACATCCATGTCGGCGCGTCCCCGAGCATCGGGCGCGCCGCCCTGGTGGCCTACACCGCCAACCGCGGCAAGTCGCTGAGCGACATCTACCTGCCTCCGCTCGAGGACGCGCCCGGCGCGGCCATCGGCTTCGTCGGGCCGGAGCAAATGGCCGTAGTCGAGTCGTCGCTGGCGCGCCGCTTCCCGATCGAAGGCGGCAAGACGCGCCAGCTCCGGTACCGCCTGCAGGCCGGCGAAGCGGGCTGGCAATTCCGGCTCGCGCGTGCCGACGAATTCTGATGGAGATGCATATGGATCACCCCGCCACCATTCCACGCCGCAATCGCCAACGTCCAGCACTGGCCGCGCTGCTTGGCATCGCCTGTGCCGCGCTGCTGGCGGTGCCGACCATGGCGAACGTGCCGTTCTGGGGTGCGAAGGCGCCGGTGCCATTCGTGACTCCGCCACATGCGTTGAAGCGAGGCGAGTTCACCTGGGCCCCGCAGGCGGCGCCCGCCGGACCGATCCTGGTGGTGGTCAGCCTGGAGGAGCAGCGCGCGTATGCGTACCGGAACAACGTGCTGATCGGCGCCACCATGGTCAGCACCGGCAAGAAGGGGCACGAAACCCCGACCGGCGTGTTCACCACGATCCTCAAGGACAAGGACCACCGCTCCAGCAAGTACAACAACGCACCGATGCCGTACACGCAGAAGATCACCACCGACGGGGTGGCACTGCATGCCGGCGGCATCCCCGGCTACCCGGAATCGCACGGCTGCGTGCATCTGCCGTCCGAGTTCGCCCGCCTCCTGTTCGAGGCCGCGCCGAAAGGCATGACCGTGGTGATCTCCGGCAACAAGTCCAAGGCCGAGGACATTCGCCATCCCGGCTTCCTCGCACCGGTGGATCCGGACGGCAAGGCCAGCGACCTGTCGCGCCTCCAGGAAGGCCAGGCATTCCGCTGGCAGCCCGCGAAGTCGCCGACCGGTCCGGTCTCGGTGCTGGTCAGCCGGCAGGATGCGCGGATCCTGCTGATGCGCAACGGTATCGAGATCGGGCGTGCCCGCATCGACGTGGCCGATGCCTCGCGCCCGCTTGGCAGCCATGTGTTCATCGCGCAGGAGGGCTACCTGGACAAGACCCACGTGGGTGCGAGCGACCTGCGCCTGCATCGGTGGGCAGCAATGCCGCTGGAAGGCAGCCAGGCGGGCAGCACGCCCACCGCCTATGCGGACGTGATCCGCCGCATCCGCATCCCGCCGCAGTTCCTGCGAGAGGCTTACAACCTATTCGTGCCGGGGACCACAATGGTGATCACCGATGCACCGGTGCTGGAAAGCACCAACAACGTTCCCCTCACGGTGTTCTCCACGCGCGAACCGGATCGCTGATCCCGGCGCGCGAGACCGCGTGGACCGCTCGCCTTGCCCGACGTCGGTGGCCAGGCGGCGGCCCGCAGACCTGTGGCGGGTCCCCCGTCGGCGCGCTCGTCCGGCGCGACTCGACAGGCGCCTTCCCCGGAAGGCGCCTTTTCCTTTGCGTGCCAGCGAACCCTCGCTGCGGCAGCCGTATGGGAACGTTGCATAACTGGCCCGCAGGCGCCCGCGCGTTGCGCGTGGGTCAGCCGCCTGCCTCGGTCGGGGCTTCGCCCTCCGGGCGGGCACCGCCGCGCAGCGACAGCAGGCCCAGGGCCTCGGGCGCCACTGCGCGCAGGGTGATGTCGCGCTGCGGGAACGGGATCTCGATGCCGGCCGCGGCCAGTGCCGAGTACAGCCGGGTCACCAGGTCGCTGCGCACGATCGCGCTGTCGTCGAACTCGTCGGTCCAGGCGCGCACGCTGAAGTTGAGCGCGCTCTCGCCGAGGCCGAGGAACAGCACCGCCGGCGCCGGCTCCGCCGCTACCTTCGGCGTCTCGCGGGTGGCCTGCTCGAGGACGCGGATGGCCAGCGCGGCATCGGTGCCGTAGGCAATGCCCACGTCCACGTCCATCCGCTTGCCGCGATCGCGCAGCGTCCAGTTGGTGAACTTGTCGGTCAGCAGCGCGCCGTTGGGGACCACCACGTCGGCGCCGTCGAAGGTGCGCAGCGTGGTCGCGCGCATGCCGATCTCGTGCACGCGGCCGGTGGTGCCGCCGATGTCCACCACATCGCCCGGCTTGAGCGGACGTTCGAACATCAGGATCAGCCCGGACACGAAGTTCTTGACCACGTCCTGCAGACCTAGGCCGATGCCGACGCCCAACGCACCCAGCAACAGCGACAGCTGGCTGAGCTTGAAGCCCGCCGCGGAGAGCGCGCCGAGCAGGCCGAGGATCAGCACGCCGTAATAGGTCAGCGCCGCGATGCTGTGGTCGACGCCATCGGCCAGGGCCAGCCGCGGCAGCACCTCTTCGTGCAGCAGGACCTTGACCAGGCTGGCGATCCAGAAGGCCAGGAACACCGCGACCACGAACACCGCGATATCGCCCAGGCTCAGGGACAGTTGTCCGTAGGAGACCTGGTAGGTGAAGACGTCGCGCAGCGCTTCGAAGACCGGCCTGAACACCCGGAATTCCTGCATGGCGAACACCAGCCAGCCCAGCAGCGCGGCGATGGCGAGCAGGCGCAACAGCAACGCCAGCAGGCTGGTGCCGCCGACTTGCGCGCGGCCCAGGGGTGCGGCGAACCGGCTGGCGAAGACCTCCCCGAGCAGCGCCGAAAACACGGTGTAGGCCGCGTAAACGAGCAACGCCATGTAGCCGCTCTCGACCACGCCGCTCAGCAGCATTTCCGCCAGCGAGACGTTGCCGAACGCATTCGCCACGATCGACACCACCAGCAAGGCCACCACCGCCCAGCCCGCGCCCAGCACCACCTGCTCAAGCATCCCGGCGCCGGTTTCCTGCGTCCTGCAGCGCAACTGCCACGACAGGCCCAGCGTGGACACCACTCCAAGCAGCGCCAGCGCGAGCAGGGACCAGCGATACACGCCGGTTGCCGCCAGCGGGAGCGTGGCGAGGCGCAGCAGCAGGTACAACACGATGGCCAGGTAGGGCCACCAGCCGAGCCGCCTGCGCATGTCGCCCGGCAACAGGCGAAGCACCGGCACCAGGGTCATCGCGATCGCGATCTGCACCTGCAGCATCGGCGCGTCCGGCTCGAACACCAGCGCGCCGATCATCGCCAGCAGGATCCAGCTCGCGATCGGGCGTCGCAACGGCCGGGTGCGTTCGGCGTCGACCGCGCCCGGTCGCACCCTGACCCGCCACGCAAGCCACAGCAGTAGCGGCAGCAGCAGCAACTGGATCACCTGTAGCACGCGCTGGTTGGGAAAGTTCGCCGCCGCGTACTGGCGCAGAAAGCGGGTTTCCATGTTCATCGCGCGGTCGACCGCCACGGCCGGGTCGGACGTGGCACCGCCGCCTGCGCGCCACAGCGGTGGCGCGTCCATGCGCAACAGGCGCTTGTCGATGTAGGTGATAGCGCGGGCCACCACTGCCTGGCCTGACGCGATGTCGGCTTCGAGGCGATTCGCGCTGCGGCCGAGCGCGATCTGCGCGGCCAGCGGCGCCGACAGGGCCTGCCGCGCATCGTTCAATTCGCGGGTGACGACATCGATCCGGGACGACAACGCCGCCGGCAAGCTGCCGGCCGGCAGCGCGGCGCGCGTTGCTTCCCAGGCCGCGATGCGTCGCGTGACCTGGTCGGCGCCAGTGGTAAGTGGCTCGCTGGCGGCCTTGTAGTCCGTCTTCCAGCGCCTGAACTGGCGCGCATCGAAACCCCAGTAGCGGGATAGGCTTTCCAGCCGGGCGATCGGAATGGCCCTCAGGTCGCTGCTGTGCAGCGCCGCCTGCTTCATGTGGATCGATGCGCGGATATCGTCGAGCCTGGGCTGCAGGTCGGCCACCGCGTCGGTGCTCTGCGCCTGCAGCCGGGTCGCCTGGGCGAAGCCCTCGTCCGCATTCGCTCGCTCGGCGATGTCGACCAGCGCGATCGCAGCGGTGTCCGCCGCGCCCGCTTCGGCCTTCGCTACGGGCGTGGCCGCAGGTTCGGCCGCGGCATCCTGCGCGTGGCCGGGCAGGCATGCCACCACCAGAAGGAGGCAGCCGAGGATGCGGGTCAGCCAGGTAACGCGCCTTGCAGCCGCACGCGGACGCCCGAGCCCGGGATTGCCTGCACTCATGGCAGCGGCCGCCCGCAACCGAGCACCGGTGCCGCGCCTTCGATGGTGAGCCTTGCCGTGTACGGGTACTGGGTGGATGCGCGATCCTGGCACAGGCGCGGGGTGATCCGGATCTCGACCATGCCCGCCGCGTCACGCGCCTGCACATAACGCCCGTCGAAGACGGCCTGGTGCATCTCGACGCGCAGGACCCGCTGCTGCCTGTCAGGCCCCACGAGCACCGCCCGCGCCGAGCCTTCGACGCGCGCGGACCAGGCGGGATCCACGGTGGCGACCTCGAAGCGATCAGGCAGGTTTGCCGGGGCGTCCTGGACGGGCTGCGGCGCGCCGGCGTTCGCCTCCGGCCCGGCGGGTGCTGCGGGCGAGGGCACGCGCGTCGTGGCATTGCAGCCCACGAGGGTTCCGGCAAGGAGGATCGACACCAGCACGCTGCGCATGAATATTCCTGCCCGTCGCGAAGACTCAATGCTACATGCCTGAACGCAGGCGAGCACTCCGCGTGCCGCTTCGGCTGCCGGCGATTCGGGCCTAGTGCAATGCAGGCGTGGGTTCGTTGCGGCCGCGCCTATGCGGGTGCACGGCTAGCCGAAGTCGCCAGAGCTCGCCCGCCTGTCCGTAAAGGACGCTTGGCAAGGTTCAAGCGATGCCGATATTGTTGTGTCAAGCATCCTTGGAGAAATGGAGGAGAAATGGGGTCAGGCTCACTTCTGAGATTTAATGGTCACTTCCTATTCGAGCGTCCGCTTCCGGCCTATTCCGTTGAAAAACTCTCCAGCGACGCGGGCAAGGTCGAAAACAGCGCGTTTTCAGCGCAGTTTGAAGCTCGAAACCTGTGGATATCACACTCTCGTGGCATTTCGCCCGGTGCGAAATCCGAGCAACCGAGTTTTTCAACAGAATAGGCCGGAAGCGGACACACAGCTGTAGGTCAGGCAGGGGCCAGCTGACACGGCAGATCGACTCTCATGATCAATCCCATTAGCGCGCGCAGCTTCGTTGTCGCAAGGAACGGGGACGACATAGTGCCGCAAAGATCACGTCTCGAGAGCGTCCAGCGTTCGCTTCCGCGAACCGGTCTTCTTCTTAGCAGGCTGGGAATACCCAAAGCCTACGAATGCATGGGCGACACGGATGGTTCCATGGGTCGGCGCCAGAGCTGGCACTCGTTCATGCTCTGTATCGAAGTCTGCGAAATTTGGGAATAACACCGATGGCTTCGATAGCCAACGGCCATTGTGTTGCTTCAACATCTTCAAGGCGCCGGCTTGTGCTGGTACTTGTAGCGAGCGACGCAACGCAGGCACAACCCGGGGCTCTTCTGACAACAAAATGCCGACCATGACGGCAATTGCTTGCTGCTGACTATAGGCCCCGGTTACAAAGCGAAGAAGTCCATTCTTTCCTAAATAGTACTCACGCGACGAGTCGCGGTGGTTCAATTTCTTGAACTCAAACACTAGCCGTATTGCCTGCTCATCATTATTCCACGCAAACACGATATCGGATCGGATCTCCTCGAGAATTTCACCCGTTTCGGGATCAACCTCATTTTCCGTTGGCTCTGCCCCCCAATAGCCAATCAGACCAAGGTCTCGGCTGACGAAGCGATCGGCATATTGTCGGACCACTTTGGTCATGTCAGGCTCCCGAACACCATGATGAAAGTGTTCGCGGGGCCGGCTTGCCCAGTGCTCCCAGCTCAGTTGAATTGCCTGAACAGCCTTGCTTGCCTGGCCAAGTGGAAACGCATCCAGCCAATCAAGCCCCGCCGTCATGCAGCTATCCGATGATGTGCAGGAGCGTGCTGCTGGACATCGCGGACAATTGCTTCCGCATCGCGCAGTGCCGTTCGGGTCAACCAGCCATGTCGCGTCATGGCCCGCGCAATGTAGAGTCCACGTGGTGTCCAGATGCGCTGGTTAAATAGCCAGGCAACACCTGCCGCATCCATGAATTCAGACAGGTGCTCGCGTCGTAGGCTGGCCAGAGTTTGGTAAACCAGTGCATCGTCGATGCATGTGGATACCTCTTCTCCTTGGGCTGCGTGCGGCAAATATTGAACACGCACAATCCCGAGCCCGCCTGCCGTTCCTGCGGTATCAACCACCACGTCAACATGAAAATGACCGACACCCCCCATGCGGTCACGCCAAGAGATCAATGCATCACCCAAGGCATGGGCATAGCGTGTGATCTCGTCGGGTCCGATTGGCTTTTGCCGAAGGGTGTACAAACTCTTGTACGCACGCGGGCGTACCGATGGAAGCAGGACCTCCACCGCTTCGGTGACCATGGTGCGCTCGGTCGTGGACAAGTCGAAGTAATCGAAAACCCATTGGTCAATCTGTTCAAAATCGTCCGCATATGCCATCTGCTGGTCATCTGCAGGCATCTTTTCCAGGGCGATCAATTTCGTGACGATCTTCTTGAGGGCGCTGCTAGCCGTCTTGGGGTTCGGCGCGTGCTGAGGTTCAAAAAACGGGAATGGCTCGATATGAGTCAGATGCACACCATTTCGATTGGTGAGCATCTTCGTGTTGGTGAGCATCAGAAAATACTTGGCCAGCGTCGATCGAAGATATGCCGCTGCAAATCGCAGAAGACCTGCGTCTGATTCGGATCCTGCAATGACCCCAACGCTACTATTGAAGCTGGCAGGCTGGTCGAAGTACACAGCGCGGATATTGAGCTCATCGCGCGAAAAACCATCGGGAAAGAGAATCCGCGGACCATCAAAGACCTGCATCAGAGCATCATTGAGCCCCACCACTGTCTGGCGATCAGCAGGCCATTTCCCGAGTTTTTCTGGATGAAGCACCGGAAGCCCGCGCTTGAGTGCGTCTAATGGAACAAAGGAGAAGCTAGATAGCGGCTCGGAGCTCATTGCCTCGCGGTTTTTATCCTCGAAGTGAATGCCTTTCCGATTGATCCAGCGGCTTTTGCGTCCCTGCCCCCAGAAATCTTTGAACGTGCCACACGCTTGCAGGCGGGTCATCAGGGCCAAGTCGTGCGCATCGCCCCACATGTAGGTTGTCAATACATCCGGGCTGGTTCGCACGGTTTGTGTCTGGAGCATGTGCCGATCAGCAGAAGTGATCGACAACCGCCCGAACCGCAAGCTCAATTCGGCCTTTGGGATGCAGTAGTCAAAGGATTCGGTCAGCGGGATGCGACCGACCTCATGCCGTGCGCGGCGCTGCCCAACGAATACGTGGCAGGCGTCATCTGCCGTGGGGAAAAGAAGCTGTTGCAAGTCTCCGAAATTGAAAAGCCGCAGAGGCTTAATCCCCCTGAAGAGATGACGCAGAAATCTGTCACTCCCAGTCCCCATCAACAGTGCAATGGGAAGGATCAGGCATAGAGAGCCATGCTCGGCGAGAAACTCCACCGCACGTAATGAGTAGAAGCCAGCCAATTGCCGGAGAGGCACGTCAACTTCCGCATCTTCCGCCCACAAATCTGCAGAAGTCTTTGGCCCCTTGATTTCAACCCATGCTGGATTCGAAACAATCAGGCTGAACTTGGAGCCAAAGAAAGGATGATCTTCTGCAAAGAAGTCCCCGCTTGGGCCATCGCATAGGTTCGTTCCGCGCAACGTCGGCAGCTTCACACCATCACGGGATTGAGCCACCAAGATATCCGCTGGATGCAAGCCCTCCATGAGCGATAGATATAGGCTGAAGGAAGTCACCCGGCATGCCATTCGGTTGATATCGCCGCCGAAAATCTGCCCGAGCAGAATCTGCCGACGCTCTGCAAATCCCATCTGGCGACCGGCCTTCGCTTCATGCAGCGCAATCAGGCGGCGGTAAGCAGTGGTTAGCAGAATTCCGGAACCGCATGCCCCGTCAAAAATTGTTTCATTCAATGGATCGGGCGAGGCGAGCAGTGCCTGGTGGATGGCGAACGTCGCCAAGTGCCTTGGCGTGTAATACGCCCCGGTTTCGGCTTGCTTATCGCTCGAAAGGAACGATTCGTACAACCCGGAAAGAAGCTCAACGGGGATTACACTGAAGTCGTAATTCCACAAACTACCTTGTCCCGTCGTTAACGTGACACGAGCGAGGAACTTGTCCAGCAAATCAAACCCGGCTTCGGGAAGCTCACGCCAAGGCGTCAAGGCGTCCATGGCAGGGTCTTCGTCGCTGGCCAGGAAATCGCCGTTGAAATCCTTGCGTAACTGTTCGATGAGTTGGATAACGCCAGCGCGATCCTTGCCCTTCACCAGAGCATGCAACGAGCCGACGCCATGCTCCCCGCGATAAAAGTCGCTGACGATCTCGCGATGCTCGAGGTAGGACACAAACAGAATCTGCCCCATCAGGACTTGGGCCAGATGCAGAGAAAGGCCCGCAGATTCAAGAACGCCCACTGCAGCAGATAGGTTTTCCAACAGCTTGTGATCGACCCTGGCCTTGTTGCTGAACCATTTGGGCAAGCGATCCGAGATGGCGGAAGACCTGATCTCTGCGGCTGAGAACACCCCGTCTGGCGAGGCCTCATCGAGCGTCAGAAGCTCTTCAGCTTTGGTAAGACGCCTCACCGGCATGGCGCGTGCACGATCGCCTTCAATAGCGATCACCACGCTTACGAGGTTTTGGTTCCAAAGCTTCTGACGCAACGCGTCAAGTGCATGGCGGTTGAGTGGACGCCCGTCCTCCGTGCCGACAAAAACGACAGTAGGGACGCCTTCGACGTCGAACACAGCTTCGGCACGAATTGCGCCCTCCGGGCGCAGCATTGCCTGCATCTCAAGTGCATATGGATGCTGAGCCGAAACCGTATCGCCCACACAGTGCAGCGCCTGCGCTTCGGCCGTATAACCGAGACGCTCGAGCCACTGTGTGAGGAGGTTCTCTTCCATGTCTCTGCTCAGAACATTAACGCATGCACTATGCCCTTTTCACATCATACGCCTTTTAATTATCTAATGCAAGTTGCTTGCTACAATCTAAAGATGTTTAATACGCATTATGCGTATCCAAAACTCAAATGCAGCAAACGCGCCCCAAGCCAGACAGGAACGATTGCGTTTCGTGGAAACGATCCTGCTTTGGGAGGGGATTGTTCGGCGCCAGCGGGTTCGTGATGCGTTCGGGGTCAATGTCAACCATGTGACGAAGGATTTGCGCTATTACCAGCAGCAATTCCCCGATGCGTTGGATTACAGGCCTGAGCAGCGCGGCTACGTCGCAGGTCCAAAATTCAAGCCGCGCTTCGCATCAGAATCGCCGGCAGAATATTTGGGTCTCCTACAAGCTCGAATCGAGGCTGAGTCAGCTGCGCTTGTGCCGATCGTGGGGGGGCAGGACTTGCCCATGGCTAGCCTGCCTTCTCCTGCAATCGGAGTAGATAAAGAGGTGCTACGGCAGGTTGTTCGCGCAATTCGACATGCCGATGGCATCACTGTTACGTATCACAGCATGACGGAAAGCAAGACGAGTCGCCGTGCTATTTGGCCGCATGCGTTGATCAACACCGGGTTGCGCTGGTATGTCCGCGCATTTGATGGGACTACACGCGCCTTCCGAAGTTTTGTACTTTCGCGCATTGAGCAGGCGAAACCACAATCGGAGCGTCCGCCCGCTGGCAGCGGCCAAGATCAAGATCAGGCATGGAACAGGAGCGTCACTGCCAACGTCATTCCAAATCCAGCACTAAGCGCGCATCAGCAGGCCGTTGTCGCCAGGGAGTTTGGCATGCAACCTTCAGCCAAAGGCTGGGTTTGGGAGGTGACACTGCGGCAATGCTTAGTGGGGCATTTCGCACGGCGCTATGGGCTCGACGATAGCGCGCCGCGCTCTGCTCAATCGAATTGGCTAGCGTTGCGTAACCGCGCGAGTCTTCAGCCGTTCTTTCTGCCCGCGGGCAACGAAACAAACTGAAGCGGCGCTCGACAGAGCTCGTCCAGTGTTACGACGCTCTTAATTAAACCAATTCGCTGCGCTGGCGTTTTCTTGTCTTCGCCGCGCAGATGAAAGTTGTAGACCACGCGGAAGATATCCAGCACTTCCATGACCACGCGCGGGCTATAAGCATTGTAGCCGTGCCAACTACGGTAGCTTGAACCAGCTGTATGCAATGGACGCTCTAGGAGATTCACCTTCCGACGGACTTGCATGAAATAGCGATCCAACCCACGCAAGGTTGCTCTCGCAATACCAGCAACAACCTGCGCATCGGTTCGGTGTCGGGTCACTATCGCCATAACGGCTTTTTCTGGCTCGTTCATCGTAGGAAACGGGTGAGGAATCCAGTGCTTCCCCTGTCGCCGCGATGCTTCCGGTAGACCCTGCCACCGCTGCATCAAAACATTGCGGACAATCTCGTAGTCCTTTGCATCCGGATGCAGTGCTCGCGCGTCGCTTAAGATCCTCTCGGAGTGCGCAAGCGCGGATTTTCGCTGAGAAACCGTCATATCCTTGTTGATTCGCACAAGGTACAGATCGAGTGCTCCGGATTGGATAATGTCGGCAAAAATAGCAGCCGACAATCGATCCAAGCCTGGATCTTGGTCGATCGACAACTGCACATACTTTGTTATGGAGACCCAGCGACGAAGCCTATATAGGTGCGCCGCAATGCTGTAGTTCTCGTGAACAACACCTCCCACGCCCGGCACGCGCATTTGCCCTTGCCCGCGAGATGCAGCCTCGTGTGGCAACCACAGGCGTGCATGCTTTCTGAAAGGGAGGTAGCGTTCAATGTCGCCGATCCGGCGCGCTTCAAGCTCAAGCGCGCGAGGGTTGGCTTCCGAGTCGTAATTCAGGTCTTGAGCCAGCACATAGCCAGACACAACATCGGCTGTGGCTACCGCACGCAGCGCCAATACATTGCGATCCATAGCCGACCCCCAGTTGACGTTATGGTCCTGGCGATCGATGTTGAGGTGCAAGCGTTCAAGAGATGCATGGGCAAGAAACAAAGTTTCTTGCCCATGCGCAAACGCTCTGCATTGAGCTGCTAAGCGTGAGATGCGGTCATAAAGAACTTTCGGCTTGACATCTGCAACCTCACAGATCCGCCGCATCGGCATTTTGTTGACCAGTAGCTTGAGAATTATTTCGCTCTTCTCTGGCTGCCGCAGTCGGGTGTTGCCGCTTTTGGAGACTGAGAAGGTCGATAGGCATTCTCGACAACGAAATCGTATCGAACCCGTACTCGTTGATCCGAATCGCTGATAGGCGGCCGAATTCTCTTCTACAGACACATGATGATTTGCGCAGCCTTGAGTTCGACAACCAGTCGATTTTCCGATTCCAAGGCTGCGTTCATCAACGCGTATCACTTCTTCGGAAATAGCTTCATTGCTTAAGACAGTGGAAGTCTCAGTACAGCGATGGCATGAGAGTCCGAGCACCTGCGATCCCGCACCCGCACGGCTGTAACCATCAGGAGCGTTCCTAGGGGAGCGCCCAGTTGGCCTCGCGAGCGGCCGCACGCCGAAGTTGTCGCAATTCGCATTGCGGCAAAAATTCACGTCGATGTCACCCGCGACGCGTGGCATCCATAACTTGTCGTCGCCAATCATTACTCTGAAACCAAGAGGCAGCCTCGGCCACCTCAAGATATCAACAAGTTAAGTGAACGCCTAGCACCAATGGACTCATTCGGGTTCACCGAGGCCGACTTCCCAGCGAGGTCGAAAACATGCCACTTGCTCGATGTCGTTTTCCAATGCATCTGGGAAGGCCCTGACTCGGCCATCACTCAAATGTACGAAGACGCTGCTAGTCGAGCAGGCGCCACAAGGTCAGAGATTGACTCCGTCAGGAGAGCGGGAAGAGCCGTTGGCTACCAGCCAGAACTGACCTTCACGCAAGCTGTTGCACGTGCTGAATGCGCATTCTCGCAACAGTCTCAATCTCAGCACTAGACCGCTTCACAACAACCCTCGACAGGGAGCACGCCTCCCTTGCGGGGAATCGTGTTCCTTGTCTCTACATGAGCAGCCTAACCAGGACTGCCTCCGGAGAACGAAAATGGAACACCTTGTTTGTCAGCTCAGTAGTGCCGCTACCGGCATCACTGCATCGATCAGCCGCGTCGTCAACGGACGACTGGATGTCAATCACGGATTTGGAGAGTGCGTCGCCGACGCTGTATCAGGCGCGCTTCGTCTCAAGTCGATCGTGTTTGAGTCTCAGGAAGACGAGCTTCTTTCCTGCATCGCGGCCCTGCGTAACCGGCCCGTCAAGATATGCGTTTCAGGTAGAAGCGTGAGGTCTCAAGAAATCATCTAAGCAATCTTCCGGCAACAGCCGGTTCCCTCCAGGGGCTCACCCCTGCAAAGGGGATGTGCGTCTGGAACTCCCACGACGCGCCACGTGCGGAGCTTTTATTTGTCCGAAGTGGTGCATCGGAAAGGAGTAGTTCCATGATGTCAAAATTGATCAGCCTCGTGCTGACGACCTGAAGACATCAGCTAAGCGCTGATCCGCCAGGACCGCCCAGGAAGCCCCATCCCCCCAAAGGGATGAAGGCCTCCTGGGTTTTTTTATGGGCGAAGCCGCGAGAAATCATTAATTCCAGCCAAAAATTGCGCAGTTCCCAGTGCTGCTGGCGCCGTGAACGTGATGCCATGGTAGCCAGCTACCAACCAGGCTCAGGCATGTTGTCCGGCAACCCGAATGCTCTTGAGAGAGCAGCTTCATCAGCTCGCATGAAGATAGCGAGCTTGTTGTCCATGTTTGCTCTGCTTGGCTTGATGCCACCTCAAGCCTCTGCAGAGGTCGTGGAGTATCGATATGGCTCCACCACCTATCCAACACTCCCTGACGCAGAAGCGGCAATGCGCTGGGCTATCGGACCAGCAGGCAGTTACTTACGCCTGTGCTCCGCTGCTGATGGAACCGGCGGAACAACAGCGCTCGACTATTGCACTCCTTTGCTTCCGGCAAACCTCTGGCACCACGAGTACTCGGTGCCTGGTGGGTCAACACCATCATGCGGCCATTCCAATGATCGCCTTGCCGACTACTGCGCATCCGAAGCACAGCTAGTAGCAGCGTACGTTGCGATTTGGGAGGCAAGCAATCCCACGAGATGCATATCTAACCAGTACGCCGCCGGTGATTTCGTAGATCCGCCAGTGTCGACATGGGCCATCAACTCCTACAACCCAGGCACAGGCACCAAGCGATTCGCCTCCCTAAGCCACAACAATCCAGTTTATGGCGACCGGCGAAAGGCGATGATCGAGCACAAGCCGTGCGCTGATCTTGAGGCAACGCCATCAACGCTGTCCTTCTTCGTGAACTGGGCCGAACACCAAACGTGTCCTACGGGCTTTGAACCAAAGAAGACATCTGCCCTTACTTGGCCCGTAATCTGCGAAGGGCCTACCGCGACGATCACCAAACTCGCTCCCAAGGCTGCCACCACCTCGCCAAGGTCATGTGCTCCCTGCGTCCCTGCGACCGGGGAAAAACTGGTCTTTGAGTCCGATTTTGAATGGGGTGAGTTCAACTTCCGGCGCACCTACGCCTCCATGCGGGATGAACCGTCAGGCTCTGCGCTCGATCAGTCCTGGTCGCATACATGGAACGAATCGCTCAAGCCCACCACCGCAACCGGATCGCTGGCCCGCGTCTGGTGGAAGAACGAGCTCGGCGACGTCGACGAATACCGGTTCGTGGCCAGCAGCACGACCGCGTTGTACTCAGTCAACACCAATAGCCGCCGGCTCTACAAGGAGTCAGGATCACAATGGCGACTCCGCGACGAATATGGCATCGAGCGGCTATTCGACCCCAGCGGCCGTCTGATCCGGATTACCAGCGAAAATCGACCAGAGAGCACCATTCAACTGGCCTACTCGGGTGGTCGTATCGCGACGGCAACAGATGCCAGGGGTCGCCAACTTGAGTTCGAGCACGCAGACGGACGTCTGGTGCAGATACGCATTGCCGGTGGCCAGCCACTGGTGGCCTATACCTATGACAGCCAGCAGCACCTGGCATCGGCAACGTACCCGGGCGGCAAGCAACGCAGCTACCTCTATGCGGAGTCGGCCAACGTGTGTATCGGTGCGGGCGGCGGATGCTCGGCAGGCATGTTCCCGAACCGGATCACGGGCGTCATCGACGAGAACAACGTCCGGGTGCTCGATGTCACCTACGACGGCAACGGGCGCGTGGTCGAATCGACTCGCCCGCTAGGAGACCAGGCGACCTCGCTGACCTACAGCCCGACGACAATGCAGCGCGAGATGGCGATCGCAGGGCAGGGGACGGCAGACTACCTATTCGAGGCCTCCGCCTATCGGCGGCCGCTCTCCAAGGCGCTCTACGACGTCAGTACTCTGATCGGCACCGAGACCTGGGAATACCCCACCAACAAGCTCTCCACGCGCTACACCAACCGTCGCAACGTCGCCACGCGACGCCTGTTCAACGCCGCAGGCCTGCAGACGGAGCTGATCGAGGCCGAGCGACAGGGCAGCAACACGAACCTGCCGGAGAAGCGCACCACGGAGATCACCTGGTCGACCGGCGCGCTGCCGCAGCCACTGGTCACCGAGATCCGCAATGCCGCGGGCGTGCCAGTCCTGCGCGAGGAGGTGGCCTACAACGGCCGCGGCCAGGTGGCCAGCCGGACGCTGGTGGATCCGGCAACGAGCGAGGCCAGGGCCACCGTGTGGACGTACTGCGAGGCCAGCGACGTCGCCGACCCTCTCGCCGACTGCCCGATCGAGGGGCTGGTCAAGTCGATCACCGCGCCCGGCGGGGCGGTCACGACCTTCCGGTACCGGTCCGACGACCATTCCGGGTGCGCGATCTCGCCGGCGGCGTGCGAGTACCGACGGGGCGACCTGTGGCAGACGACCGGGCCTGAAGGGCACGTGGTCGAGATCCTCGCCTACGACGCCGCCGGCCGGGCCGTGGCGATGCTGGATCCGACCGGCGTCCGGACCGATGTCGGGTTCGATGCCCGGGGCCGGCTCGAGACCATCGCCGTGGGCGGCGCCACCTCGGGCGACGACGCCGTCACCACGCTGGCCTGGACCGACACCGGGCTGCTGGCCAGCGTCGTAGATCCGGACGGGGTCGTGCTCGTGCGCGAGTACGACGACGCCGGACGCCTGGTCGCCCTGCAGGACAGCCTGGGGAACCTCCAGGAGCTGACCCTCGACGCCGGCGGCAACCCGATCCAGGAGAACGTGCGTGATGCCGCGGATGTCGTGGTGCGCTCCCTCAGCCGGGTGTTCGACGGCGTCAGCCGCGCCACGAGCGAAGCCGATGCCTTCGCCAACGCGACCGCCTACTCCTGGGACGCCAACGGAAACCTGCTCACGGTGACCGACGCGGCCACCACGGTCACCCAGAACACCTACGACCGCCTCGACCGCCTGGTCGGGATCGTGCAGGACGTGGGTGGCATCGCGGCGAGTGTCGCGATCGAGTACGACGCCCTGGACCGGGTGACCAAGGTCACCGACCCCAAGGGGCTCGATACGGGCTACACCTACAACGCCTTCGGGGAACTCCTCGAGCTCGACAGCCCGGACACCGGCACCACGGCCTTCACCTACGATGCTGCCGGGCGCTTGGCCACGCGCGAGGACGCCCGCGGCGTGGTGACCAGCTACACCCACGACGACCTCGGCCGGGTGACCGCGGTCGACTATCCCGGATCCGGTGAGGACGTGGCCTACACCTGGGACACCGTGCCCGGGGCCTGCGGTACTGGCGAGACCTTCGGCGCCGGGCGGCTGGGCACGATGGTGGACGGCAGCGGCAGCACGGCCTACTGCCACGACCGCCGCGGCAACCGGGTGCGCAAGGTCCAGGTGACCGGGGGCGTGACGCTCCAGATCCGCTACGGCTACACCCTGGCCGACCGCCTGGCTTGGGTCGAGTATCCGGACGGCACGCGCGTGGACTACGGCCGCAACGCCAACGGCGACGCGGCCAGCGCCGCGGTGACGCGTCCCGGGCAACCGCAGCAGAGCCTGGTGTCCGGGGTGGACTGGCATCCCTTCGGCCCACCGGCAGCGATCGAGTGGGCCAGCGGGCGCCTGCAGCTGCGCGACCAGGACGCAGCTGGGCGGCCGGTGATGGTCACCGACGGGGAGCCGGACGCCCTGACGGTCGATTTCGGCTTCAGCGCCGTCGGCGACCTCACCAGCATCACGGAGCCGGCCGGGATGTCGCCGCCGGACGTGACCCTGAGCTATGACGCCCTCGGCCGCCTGACGGGCTTCCTAGACGGGCCAACCTCGGTGGCGATCGAGACCTACGGGTACGACGCGACGGGCAACCGGACGAGCTTCGAGAACAGCGCGGGTCTGCAGGCCTACAACTATCCGGTGGACTCCCACCGGCTGGCCAGCGTCGCCGGCGCGGCGCGCACCTACGATGCGGCGGGCAACACCCTGACAATCGGAGCGGCCTGGACGTACACCTATGGCCACGCCGGGCGCATGGCCACCGCCAGCGACGGCACGGTGCTGGCCAGCTACAGTTACACCGGCGCCGGCGAGCAGGTGCGCCGCGTCGCCGGCGGCGGCAGCACCACCCTATTCGTCTATGACGAAGTTGGCCAGCTGCTGGGGCAATACGACGGTGCCGGCAACCCGATCCAGCAGTACGTCTGGCTCGACACCTTGCCCGTGGGCGTCATCTCGGGCACCACGGTCTACCACGTCCAGCCGGACCACCTCGGCACCCCGCGGGCGGTGATCGACCCGGGCACGGACACCGTGATCTGGAGCTGGTCGATCCTGGGTGAGGCCTTCGGAAGCACCATCCCGAACGAAGACCCTGATGGCAATAGCGTGCCGTTCGTCTTCGACCTGCGGTTCCCGGGGCAACGTCATGACGCCGCTTCGGGGTTGAATCAGAATTACCTGAGAGAGTACGAGCCAGGGCGTGGTGGATATACGCAGCCAGATCCGATTGGTTTAGATGGTGGAATCAGTGCCTATTCCTACGTCGGCGCCAACCCACTTTCACTCGTAGATCCAACAGGATTGCGCTGCGTATCAGCCAATGGGTTCACCGTGTGTCAGTTCCCAAATGGTCCTTCATTCCGATTGCCGACGCCGGCCGGCTTCCCGCAAACACTTGAACGAACCGACTTGCTGTACCACAAGTACGACGTTCAACGACCGATTGGTTGTGCTGACGCAAACGAGGTCATGCAGGCTTTGATAAACAACCCAACTCCGGGCACGCCTCGACCGGCAACAGCGAGGGGGACGCCGAACAATGCAGTGGTCGCTGGCCGCAATAATTTTGTGACTTCTTACTTGACCAAAGATTTGAATACAGGCCAGCCGATCGTCGTAAATATCACCGGAAGCGCAGGGCTGTTTGGGCCAGGCTACGTAGCCAGAACGGTCACCAATGGTGTTGCTCACACGTACGGCGAAGGCACCAACTGGAAACAGTCACCAGGATTGTGGGGTACGACGACCCAGGAGATAGCCAATGAAATTCTCTGGGGACAGCAGATGAGCAAATTGATCGAACAATGCGGATGTGGGAAATGAAGACTAAACAAATCAAGTGGATTTACATCGTGATTGGATATTTTCTGGCATCGCTCATACCAGCGCTCGTTTTTGCGGTACTCACCCCATTGCAGGAGCATTTCACCGTTCTGCAGTTGGGATTAGTACCTGTCTTCTTTGTTTTTTCAGCCGCGGCAGTGGCATTGATCGGTTTGCCCATGTATTTCACACTACGTGCAGCGGGACTTATTACCTGGTGGTCTTCTTTGGTCGCAGGGTGTTTGGGTGGCGCGATAGTTTCAATTGTTATACGTCTGCCATCAATGCCATCGCTTAGCGAACTTCTGATCGACTGCCATGTTGGCGCTGCCTCGGCACTCGTGTTCTGGGCGGTACTGAAGGCCGGAGATCGTGCAAAGACATGAAACACATACAGCATTCGCGCCCCTTGTTTTTAGGTGTGTTGGCAGGCTCATTAGCGCCTGCTTTCGTGGCGACTACTTTTCTTGTGCTTTCACCTGAGAGGATCATGATCCCCGCGTTGCCCGTTGCTCTGATCGCGTCGCTAATTTCTCTAGCTGCATCTGCCATATTTGGCTTACCGCTTGCTCTTTGGTTGCGATCTAAGGGGTGGCTAACGGCGATCCCTCTTTGCCTTGTCGGCGTGATTGTTGGCGCCGTTGTCATGGCTGCTTTCAACTTCCACACGAACTATTGGCCACAAATGAATGATCAGTCGTTGGCTAAATGGATTGCGTGGAACTCAGCCATCAATGGATCCCGATCCGGCGCAATTTTTGGTGCAATCTCATCCGTTGCATTTTGTCTTGGGGCGGGGATAGGTGTCCGCTCGCGCCAGAGATCATAGAATATGATGACGTTTCTGAAGGACGTACATGTCTAGGGATCCTCTGAACAAGTCCGCGCCAATCGGCGACACTAACCACTTCTGATCGGACCCGCGAATCGATGACGCAACTGAGCTTCTCCGATGCCGAGCATGCCGGCAAGCGCAAGCAGACCCGACGTGAGGTATTCCTGGCCGAGATGGAACGCGTGGTGCCGTGGACGTCGTTGTTGGCGCAGATCGAGCCGCACTACCCGAAGGCCGGACGGGGCCGGCAACCGTACGCGATGGAGACGATGCTGCGCGTCCACTTTCTCCAGCAGTGGTATGCGCTCAGTGATCCGGCAATGGAAGAGGCGTTGTACGAGATCGCCTCGATGCGCCAGTTCGCGAAGCTGTCGCTGCTGGCGGCGATCCCGGACGAGACAACGATCCTCAACTTCCGTCACTTGTTGGAGCGTCACGGCCTGGCGGCGAAGCTGCTGCAGGCGGTGAACCGGCATCTGCAGGACAACAAACTGCTGCTGCGCACGGGCACGATCGTCGACGCGACGATCATCGACGCGCCCAGCTCGACGAAGAACAGCAGCGGCACGCGTGACCCGGAGATGCACCAGACGAAGAAGGGCAACCAGTGGTTCTTCGGCATGAAGGCGCACATCGGGGTGGACCGGGACTCGGGCCTGGTGCATACGGTGGTGTCGACAGCGGCGAACGTGGCGGACGTGACCCAGACCGAGAAGCTGCTGCACGGCAAGGAGAAGGCGGTGTATGCCGATGCCGGCTACACGGGCGCGGACAAGCGCGTGGGGCTGAAGGACAAGAAGATCGACTGGCGCATTGCCGAGCGTCGGAGCCGGATCAAGGCGCTGCCGGAAGGCGAGTTGAGGGATGTGAGCGAACTGCTCGAACATCTGATCGCGAAGGTGCGTTCGCGAGTGGAGCACCCGTTCAGGGTGGTGAAGCGCCAGTTCGGCTACACGAAGGTGCGCTATCGCGGGCTGGCGAAGAACGGCGCGCAACTCAACGTGCTGTTCGCGCTGTCGAACCTGTGGATGACGCGCAAGCGGTTGCTGGAGATCGTGGGGAAGGTGCGTCCGAAAAGCAGAAAACAGAGGATGTTGCAGGTGATTCCGGCCTGAAAAGGCCGGAATCACAAGAATTCACGCGTTCGATTCGACGCCAGTGTGCTGATCGCTGTGCATCATTCGGACGGGACTGTTGTTCAGAGGATCCCTAGGGGAAACTTACCGTCCTGTTCAACGGCTGATAGCAGAACCCGACGTCAGCACACCCTTGCGAACGGACATGGAGCTTCATTGGCTTCCATGGGTCATTGACCAGCACTCGGATCTCTGTTCGACCGCGGTACTGCTCCTGCGGCCCAAGGAACTCGTCGGCATGCATGACGCCGTCAGGCTTGACTACCTTGACCACACGATCACTTTCCCCGGGCACTGAAACCGTGATGCGATTGCGGTAGAGGGCGTACCCTGGCTTCGTATCGAAGACAAGCAAGACATCACCGTTCTCAGCCCTGGTGGCTTTGAGAGGGAATGCTTGCTCCGCGGGCAACACCTCGGCCCCGGCATGAGCTGCCGTGCATGTCAGGCAGGTGAGAAGGGCGAGGACGATCAGGCGGCTGAACATACGCGGCTCCAGTGAAGCCTAGATCTTCCTCGCGACAACCCGGTGTCGCTATGGCCAGAAATTCGTCCAATTCGGATGCCGCCGACCGGCATGCTATCTGTGGTGAAACGTGGCCATATCAGTGGTCAGTCCCTCCCGCTACCCTTGGCTCCAAATGACCGCAAAGCAGCCAAAAGCCGACTTCAAGCGCCTGGGACGCCTCACCAGCTTCGGACTCACGGAGCCGTGGCAAGCCGCGCTTTTCCTGCCTGCGAGCTTCGAGGACCTGAGCTCGTTGCGGTCGAATGTCCATGAACTTGACCAGGACCCGGCGCCGATCAAGCTCCAGCTTGCTGGGACCCCTCGTGCCTACTACAACGGCGCGCCCCGCCTGGTGTTGCCCATGAGGGATCAGGCAGGGGAGACCTTCCGGGCCACGATCTTCGGGAACACTAAAGAGTGGATGGAGACGCTCAGCGACTTCACCGAAGGGTGCTTCATCGCCACCGGCGGCGAGTGGAATGGACACCTCGACATCAAGCTCATCGAGCTCGTCGAGCCAGAGTGGGTCGGTCGAGTTCGCCCGAAGTACAGCGGCGTCAAGCAGGTGATCACCCCCCAGACCGCTCGGCGCCTTGTCCTCACCCTTCTACCCGAAGCTATCCCTGCCGCCGCCGACTTCATCGCGAAGCAGGTAGGGGCACCTACGTCCATGGAAAGCGTCCTTCACCAGGTCGGTGCGTCCGGCTGGACGCTCGAGCAGCTGCTGCTGCAGGCGCACCAGCCAATGTCCCTGCGGCACGCCGAACACGCGACCAAAGTGCTGCGTCGGATCGCTGCCATCGGTGCCCTCCAGAGCATGCATGAGGAAGTCGAGCATACAGCGCCCAACCCGATCTCACACACGACGCTGCAGCAGCGCATCGCCCAGCTTCCGTTCGCCAACCTGACCGGAGACCAGCTCCACTCGATCGAGGCCATCTCGCTCGCAATGGCTTCAAACAAGCCTGCGAGGATCATCAATACGGGTGAAGTGGGCACCGGGAAGACCGCTGTGGCGGCCGTTGTCTCTGCCGCCACCGTGGATGCCGTACCCGGCGGCGGAAGCGTCATGGTGCTTTGCCCAAACACTCTGTTGGCAAAGCAGCTGTACGCCGAGTTCACATCGTACTATCCCGACATCGCGATGCAGTTGGTGATTGGCGACACACCACAGGACGTGACGCTTGACGCCTCCATCTTCATTGGGACATCAGCACTCCTTCATCGGAAACTCGACCATCGCCGATTCGACCTCCTGATCATCGACGAACAGCATCGCTGGAGCCGCGAGCAGCGAGAGCAGTACCGGAGCCCGACGACGCATCTCCTCGAGATGTCTGCCACGCCCATTCCTCGGTCGCTTGCCCTGGTTCGTTACGGGAAATACCAGGTCGTTCCGATGAAGGAAACGCATGCAAAGAAGGAAATCCACACGCACGTCTATGTCGCGGCGGAGGGTAGACGGGCGATGTTCAAGGGCATCGACGCCACTATCAAGCGCGGGTGCTTGATGCTGATTGTTCATCCGAAGAAATCGAGTGACCCAGACGCGGATGAACAGCAGGTCGACCTGCTTGGCGATCGTTCCGCATCACCACCAGAGTCAAAGGCAACGCCGCGCACAGGTATCGACGACAGACACTCCGTGCAGCAGGCGCGTGAGCGCTGGGAAGCGCTTTACCCGGGCAAGGTAGGCTCACTCACCAGTGATGATGAGGAAGGCGTCAAGACTCAGGTCTTGCAGGCATTGAAGGACCGGCGCATCCAGATCTGTTTGTGTACTACCGTCATCGAAGTTGGGATAACGATTCCCGAATTGTTCCATATCGTCATCGTATGCCCTGAGCGTCTTGGGCTCATGCAACTCCACCAGCTCCGCGGGCGCGTCGCACGGGGAGGAGGCAAGGGGCACTGCATTCTCTACTGCCCGGAGCCGATCAACGAAAAGCAGCGCAGGCGCCTGGAGTTCTTCGCCAGCACCACCGACGGCTTCGAACTTGCTGAGTACGACATGCGCGAGCGCGGGATCGGGAACATTTCCGCAACCTCGAGCAAACAGTCTGGTTCAGACGACACGTTCCTCTATGGGGTGAAGATGGACGTCAACTCGCTGGATGACGTGGTGCCGCTCGTCACCCAGTGGAAGGCTGCCAAGGCCGATGCCTCCCGCATGATGTGATGCGGGGGTTTAGTGTCGCCCGCGCATCCCGCGCAATTTCGTTAATTCAGGTCGAAAATTCGGCAGATACTGCAGGGGCGGCCTCCGCGATAGAAGTACCGTAAAGCTTCCGTTCCGCAAGGAAGCAAGGTCAATGCGCACGCGCAAGCTCTCACCATTCCTCCTCACCGTCGCGATCGCGGTCGCCATCGGATCCACCTCGGCCTGGTCGACGACCGAAGAGACCAGCCTGCTGGCCCGCCTGTCCAGTGGAGACACCAGCGTGCGGCTGCAGTTGGCCGAGCTGTACGAGGTCCAGAACCAACGTGACCTCGCGATAGCGCAACTGGAAGCGGCGGCAGGCGAGGGCAACGAAGCGGCCCATGCCTTGCTGGCCAAGCAGCTCGCCAGCAACCCGGACACCTGGGGCCTGGCCAAGCACCACCTGTCCCTGGCCCATCAGGGGCCGGAAACGGACGCGATCACGACACGAATGGGGGTGCTTGCGGCAACCCGCGCGATCGACAAGACCCGCTCAGAGGATGAGCGCAACGCCTACAGCAAGGACGCCGAGAGACTTCTCGCCCAGGCAGTGATCGCCGGCAACCTCGACGCCAAGTGGCATCTGGGCTACCTGCATGTCATGTCGTACGTGGAGCGTCCCGACCACGCCGGCGGCATGGCCATGATCGAGTCCGCTGCCGACGGCGGGAACTCGGTCGCCGCCCACTGGCTGGCCAGGTTGTACGAGGGGGTCTCCCTCACCGGCAACCCTACCAAGGGCATGGTTGTTCCCACGCTTGAGGTGAAGCCCTACGCAAGGAAGCGGTCCTTCGAGTACCTCATGCAGGCCTCGGCACTCGGGAACTCCCTTGCCACCAAGGAGCTTGCTTCCATGTATGCCGTGGGCAGCGCACCAGGCGGGCAAGACCTCGAGCGCGCCAATCGCATTCTGGCCTCCATTGGCGACGCCGGGCCCGACCTTGGCGATACGCTTTCCTTCGCGAAAGAAGATCACTCGCAACAGCCGCGGCTGATCAATGCCAACCTCGTCATCACCAGCGCGGGCCAATCGAGTTCTTCCGCCCGGGCTTCATCTGCAGGCGAAGAGGCTCAGCTCAGGATTCGGCTGGCCGAGCAGGAAGGGACGATCGAGGTGCTGCGGCGCCAGCTCGACGCCGCCAACGCAAGGATCGCCGAACTGGAAAGCCAGCTCGCCGAGGTCGCCAAGTATCGCGCCCTGCAGGAGAACGCCGCTGATCTGAACAATCGCGGCATGAAGTTCTATCTCGCCGGCGACTACGAGTCGGCACTGCCGCTCTTCCGCCGCGCCTCCGAGCTGGAGCACTCGGGTGCGGTTGCGAACCTGGCGCTTCTCTACCTCAACGGATACACGGTCACCCAGGACCTTCGCCAGGCGCAAGCCTTGCTGATCAGGGCCTCCGAGATGGGGAATGTCGTGGCCACCGAGAACCTTGCCGAGCTCTATGAGACCGGCGCTGGCCTCGTCAAGGATCCTTCTCGTGCCATCTCCTGGTACCGGCGTGCGCAAGCACTCGGCAGCACCAAGGCAGAAGCTGCCCTGCAGCGGCTCGGGGCCGGACCGCACCGGTGACAGCCGCACACGACCAGTCGCAAGAAGACAGCCAGAGCGCATCTCGCCTTCTGTGGCGCAGTCGAGCCAGAAAGATGTTGCGCCGCTTGCCTCGGCGCTCCAACGTGCATCGTTACCCGCTGATCAAGTACTTCGGCCCATACGCCAAGAAGACACCTGAAATCTGGTCATGGAAGCGGCCGCAGGTTGTGCGGAGCTACTACGTGGGCTGGATCATCACGCTGCTCCCTGCAGGCGGAATCCAGATCCTCCTTGCGGTCATGCTCGCGATCGCGTTCAAGGCGAACGTTCCTGTCGCCGCAGGCCTGCAATTCGTCTCGAATCCGCTGACGGCCGCGCCAATCCTTTTCAGCACCTACCACATTGGGAAAGGGAGTCTGGGCATCTTCGGGGTCGCCCCGACAGGCATGGCCGCGGGCATTGCCGTGAACCTGGTCATTGGCGCGATCCTGGGCGGGCTGCTCTGTGCCGCGATATGCCACTTCGCGCACACGGTGATCGCCGGCCGGGCCAAAGCGCGGGCAGCTGCCCCCGCCAGCCAAGGGCAGATCACAAGCTGATTTTGATGCCTCCACCGGAGCCTGTATTTCTATTCCCAAGAGCAGGACGCTCTGGATTCACCCGGGAATGGCTCCCTCGGGGAAACGAATCGAAGGGCTGGAAGCCCACGGATTGCAGCCCGCAGGAAGCGGGGGCGAGGCACCACAGGGTAGGACGCCCAGGTTGGCGCTTCGCACAGCAGGAGGCTGATGCACGAGTCCATGGATGGCCGGATCGTCCCGGCCTGGGGGGAAGGATCTCCTCAGGTCGGGCTTCTTCGCGCACACACCACACGGGAGCCTTCAATGAACACGTGCAGACCAAGACCCAGCATTTTCCTGCCAGCCGCCGCGGCTGTCCTCCTGAGCATCGTCACCTTCTCGGCCAGCGCCGGCGACAAGCCACCGTCGCCCGAACAGATCGTCGAAGAGACCAACAGCTTCTACGCGCAGCAGCAGACCCTCAACACCGGGTCCCAGGACCACCGGGACGCACAGATCGATCGCCAGAGTCTCGAGCAGAACCAGGCAACCGCCAGGCGGCTGGTTACCTCGGGCCTTCCACGAAACCAACTCGACATCGCCCCGCGCCAACAGATAGTCCTGGCGTGCGAGGAGGAGTGCCGAAAAATGGGATACGAAGCTGCGCAGTGCACGCAATGGTGTAAGCAGCCGAATTGAAGCCGAAAATCGTCGAATTACAGCGGTCACCACACCTGTTCTCTTCCGATAATCCGATTGCACACGCCGAATCGGAGTTCCCGTGGTTACCAGGCTACTAGACGCATTGTTCGGCAGGGCCTCCAAAACGGCCACGTCACCTTCCGCCTCGCTGGCAGAGGTCACCTGCGACAACCTCACCAACGGCGTCGTCGTGCCGGACCCAAGCGCCCCAGTGTATGAGGGGCACCAGATCCCAGCGTATCCGGACCGTGGCATCGCAGCACCGGCGGTGCCGCCTGAGATGCTCATCGCGAGTCAGAGGAAGCAGATCGATGCCCTGCATCAGGTTTCTTCCTTCTCGCGGCAGGACTTCGATGCCTACATCCTGCCCGCAATACACCGGTATGCCTCCTACGTTCACCTCTTGCCGGCCAGCGAAAGTCAGCACCACTGCGGCCAAGGGGGTCTCTTCAGGCATGGCCTGGAAGTTGCCTACAACGCAGCTCTGGCCTGTGAAGGCAAGGTATTCGCTTTCGACCACTGGGCATCGGAGCGCGACAAGCTCGTCCCTCGCTGGCGCATGTGCGCGATCCTGGGCGGGATGATCCATGACATGGGGAAGCCGATCATCGACGTCGGCGCGGTCGATTCGAGCGGCAACCTGATCTGGAACCCCCATGCCTGCTCGCTGCATCAGTGGCTGGTGGAGAACAACCTCTCCGAGTATTACATCCGTTGGCGCCCCGGAGCACGCCACAAGCGCCACGAAGCGTTCAACGCGCTGTCCCTATACCGCATCGTTCCTGACGAAACGCTGCGCTGGATCAGTGACCACGGCGGACAAGAGCCTCTCGATGACCTGGTCATGGCGCTTGCCGGAACGTCGAACCCGAACAACCCGCTCGCTTCCCTGATCAAGCAGGCCGACTCGAAATCGGTCAGCAAGGACATCAGGGATTCCAGAGCTCGCATGGCGGCCAGTGGTATGGGCGGCGCAAACAGCCTGGCCATTCGCCTCATTCGCGCCATGCACGATCTCATCCAGGAAGGCACCTGGGAGATCAATCGCGTCGGCGCCTCCCCGATCTGGGTAACGACCGAAGGTCTGTTCGGCCTCACTGAAGAGGTCATCAAGGGTGCCGTTGGCGTCCTGCGCGACCAAGGCGAGTCCTCGCTACCAAACGACTACCGGGAGACGCTGAACCTGCTCGCAGACTGGGGCTACCTGCACACCAACATCCAGGCCAACGGCCAGCAGTTCCTTACATGGGAAATACGGATCTATGCCATGGATCGTGGCAAGCCGATCGAGTTCAACGCCCACGTCATTCGTTTCACCAAGGAAGAACTGCTTCCACGGGCCATGATTCCGCCAGAACCGGTCCGCGCGGTGATTCTTGGCAGGGATGGCGCTCCGCTCTCCAGCGGCGGCATTCAGGGAGCGCAGCCAACAAGCGCTCCCGTCACCGCCGCCGGCCCTGCGCCCCCAGCCAAGGCGCCAGAAGCCCGCGCTCCATCTCAACAGGATGGTCTTGAGCCGTCACTGGACGAGTTCGCTGCGCCACCGGTTAGAGAGCCCGACGACAGCGCCGTCCTGCTTCTGGGCGCCAACGAAGGTGAGGCGTTGCTGCTGCAAACCGGCATGGCGGAAGCAGACGAGCGTGTTGATCTGATGAGCGTTGACGATTCGACGGCGGCCGCGCCGATCCGCGATCGTTCGGCCGAGCCTGACCCGCGTGATCAGCAGATGCTCGAGGCCAGGCAGCAGACCTCGAAGAAGTGGCCCCCTGAGTCACCAGAGGCAGCCGCTACCTACTTCCGGGCCCAGGGCACAGAAGGCGCGATCGTCATCACCCTCACAAGCAGAGTGTCCTCTGGCGACCTCAAGGAAGGGGAAGACGTCTGGGAAATCCACGACAAGGTCTATTTCAGGTACCCGGAAGCATTCGCTGGGCTCGGGATCGAGCAGGCAGACATCCGCGACATGCTGGAGGCCAAGGGCTGGACTGAGCGCGACCAGAACACCCCGAACCGGTCGACGGTTGTTCTGCCTGGCTCCACAAAGCGTGTGAGCACCCTCAGGTTCAACGAGAACATCTCGCAAGCCATCCTGATGCTCCTGCCGGCCCGTGACGGCCGAAGCGTTGGCAAGAAGCAGGTCGATGTACACAAGAGACTGCTGCCGCTGGGTCCTTTTCTGGATGTCGACGTTGCGGCTGCGATCGACGGCAAATCCGCTGCCGATGAAGCTGACTCGTACTTGATCAGGGCTGGGTTCCATCAGTACATCCTGCAGTCACTCGACGCGCAGGACCGGAGCCCGAGCGAACTCAATGATTCCGAGATCAGGCACTTCGCGACGGTTTTCGCGAAACAGCATCGCGTCTCCGGGCAGGTGTGGGTGATCTTCCACCTTACCCGCGGCAACAACCCGTGGGCCGTAAAGAGCCTGGCGTCCAAGAACAATCAGCTCGAGTTCAACACCAAGTACAGCTTTGAACAGGACCTTGCCGACAAGGAAGCGAAGGCGAACGCATGAGCGCACACCCGCATACCTCGAAACACGCATTCCACTTCGAGAACCCTTTCAGGCCTGTCTACGAGTACTACGCGACATTCGCGTGGCTTGGCGCGTCTATCGTCTGTGGTGTTGCGGTACTGGCAACTCAGTATCCGGCCAAGGTCTTCATGTACTTCGCCGGCTTCTGCCTGTTCATGGCGTCCATGCGTGGCGTTGCGGCCAGGCGCCTATACCTGAAGCAACAGTCGCTGACTGGCCACTCACTGGCCAAGATGACTCGGGCTGAGCTGGATGAGATCTGCAAGGCAAGGGAGAAGACCGGCGCTCCCCCAGGGATTTTCCTCGGCTTTGGCTTCTCGTGGTCGCAGGAGCAACGCCAGCTCACGCACATGATCATCAGGCAGGACCCGACGCGGCTGACCCCGCCAGAGGAGGAGGACATTGGCCAGCCGTGGATCCACGGCATTGGGATGACCGAGGAGACGGAAATATGGATCCCGACCGATCACACCGCCGGCCACACGCTCCTGGTAGGGACCACACGCGCAGGTAAGACCAGAATGCTCGACACGCTGATCTCGCAATCAGTGCGGCGTCATGAATGCGTAGTCATCTGGGATCCAAAGGGTGACCGAGACCTCATGCTGTGCGCGAAGGACGCCTGCATCGCCGCCGGCCGCGCCAGCGATTTCGTCTATTTCCACCCAGCTTTCCCGGAGAAGAGCTGGCGCATCGACCCTCTGGCCAACTTCTCCCGAGCCACTGAGCTTGCGACCCGCGTTGCCTCTCTGATCCCCAGCGAAACCGGCGCGGACCCGTTCACCGCGCACTCCCAGATGGTGCTGACCAACCTCTGCGAAGGCCTGCTGATGATCAATGCAAAGCCCACGATTGCCCTGCTCAAGAGGTACGTCACCGCGGGCCCCGAGGGACTTGTCGTGAAGGCCTCCGAAGCCTTCTTCGAGAAGCACCTGCCGGACTGGAAAGAGCAGGCTGCACCGTACCTGGCCAAGCGAAACAAGGGCTCCGCAAACGAACGTGAGACGGCGCTGGTCTACATCCAGTTCTACCGCGAAGTTGTGCAGCGCTATCAGTCGCACAGCGGACTTGAAGGCCTCTACGCCGACTTCGAACACGACAAGCAGCACCAGGCGAAGATGACCGCCTCGCTGACGCCCGTTCTCACGATGCTGACGTCCGGTCCGCTCGAGGACCTGCTATCCCCGAACCCCGAGAATGACGACGACCGTCCTATCACTGACTTCGCCCGCATCATCCGCAACGCTCAGGTCTGCTACATCGGCCTCGACTCCCTGTCGGACAACATGGTGGGCTCTGCCATCGGCAGCATGTTCGTGTCGGACATGACCGCGGTGAGTGGTGCCAGGTACAACTACGCAGACCTCAAGACCGTTGCGCCGGTCAACCTCTATATCGACGAAGCGGCCGAACTCGTCAGCGACAAGATGATTCAGTTGCTCAACAAGGCCGGCGGCTCGAAGTTCAGGCTTTGCATCGCCACGCAGACCTTTGCCGACTTTGCAGCACGCGTCGGAAGCGCCGAGAAAGCACGCCAGGTCCTTGGCAATCTCAACAACGTGATCGCACTGCGCATCATCGACAAGGACACGCAGGATTACGTCGCCGAATCGCTGCCAATGTGCTACGTCAGGCACATCGAGTACAGCCAGGCTACCGACACCAAGACCGCCGACCTATTCGACTTCGGCTACAGGGTCACGGAATCCATGAAGGAAACAGAAGTTGAGCTTGTTGCTCCTCAGATGTTCACGTGCCTGCCGAACCTTGAGTTCTTTGCTCGCGTTTCAGGCGGACGCGTGATCAAGGGCCGCATTCCCATTCTCGAAGGCTAAACAGGTCATTGGATGACACACGCTGAAGCCATCAACCTGGACGATCAGGCTATCCGTGTCCGTGCGGAGGCGTACTTCAACGACGTTCTGGTCAGGACGAAGATGCGGCGCCCAAGCCAGCAGGCCGCCTTCATATGCCCGACCCTTCACAAGGTCATGGTCAGGCTCTGCTTTGCCGTCACAGACGTGCCGGAAAACCGCTTCACAGGCCGCCCACTGATCGACAGCGCGGTTGAGAACGGCCTCATTGCTTTCTTCGCCACCCAGAAGCCTGCGACGCATGGGGCGAGGGCGTTCTTCCAGTCTGCGTTCAGCCGGCTGGCCGATCTGTACTCAACCGAAGTCAGCGACCACGACTTTCGATGGACGATCCACGACCGGGTGCCCCTCGGAACCATGCTCATGACCAAGAGCAGCCGCGGCCAGAAGGCAAGGCCTCAGATCAAGTTCCAAGTGGATGACGGCCAGGATGACCCGTGCTCGTTCCGCAGGACGCTTCTGGAGATGGTCGCTGATGCCGAAGACCTCGTCCTCCTCAACACCACCGAGTCGGTGGTGATCAACAACATGAGGTAGCCATGTATGGCTAAGGTGAGCGCAAGAGGACTGCAGTTCTGGCTCTTCGCGGTGTTCGTGCTGATTGTCGGATTCCTTCTCGTGGTGAAGGACACCTGGCTTGAGCAGGGACTCGAGCAGGAGCGACAAGGCATCTATGAGCTTCTTGGCCCAGCCAAAGCAGAAGCAACGGAAGTTCGTGTGCACAACCGGTACACGCGATGGTTCGTGGAGACCGGCATCATCGAGAAGAGCTTCATCCTGGTCTCTCCACCCCAGCAGCAGGGCACCCAGATCGAAGAGATCGATCAACAGCTCAATCCAGTCTTCACGTGGATGGAAGGCAGGCTGCGGGCTTTCTGGCTGGTCATTTTCCAGGTCATGTACCGGCTTGCAGTCACGCTGATGTGGTGGCCATTCTTCGTGCTCACCGCGGTTCCCTTCATCGTCGACGCGCTCGTCCGCAGGAGGATCAAAGCGAACACGTTCGACCACACCTCGCCAACGTTGCAGGCCCTTGGTGTTCGCGCGGTTGCGCTACTGGTTATCGCCTATCCATTCATGCTGCTGGCCCCGTTCGCGCTGCCGCCACAGCTCATGCCAATCATGATCTTCCTGTCGGCAGCTGCCGTCTGGTTCTCGGTCAGCCACTTCGTCAAACGCGCATAGCGCCCGGAGCATCCTGTGAGCGACATCCTTCCCAACTCACATAGTGAACAGTTGCTCGATCCGACCAGAACCATGTACTCGGGGCTGCAGGATGCGTTCGATTACATGAACGAACACCTTTTCCTGCCGGCGTTCGGTCAACGCCTGCCAAACTGCCTGCTGACCCTTCGAGCAACAGGCAAGACGTTCGGCTACTTCAGCGCCGAGCGGTTCGTCGGCGACGATGGGAAGCTGACACACGAGATCGCCCTCAACCCGGCATCTTTCGCTTGCCGTTCCGTTGAACTGAGTCTCTCGACGATGGCGCACGAGATGTGCCATCTGCAACAGCTTGTCGACAAGTCAGTAGGGCGATCCACCTACCACAACACCGAATTCGCGGCGCGGATGGAGAAAATTGGACTGATCACGTCCACCACGGGGCGCCCTGGGGGCAAGAGAGTAGCCCAGCAGATGTCCCACTACATCGACCCGAACGGAGAGTTCATCCGCATCATCCGACCCTTCCTCGCTGGGGGCTATCGCGCCAGATGGGCCGATCGCTTCACCGGTGCCCTACGCGACGAATGGGAGCCAGACCACCCGCCACTGACCCCTGGCATCACGAACCTCGGCCCATCGTTGGTTGACGTGGGAGCGGATGACTCTGACCGTTCGCAGGAGGCCGATGCAGACCGGTCCCCGGGGATTGGCGCCCGTTCGGTGGCCTCTCCTCCTCCGGCCGTTACAGGCGCCGTGGACGATGCTGGCGAACCGGATCCTTCGACGCAGAACATGAATTCCCTCATGTCCTCGCTGTCCCAAGACGACACCGAGTCCACCGACAACGCACCTCCGGGCCTACCTGTCCACGAACCAATGGAAGAACCGCTGGCCAGCCGAGTTCAGGGCGTCTTCGTGCACGGCAAGTACGGCAAGACCAAGGGCGCCACCAGGCACAAATACAGCTGCCCACAATGCACCAACGTGGCCGTATGGGGCCGCCCGAACCTGCACATCAATTGCGGCGTGTGTGACCAGCGTCTAGCCGACCAAGGTTAGCCCGCGCTTCCCCCTTTACGCGGGCCGAAGTCCCCTCAGGGCAGCGTCGTCTCGGCGATCACAGCGCGATCCGCGGGCGAGAGGTCGTCTGCGTGGACGTACACACCGCCCTTGGACGAAGGCGGCGAATCGATCCGAGACCGCGGAAAACGCTATCGGATGCCAGACTCGAAGATGAAAGGGGAGGGGTCGTTTGCCTTCTCGAAGCTCAGAGATAGGTGCAGGAAACGCTTTGCCCGCGTCATCCCGACAAAGAACAGCCGCCGTTCTTCCTCGACCGGTGACTTTGCTGACGGCAGAACGCCATCCTCGCAACCAAGAATCCATACGCGGTCGAACTCCAGCCCCTTCGACGAGTGTAGAGTCATCAAGCGAACTGCCTCACCATCTTTCGTGTCCGAATTCTGCTTCTCGAAGTTCCTGAGCGTGGCCAGGCGAGATTGCATGTTTCCCGACAGCTTTGAGAGTGTGCCAACGCACTGTTCGAGCATCTTTTGATCGCGTGCAATCATCTTTGGCGTCATCGGGAACGCCTTGAGATCGTGGTTCTTCCGTATGAACAGCGCCAGGCCTTCCATCGCCATCTTTGCTTCGCCCTTGGCGATCATGACGCGCCACTCGGCCAATCGCTTCCTTGCCATGCCCAGCTTGTCTTTCGACTCAGGTTCAGTCGCCAAAGCCCCATGAAGGAAACGATCAAGGGCACCAGCTTTCTTGCTGTTGCAGGCCTTGTGGATCTTGCTGATGTTCCCCTCGGAAACACCGCACTTTCGCAACAGGTCATCAACGCCGATCATGTCCCCAGCGCCGAGTGACTGGCACACGCCAAGGAACAAAGCTGGTGCCGGCATTTCCCAGAACGACGTGCCACCTGATCGAACGTAGCGGATCTCCTCTACCTTCAACGCCTGCTCTACCTCGTCCAGCTGCGCATTGGTCCGAGCAAGCACGCCCCAATCACCAGGCGTTCCAGAAAGGATGATCGCGCGCATCAGGCCGGACACTTCGTCGCTGCGGCTATTGAAGCGCTGCACACGCACCTCGCCTCGCTCCTTGTTTGCCGTCTCAAGCGACTTCTCAACGCGTTCCGTGTTGTGTACGATCAGCTTCGCCGCATGCGTGATAATTTCACGCGAACAACGGTAGGTCAGGTTCAACGCAATGTGCGTAGCGTTCGTGTCTTTCTTGAAGCGGTTCAATCCCTCAAAACCCAAAGCCCGCCTCCACCCGTAAACGGACTGGTCGTCATCTCCGACGATCGTCACAACAGCGCCTTGTCGAACATGCTCCATGACCCAGGCGAGTTGCACCTCGTCTGTATCCTGAAATTCATCGACCAGCATGTCCGTCACGATTCCGTTCTCGGTTGTCACCGGCGCTACAGAACCATTCGCCATGCCTCGCACACATTCGACCAGTAGGTCCGAGAAGTCCATGGCGCCCATTTGACGCAACAGTTCCTGGTACCGGTGGTACACCAGAACGATCGGCGTCGATTTCGGGAGCGGGAGGATCGGGTCTGATTGTGCCTTGATGTGCTCGATGTACTTGATGGCGTCGTCCATCGAGCATTTGGTCTCCTCGACCGTATCGAAGAACGCCCGCTTCATCAGTTCGGCCTGCTGCAGGTCGTTGACCAACACGAACTTGTGGCCAGCCTTGGTCAGTTGGCGCTTGCACAGGGAATGGAACGTCCCGCAGACGACGCGCGTGCCGGCGTCCTGGACCTCGGCCCGGATCCGGCTATCGAGCTCCGCGGCCGACTCTGAGGTGAACGTAACGCCGCAAAGGACGCTGTCAGGCTTGGTCTTGAGAAGGAACGCCGCCCTGTGCTTGAGAACGGTCGTCTTCCCAGACCCAGGGCATGCCGTGATTACGGCATGCCCATTTACACGCACAGCCTCTTGCTGGGCGTGGTTCAGCATGCATCAAGCCGTCGCAGCTACAGCCGCTTCAGGCGTACCCTGGGTTACCCGCACAGGCCCGGCCTTTCTTGCATCGGCGCCGACCTTTCGCTGCTTGCGGGGCTTCGGCGCCGGCTTGCTCACGGTGTCGACGATCGGCTCGGCACCCGCCAGATCACCTTCTTCGCCGCTTGCAATGGCAGCAGCATCGGGACCGCCCTTGCGGTCGACCGCACCCAGCAGGCGCATGTGCAGGAGATGCAGTTCACGATGGAACTTCGTGATTCGATTGCGCCATTCCATCATCTTCTGGTTGCGCTCCGTCTCCTTCATCCGGGTCGCGAACCAGAGCGCATCCACCGTCTTCACCACGGTATCCATGCTGTTGATGAGTGCCAGATAGCGAGACATCGCCGGCGTCAGGACCACCACGACCAGGGGTTCCTGGTTCGAGTAGCGCGTGGCATGTCCAGCACCGTCTGTCTTGGCCAGGTGCCGCAGCCTTTCGGTCTCATCGCTCAAGGCGGCCTCGATCTCAGTGAACCGCTTTTCGACGATGCCATGAACCTCGGCGACCAGGCGCTGGTTCTCACGAAGAAGAATGGGCATCGTGCAGAAGAGGTGATACAGCGCCTTCTGCGCCGGATCATACGTGCTTTGGAAAACGCGGAACGCGGCTTCAGTCACCAGGGTCACGTTCACGTCGAACACCGGGTGTTTCACCCTCGGCGCGAAGGTAGGTTCGTAGAGTGTGACGCCGTTCTGGACGCTGACCTTCCCGGTGCGCAAGGCGCCTACCGCGGCTGATGCGTTCCCATTCGAGCCGTTTGACCTCGGCCGCGAGCTCGAAGCTCCTGGTCTTGCGGTACTCACTTCCGTGGACATGACGACTCCTGGTGCTGAGACCCGTTTGGTCTGTCGTCATTCAACCAAGCGCACCATCATCAAAACCGCAGTAATTCGTTCGTTTTCGCGCGGAATTAGCTACATCATCTCCTGATGGCAATTTTTCGAGGGAGAAGATAAACCCACGCACCACGACCGGTGTTGACAATGTTCTCCGTCGCTGCGTACTCTCGCTCCATAGTTTTTTCGTGTCCCTGATCAATGATCGGAGTGACACATTGCGGTGACGAGGCCCACCCTAACGGCCGATTCCAGTCTTGAGCTGGTGTCCATTGCGGACTTGTTCCGCTGATCCTATCTACATAGGTAGGATTCAATCGACGGTATGGACTTCCATACCTCATCACGTACTTGACGATGCCTGTTTGCGCTCTGCGCTCCTGCATCCAGTACGTCACTAGGCAACCTCAACGATCCTGCGTGTTCGTTGTTGTGTGCCGACATCCAAGTCCTCCGCATGACCTGCCGCGTTCGCACCTGTCTTCCTGACAGCTGCGCCCGGTCTGTCGTCGACTTGAGCATGTCAGTCCAGGCTTATGTTCCTCCATGGAACCAAGTGCGCTTTTAGAAAGCGACGCCTGCACTCATCAATGCGCTACCTGACCAGTTTCATGGTCTCGTTTCGCCTGCTCAGCATCCACGGATCTGAGCACCATCTTCCTCCCGAGGGATCGTAGCTATCCCTCATGGGGATAATGCTATCGGTCGCTTGGGAATAACTTCCCGGCGTGCCTCGGGAAGTCTTCATGACTAACCGGCTGGCACACCGGTGGAGGATTTCGCGTGAACGATCAACAGAAGAAGTCGCATCTGACTGGCATGAACAGTGCCTACAGGAAGAAAGTCCAGCAGCGTCAGGAATTCCGTCGATTCGCAGTCATCGGGGTTGCTGCCGGCATCATCTTTCTGCTTCTGATCTTCTTCAGCAACAGAAGCGATGACACCACCTCGCACGGCCCTCAGCCTGGTGATACCGGTCTCATCGAACAAGCAGCAGAACACCCGCTCGTGATGTACGCGCGTGGTACCCGTTCTGCTGCGGAGTTGGATGCATTGATGGAATCGTCCTCCGGCGATTAAGCAGTCCATCCTGTTCCACTTCTGACCCGATAGCTTTCACCACGTCTTCCACAGACATGGGATCGGGTCTCCTCTTCAACCACTGTACGACGGTGTTTGAAGAGGGGACCTGACCCCCTGTTGGCACTACCGGAGGACATGATGGACATGATGCGCAAGGAGCCTGCGGGCCCCGACCATTCGCACCCCTTCAGCGCTGAACCGAGCAGCAGTACGCAGATTGCTGCAGACGAACACGCATTGCATGGGGAAGTCATTCACAGGTGGCTGAGTAGAGCGGGGATGCTGCATGCGGACCCCCCGTTTCAAAAAGCCATCGCGCAGTGACCGATGGAACGCCTCATCAGGACACCCTTCACCGGGTGTCCTTCTTCAAGCCTACTGGCCCACAGGCTGCTTGAAGAAGGGCATCACGTCCCTGAAGAGTTTTTGGTGGAAATCCACCTCAAAAGGTCTGAGTCGCCTTCAAGGCTCCTTCCAACTCCCTATCAGGGCGTTGTCCTGATCCAGGGCAGCGCATGTGGGGCTATTCGAGCGAGCAGCGCAGCTTCCTCGGATTCTCTTTCTCATATGGCGCACAGGAGTTATCCATGTACAACCGTCAGGAAATCATCGGCAATCTCGGTAACGACGCAACCATTCGTGATGTCGGCGAGAACCGTAAGGCGATCTCTCTCCGTGTTGGTTCGACCAAGCGTTTCCTCTCCCATGGAGAGGAGGTCTCCCACACGGAATGGTTCAACGTCGAGTTCTTTGCTTCTGAAAGACAGGCTGATTACTACGCTCGCAACGCACTCAAAGGCGCAATGATCCACGCGGCCGGCGAAACCGAAACCGAGCAGTACACCGTCCAGAATGAGCAGCGGACCAAGACGGTGGTCAAGTGTCACGTGAATGACGTGCAGGTTCTCAAGGCTCCCGCACAACGCACGCAACAGCAGTCCACGCCGGATCGTCAGCAACAGCAACAACCGCAAAGGCAGAACCATCAGCAAGGCCAGAACGAAGCCCCCGCGGCTACGAAACGGGCCGATCTGATG
>Ga0056904_1000356_pt1 | contig 37997 bp, 27 predicted proteins | sample EBPBio172007_DNA_FD_55043 | JGI IMG/M metagenome (GOLD analysis project Ga0056904, IMG submission 55043) | Wastewater treatment Type I Accumulibacter community from EBPR Bioreactor in Madison, WI, USA - Reactor 1_9/17/2007_ DNA | ecosystem: Engineered > Bioreactor > EBPR > Anaerobic-Aerobic >...
GAGGCGGAATGGGCGAAGCGGGTAACATCGTAGACATCGTTTTCTCCTGTCGAAAGCGTCCTGAAACGGGTGCTTCAGGAGTTGGGCGAGGGATTGACGAAGATATCGACACCGCCGTCGGGCGTGATCCGACTTGCCGGAATAGGCTCGCCGTTGCGCCAGTCGCGCAGTGCTTCGTGCTTCCCTGTGCCATTGACCAAGAAGATCACCTGCCTCGCCTTGCTCAGCCGTTCGGGGCTCAGCGAGACGCGTTGCGGTGGTGGCTTGGGAGCGTCCAGAACGGCGATCACGGGCGGCAGCGTTATCGCGCTTTCCCAGGCCTGTCCGGGAAACAGGCTGGCGGTATGACCGTCTTCGCCGAGGCCCAGGAGTACCAGATCGAAGTCACTTCCGCCGTTCATCCGGGCGACTTCCTGCGCGTAGCGGTGCGCTGCCTTTTCGGGCCCCAACTGGGCTGGAATCGGGTGGATTTGCCGGCCTGGGATGGCCACCTGATCGAGCCATGCGCTGCTCGCCATCGCGCTGTTGCGCTGCGGATCGGCAGGCGGCAGGCAGCGCTCGTCGCCGAAATAGATATGCCACGCCGACCAGTCTGTCGTGGCCGTGCGCAGTGCGCGGTAAACATTGCGCGGCGTCGTGCCCCCGGCAAGAACAATGTGAAAGGCGCCACGCTCGGCAATGGCTCGCTGCGCGCTGGTGACGATGGCGCTGGCGGCGGCCNGCTCGAGGTCGCTGCGGCCGTCGAATTCGTGCCAGCGGCGCCGCTGCACGGCGTTCAGCTCGGTTCGGCGTTGTTGCGCACGAGAAGCTACCTGCGTGTCGGCTCGACGTGGCCGCCGAAGCCCTCGCGCATCGCCGAGAGCATCTTCTCGGCAAAGGTATGTTCCTGGCGCGAGCGGAAGCGGGCGTAGAGCGCAGCGGTGAGCACTTCGGCGGGCACCGCCTCGTCGATCGCCGCCTGAACGGTCCACCGCCCCTCGCCGGAGTCCTGCACGAAGCCGCTGTAGCCGGACAGCTCCGGCTGCCTGGCGAGCGCCGCCGCGGCAAGGTCGAGCAACCAGGACGTCACCACNCTGCCGCGCCGCCACAGCTCGGCGATCTCGGCGAGGTCGAAATCGTAGCGTTGATCGCTCGGCAGGGCGTCGCTGTCGGCGTTCCTGAGAACGTCGAAACCCTCGGCGTAGGCCTGCATCAGGCCGTACTCGATGCCGTTATGCACCATCTTGACGAAGTGTCCGGCACCGGCCGGGCCGCAATGCAGATAGCCCTGCTCGGCAGTGCTGCCGGGCGTTCTCCCCGGCGACGGCGGGATGCCGGAAGGACCTGGCGCCAGCGTCCGGAAAACCGGTTCGAGCCGTTTCGCCGCCGCCGCGTCGCCGCCCACCATCAGGCAATAGCCTCGTTCCAGGCCCCAGACGCCGCCACTGGTGCCGGCGTCGAGATAAATGATGCCCCGTTCGGCGAGCAGTCGCGCGCGGCGCACGTCGTCCTTGAAATGGCTGTTTCCACCATCGACGATGACGTCGCCAGCGGCGAAATGGTGGGCCAGTTCCATCACCGTCGCGTCGGTGATCTCGCCCGCCGGGACCATGATCCATGCCACGCGCGGCGGCGTCAGCTTTTCCGCGAGCTCGACCAGGCTGGCGACGCCCGTCGCTCCTTCCCGTTCGAGTTGCGCCACGGTTTCCGGCTTGGGGTCGTAGACCACGCAGTCGTGTCCACCCTGCAGCAGTCGCCGCGCCATGTTGGCGCCCATGCGGCCCAATCCCAGCATCGCAATTTGCATCGTCATTNCTCCTCGATCAGCAGTTCAATCGGCAAAGCGCAGGCGCGGACGAACGGCGCGGCTGGCTAGCCGCGACGCCAGGCGTGGAAGCGCGCGACCCATGCGAGCAGCTTCTGCGGTGCGTGCGCTTTCTTCCAGTTGCCGGCGACGTACTTGTTGGCTTCGGCGAGTGTCGGGTAAATGTGAATGGTGCCGAGAATCTTGTTCAGCCCGATGCCGTGGCGCATGGCCAGGACATACTCGGCGATCAGGTCGCCGCCGTGCTCGCCGACGATGGTGACGCCGAGAATCCGGTCCTTGCCGGGGACGGTGAGCACCTTGATGAAGCCGTGCGCTTCGCCGTCGGCGATCGCCCGGTCGAGNTCGTCGATGCCGTAGNGCGTCACTTCGTAGGGGATGTTGCGTTCCCTGGCGTCGGTCTCGTTGAGCCCGACGCGCGCGACCTCGGGCTCGACAAAGGTCGCCCAGGGGATCACCGAGTAATCGGCACGAAACTTCCTGAAGGGATCNAAGAGCGCATTGACGGCCGCGTACCAGGCCTGATGGGCGGCCGTGTGGGTGAACTGGAAGGGCCCGGCGACGTCGCCGGCAGCGTAGATGTTCGGGTATTTCGTTTGCAGGAAGTCGTTGGTCTCGATCGTCCGATCCGCGGCAATNCCCAGTTCTTCGAGGCCGTAGCCGCTCAGGTTGGCTGCCCGGCCGACCGCGACCAGCAGGGCGTCGAAGGGAATACGCACTTCCTCGCCCTGGTGCTCGGNGAGCAGTNTTTTCTCGCCGTCTTCGACGACAAAGGCTTTCGCCTGGTGGTTGAGCAGCACGGCGATGCCTTCATCGCGGAAGCGCTGGGTGACCATTTCCGAGACTTCGGGGTCTTCGCGGACCATGATCCGTGGCCCCTGCTGAACCTGNGTCACCTGCGCGCCGAAACGGGAGAAGGCCTGCGTCAGTTCGCAACCGATCGGGCCGCCGCCGAGGACGAGCAGGCGGCGCGGCAGTTGGCGCAGCTCCCAAATGGTGTCGGAGGTGTAGTAGCCGACTTCTTCGAGACCGGGAAGCGACGGTACGAAGGGGCGGCCGCCGGTGGCGATGACGATGCTGCGCGTCGTCAGCCGCTCGTGTTCGCCGCTGTNGCGCACCAACTCGACCTCCCACGGCGAGACGATCTTCGCGCTGCCGGCGATCACCTCGACGCCGAGTTCGGAGTAGCGCTCGGCCGAGTCGTGCGGTTCGACGGTCCTGATGACCCGCTGCACGCGCTCCATCACCTCGGCGAAATCGAATTCGGCCTTCGCTTCGCGGATGCCGAATTCCTGCGAGCGTTGCATGTGCGAGAGCAGCCTGGCCGAGCGGATGATGGCTTTCGAAGGCACGCAGCCGGTGTTCAGGCAGTCGCCACCGAGTTTGTGTTTCTCGATCAGCGTCACCTTCGCCTTGACCGCCGCGGCGATGTAGGCGGTGACCAGTCCCGCGGAACCGGCACCGATGACGATCAGGTTGCGGTTGAAGCGTGCGGGCTTCTTCCACCCCGCATAGACCTTGCGCGCGGCGAGGGCGTCGACGATCTTCTTGGCGATCAGCGGGAAGAACCCGAGCAGAACGAAGGAAGCGACCAGCGCCGGCGAGAGAATCCCGGCCAGCGAGTCGATCCTGGCCAGTTGCGTTCCGGCGTTCACGTAAACCAGCGTTCCGGCGAGCATGCCGAGCTGGCTGACCCAGTAGAAGGTGCGCNTCNTGAGCGGCGTCAGCCCCATCACCAGGTTGATGACGAAGAAAGGGAAGAGCGGCACCAGGCGCAGGGTGAAGAGATAGAAACCGCCTTCCTTGTCGATGCCGGCGTTGATTGCCCGCATGCGGTCGGAAAAGCGCTTCTGCACCCAGTCGCGCAGGAGGAAGCGCGACGCCAGGAAGGCCAGGGTGGCGCCCAGAGACGAGGCAAAGGAAACCAGCAGCAGGCCCCAGAANAGGCCGAAAATGGCGCCGCCGGCTAGCGTCATGACCGCCGCNCCGGGTAGCGACAGGCCGGTCACGGCGACGTACGCGACAAAGAACAGCAAGCCCGCCTTGACCGGCTGCGCGTTTCGCCAGGCCTCGATCGCCTCCTGCTGGCTCTTGAAGTGCTCGATGCTCAGGAAGCGCCCGAGGTCGAGGGCGAAATAGGCGACCAGCAGGCCAGCCAGTGCAGCAATCAGCAGCAGTCGTCGAATATTCATGGGCTTTCCGATCCAGAGTGGTGCTGCATTCCTGATNAGGCCTTCAGCAACCCTGAGAGCAGCGTGAAACCGGTGGGTGGCGGGATTTGACCNGCTCCACACCGCTGCCCACGTCACCAAGACCGTGCAACCATCCCCAGCCACCGTCATTGCGAGGAGGCGCAGCCGACGCGGCAATCCAGTTCCATTGTCTGACCACCCGTCCGCCACATCAGCCAGGCGGAAAACAGAACCTCTNGATTGCCACGTCGGCTAAGCCTCCTCGCAATGACGTGCGCGGGCTGGAGNGGCGGCGCATTTCCGACGCGACTCTCAGCAAGCGATCAGCCGTTGCAGGTCGGCGCCGCGGCGACTTCGTCGCCGAGCGCACCGCCACAACTCGATCCCTGTCCCGCCGTGCAGCCATAGCAGTGCTCGGCGACGCGGATCGCTCGGCCTTCGAGCGCCGTTGCGCTGACCTCGCTGATGTGCAGCCGCGGCTGGCCGAGCGCGCCGGAGGGGACACCGAGCGGGAGGCCGAGTTGCTGGTTGAAGTCGCAATCGTAGAGGTAGCCCTGCCAGTCGATCGACAGGAGGTTGCGGCACATCACGTGTTCGACGTTCTCGTCGCGATGGGCGCCGCGTAGCAGCTGCATGTAGCTGTTGAACTGACCCTTGGAGATCAGCATCGACCCGAAGCGCTGGATCGGCATGTTGCTGAGTGTGTACAGTTCGTTGAAAACGATGCCGAACTCGCGCCCGAGATGGTCGCGGTACGCGGCGGCGAGCGCCTCCTGCGGCGGCGGCAGCGTCGGCCCTTGCGGGTTGAAGACCAGATTCAGGATCAGGCCGCTGTCGGCTGCCGCGTAGCCCAGCGCATTGAGGCGCTGCAGGCCGCGGATGCTGCCGTCGAAGGTCCCCTTGCCGCGTTGCCGGTCGACGTTCTCTTCGAGATAGCAGGGCAGCGAGGCGACGACCTCGACGCCGTGCATGGCGAGGAACTCGGCGAGGCCCTCGTGACCCGGTTCTTCGAGAATGGTCAGATTGCAGCGGTCGATGACGCGCAGACCGCGTTGCCGCCCGGCCACCACTAGGCGGCGGAAATGCCTGTTCAATTCAGGGGCGCCGCCGGTCAGGTCGAGCGCCTTGACTTCCGGGCTGGCGGCGATGAAGGCAAGCAGCGCGTCGACCGTTTCGGCGGTCATTTCCTCCTTGCGCTGCGGGCCGGCATTGACGTGGCAATGGATGCAGCTCTGATTGCAGCGATAGCCAAGGTTGACCTGCAGGGTTTCGACCGAGCGCCGGCTCAAGGCCGGAAAAGTGCTGATCGCGAGAAGGGGCAGGGTGGCATGCATTTGGTTTTACTCCGGTTGATCGTCCTGCCTTGGTCGAGAGCAAGCGGTATTTCCTTACAGCGTGCGCGATCAGAGGCGCGCGAAACGACCGTCAACACGCAGGCAACGACGCACCCCCGGCGTTTCGCGCTGATCGCGCTGGCCATCGAGAATGGTAAGGAAGTTGGCGGGTCGGCACGGGCTCACTACCCCGCTCCCTTCGCTATGGCGCCAGAGCGGCTTCCGCCAGACCAGCCAATGCCTGGCGCAGCTTTTCGGCGACCGGGCACTGTCCGACGCCATGGCGTTGGGCAAGGAAGAGGGGGTCGTTGTAACCCAGCCAGACCTGCGCGCTGTCGTCCTCCCAGATCAGCGCCTTGAGCGGCAAATCGATGCCGACGGTCTGTGCGCATTCCATGAACGGCGTTCCGCCCTGCGGATTGCCGAAGATGATCACCTCGGTCGGCCGCAACGACTTGCCGATGGTGGCCGCGCCCGCAGCGTGATCGACACGCGCGAAGACGGTGAGCCCGCGTTTCCTGACGACGTTCTCGAAGCGGGTCATCGTCTCCGTCGCGCTGTACGGACTCTTGACGAGCACCAGGCCGTCGGCAGCCGAGGCCAGCGAGACGAGTGCCATCAGGACGAGGGCGACGAGCGAGTGCAGGGTCTTCATGGAGAACTCCTTTCAGGTTGGCTCGGGGGTTCATTCACTATGCCAGCAAATCAGGGTTCCGAGAAGCGCCGCACCGCGCCGCGTCGTTCGCGACCAACCTCAGTGCGGTGCACCGCGGTGGCGGTTTTGCCAGGCACTCACTTGGATATGGTGATCGGCAGGTCGACGCCCTTGACCTCGCCGACGGCGGTCTGGAAGAGGTCGCCGAGCATGGCGAAGGTGGCGCGGTCCCATTGCGTGTCGCCGACGCTGTAGCTGCGCCCAGCGAAGTCGACCGAGGCGATCGTTCCTGGTGGGGGTGAATCGGAGATCTCGATGTGCAGTGAGGAGCGGGGATTCTCCGCGGTCGGCCCGGTGCGCGGGTCGGGAGCGACGTCAAACTCGGGAACCGCACGCGCGCCGTTGGCGACGAAGGCCAGCATCTGCAGCATGCTGCGCAGCTTGATTGCCCCGCGAATGGCAAAATCGCCGCCGGGGCCGTCCGGCCGGACGTCGAGGAAGACGAAGCCGCGCGGGTTGCGCTTGATGCGCTCATTGAGCTCGAAACGCGCCTGATTGCTGAGCGACATCGGATCGACGTTCATCACCACTACACGCCCTGCCTGAAAGCGCGCCAACTGGTAGCTGCCGTCGGCGGTCCGTCGCCACTGCAGACCCTCCTTGTCGGCATTGATGACGTCGGCCGCGCTCGGTGCCGTCTTCAACGCCGGCGCTATCGGTTCCTCGAAGACCAGCGTTCGCACGAACAGCTTGCGGTTGTCATTCAGCCAGCGCAGGTGCGTGGCGATGCGCCGGAACTCGGTGTACTCCTGGTCTAGCGCCGGGTCGTTGGCGATGAAGCGGGCGAAGCTGCCGTCGCTGTTTTGCACTTCGATCCCGGAAGCGAGCAGCCGCGTCACGCGGTCAATCGCACCGCCCTGGAAGACCAGGAACTCGAATGACTGGTCCTTGAACGGCGTCAGAACGCGCTCGGTGAACGCCTGTCCGGAGAGCGGATGAATACTGAAGGTCGGGTTCTCGGAGGCGCCGGTGCCGGCGTTCAGGCCCAGAAAGCTATCGCCCGACGTTCGGTGCCACTCGCCGCCGACACCGAGCGTGGTCGTCCAGTTGAAGGTTGCGGCGATGGTCGAGGTCGAGGTGAAGTGTACCGGCTTGCCGTTGTCGGTGCGGGCGATGTTCAGCAGCAGAAGTTTCTGGTCGAGGCGGCTGGTGACTTCGTCGTAGCCGAGCACCTGCCGCTCCAGCACCGGTGGGCCGGCGCAGCCGGCGACGGCCAGAGCGAACAGTGCTGGAGCGGCGCTGCGAGCCACTTTGGCGAGCCCCGAGGTNGCGGTCCGTGGNCTGGGGGATTTCATGTTGATGGTCTCCTTGGTGGCTTGGGAGCACGCCATGGCGAGCCAGTGAGGCGGTGCGACGCCTGGCGCCGCTAGAGCGGCCCAGGCGTTCACTCGTTCAGCCCGGCAGCGGGTCGGCGTTACCGAGCGCAGTCGTATTCAGGCCGCCGTCGACGTACATGATCTCGCCGGTAATCGCGCTGGCCAGGTCGGAGAGCAGGAAGGCGGCGGCGTTGCCGACTTCGTCGATGGTGATGTTGCGACGCAGCGGCGCGTTGTGCGCGTTGTAGGCGAGCAGGCGCGAGAAGTTGCCGATGCCGGAAGCGGCCAGGGTCTTGATCGGTCCCGCCGAGATGGCGTTGGCGCGGATGCCTTGCGGGCCGAGGCAGAAAGCGAGGTAGCGGGTGGCCGCTTCGAGGCTGGCCTTGGCCAGGCCCATGGTGTTGTAGTTGGGCAGGGTGCGTTCGGCGCCGAGGTAGGAGAGCGCCAGCAGGGCCGGGTTGCGGCCTTTGAGAAGCAGCGGTCGGGCGGCCTTGGCCAGTCCGGCGTAGCTGTACGAGGAAACATCGTGCGCGATGCGGAAGGCGTCGCGCGAGATGCCGTCGAGGAAGTCACCCTCGATCGCTTCGCCGGGGGCGTAGGCGATCGAATGCACCAGGCCTTCGAGGCCGTCCCACTGCTCGGCGAGAGCGGCGAAGAGGGCGTCGATGTCGGCATCCTCGGCGACATCGCAGCGATAGACCAGGGTGCTGTCAAACTCCGCAGCGAATTTGGCGACACGCGTTTCGAAGCGTTCGTTCTGGTAGGTAAAGGCCAGCTGCGCGCCTTCGCGGTGGCAGGCCTTGGCAATGCCGTAGGCGATCGAGTGCTTCGACAGTACGCCGGTGATCAGAATGCGCTTGTCGGCGAGGAATCCCATGACTTCTCCCGTAACTAGAAGGGGTTGCGTTGGCAGCTTGGTTGCGAATCAGCGTAACCGACGCATTATAAGGGAATTGCATGGCCCGCCGTCCAAAAGCCCGCGCTCCGTCGGGCGTCGGCCGCTGGTCAATGCGGCCCGCGGCCGCCACGGCAGCTGACTTCGCGGTAAACTGCAGGTCATGCCCGCCCTTCGCCTTGCCGTTCGACGGCTCCTCCAGCCTGTCCTTCTCCTGCTGTCGCTGCTGTTCCTGCTCGCGGCGTGCAGCAGCGAACAGAACGACCCCTATCCGCAGGCCGAGCGCGGCAAAAACATTCTCTATGCGGCGTTCACCGACCGTCCGAAACACCTCGATCCGGTGCAGTCGTACAGCGAAGACGAGATCACCTTCACGGCGCAGATCTACGAGCCACCGTTGCAGTACCACTATCTGAAGCGGCCGTACACGCTGATCCCGGCGACCAGTGAGGAGGTGCCGGTCGCGCGCTATTACGACGCACGGGGCGACGAGTTGCCGGCCGACGCGCCGGTGGCCGAGATTGCGCGCAGTGTCTACGACATTCGCATTCGCCCGGGTATCCGTTACCAGCCGCATCCGGCCTTCGCCACCGATGCCGCCGGGCAGCCGGTGTATCGTGATCTTGACGCCGAGAAGTTGCGCGGCATCGATCAGATCGCTGACTTTCCCGACGCCGGCACGCGCGAACTGGTCGCCGACGACTATATCTACCAGATCAAGCGTCTGGCGCACCCGCGCCTGCATTCGCCGATCTTCAGCATGATGAGCGAGCGCATCATCGGACTGGGCGAACTCGGTGAGACACTGCGCGAGGCGGCCAAAGAGATGCCGTCAGACGCCTGGCTGGATCTCGATCGCTTCCCGCTCGCCGGCGTGACGCGTGTCGATCGCTACACCTATCGCATCGAGCTGCACGGCAAGTATCCGCAGTTCCCCTACTGGCTGGCGATGCCCTTTTTCGCGCCGGTGCCGCGCGAGGTGGACCGCTTCTACAGCATGCCGGGGATGGCCGAGAAGAACCTGACGCTGGACTGGTATCCGGTCGGCACCGGACCGTTCATGCTCACGCGCAACGATCCGAACAGCCGCATGGTGCTCGAACGCAATCCGAATTTCCATGGTGAGACCTATCCCTGCGTCGGCGAACCCGGTGACGAGGCGGCAGGCTTGCTGGCCGACTGCGGCAAGCCCTTGCCGTTCATCGACAAGGCGGTTTTCTCTCGCGAGAAGGAGGCGATTCCCTACTGGAACAAGTTCCTGCAGGGCTACTACGACGCTTCCGGGATTTCGTCGGACAGCTTCGACCAGGCGGTGCGCCTCGGCGTCGGCGGCGACGTGAGCCTGACCGACGAGATGCGCGCCAAGGGAATCCACCTGCTGACCAGCGTCCGCCCCTCGGTTTTCTACATGGGTTTCAACATGCTCGATCCGGTCGTCGGCGGCCTCTCGGAGCAGGCGATCAAGCTGCGCCAGGCCCTGTCGATCGCCGTCGACCAGGAGGAGTTCATCTCCATCTTCATGAACGGTCGCGGCATCGCGGCGACCAGCCCCTTGCCGCCGGGAATCTTCGGCTATCTCGACGGTGAGGACGGTAACAATCCAGTGGTGTACGACTGGGTCGATGGGCGCCCGCAACGCAAGGCAATCGAAGTGGCGCGCAAACTGCTCGCCGAAGCCGGCTGGCCGAATGGCCGCAACGCCACGACCGGCGAACCGCTGGTCGTCAATCTCGATACCACCAGCGGTGGCATGGGCGAGAAGTCGCGCCTCGACTGGCTGACCCGGCAGTTCGCCAAGCTCGATATCCAGCTGGTCGTTCGCTCGACCGACTTCAACCGCTTCCAGGAGAAACTCCGCAAGGGTGCGGTGCAGCTCTACTACCTGGGCTGGAACGCCGACTATCCCGATCCGGAGAACTTCCTCTTCCTGCTCGACGGCACCGACGGCAAGGTCGCGGTCGGTGGCGAGAACGCCTCCAACTACGCCAACCCCGCGTACGACCGCCTCTTCGAACGGATGAAGAACATGGAAAGCGACGGGCCGCGCGGCGCCGAGCGCCTGGCCATCATCCGCGAGGCGATCGCCTTGCTGCAGCACGATGCGCCGTGGATCTACGGTTTTCATCCGAAGAGCTATACCCTCGGTCATAGCTGGCTGCACAACCGCAAGTCGACCGACGTCGGCAACAACATCCTCAAGTATCAGCGTATCGACGTCGCCCGGCGCGCGCGCTTGCGGCAGGAATGGAACGAGCCGGTGCTCTGGCCGCTGCTCGTCGCGTTGCTGCTGCTGGTCGCCGTGATCCTGCCGGCAGCGATCGGTTATCGGCGCCGCGAGCGCGGGACCGCACGCTGATGGGGGTGCTGCTGTTGCCCGCGATCGGCCTGTCTTGCCGCAACGGCGGTCCGTCGGCGTTGCTTGCGGTATAGTCGCCGACCATGCTCGCCTACCTCGTTCGCCGCCTGCTCTACGCCTTGCCGATTCTGCTTGGCGTGAACGTGATCACCTTTGCCCTGTTTTTCGTGGTCAACACCCCCGACGACATGGCGCGCATGCAGCTCGGCGTCAAGCGCGTGACCCCGGAGGCGATCGAAAAGTGGAAGGCTCAACGTGGTTACGACAAGCCGCTGTTCATCAACGAAGCAGCGAGTGGCAGCGCGGTGTTCACCGATACCATTTTCTTCAGCAAGTCGGCGCTGATGTTTGCCGGCGATTTCGGGCGCGCCGAGGATGGTCGCGACATCGCCCGCGAGATCACCTCGCGGATGGGTCCGTCGCTGGCGATCGCGCTGCCGACCTTCGTCATCGGCCTGCTGGTGACCGTCTCGTTCGCGCTGATGCTGACCTTCTTTCGGGCCAGCTACCTCGATTTCTGGGGCGTCGTGCTGTGCGTGGCGATGATGTCGATCTCCGGTCTGTTCTACATCATCGGCGGCCAGTTTCTGATCAGCAAGATGTGGAAGCTGGTACCCATTTCGGGCTACGGTGGCGGTCTCGACGCCTGGAAATTCGTCATTCTGCCGGTGCTGATCGGCGTCATCTCGGGGATCGGTTCGTCCACCCGCTGGTATCGGACCATCTTCCTCGAAGAGATTTCCCGCGACTACGTGCGTACGGCGCGCGCCAAGGGACTTTCCGAGCTGGCGGTGCTCTTCCGCCATGTCCTGCGCAACGCGATGATTCCGATCCTGACCGGCGTGGTGGTGGTCATCCCGCTGTTGTTCATGGGCTCGCTGCTCACCGAATCGTTCTTCGGCATTCCCGGTCTCGGCAGCTACACCATCGACGCCATCAACGCCCAGGACTTCGCGGTCGTGCGGGCGATGGTCTTCATTGGCTCGGTGCTGTACATCGTCGGCCTGATCCTCACCGACCTCTCCTACACCTTCGTTGACCCGCGGATTCGTTTCAACTGATGGCTTTCCTTCCCGTCATCCTCTGGTCGGATGTGCTGATCTGGCTGCTCTTCGTCGCGGCGGGCGTTTTCGGCTGGCTGTCCTTGCGCAATCCGCTGTGGCGGACCGCCTGGCAGCGGGTCGGCCGCAGTCGGTCGGGGATGGCTTCGGCGACGGTGTTGCTGGTCTTCGTTCTTGTCGGTCTGCTCGATTCGCTTCATTATCGGCCGCGCCTGGAAAACGATGCCGGGCATCTGGCCAGCAGCGACGCCGTGCCTGGGGAAAGTGCGGCCGGCAAGCCGCCTGCGGCGTATGCCGTCGAGGTGCTGTCGCTGCTCGACGCGATCCTGACGCCGCTGCGCACGCGCAACGAGAAAACCTATTCGGAACCGCTGGCGACACGTGCCTACGCCAAGGAGTCGATCGAATCGCGCGACGCCGCTGGCGAACTGCAGAAAACGCGCGATTATCCGCGCCTGAAGCACGGTGGCATTCATCTCGGCGCCGACGAAGCGGGTCGCGATGCCGACATCGGGCAGCGTTTGCTAAGGGCGCTGGCGCTGGCTATTCTCGCCTGGTGGGCGCTGGCGGCGGCGACCGCGGCGCGTCTCGCGCACCGGGAAGCCTGCGCGCACAGGGAAGCCTGGCGGCGCATCTGGAGCAACGAGAGCGATTTCGCCTGGAACGCGGTTCTCGCCGCTGCCGGCGCCGTTCTGCTGGTCGCCCTGCCGCTGGGCATGCTCGCCGTCCACTACCATGTTTTCGGTACCGACAAGGTTGGTCAGGACGTCCTTTATCAGGTCCTCAAGAGCGTGCGCACCGCTCTGGTCATCGGTCTGGTGACGACGCTGGTGACCTTGCCGCTGTCGATCTTCCTGGGTGTCCTCGCCGGCTACTTTCGCGGTTGGGTCGATGACCTCATCCAGTACCTGTACACCACGCTGAGTTCGATTCCGGGGGTGCTGCTGATCGCCGCTGCGGTGCTGATGATGCAGGTGCTCATCGACAACCACCCGCAGTGGTTCGCCACCGCCGCCGAACGTGCCGACCTGCGCTTGCTGGCGCTGTGCTTCATCCTCGGCGTGACCAGCTGGACCGGTCTTTGCCGGCTGTTACGCGGCGAGACGCTGAAGCTGCGCGAACTGGAGTACATCCAGGCGGCACAGGCTTTCGGGGTTGCCGATCTGCGCATCATCGGCCGCCACATCCTGCCCAACCTGATGCACATCGTGATCATCGCGCTGGTGATGGACTTTTCGAGCCTGGTGCTTGCCGAGGCGGTGCTGTCCTACGTCGGCATCGGCGTCGACCCGACGATGATCAGCTTCGGAACGATGATCAACAATGCGCGCATGGAACTGGCGCGCGAACCGATGGTGTGGTGGTCGCTGGCCGCCGCTTTCGTTTTCATGTTTGCCCTGGTGCTGGCGGCGAACCTGCTCGCCGACGCCGTCCGCGACGCTTTCGATCCACGTATCGCGGGGTCGGCATGAGCGACGGGGCGACGTTGAACGAACGGCTCCTTCTCGAAGTCGCGCGGCTGCGCATTGCTTTCGTCAGTGGCCGCTCGCTGCTGCCGGCGGTCGACGGCGTCGATTTCCAGGTCGCCGCCGGCGAAACGCTGGCCCTGCTTGGCGAGTCGGGTTGCGGCAAGTCGGCCACCGCGCTCGGCCTGCTGCGCCTGCTGCCCGCTGCCGGGCGGGTTGCCGGTGGCGAGGTGTGTTTCGAGGGCCGCGATCTGCTTTCCTTGCCCGAAGCCGAGATGCGNGGCGTGCGTGGCGGCGGCATGGCGATGATTTTTCAGGAGCCGGCGACCAGCCTCAATCCGGTNCTCACCGTCGGTCATCAGCTCGGCGAAGTGCTCGCGCGCCACCTCGGCCTGTCGGGTCAGCCGGCGCGCGAGCGGTCGCTCGAACTGCTTCGCGCGGTCGGCATCGCCGACGCGGAACGTCGCCTCGGCGAGTACCCTTTCCAGCTGTCCGGGGGCATGAAGCAGCGGGTGATGATCGCCGTCGCGCTGGCCGGCAATCCNCGCCTGTTGATCGCCGACGAGCCGACCACCGCGCTCGACGTGACCATTCAGGCGCAGATCCTCGAGTTGTTGCGCCAGTTGCAGGCCGAGCGGGCGATGGGCATGTTGCTGATCACCCACGACCTTGGCGTCGTCGCGCAGATGGCGACGCGGGTGGCGGTGATGTACGCCGGCCAGATCGTCGAGGAGGCGCCGCGCGCGGTTTTCTTCTCGGCAGCGCGCCATCCCTACACGCAAAAGCTGTTCGCCGCCTTGCCCGATCTGGCGCGCCGCGGCGGGCGGCTGGAGACGATCCCCGGGCAGGTGCCGCCGCTCGCCGAAATGCCCGGCGGTTGTCGCTTCGCCAGTCGTTGCGAGTACGCCTGGGAGCGCTGTCGGCGGCAGGCGCCGGAATGGCGGCAGGTCGCCGTTGGCCATCGCTTGCGCTGCCATCTCGACGCCTTGCCGGACGCCGGCGCGAGCGCCGGCGTTGCCGCGGCCGTCGAGGTCGAAGAAGCGGCTGCGACGCCCCTGCTCAGCGTCGACGCGCTGCGCGTGCACTTCCCCATTCGGCGCGGTATCCTGCAGCGCACGGTCGGGCACGTGCGGGCGGTCGATGGCGTTTCGCTGGAACTGGCGCGCGGGCGAACCCTGGCGCTGGTCGGCGAGTCGGGCTGCGGCAAGACGACGGTCGGCAAGGCGATCCTGCAGCTGATCGCTGCCAGCGCTGGCAGCGTGCGCCTGCTCGGGCAGGAACTGGGCGGCCTGGCGGGCAAGGCACGCCGGCCGCTGCGTCGTCGCATGCAGATGATTTTTCAGGATCCCTTCGCCTCGCTCAATCCACGCATGTCGGTCGGTGAAATCATTGGCGAGGGAATGGGCGCTTTGCGCATCGACATGCAACGCCAGGGAAGGGCGGCGGCGATCGCTGCCGTCCTCGACCAGGTCGGCCTCGAGGCCGCTGCCGCCCACCGCTATCCGCACGAATTCTCCGGCGGTCAGCGGCAGCGCATCGCGATCGCGCGCGCGCTCGCCGTGCAGCCTGATCTGGTGATTTGCGACGAGCCGACTTCGGCGCTAGACGTCTCGGTACAGGCGCAGATTCTCAATCTGCTGGCGACGCTGCAGGCCGATCTCGGGCTGGCCTATTTGTTCATCACCCATAACTTTGCAGTGGTCGACCATCTCGCTCACGAGGTGGCGGTCATGTACCTTGGCCGCATCGTCGAACGCGGGAGCGTCGACGAGGTGCTGCGTTCGCCACAGCACCCCTATACGCGGGCCTTGTTGTCGGCAGTTCCCAGCGCCCGCCTCGACGCGCAGCCCGAGTTCATTCGCTTGCCGGGGGAAACGCCGTCGCCGGCCAATCCGCCGACGGGTTGCCATTTTCACCCGCGTTGCCGACAAGCGACTGACGCCTGTCGTGAGCGCTATCCCGCAACGAGTGTGCTATCGGCGACGCATAGCGTGCGTTGCCACCTGTATTCGCAGGACGCTGCCAGGTGAGCGAGGCGAGGGCGATGCCTTCGTACCCGACGGTCGGCAGTGCCGCGTGCCGCGGCGCTCTGCCGGGCAGTGACTGCCGGNAGGGGCCCGCTCGTCTGCCCGGTCTGTGGGTTGGGCTAGTTTACGGGAGCGTTGGAGGAGTTCTTGCCCGGCGTGAAGCTGACTTTGGCCACGTTGGCCTTGATTCCCGCTGCNTTGTCCTGCTTGCCGCCGGCTTTGACAGGCTCGGCGGCCGACTTCACCGACGAGAGCTTCTCTGCTGCTGCGGGGGCGTCCACCAGCAGCTTGCTGCCGGACGTGACCTGATCGGAACGCAGCTTGTTGAGCTGTTTGAGTTCAGCCACGGTCATNTCGTAACGCTGGGCAATGCTGAACAGCGTTTCTCCGCGCCGTACGGTGTGTGCGTGCGTGCGGTGTCCCGTCGCCGATTTGGCATCGCTGGGGGCTGCCGGCTTGCTGGCCACCTCTACCTGGACACGGCGCTGTGCCGTGGCCACCGGTGCGCTACGCACGGGTTCGCTGGTGACCACCGTCAGCCGGGTACCGTAATTCACGTGATTGGANCGTAGCTTGTTGCGTTGTTTGAGGTCCGCCAGGCTCATGTCGTAGCGCTCGGCGATGCCGAGCAGCGTTTCACCCTTAGCCACCTTGTGGGTGCGCGTGCGGGTGACCATCGCCGGCGCGGCTGGCGGCGCGGCTGGCGGCGCGTCCGCCTTCGTCACGGCGTGCTTGTCGACGGGCGCAGGCTTTTCAACGACCGGTGCCGGTTCGGACGAGGCGCCAAGGGCGCTCAATTGGACGGCCTGGGCCGGATCATGCGGATCATTCTCTTCGCCGGCGACCAAGAGCGTCGCTCCCGACGCCAGTCGCACGCGACCCTGGATGCCGTTGGCCGCCTTGAGGCCGGCCACGGTCATGCCGAAGCGCGGCGCCACCTGTTCGAGTTTCTCCCCGGGGCGCAAGGTATAGGCCTGCCAGGAAGAAAGCGGCTTGTCGCTTTCCTCGTGCGCCTCGAGGTTGTGATTGAAGGTTTCGAGCTTGTCGGCCGGGATCACCAGCGGTGTTTCGGATTTGATCACCGGGCGATTATGCGAGGGGTTCAGTGCCACGAAGTCCTGGACCGGCATCTCGGCGAGCTTGGCGGCCAGTTTGACGTCGATATTGGTGGGCTTGGTGACGGTCGCAAAGTAGGGGCGCATGGGGACGCCGAGCATGTCGAGGTCGGCGAGGATGTTTGGATTGCTGAAGATGTTCTTCAAGGCCTGCAGCTTGGGGACGTAGTTGCGCGTTTCCTCAGGCATCTTGAGGCTCAGGTAATCGGTTGGCAGACCCTGCGCCTCGTTCTTCTTGATCGCTCTCCCGACCGCGCCTTCGCCCCAGTTGTAGGAGGCCAGCGCCAGGTGCCAGTCGCCGTGCAGCTCGTAGATATATTGCAGGTAATCGAGAGCGGCGCCGGTAGAGGCGACGATGTCGCGCCGCTCGTCAACCCACCAGTTTTGCTCCAGCTTGTACTGCTTGCCGGTCGCCGGAACGAACTGCCACAGACCTGAAGCATGGCTTCGCGAATAGGCGGTCGGNTTGTAGGCACTCTCGACCATCGGCAGCAGGGCAATTTCCAACGGCATGCCGCGCTTGTCGAGCTCGACGATGATGAAATGCAGGTAGCGGCTGCTGCGGGTGATCATCCGCCGCAGGTAGTCCGGACGGTTCAGGTACCACTGCTGATGGTGAAGAACGAGCGAGTTGCTGATGTTCGGCATCGCGAAGCCGCGACGCAGGTGCTGGAAAATTTCTGCCGACTCGTAGGTGAGGTCGATGGTTTCGGGGAGTGGGGCGGGCGCAGCGACTTCAATCACTGGCAGGGGGCCATCGGTTCCTGCCGGGACTGCCGTGGTGACTGCCTCGGCCCGCGCCGAACTGCGCAGGGCTGGAACATCGGACTGAAGATTCTCACTCTGCGCTTCGTTCGACCAAGCGCTACCGCAGGCAAGAGCAGCAACAATTGCGAAAGCTATTCGTGGCGTCATCCGTAGGTCCTGTCCTCGTTCTCGGGCGGTGCCAGNTGATCCCGACGAAACCGGTTTGCCCGCGTGGTTTCCCTGCTTCGGGTTACCTGGTTGAATTTTGCCCTACAAGCCTATGATTATAGAACAAACATCTCGTTGCCGTGCCGATCATTTCCGCTCCCGAGGGGCGCTTGNGCAGCGCCAGCGGCTTGCCCGCCGACCGCGCCAGCCGGTGCCCTCGCCCTCTGGGACCTGCCAGGGGACGGCCCGAAAAGAAAAAAGCCCAGTCTGGCTGGGCTTTTTTCTCTCTTGTGCTGGCGGAGTGGACGTCCGCGGGAATGGCATTTCTTGCCATCCTATAGCGTCCCACAATTCCCGTCAATTGCCGGTGGCGCTTGGCATTGCGCTCCCACCTCGTCTCTTGCCGTCCCCCTCAATCGCGTTATCTTTGTGGGGTGGGATGATGGGTACATGAAAGGGACGCCATGCCGAAGAAAGCCAAGGAACTCTCCGCCCTCGAAGTGCAGCGGCTCAGGACGCCGGGGCTGCACCCCGTCGGGGTGGTCGCCGGGCTCTACCTGCAAGTCCTGCCCTCGGGCGCCCGGAGCTGGGTGCTGCGAGTGAGCATCGGCGGCAAGCGCCGCGACATGGGGCTGGGCGGCTATCCCGGGGTGACCCTGGCCGGCGCCCGCGACAAGGCCCGCGCCGCCCGGGATACCATCGAGCAGGGAATCGATCCCATCGCCACCCGGAACACCGCCAAGAGTACCCTGGCCGCCACCCGCGGCAGCGCCATCACCTTCAAGGAAGCGGCCGAACGCTTCATCGAAGCGAAATCTGGCGAATGGAAAAACGCCAAGCACCACCAGCAATGGACCAACACCCTGGAAACCTACGCCCATCCCGTCATCGGTTCGATGCAGATGCGGGACATCGGACTCCCCCACATCATCAAGATTCTCGACCCGATCTGGACCACCAAGACCGAGACCGCGAGCCGCGTGCGCTCCCGGCTGGAAGCGGTGCTGGACTGGGCCACGGTGCGCGGCTACCGCCACGGCGACAACCCGGCGCGCTGGAAAGGCCATCTCGACAAGATTCTCGCCAAGCCGGGCAAGGTCGCCAAGGTGGAACATCATCCGGCGCTGCCTCTCGATCAAGTCGCCCCCTTCCTGCTGGCCCTGCGGCAACGCCACGGCATCACCCCCCGGGCGCTGGAAGTGCTGATCCTCACCGCCGCCCGCTCCGGCGAGGTGCGCGGAGCTCGCTGGGAAGAATTCGACCTGGACGCCGGCCTCTGGACCATCCCCGCCGGACGCATGAAAGCCGGCCGGGAACATCGCATCCCGCTGCCGGCTCGCGTCGTGGCGGTGTTGAAGGAACTGCCCCGCGTCGCCGGCGCCGACCTGGTCTTCCCCGCCCCCCGCGGCGGCGTGCTGTCGGACATGAGCCTGACCGCCGTCACCCGGCGCATGGGCATCGCTGCCGTTCCCCATGGCTTTCGCTCCACCTTCCGCGACTGGGCCGCCGAACGCACCCACTACCCCGGCGAGATGGCCGAAATGGCGCTGGCCCACGCCATCGGCGACAAGGTGGAGGCGGCCTACCGGCGCGGCGACCTGTTCGAGAAACGCCGCCGGATGATGGAGGACTGGGCGCACTTCTGCGAGATGCCGGCCCAGCCGGCCGCCGCCGCACTGGATCCGGCCTGCGCCTGAGCAAATATCACCCTATCGACCTACGTAAATCGCGGTCACCTGCTCGCGCTCGTGGCCGAGTTCCCGGGAAATCTGCAGGCGGACCGCCCGGTCGAGGGCCTTCTGTGCGGGCGTCAGCTGGCGGCTCGTCGGCCCGCCCTGGGCCGGGCAACGCCAGCCGGTGAGTTCCTGGTAACGGGCCTGGGCGTAGGCATGGCGTAGGCCGTGCACGTTGTGGATGCCGGCGCGGCTGCACTGGTGCTTGAAACGCTCCAACTGGGCCTTGTAGGTCATGCCGACCGGAATCAGGCTGCCCTTGCCGCAGTGGGTGCGGACGGCAGCGAGCACGGCCCGCTGCTCGGCGGTGCGGATGGGAATTTCCCGCTCCTTGCCGCCCTTGCACCATGAGGCCTTCAAGACCAGCGCCTCGCCCCGATCCGCAAAACTCGCGTTGAACTTGATCGACTCGGCCCGGCGGAGGCCGAAGGCGGCCTGCAGTTCCAAGGACAGGCGGGAATTTGTATCCGTGAGCCGCTCCAGTTGGGCTCCCTGGAGGGCTGAAGCCTTGCTGACATTGGTGACGAAGTGCCGGTCGGCGATGCCGTAGGCGTCGTTGCTGCGAGCAACCATATTGGCCTTGTCCAGTTTCTCGGCCCACCAGCGCAAGTGCGCCATGCGGTTCTTCATCGTCCCCGCCGACAGGCCTTCTTCCGTCCACCGCTCCACCAGGGCTTCGACATGCTTCGGTTTGAGGCCCTGGGCGCTCAAGTTGCGGAACCCCAGTTCGTGGAGCTGGGTGGCCACCAGGGCCAGGGTCCGTTCCCGTTCGGCCTGGGTGGCGAAGGAACCGTCGCGGTTGCGATGGCATAGTTGCTTGAGCTGGTAATTGAGGTTACGCATAGCGTCTCCCGAGGGGGCGAAATCATCGGCGGAATCGCTGGAGTCCTGGGGCTCCAGCCATCCCATCTGTTCGAACAGCTCGTGCCAGACGCTGTCCGGCACGGTACGGGCGGGATGGGTGGGCATTGCAGTCCTTTCGTTCAAGGCGGGGTACGGCGGTTTGGTGTCGAGTTGTCCGGTAAGTGTTTCTGCTCGACTTGCTGGCCGTGGCCGGGCAAGTGGAAGACTACTGAGCACGGGGCACCACCCCCGTTCTGTACGGTTTTTCTTGCTGCTCGCCTGCGCCGTACGCGCATTGGCGTCCCGCCGCGCTCCGGGAGGAGCGGTGAGGCGGGAGGACCATTGACCCAGGGTCCAAGGGGCGCTGATCAGGCGCGTCGGATTGATCCGTCCGTGGATCAGCCGGCAAGGGCAGTCGGGCTGCGCTTGCATACGAGGGAAACGAGGTTCGGGACCTCGGGGCTGGGGTTCGGGACCCCATCACGTGGCGGCGTCATGCACCGCCCTTGCCTTTCTACCGCTCCACCCGCTTCGGGAAGCCGCGCGCCTCAAGGGCTTGCGGAACCTACAGGTGGTGGTAGGCGCGTCGTCACTAGCCGTACACCGCTAGTGACGACGCGCGCTCGGTGGCGCGGGAAGCGCCGGCGCTTGCTCTGCCGCCCAGCCATACGACCGGAATCGCAGGATCGAATGGCGAGGGAGCGCGAGCGCCGGTAACACCATTGCTGCGTTGCGCCAGGGGGAAGGGACCGTCATCAGCAGGTCGGGCCAGCTGCGGCGGATCGCTACTGGCCTTTCGGCCGCATGGGGCGCAGAAGCGCGCCCGTGTCGTCAGGGCTGGCGATACAGATACGGATAGCCGACCCGCTCGTAATAGGCCTGGGCCATCATTCGCTCGTCGGACCCGTTGCTGCTGTAGTCGTCGGCCCGCGGGGCGCTGGCCCAGTTCATGATGCCGGCCAGGTCGGCAATGAAGCCGCGGAGCACCATTTCCGGCGTGACGCCATCGGCGGCACACAGGTCGATGAACTCAGCGGGCAATTCCAGGGTGAGGCGCTGCATGGGTTGCATGGGGATACCTCCAGAAGGGTGCGCCCCGCGATGGGAGCGCTGTCGGCCCTTCCCGAGCGGCGCCAAGGCGCAGTCCGGCAAAGGGCATGGGGACGCGTGTCGTCGCTCGCGGCATGGCTGCCACGGACAACACCCGCGAAACACCAAGGACGCAATACGTCCGGGACTACAGGCGCCCGAGGCGCCAGGGTGACGAATCACCACTCACAGGGCTTGCGTTTTTCGTGCGCGATGCACGCCGGGCCGCTAACTGGAACGGGTTAAAGCAGGGTCAGTATTGCGCCGAGGGGATGCCCTGGCAATGCCAAACCATGACGATTGGTTCGCCGCCAATCGCAAGCGCCGGGATTTTCCGGGGCCTGGCCATGGCATCACTTAAACGCTGGCGCCGGGGCGACGAGCGAAGCCGCGGCGCGGCCACGTCGGGCACGGGGGTTGCAACGGGTGTCCGCTGCGAGACGCTGGACCGGTTGTTAACCGGGAGAACAGTCATGTCAACGCTGCAAGCCTTCCACGGGCGTATCGTCGAGCTACGCCGATATACCAATACCCATCGCTACGGGCATCGTCCGCTCGGGCCGACCGACCGTTACGAGCTGTGGATCAAGCCGCCTCAGAGCTCCGAACGTAAATTCACGGTCAACACCCGCGTAATGCCAGCGCGGCGCGGCCATGAAGTGAGCCTGATCATCACCGCCCATCCGGTACCGCAGGTGCTGGGGCTGGCCAACTGGTCCACCATCGATGGGGTCAACTACGCTCGCACCGACGCGCCATCGCTGGTGCGTGCTTGGGACATTCCGGCGATGGCGTTGGTTTTCCTGGCCATGGCGGTGATCTGGGGCAACATCGGCATGGTGCTGTTCCTGCCAGCGGCGGTGGCGTACTTGCTGATGGTAGGTGGTGCGCGGGCCGTGGCGCGGACCCGGTGGATTTGGCAGGTGGACCAGGCGATTGACGTAGAGGCGTGGCGTAGGAGCCAATCAGCGCGGAGGCTGCAATGAGAGCCGGTGTTGGCTACCGAACTACTCGCTATTGGGGCCGATGAGTATTGCTGCGTAGTTCCGAGGTGAAGTTGCGGAATTGAGCCAAGTTCCAGCAGTTGAACTGCCGAGAATTCCTCGGCAGTTGCTTGGCATGGGCAGTCTGGCTAATGCGCTCAGGGCGACGCCAATGTCCGGACACCCCCGGTTCGGTGCATCCCTTGGGGTTTCTATGGACCGGCCAAGAAGGTTTTTTCTTTTGATGCCAGTGAGTTGGAGTCCTCCCAGACATACAGGCCGAGACGCAATCAATGTCCGGATCGTGTCCGGTTCAAGTCCGCTCATGTCCGGTCCGTCCTCTGGTAGACCGTGCCTGCCCCCTGGCCGATGCGCAGGAGAAACATATAGACGACACCATGACAAATACCATACCCAAAACAATCATCCGGGACGCGCCTCATCCAAGGCAGATCTTCGCGCAACATCCAGCATACTGGGCCGCACCACGATGGCATTGAACAAATTGCCAGCACGATCATCGATGAGCTCGATGTGTGGCCAGGCTCGCAAAGCGCGCAGCAGGCCGCTACCCAGTCCGCGATAAGGCAGGAGCTTGGCGGCAAAGGACGCCAGAATCGGATTGCGCATATTCGAGTTACCAGCCTTGATGTTCTCGATGGTCAGGTTGTTGGGCAGGTGGCCGGGGCTGATGATCTCGACGCGATCCGCAAACACCAGTACGCGCACTGGGGCGCTGATGAAGTAGTCGCGGTGGATGAGCGCGTTGGCGACCAGTTCTTCCCAGACGACGCGCGGAATCTCAGGCTGACCTTGGGAATTGAAGCCCTGCTCGCCCTGCGTCGTGCGGGTGTTGGCGACGATGAAGCCCAGCGTCTGCTGGAAGACATCGGCCAGCTTGCCGGTGATGTCGCGGCTGTCGATATAGTGTTCGTCCTCGATCCGAGTGCCGACAAAGGCGACGGCTTTGACGATGAAGGCGGGCAGCGCGTAATGCGGTGCTTTGGCGAACAGCAGGCTGCCCGCCACATTGAGCTGCCCCTGGTTCATCAGGTTCATGTTACTCAGCAACTGTGGCAGCGGCTGGTTGTGCTGGGCGAGCGGCTCACCGAATTGCTGTTCGAAAAAGCCTTCGAAATAGGGCATGTCCACATCGCCCGCACTCAAGCCCGCCACGGGCGTTTCGTCGGCGTGTACCAAGCCCGCTTGCTGGAACAGGCGCTGGATTTCCTCGCGCGAAGTGGCACGGCGCTTGTCCGAGCTGTTTTTCACCCAGATAGCACCGTTCTTATCCATGTAGGGCTTGCTGACACCTTCCGGAATGGAAACCACGATTACAGTGCCGTTCGGGTGCGGTACGTTCTCTGTGAGTGGGTTCACAGCGGGCCGCACATTCTGGGATGCACTGTTTGAAATGAGCTGGTTCAATCGGTCAATGTCTGCGCCTGACAAGCCAAGCACTGAACCATCGTTTTGCACGCCAATGAAAATCTTCCCTCCAGCGGTGTTACTGAAGGCGACGATCTCGGCCGCCAACGCATCCGCATTGGTAAAGTTCTCCTTGAACTGATGGCGGCTGTCCTCGCCCCGGCTGAGCAGGTCGATCAGCTCTGTGGTTTCCATAGGTTGTAAACCTCTTTGCGACGGTTGAAGGCTTCCTGGCCTCCTTCCATGATGTTGATGATGGCCTCCTGCACCGGGCGAGCGTCGATGCTGCCGCTTTGTACCGCAACTTTTTCGTCCTGGTATTGGCAGGCATGCACCTGCTCCGCGTCACCCAACACCGGGAAATTGGCGTTGTGGGTGGCGAAGATGAATTGGGCGTGCGGTTTCATCTCGCGCAGAAGCTTGATCACATCGTCGTAGATGGTCTGATTGTCCAGATCGTCTTCCGGCTGGTCGATGATGATCACGTCGTTCTGGCGTTGGCTTAGCACGTACAGCAGCAGCGCCGAAGCCCGCTGCCCGAGCGAGTGATGTTTCAGCTCCTTGCCGCGATAGCGGATGACGAAACGGTTGGGCACCTGCCAGGTGACGAACTCGACCAGATTCTGCATGAAGGTCTTCTCGAAGACCTCGGGGGTGCTGCCGGCCTTGGTCAACGCCCCCGGCAGGGCGCGCAACAGCCCGCCGAAGTCGGCGTAATCCTCCATGACCGCGCGCAGGGTGGTCTCGCGGATGTTGCTGCCCTTGAAGAGCTGCTGCATGAAGCTGATGGCCGCTTCCTTGTCGCCCTTGAAGTCGGCTTCGATCTGCAAGGCGGTGTGGCCGGCGTTCACGCGATCCAGCTCGGCCTTGATGGTGTTAAATTCGCGCAGCCAAAGCTCGTTGAGCTTGTCGATTTCGGCGAACAAGGCATCGCGGATGCTGGTCTGCTGTGATTCTTGCTTGGTCAGCGCCCCCAGCATCTGCTCCGCCTTGGTTTTACGCTGTTGCTGGGCCAGGAAGTCGTCCGGCTGGATGGCAGTCATGCCGGTTTGCTTGAGTTCCTGAGCCAGTTGCCGCTCGACTTGTGCGAACTCTTCCTGAAGGTTCTTGCTTGCGCCTTCAAACTCGCCCTGTTTGGTCTTGAGGCGACCCGCAATGGCGCGCGCTTCTTGCTCGATCTGCTTGAGCTGATCGACCTTGGCAACGAGGTTGGAAAACTCGGTGTAGTAGGCCGTGAAGAAGTCCGGGTTCTGCTTGGACACGTAGCTCGTAGTGTTACGCAGCTCGTCCTCGTGCTCGGCGATCAATTGCCCCAAGGCGAGGATGAAGTTGTCTGCCCGCTCCTTCATGCGCACAAGCGCTGCGGCATCCTGCTGGAAGCCAAGACGCTTTTGGAGCTTGTCGGCGACACCGTACTCTTCAAACTTTTTCAGCCGGAAGTTGGCATCGGTGAGCTGGGTCTCATAGTCGCGCTTGAGTTCGGCGGTATTGCTGAGTTTGAACCAGCGCTGAGCGGCTTCGCGCACGTGCTGGCGTTGGGCTTCGATGCTGTCGCGCAGCACACGGAGCTTCTCGCCAACCAGCTTTTCCACCAGATCGGTCTCAAAGCCTTCGCCGGTGCTGGAGAGGTCTTTCTGCCCGAAGTAGATCGGGCGACGTAGTACGGTTTCCCGGATCGACACGCCGGGCTGCAACTTGCCTTCTAGGTAGACGTTCGGCGCTTCGCGGAAGATACGGGAGATGGTGAATTCCTGCCCGTACACATCGCAGGCCGTCAGCGTTACCTTGCCGCCGCTGCCCAGCGTGTGGCGGATCAACTCATCTTTGTACTTGGTGTCCTGCGCCTTCTCGCCCCGTGGAATATCGAGGGCAAAGCGCACCGCCTCCAGGATGGACGACTTGCCGCTGCCCCGGATGCCGATGAGCGTGTTGAGTTCTGGGGAGAAGTGCAGTGTCTGCTCATCGAGGATGCCACCGTCGAAGTGGATGCTACGGATGTGCGACGCCTGATGTTTGAGCGGCTCCATAGCCACCCGTGCAGCGGGATCGCTCAAGGCAAACTTAACCGCCTCGAAGGACAGCTCGCCCAGCTTCAAGTAACTGGTTTTGCCCCGGCCGATTTCATCGATGCACTTTGGGTCGCTGCCCTCCAGTTCGGCGGGGTACCAGCTCTGAAGCCAGCCTTGAATCTTGGTGCGGCAAGGTTTGTCTTTTCCTGCACCGTCGTGCGTGCGAACCTTCTGAAATGCCAGCGTTCTGCGCCGGAAGAACTCGTTCTGCCCCAACTCAGTGAGTCGGCCGCCATCCAGCTCCGCCCACAAGCCACTCGGTGCTTCGACATGGGCGAAGACGAGGAAAAAGTCGCGGTGATAGCTTTCCAGCTTCTTGATCGTCTCCAGAAGTGACCAAGAGGTGCGACCGTTCTCCTGCTCGTACTGAGCGGGCGTTTTGCCTTCGAATGCGCTGGTCAGGAAGGGGTTGATGTAGTTGTGTTCATCAATCCATTCGTCTGAGAACACAACGAGCGTGTGGATGCCATTGGCCCCGTCGTTGACCGACAATTCGACGCCCGGCAGCAGCGCAACTCCCTTCTTTTGGGCTGTCTTGCGCAATGCTTTGAACTCATCGAAGTCAAACTTGTTGTGATTGGTGATGATGCCCAGCCGAATGTTCGCTTTCTCCAGCGCATCCACATAGTTGCTGTTGTAGAAGTTGTCATCACCAGCGTATTTGAACTCGCGGTCTGCGCGGGTGTGCAGATGAAAGTCTGCGCGAATCCACTGTGCCCCTTCTGCGAAGACAACGGATCGAGCCCTTGACTGCTTTGGTGGCAGACTTTCCATCATGGTTCCTCCCTATAGTGTGTCCCCGCGTAGCCCACCAGTCGAGCGGTGTTCGGATCATAGATAACCTCGGTAATCGATCCGTCTCGAATGCGCTGAACCGCTTCGTCGATCACATGGAGCGGCACTAGGAACCATTCCTCAGGCTGCACAGGATGACCGAAGCGGTCGTGGATGGTGATGCTCAACCGCGCGGGCGCGAACAGTCTGTGGAACAGTTTTTCCATCCGGGTGCGATTGATCCCCGCGAGCTTGTAGGTCGCAACGACCTCGACTTTTGCCAGCAGGTAGGTCGCTTCGTTCTCGGCGTTGGCGATGCGCGCCTCCACCCGGCCGCCGGTCACGCCTACCTTGTGAATGATGTCGCGGTGCTGCGCGACGTAGGGATGATCGGACAGGGAGCGCAGGACGTAGATCGTGCCGCTTTCGACATCATCGGCCTCAAGCTCGCCGCCGAAGGAGAGTTGCCCACTCTCGGGCGAGGCCAGCCGCCGCGCGGCGGGGTCGTTGTAGAAAGCGCGCTGGAGCGAGCGCAGCAGCAGATTGCTCTCGGTGCCGTTGGAGAAGATGAGACGCAGGCGGCGGTCCACTTCCCTGGCGGTGGTTTTCAGCGGCTCGCCGACCTCGGCGACGTAGAGTGTGATTCCATCGAGAACGAAAAAGTCCCCGGCCTCAATCGCGCGGCGGCCCGCCTCTATGGGCTGGGACTGGCGCAACCCGGTCTTGACTTCCGTCGCTACGCGCTCGAACAGTGGCTTGAACGCCTCGAAGTCCTCGCACGGCTTGCGATCCGCAATCTCCTCGGCGGCGCGCTTGTCGGCGCTGGTGCGGACATGGCGCAGGACCGTGATGTCGTCCGCGTCGGCTACGCCCGCCAGCTCGGCGGCAAGGTCGTCGATATCGATGGCTTCTACCGCCGGAGCGGAAGCGGCTGGCGCAGCGGCAAGCAAGCCCTGATGGTCCAGCGGCTCAAGCAGGACGCGGCAGTCCGGGAGCGCGCGCAAGCGGTCCAGGCGCACGGCGTAAAGGCGCTCGAATATGTCGCGATCTTCACCGTGCTGCGGCGCACGGCCGTGCTTCGCAGTAAAGCGTTGGATTTCCTCGAAACCCGCGATTACACGCTCCTCGCTGGCCGGTCGTCCGCCCTTCTTCTCGGGCGGTGCAAACTCGGCAAGCTCTGCGGCGAGTGCGTCAAGATCGGAGTCACTCATAGCGCCCCTCCGCCCTGAAGCGCATGAAGGCGGCCGCGCCTTCGGCCATGCGTCGCTCCCAGGCATCCTGGGAATCGAGCGCCGGAATGCGGCCGCGCTCCTTCTTGAACTGGACGGCGCGAACGGCCATCTCTTTCGCCTCGTCCGGCGTCAGGCTCGTGCGCTTGGCCGAGATGGCCGCCGCGACCTGCTTCAAGCTGTCCTCGCTCATGGTCTTGGCGAGGATGGCGTAGGCTTCCCCGAAGGGGTTGATGCGGTCGATCAGGTCGATATCCAACTCGCGCACGTCCATCGCAAAGCGGCGCACGCCGTCGATCAGGGCGGTGTTGGGCGACCCATCGCTCTCGCCTTCGGTGACAAGCCGCTTGGCCTGCTGCGTGAGGTTGAGGGCGGCGATGGCGTGCTGGCGCACGGCCTCCTGATCTTCGGCGTCAAGCTCGGGATACTTGTCCTTGATGATCTTGCCCATGCGAACTTGCGTCAGCTCCTCGGGCACCAGCTCCTCATCGAACAGGCCGCGCTCGATGGTGGGCTTGTCCTGCACGAAGGCCGCAATGACTTCGTTCAGGTCTTCCTGACAGATTCGCGCCGCCTCCTTGCTCTTGGGCTCGGCGAGGCCCTTGATCTCGATTTGGTAGGCCCCTGTCTGCTCATTGACACCGACATTGCAGCGGTCCGAGTCGTAGCCACCCTCGCCGTAGTTAAAACCCGGCGTCGGGCCGCTGTCGGGGTTCTTGGGCTTGAACTCAAAGCGCGGAGCAAGAACCTGCTCCATCAGCAGGCTCGCCGCGATGGCCTTCAACGTATCGTTGACGGCCTCGGTGACAGCTTCCTCGGCAGCATCCGGCTCGGCGATCAGGTTGGTGAACCTCGCTCTGGTCTTGCCGGGCGCGTCGCGGGTAGCTCGGCCGATGATCTGCACGATCTCGGTCAGGCTGGCGCGGTAGCCCACGGTCAGCGCATGTTCGCACCAAATCCAATCGAAGCCTTCCTTCGCCATGCCCAGCGCGATGATGATGTCCACATGGTCCCGGTTGTTCTTCTGCGCCGGGTCTTTGAGCGCGGCGGCCACGCGGTCGCGCTTAGCGGCATCGTCATCCACGAGATCAGCGATCCGCAGCACGCGACCATCGGGGCGCTTGACACGCTGGAAGCCGGTCGCAGGGTCGATGCCTTGCCACTCCCCCAACGCCTCGATGATGTGCTCCACCTCGCGCATCTTGTCCTTCGTGCTTTCACGCGAGTTGACGTTGGGGATGTGGATGATGGTCTTCTCGGCGGGATCGAGGACGTTGAGGATGTCATCGACGTAAGGCCCGCTGTAGAAGAAGTAGCCGATGTCGAGTTGCTTGAGGTACTCGTAGCCGTTCAGTTGCTCGTAATACGTGTAGGTGACGGTATCGAATTTCGACTCGTCCTGTGGGGCCAGCACGGCCTCGGCGTCGCCCCGGAAATAGGAGCCGGTCATGGCGACGATGTGCGTCTTGCCACGCGCGAAGAACTGCCCGAGGTGCAAGCCGAGCTTGTTGTCCGGGTTGGCTGAAACATGGTGGAACTCATCGACCGCGATCAGACGGTCGTCGAACGCCTCTACGCCGTAGGCATCGACCGCGAAGCGGAAGGTCGCGTGGGTGCAGACCAGCACCTTGTCGTCGCCTTCGAGGAACGCGCCCAGCGACTTGACCTTGCCGCCGTTGTCGTTGCCCGGCGCGTTGCACAGGTTCCACTTGGGTGCGACCTGCCAGTCGGACCAGAAGCCGTACTTCGACAGCGGTTCGTCGTTGAAGCTGGCCCCGATGGACTTCTCGGGCACAACGATGATGGCCTGCTTGATGCCCTGATTCTTGAGCTTGTCGAGTGCCACGAACATCAGCGCACGGCTCTTGCCCGACGCGGGCGGCGATTTGATGAGCAGGTATTGCTCACCCCGCTTCTCATAGGCCCGCTCTTGCATCGGACGCATCCCAAGCCCATTGGCATTGGTGGATGCGCCGTTGCGCGCGTAGGTGACGGAAACGGACGGTACGGACTTGATCTTGTCGCTCATGCTTTCTTGCCCCATGGGACTTTCTCTGATTCGGTCACGTACTTCGCCGTCAACCGACTGGTGTAGGTGTCGTCGTAACCGCACAAGGCCAGTACAGACAACTCCAGGTACCACAGGCTCAACTTCCATGCGTCAAAGAAGCACTCGGCGACCTGTTTCTTGCTGACCGGATGAACTAACTCGTTGCGGATGTCCGTCATGGCATGTGGCGCATCCACCCACTTGAAGCCCGATGCAACTTTCTGAATGTCTGGCGTTGCGGCACCAATCCCGACAGGTAGGTCTAAGCTGGAGAACAGCAGCCGCAGGCGGTCCGACGCCTTCAGTCGGTCAAGCCCTTCTGGCGAGATCATCTTCTTGTCAACGACCAGGTGGTGATGCGCCAATCGCTCCAAGGCGGATTGCGCCAGGATGATGGCCGCGTCGATGCCCGGCGAGCCGCCACTCGTGTTGGCCTGCGCATACCAGTAGATCGCCGAGCGCAGACAATCCTTCCACTCCTCCGACTGCTGCCAACGCTTTGCGAACAGTGGGAACAGGAGTTCAGCCTGACTCGCCTTGAACGGGTTGAACCACGAATAAGGCGGGTAGCTGATGCGTGGGGAAGCAAAGGTCTCCCAAGTTTTCTCGCCCGCCGCATCGAGTCCGACTTCGCACACGGTCGAGCACCGCCCACCCTTGGTGAACGAGAGGAAATTGGTAAGGAGAAGGCGTTGCTCGTCGGCATCTTCCCCGGAGAAGGGCTTGCCGTCCTTGCGCTCCAACTTCGCCACATGCGTCAGGAAACAGCCTCCTTCGTCCTTGATTCGCTCCCATGCTTCGTGGGCGGCGTTGTTCGGCAATGACTGGAGGGAAATTCGCCACTCCTCGGATTCCAGCACGAGCAGCGCGCACCCGGCAGGCGCTGCGGTGGCCTGATGCTGGCCGCCCCGGAAGTCAGGAAAGTTGAAGAGGTGAAGGATTGCCGCAACTGAAGTCTTGGACTGCATGTCGCACAACATCACTGGCTCGGATTGGGGGTGCCAATCCAACTCCAAGGTATCGGCATTTGCCTTGCGCCTTCCGCAGAACCCTTCGACCCTCTGACCGTTGAACGAAAGCGATGGATCGACCGGTTCGTTTAAGACAAAAAGAAGCGCCGACTCCGCCGCGCCCTGGACGCTTGCATGAAAGATCACACGCGGGCTGGGAAGAAATCGCAGCAGCAGGTCAGCCGTTCCAGCAAACCTGTCATTGCCCAAGCCCACTTCCACCGCTCCTCGGAGCAGGCTTACGGGTTCCGGGGCGGAAGAGAAGTCGTACGCTGGCTGCAAAGGCTCAGGTCGGATCATGCCCTCCTCCTCGCGGCGGCTCTTTTCGCCACGTCTTTCTTCGTCGGTGCCTTGTCCACTGCCGCCGTCGTCTTGGTGTAGAGGTCGAACAGCCTTTCCAGCCGCTCAGTGTCGTTCTTGAAGCGCCGACCGATGTAGATGCGCTCCAGCACTTCGTCGTTGCGATCATGGGCTGCGCGAAGGTCGGCGGGCATGTCTTCGGGGTCGTACAAGTCCGCGATGGTGGCCGGAAAGTGACGTTCCCGCGCCAGCAAAATATCCTCTGCGCAGCGCGTGAGATCGGCCTTCATCTTCTCGGTAAGCATCGGCACCGGGAAGGTGTTCCATCCGAGAGTGTTGGAGTAGCGAAAATCGGTCTTCATCTTGCCGCACACCGCTCCAATCCAAACGATGTGAAGGCGCGAGGCGATCAGCGCCATGTTCCAGAGAGGCGCGTCGTACATGGCGCAGACGGCATCGGAAGCGATTGATCCACTAGGCTCATAACCGCATGGCAAATACTCGCGCGTTTCAGATGAGACCCTAGGGACGATTAGCGTTGACTGCTTGCCAATGATCGTTCTTTGGAACTGGTGCGGTCTATCTGCTAGTTCCTTAGCGGTCGCGCCACCATTGAGACGCATCCTGCGCACATCTTCAATGCGCTGAGCAATCGGTGGGATTCCTTGCGCTTCTGCCAAATCCTCGTCTTTTATCCAGAGGCAGTAACGCTCCAGGCCACGAATGAACTCAGCGGACCCGTAGATGCGACGGACAAAGCGGCGCTCTTGAGTCGGTGTAAGTTGCAGCCCATCGCGCTCGTCCCGTGAGAGAAGTAAGTGACCGCCATCCAGCGGCATGTTCCCGAAAGTCATGTCGCTGCGAGAGTCAGGCGGGCGGCTAGCCTTTTCCACAATGACACTTTCGCCGACTGCTAGGTAGGCGTTGATATGCGTGCACTGGCGTTCAATGGTTTGCCCAGTGTCGTCCAGCGAAAACAAGCGTCGCGGACTACGTGGTTCCGAGGTAATGCCAATGATCGCAACAGTCACGCCTGCATTGTGGCTAGCAAGGTTGGCCCACCGGAAGGATGTGTGGGCAAAGTCGATCTGACAACCACTAGCGAAGATTTCCGGCCAGAGAACTGGGACTTGCAAGCCTTGGCAGATGGAGTTGGTAGAAACGAAGGCGGCAACCGACCTTGTCTTTGTGGAGTAGTCCGTCGCCTTCACGAACCATCCGGCGACATAGTCGAGCGACTTCCAGTTTGGGAGTCGTTTGTCGAAGAGAAGCCGCAGGTCTGCCTTTTGTTCGTCCTTCTGGTCGCGTGATCCAAGATAAGGTGGATTGCCGCAGATGTAGGTCTCGCCGCCTTCGTTTTCGAAGTCGATCTCGGCTTGGTCGAGCGGCGTCTGAAAGAGGTCGTCAGCCCGCACCTTCACGTCCGTCCCTGTCGGCGGGCAAATCGCCAGCCAGTCGAGCCGCAGCGCATTCCCGCAGGTGATCCAGTTCTCGTCGCGCAGGGGCAGGAATTCCGCCAAGGCCAGCTTCTGCCCTCGGTACAGCACATCGCATTGGTATTCGGCGATAACCAGCGCGAGGCGCGCAATCTCCGCCGGGAAATCACGTAGTTCGATCCCGCGGAAATTTGTGAGTGGGATTTCTGATGCGCGATCCGGCTCGCCGCGCCGTCGATTGATCTCGGCCTCGATGGCGCGCATTTCCTTGTAGGCGATGACCAGGAAGTTGCCCGAACCGCAAGCCGGGTCGAAGACCCTGATCTTGGCGATGCGCTTGCGCAGGTTGAGCAACACGCGGACGTTATCGCCCGCTTCTTCCAGCTTCGCTCGCAGGTCGTCAAGGAAAAGCGGGTTCAGCACCTTCAGGATGTTGGGGACACTCGTGTAGTGCATTCCCAACTCGCCCCGTTCCTCGTCCTCGGCGACGGCCTGGATCATTGAGCCGAAGATGTCTGGGTTGATCTTGGTCCAGTCGAGGCCGCCGACGTGCAGCAGGTAGGACCGAGCGATCTTGCTGAACTTCGGCACGTCCATGCTGCCGGAGAACAGGCCACCGTTGACGTAGGGAAAGTCGGTGCTGTCGGCCCAGCGAGGGAGCTTGGCCGCTGCTCGGTCCTCGCGCCTGGTGTTCATGGCTTGGAACAGCGTGCTGATCACCTCGTGCGTGTTGGATGAGTCCCTCGCGCTCATCTGTGCGATGGTTTCGGTGAACTTGCCCTTGCCACCAAAGATGTCCGTGTCCTCGGCAAAGAAGCAGAAAATCAGCCGTGCCATAAAGTGGTTCATGTCATGGCGGCGCTCGGCCTTGCCCCACTCCGCATTGTCCTTCAGCAGCTCGACGTAGAGCCGATTGAGTCGGCTGGTTGCCCGGATGTCGAATGCGTTCTCGGTGATCTGACGGACGGTGCTGATGCCCGCCAACGGAAGGAAGAAGCCGAAATGGTCGGGAAAGTCCTTGAAGGCACAGGCGACGGTCTCGCCGCTGATCAGGTCTTCGGCCTCGAAGTCCACACCATCGGTGGCGAGGATGAACTTCGCCTTGGCCTTGGCCGTCGCCGGACTGGCCTTGAGGGCGGCCAGCGTCTGCGTCACCCGCCCTGCGTCGCAGGTCAGGACGTGGATGTTGCTGGTCTGGAGAACACCGCCAAGGTCGGACTTGTTCGACGCCCCCGCGCGCAGGCGCTTGATGGTCGTCGCCTTGTTGCCGAAGGCTTCAAGGAAGGCATAGGGGAACTCTGCGGGAGCAAAGGGCTGCTCCGCAAGGTCTGTGATCGCTTGTTCGATTTCTACGGCGTTCATAGTCGTGCAGCTCCCCCTCTGGGCGAGGCCGCCAGGTTGCTATCGTTTTGCGGGGCGCTCATGTCTTGTCCTGAGTTTTCTCGGCTATCTGCGCGGCAATCCAGTGATCCAGCTCGGTGCGGCGAAACCGCCATGTGCCGCCGAGCTTGAACCCCGGTATCTCTCCCTGCTGGGCCAACCGGTAGACGGTCTTCTTGCCGGCCTTCAGGTAGACCGCCACTTCATCCAGCGTGAGAATTTCGTCATCGGGTTGGTTCATATCCGGCAATTTGCTTGGTATCGCATGGCGAAGTCTTCCAAAGTATGGCCAAGTTTACCATCGTGGCTGGCTGTACGGCCCCTGAATCTCATGAGTGGGAAGACTGGGGTTGGGGCTACACAGCCTTACGGACGGCTTGCAGCACCAGCTCGATGGTAAAAGCATGTACTTCGACCGCCACGTCGTAGATGGATTACGCCAAGAAGGGGCCGTTGTTACACAAAGACGCTTATACGCGGCCCCATCCGGAAAAAGGCTGATCTCCGGACATCGTTACCTGGCGGTTTGCCTAATTGCTCCCTCGCCCCTCAAGAGTCTGGGCATGCCACGATAACGTTGGCAGAGCTGTCGTTCACCATGAGTGCGATGACCGATCCGAAATTAGGGGTACCCATCGGATTGAGCGACGAATTTGTTACCGACGCCCAGAAGACAACGCAGTGGCAGGCCTTCCTGCGCAAGAATGCCATCGACCCAATGCAACTGGCAGGGGCGGTCGCCGACCTGAGGGAGTTCTTGCTGCCCGTGCTTGAATCGGCTTCGGCGAACGCGAGTCATGACCTCCTGGCCTGGCGGGCTGGGAATGGTTGGCGTTAGGCCGGACGCAGCACCCATAAAATGGATGGGTAAGATGATGGGTAAAACAAAAAAGCGCCCCGAAAGGCGCTTTTTTGCTTGATGGTTGGCGGAGTGGACGGGACTCGAACCCGCGACCCCCGGCGTGACAGGCCGGTATTCTAACCAACTGAACTACCACTCCTTGTTTGCTGCTTTTCCCTTCTGTCGGCTGCACGGTGCTTGCTCAGCGACGCCCTCGCCACCCGGGAAGCTGCGCATTATAGCGGATTTCAGCGGGCAAGCAAGTGCAAAAAAGCGCCTTGCCAGCTCGCCTCGGATCAGCGGATCGCACCGACGAAACTGTCGATCTCGGTTCGCGCGTCGCGCAGGTGTTGCAGGCAATCGTCCCACTGCCGGTGGCTCAATGACAGTGTCTCGAGCAGCGCGGCGCGCTCGGCGTCGTGCTCCGCTGGCGGTGTCTGGCCAGCGAGCGCCGCGTAGGCGGCCTGGTCGGCGAGTCCGATCAGGGCGCAGAAGACGCGCTCGTCGCCGGCCGCTTGCGGGTCGTGATGGTGAGCAATGGCGGCGACGTAGCGCGCAGGCAGATCCCAGCGTTCGGCGACCATCTCGCCGACTTCGGGATGGGTGAATTCGAACAGCGTTCGCTCGGCTTCGAGACTGCTCATTGGCGTCGCGCCGCGCTTGAGTTCGAGCACTTGATGGTAGCCGGGTTCGGCCTGGATGGCGAAGATCAGCTTGCCGATGTCGTGCAGGATGCCGGCCATGAAGGCTTCGTCCGGCGAGCAGTCGACGCGCGGAGAAAGGAAGCGGGCGGCGGTGGCGGTGGCGATCGAGTGCTTCCAGAANTCGGTCAGGTTCAGGCGCTCGGTACGGAAGGCGTCGAAGGCGCCAACCGAAAAGATCATCCCCTGAACATTGGTGAACCCGAGCACGCGCACCGCTTCGGCGATGGTGCGGATACGGCGCGAAAAGCCGAAGAACGCGGAGTTGGCGACGCGCAGAATCTTGGCCGAGATCGCCGGGTCATTGACGATTACCCGCTCGACCGCTCGGGCGTCGCTGCTCGGGTTCTGCAGGACCTTCAGCGCCTGCACGATGATTGCCGGCAGCGTCGGGACTTCGTAGAGGTCGACCGGCCGGAAACGCGCCAGCGGCTCGGCGGTCAGCTTGTGTCCGCCCGAGGTGTCGCCAAGCTCGCACAGGCCCGGCGCGAGCCCCGGATGGATCAGCTGGAAGACGTGCATGGGGTGCGGCAGATCGCGCAGGCGAAGCATGCCGGTATCGCGCAGGCTGGTGTCCNCCGGCAGGGATTCGCGGACCAGCGCTTCGGTCGGCGAGGTGAGCAGCGTCTGCCCGCCGAGGGTGACCGCCAACAGGCGGGCGCAGCGGTTGACCGTTGTCCCGAAGTAGTCGCCACTGCTGAGATACGCCGGGCCGGTGTGCAGCGCGACCCGCACGCGCAGCGGGGAACTGGTCGTCCAGCGTTGGGCAGCAAGGCTGGCCTGGATCTGGCAGGCCGCCCGCAGCGCCTCGGCGGCATCGTCGAAGGTGACGCAGAAAGCATCGCCGACGGTCTTGAAGACATAGCCATGGTGACGCTCGATCGCCGCCGACAGCAGCGTGTTGTGACGCTGCAGAGCNGTGCGCATGGCCTGCGATTCGGTCTCCCAGAGGTTGGTCGAGCCTTCGATGTCGGTAAATAGAAAGGTGACCGTGATCAGCGACGCATCGCCCAAGGTAAGTTCTGCCGGTCCCATTCACAGCCTCGCTCGTTGGTGGTCGGCGATCAGCTGCCGTCGCTGATTGCTCGACGGGTATGGCCACCGAAGGGTCAGGAATTTGACCGTGCCGACGCGAGTATCCGGGCTTACGGCCACCACCGTCAATCGCGATCACGGCCATCCTGGCCGCTGGCAATAGCGCGCCCGCGCAAGCCTGGTGTCCATTGACGGCGTGCAGGAAGCGCGATCAGCGAGCACAATGATGGGCGTACGGCGGTCCTCAGCCGACGTACGCCATTCACGAACCACCCAAACACCGCAAAGGAGACAAATCATGAGCCAACCGACTGTNTATGGCGATGCCATCAGCACCTACGTGCGTTCCGTGCGCCTGGCGCTGGCGGAAAAGGGGGTCGCACACACGCTCGTCGGCGTGGACCTGGTCAAGGGTGAGCATCTGGAGGGCCAGCATCTCGCCCGCCATCCGTGGGGAAAGATGCCCGCCTTCGAGCACGATGGCAACGCGTTCTACGAGGCTTCGGCGATCATGCGTTACATCGACGAGGTATTTCCCGGGCCGGCGTTGACGCCATCGACGCCCGTTGAACGCGCGCGGATGAATCAGGTGATGAGCATCGTTGAAAGTTATGGCTACCCGGCGTCGATCACCGACATCTTCATTCCGCGCGTACTGGTGCCCTCGCTCGGCGGACAGACCGACGAAGCCCTGGTCGAGGCGGCAAAGCCGCGGGCCGCGTTGTTCCTCAAGGAGATCGCGCGGCTGCTGGGCGCGGGCAGCTACTTCGGCGGCGCGAGCGTGAGTCTCGCCGATCTGCATCTGCTGCCGGTATTGACTTACCTTCGCGCCACCCCGGAAGGCCAGGCCTTGCTGGCGGCGACGCCGACCATCGAGGCCTGGATGGGCCGCATGAACGAGCGCAGCAGCGTCCAGGCGGTGATGCCGGCCAATTGAGAACGGCTCCCGGCAGGATGCCGATGCAGCGGGCGATGTCGCGTTGCGCCCGTCGGGACGATCGCGCGGCGCTACAGCTGGCGCGATCCTCGGCCTGCGGGGCTCTTGCGCGTGCCATGGCTGGTGCCATCAACGGGCGCTCGGCCCGGAGTGGACGATGGAGATGTTGGCCTGGAGCAGTATCTCGCTCACCAAGCAAATCCGCGCTTGCAACGAAGCGCATGGTGGCCGATGCTGATTTCTGGCGCAGAAAATGTCGATCTGGCGCATTTTCGTACACGGAGGTCATCGCTTTGAAAGGCAAAGAGTTGCTGGAGAGGAATCATGTCTGAACCCATAGAGATCCTGCGCGGAGTCGTACATCCGTGGTATTGCGACAACTTTGGCCATATGAATGTCCGTTGGTATAGTCATTTTTTCGATGACGCCGCGTTTCACCTGTGGCCGCTGTACTGGGGGAGTCACAGGAAAATGCAGGATGAGTTTGGCGTTCATACCGTAACAGCCTCTGCGACGGTACAGTTCTTGCAGGAGCTGCTCGCAGGGGATCTGATTTTGGTAGATAGTTTGCTGACCCGTGTTGGCCGCAAAAGCTGTACTTTTACCGAGCGAATGNTGCATGTTGACACTAGGGAAGTGCATGCCACATACGAGACCGTAGAAGTCTTCTTTGACCCGAAAACGCGCCGGGCAACAGAAATTCCGGCCTCAATCAGGCAGGCGTTGGAAAANGCATACAAGATCGCTCAACAGGACCATTAGCCGGCAGGCTCTTGGTCGCCGAAGCAGATGGAGAAGGGGGAAAGGAGCGCTATCGATGGAAAGCGGCCGGACCGGGCGTCGGCAGCGAAGCCACCTGTATCGCTCGCCCCAACGGCGGATAATACGCCTGACCGAGGCTTCCACTTGAGGTGTCGAGATGGCGATCCGCGACTGGCCTGAAGACGAGCGACCACGCGAGCG
>Ga0056904_1000619_pt1 | contig 23041 bp, 17 predicted proteins | sample EBPBio172007_DNA_FD_55043 | JGI IMG/M metagenome (GOLD analysis project Ga0056904, IMG submission 55043) | Wastewater treatment Type I Accumulibacter community from EBPR Bioreactor in Madison, WI, USA - Reactor 1_9/17/2007_ DNA | ecosystem: Engineered > Bioreactor > EBPR > Anaerobic-Aerobic >...
AAGGGCAACGTCATGGATCTCGCCGTCGGCGTGATCATCGGCGGTGCCTTCGGCAAGATCGTCGAATCCGTCGTCGCCGATCTGATCATGCCGGTGGTGGCNCTCATCATGGGCGGCAAGCTCGATTTTTCGGGCATGTTCCTGGTCCTGGGNACGGTGCCGGAAGGCGTCGCGACGACGCTGGACGCGCTGNGGAAGGCACAGGTTCCCGTCTTCGCCTACGGCAATTTCCTGACCATTCTGGTCAACTTCGTCATTCTTGCCTTNATCATATTCATGATGATCAAGCAGGTGAATCGCCTGAAGCGCAACGAGCCGCCGGCAGCCCCCGCCGCGCCACCGGAGGAGGTGCTGCTCCTGCGCGAGATTCGTGACAGTCTGAAAAAATAGTCAGCGGGTTCGCAAGGCGCCGCCATCTTGGCCGCCTGGCCCGGTGAGCCGCGGTCGCCGGCGTCAGTTTTCCTTTCCCTTGCGGGCGTCGCCGGCGACGACCAGCGTCAGCTGCCCGGGGTCGATGTACTTGCGGAAGGCGGTGTTGACCTGCTCCGGGGTCAGCGCCATCACCCGTGNCTCGAAGTCCTTCGAGTACAGCCAGTCATGGCCGAGGTCGAGCAGCGAAATCCAGCGTGCAGCGACCGCGCTGTCCTGCGAGCGAGCGACCGCGCGTGCTTCGAGGATTCCCTTCTTCGCCTCGGCGACCTCGTCGGCCGTGAAGCCGTCGCGGCGGGCGCGAGTCAGCTCCTCGAGGAAGGCCTGCTCGGCGCGAGCCAGGTTCTGTGGCGCGGCCATGGCGGCAAAGGACCAGGTCGACAGATTCTCCCGCATTCCCATCGACAGCGACGAGCCCGCGCTGTAGCTGAGGCCGTCTTTCTGGCGCAGGCGATCCATCAGCCGGCTNGACAGTCCGCTGCTGCCGCCAAATATNTTGTTCGCCACGTAGAGCGCCGGTGCGTCTTCGTCGTCGAAGCGCAGCGGCAGATCGAGACGCGCGCGCACGTAGCCGTTTTCCTTGTCGGGGGTGTCGATGGCGATGCGCTGCGCCGCCACTTCCCGAAACTCCCGATCGACGCGGGCGTAGGGTGATCGCGAGACGTAATCCGGAAAGAGCTGCCTGAGNTCCGCGGTGATCGCCGCTTCATCGAAGTCGCCGACGATGGCGATCTCACCGCGGGCAGTNCCCATCAGCTCGCGGTGATAGGCGACGACATCGGCGAGCGTCGTCGCCTGCAGCTGTTCGATACGCTCGGCGAGTTGCGCGTGGTAGCGCGGGTCGCCAGGCGGGTAGGTGTTGAAATGAGCGGCCAGTGCGTCACTGGAGAGCATCTGCGGATCGTCGAGCTGAGCTTTCAGTGCGGTCAGCGTCTGCCGCTTCAGCTCGTCGAACTCGCTCGCCGGGAAGCTCGGTTGTCTGAGCAGCTGCGCGGCCAGCCTGAGCGCTTCGGGTAGCTCGTCGCGTCTGGTCTCGAATTGCGTCAGGCCACCGCGGATTTTCAGGCGGGTGAACTCGTCGGCGATTTGCTGGCGGGTCAGTTGCTCGCTGCCGCGGCTGAGCATGGCCATGGTCAGTGCGCCCGCCATGTCGCGATTGCGCAGCGTGTCTTCATCGCCCCAGCGGAAGCTCATNGCCACGTTGACCGTCTGGCCNCGATTCTTTTTCGCCAGCAGCGCCACTTGCAGCTCGCCGACGCTCGGCCGTCGCGAGCGTTGGTTGATGTTCTCGTGCGAAGCGTCGAAGGCCTCGCCGGCGTCGCCCTTTTCGCTGGCCTTGTAGTTGGCCAGCAGCTTTGCCGCAGTTGGCGCCGCTGGGATCTCGGCGCGCTGCGGCGAATCCTCGGGGATGAAGCTGCCAAGCACGCGATTGTCACGCACGAAGTACTTCGCGGCGGCCGCATCGACCTGCGCCGGCCTGATCTGGTCGAGCTGGTCACGGGAGTAGAAGAACAGTCGCCAGTCACCGAGCGCGATGTACTCCGAAAGCATGACGGCGAATACCTCCGGGTTGGCCAGCGCGCGCTCGTAGGCGGTGCGCGCCTGTTCGACGGCGCGGCCGAGCTCGCTCTCAGTCGCCGGCTGGCGAGCGAAGCCGCCTTCGATGGCTTCGATCATCTTTTCGCGGACGCGGTCCAGCGATTCGCCCTTGTTGACCAGCGCGCCGAAAACCACGAAACCGGGCTCACGGGCATCGATGGTATAGGCGAAAACCTGCGCCGCCAGGCCCGGCTGAACCAGCGCCTGGTAGAGGCGACCATTCGGCGTGTCGCCAAGAATCTCGCCGGCCATGCTCACTGCTTCGGAGTCGGCGTGCAGGCTGGATGGCGTGCGATAGGCCAGGGTCAGCAGTTGCACCTCACCCTTGCGGCGGACGACGAATTCGCGCTCGCCGTCCGCCGTCGGCTCGACGGTCCATTGCTTGGCCAGCGTGCGGGTCGGCTTTGCCAGCTTGCCGAAGCTGGCGACAATCCATTTCATCGCCTGTTGTTCGTCGAATTTTCCGGCCACCGTCAGGACCGCGTTGTCGGGCTGATAGAAGTTCCGATAGAAGGTCTGCAGGTTCTCGATGCGNACGTTCTCGATGTCGCTGCGCGCGCCGATGGTGTTGTTGCCGTAGTTGTGCCAGTCGAAGAGAAGCGATTGCAGGCGCTTCATCATTACCCGGCTCGGACTGTTTTCCCCCATCTCGAACTCGTTGCGCACGACGCTCATNTCGCTATCGAGATCCTTCCTGGCGATGAACGAGTTGACCATCGCGTCGGCGCTCCAGCCAAGCGCCCATTTGAGGTTATCGTCGCTGGCCGGGAAGGTGACATAGTAGTTGGTTCGGTCGAGCCAGGTCGTGCCGTTGATCTGGAAACCGCGCGCCTTGAACTCCCTGGTTGGATCGGGAAANTTCTTCGATCCCTTGAAGATCAGGTGTTCGAGCAGGTGGGCCATGCCGGTCTCGCCGTAGTTCTCGTCGTGCGAACCGACGAGATAGGTCACATTGACCGTAGCCGTNGGTTTGGCGGTGTCCGGAAAGAGGATGAAGCGCAGGCCGTTGGTCAGGCGATACTCGCTGATCCCTTCGACGGTACTCAGCTTTTCGACCCCCGCCGGCAGTGTTGCTGCCGTTGCTNGTCGGGCGGCGGCGCCCGCCGGTGCGAAGGCCAGTACCAGTGAAGACAGCAGGCACGCCGCTGTGCTAGTCCATCGGTTCATCATCATCACTCCACGACTTTTGCAGGGGCTGCGTCGGATTGCGTGCGCGGCCCGGCGACGTCGCCGTCGCTGGCCCGGCAGCTCAATTGCCGCACAGCTTGCCAGAAAGGGAACGGCCCGCACAGAGGGAGAGTCTGGGCGGGCCGGGTGCTGCGATCACTGCCGCGCGGGGAGGGGGAGGGGAGCGCGGCAGCGACAGGACGAAGAGTACCGAATCGCCCGCCGACGATCTGTTGGAGCTCTGTCCCTGTTGTGTAACGGCGTGTGATCCGTGNCGGTACCGGCGAGGCACTTCCCGGCGACGGGCCGCGTCCTTCTGGCCGTGCTTGGCGATGGCGCGTGCCAGCGCTTGCCTTGTGTTCGCCTGAGCTGGCATTATCCACCGCGACAGTGGCCGCATTGGCGCCACCACCGGAGAAGGAGGAAGCGATGAATCAGGAAGCGGAAGATCGGGGTCTGGCGGAAGTGGTGCTGGAACGTCTGGAAAAGGAACGTCTGCCTCGTGCCATCGACCTGAAAGACAAGGTCGATGCGGGGGCGCGGCTTGACGACATGGACATCGCCTTTCTCGAGCGCGTTTTCGCCGACACGCAGGACCTCAAGCCGATGGTGGAGAGGCATCCGGAGTATCACGCGCTGGCCGCACGGCTGATGGAGCTTTACGAACACATCACGGCGAAGGCCCTGGAAAACGAGAAGGCCGGCTGACCCACCGCTCGGCCGCCGTCCGCGATAAGCGGCCGGCGTGGCGACTGCCGGCCGCTTATCGCGTGCTCGGCACGACCGGCGGCTCGCCTGCCGACTCGCTCTCTTCCCCGCCCGCCGTTACCCCGCCGGTGTCTTCAGCCTCGTCGGCGACGACGCGGCTGCCATCGCGCCCGCGCCAATGGCGAACGGCCTGGCGCATGGTCGGGAACGCGCGCTGCTGCAGTGCCTCGTCGGGGTGTTTGGTGGCCTTCAGCCATTGCTCGAATTCGACCTGCCTTCCCGCCAGAACCAGCGTGATGCCCTTCGCCGCCAGTTCGCTATCGAGTCGCCCCAGGGTGTCGATGCCGGTGATGTCGACGTCGGTCATGGCGATCATGTCGAGGACCACNCGTTCGACGGGTACCCGCTGGCGGGCGATCGCGCGATGCACTTCGGCACGGAAATGATTGGCATTGAAGAAGACCAGCGGGCCACAGAAGCGCAGCAGCAGCAGGCCGTCGATCGTCGCCGCGTCGGGAAACAGCTTGTGGTTGTAGAGCCCCGCCCGGCCGCGCACATTGACCAGTTCCTCGCAGTCCGGNCGCGCGACGCGACGGATGAACATCAGCAGGGCCAGGGTCACGGCCAGCATGATGGCCTTGATCGCCCCGAAAGCAAGTACGCCGAGCATGGTGATCACGCCGAGGAGCACCGCCGAGCGCTCGATCAACTGGTAGCGCTTGAAGACCTGGAAGTCGAGCAGGTGCCACGAGGCGAAGAGCAGGACGACCCCCAGAGCGGGTATCGGCAACCACGCCAGCGATCCCGTTCCGACCAGCAGGAGCAGGGAAATCGCCAGCGCGGCGACGATGCTGACCATCTGCGTGCGACCGCCGTTGGCGTCGCTGACCGCGGTGCGCGAATCGGCGCCGGTGACGGCAAAGCCTTGCGACAGCGCCGAGACAATGTTGGCCAGGCCGAAGGCAGCGAATTCGCGGTCCACGTCGATGTCGTAGCCGTTGCGCTCGGCGAAGCTGCGCGCGGTGAGCATGCCGCTGGTAAACAACACCAGGGCCAGTCCNGCCGCCGAGGCAGCCAGCTCGCCGACGACGTCGAGGTGCAACTCCGGGATGACCAGATCCGGCAAGCCGGCGGCCACCGGGCCGATCAGCGCGACGCCGAAGTTGTCGAGCCCGAACGCGAACGCCGCCAGGCCGGCAAGGGCCATGGTCACCAGAGACGCTGGAATGACTTTCGTGTAGCGCGGCAGGAAGAACATCACTGCGGCGCAGCAGATTGACAGGACGACTGTCGGCCAGTGGGCGGTGATCACCAGATGCGGGATTTCCATCAGCTGTTTGAAGAAGCGCGTGGCCTCCGGCTTGCTGCCGAGAACCTTGCCCACCTGACCGATCATGATCGACAGCGAGACGCCGTTGAGCAGACCGATGATGATCGGTCGGGCGAGGAAATCGGCCAGGCCGCCAAGGCGAAGAAAGCTTGCCGACAGGCAGAAGATGCCGGTGAGCAGGGTGAGCGCGATGCTGTACGAGAGGTAATGGCCGCTGTTGCCCGCAGCCAGTGGCGCGATCACCGCCGCGAGCATCGCGCAGGTCGCCGCGTCGGGGCCGATGATCAGCTGCCGCGAGGTGCCGGCGAAGGCGTACACGACCATCGGCAGGATCGAGGCATAGAGGCCGGTCGACGGGCTGAAACCGGCCAGTTGCGCGTAGGCGATGGCGATCGGGATGGCCACCGCGGCCACCGACAGGCCGGCGCGAATATCGTGTGGCCAGTCGGCGGCACGATACCTGACCAGAGGCATCAGTCCGGGCAAGACGCGATTCAGATGATGAACGATGGCGGACATTCGGTTACCTCGATGGTTCGTTGGCCTCCGCCAGCGGTGGCTTGCAGAGGGGCCNGGCACGGGCGCAGCGAGCGGGCGATTGTAGCAGAATGGCCGCAACGGTCGAGCCGCCCCGCAACTCGGAGGGTACGCCGGCCAAGCTCGGCGCCTGTTGCCGAGCGTGCGGTCAATGTGCGGGGGTCCTGCCGGCAGCCGCAGGCGTTGCATCGGCCGCCGCTTGTAGTATGCTGCTGCGAAGTTGTCAGACAACTGGATTGCCATGCTCACCAATGAACTAAAGCGCATCGAGACGAAGAGAATTGTCCGCCGGCCGCGTCTCAGCGAGGAAGTGTCGATTGCCCTTGAAGGGCAGATCGCGCGCGGNGAGATCAAGCCGGGTGAGCAGTTGCCGGTCGAGAAAGCGCTGGCCGAAACCTTCGGCGTCAGCCGTGCCGTGATTCGTGAGGCGGTGGCACGCCTCAAGGCCGACGGTCGCGTCGAGACGCGGCAGGGCGCGGGCGCTTTCGTCGCCCTGGTGCCGAAAAGCCTGAATTTCAGGTTCTGGCAGGGAGACGGCCCGGCGCTGGTCGAATTGCGGGAAATCTTCGAGTTGCGGGCGATGATCGAAAGCTCGATTGCCGAACTTGCCGCCCGTCGTCGCCTGCCCGCCGACATTGTCGCCATNGAGTGCTTCCTGCACGCCATGGACGACGCGCTGGCCAGCGGCAGCGATGGTTCCGAAGCCGACGACGATTTTCACCTGGCGATCGCCGCCGCCACCCACAACAGCTATACGCGTCGCCTGGTGGAATTCCTTGGCCGGCATTTCTCCGAGTCGCGTCGCCTGGCCTGGACCATGCCGGGTCGCAATGGCGCCTTGCCGGAGGAGGCGCAGGCCGAGCACCGCCTGATTTTCGCGGCGGTCGCCGCCGGCGAGCCCGCACGCGCGCGCCGTCATTCCCACGAACACGTACGTTGCGCTGCCCGGCGCGTCGGTATCGTGTTGGCCGACGATCTGGTCAGCGGGCGAGCCGCCGAGCGCCGATGAGGCCTGCCCTCTGCGTGAGCGCCGTGGCCTCGGCACCTTTGTTCCCTTCTTGCTGCGAGGACTGCAGATGAGCATCGAGAGTAGCGTCGCCGATCGGCGTTTCACGGTTGACCGGCAGGCCTTGATCGCCAGCCTGCGCGCGGTACTGCCAGAGCAGGCGCTGCTGGTCGAGGAAGAAGAGATGCGCCCTTACGAGTGTGACGGCCTCACCGCCTATCGGCAGCTGCCGTTGATCGTTGCCCTGCCGGCCGACGAGGCGCAGGTGCAGGCGATCGTCAAGGTCTGTCATGCCTTGAAGGTGCCGGTGGTGGCGCGTGGGGCCGCGACCGGCCTTTCCGGCGGGGCGACGCCGCACCGGGACGGGGTGGTCGTCTCGCTGGCCAAGCTCAAGAAGATCATCAGCGTCGATCCCGTGTCGCGTACGGCGGTCGTCCAGCCCGGCGTGCGCAATCTGTCGGTNTCCGAAGCGGCTGCGCCGTACGCGCTCTACTANGCGCCCGATCCGTCGTCGCAGATCGCGTGCACGATTGGCGGCAACGTTGCCGAGAACGCCGGTGGCGTGCATTGCCTGAAGTATGGCCTGACCGTGCACAACGTCATGCGCGTGCGCGGGCTGACGATCGACGGCGAGATCGTCGAGTTCGGCAATGCCGCACTCGACGCCCCCGGCTACGACCTGCTGGCGCTGATGAACGGCTCCGAGGGCCTGCTGGCGGTGATCACCGAGGTGACCGTCAGGCTGACGCCGAAGCCGGAACTGGCGCAGGTGGTGATTGCGTCGTTTGGCGACGTGCGGCAGGCGGGCGACGCGGTCGCCGGCATCATTGCCGCCGGCATCATCCCGGCCGGGCTGGAAATGATGGACCGGAAGGCGATCCACGCCGTCGAACCCTACGTCAACGCGGGTTACGACATGGACGCCGCGGCAATTCTGCTCTGCGAGTCGGACGGGACTCCCGAAGAGGTTGCCGAAGAGATCGGCCGGATGACGGCGGTTCTCGAGCAAAGCGGCGCCTCGGGGATTCGCGTTTCGCAGGATGAAGCCGAGCGCCTGCGCTTCTGGGCCGGGCGCAAGGCGGCGTTTCCGGCGGTCGGGCGGATGACGCCCGACTACCTGTGCATGGACGGGACGATTCCGCGCAAGCGTCTGGCCGAGATGCTCGACGCCATCAACCGCCTGTCGGAGAAATATGCCTTGCGTTGTGCCAACGTTTTTCACGCCGGCGACGGCAACCTGCATCCGCTGATCATGTACGACGCCAACCAGCCGGGCGAACTCGATCGAGCGCTGGCCTTCGGCGCCGCGATCCTCGAACTGTCGGTGAAGTTCGGCGGCACGATCACCGGCGAGCACGGCGTCGGTATCGAAAAGGTCGACGTCATGGCCGAGCAGTTCAGTCTGGCCGAAATNGCCGCCTTTCACCGTCTCAAAGNGGCCTTCGACGAGCACGGGCTGCTCAACCCCGGCAAGGGCGTTCCGACGCTCGCCCGCTGCCGCGAGTACACCCTGGCCCGCGTCGGCAGCGCCACTTCACCGAGGTCGTGATGGAAGGATTGATCGAAAACTGGATCGGTCGCGTCGCCGACGCGGCAAGTGCCGGCCGCAGCCTGGCCATTCGTGGCGGTGGCAGCAAGGCCTTCTACGCCTGCCCGGAGCAGGGCGAAGTCCTCGAAGTCAGCGGCCACCGTGGCATCGTGGCCTACGAACCGACCGAGCTGGTGGTCACCGCGCGCGCCGGTACGCCGCTGCGCGAACTGGCGGCGGCGCTTGCCGAAAAAGGGCAGTGGCTGCCCTTCGAGCCGCCGCACTTCGGCGCCTCGGCGACCGTTGGCGGGATGTTCGCCGCTGGCCTCTCCGGACCTCGTCGGCAGGCCGTCGGCGCGCTGCGCGATTACGTTCTTGGCGTCAAGGTTCTGAATGGTTCNGGCGAAGTGCTCTCCTTCGGCGGGCAGGTGATGAAGAACGTCGCCGGCTACGACGTCGCCCGCCTGTTCGCCGGCAGCCTCGGCACGCTCGGCGTCGTGCTCGAGGTATCGCTCAAGGTGCTGCCGCTACCCGTTGCCGAGAAGAGCCTGCGTTTTTCCATCGACGAGGCGGCGGCGCTGGGCAAGCTCAACGCCTGGGGTGGCCGGCCGTTGCCGATTTCGGCGTCGGCCTGGCACCAGGGCGTGCTGACGCTGCGTCTTTCCGGAGCCGCCGCTGCGGTCGCCGCCGCGCAGCGACACCTCGGCGGTGAGGAACTGGCCGCTGGCCTGGCGACAGCGTTCTGGGAGTCGCTGCGCGAGCAGACCTACGCCTTCTTTGCCGGTGANGCGCCCCTGTGGCGCTTGTCGTTACCGTCTGTCGCGCCGCCGCAGCCGCTTCCCGGCTCGACGCTGATCGAGTGGGGCGGCGCACAACGCTGGTTGCGCGAGGGCGACGGACGGGCGATCCGGGTTGCGGCGGCCAGGGCCGGTGGGCATGCGACGCTGTTTCGCGCTGACCATGCCCTGAAGGCTTCGGAAGGCGTTTTCCAGCCGCTGCCGGCGCCGCTGCTGCGGATTCATCGCCAGCTCAAGCGCGCCTTCGATCCGCAAGGCGTTTTCAACCGCGGCCGGATGTATCCGGGACTATGAGAGTGCGCTGACCATGCAAACNAATCTTGCCGATTTCATCAAGGACACGCCGGCCGGGCGCGAGGCCGACGCGATTCTGCGCNCCTGCGTNCACTGCGGATTCTGTACCGCGACCTGCCCGACCTTCCAGTTGCTCGGCGACGAGCTCGACGGGCCGCGCGGGCGGATCTATCTGATCAAAGAGATGCTCGAAGGGCAGGCGGTCAGCCAAACGACACAGCTTCATCTCGATCGCTGCCTGAGTTGCCGCGCTTGCGAGACAACCTGCCCGTCGGGCGTTCGCTATCACCGCCTGCTCGAAATCGGCCGCGAGGTCATGGAAGAGCGCGTGCCACGGCCGCTGGTCGTGCGCGCGACCCGCTTCCTGCTCTGCGAAGCCTTGCCGCGGCGCTGGATCTTCNGGCCGGCGGTGGCCATCGGCCAGCTGATGCGCCCCTTGCTGCCCGCGGCGCTGGCCGAAAAGGTTCCGCTGGCGGCGGGCGGGGCNGCCCGGCCGTGGCCGCGGCGCGCCGGGCACAAGCGGCGGATGATTGCCCTGGCCGGTTGCGTGCAGCCGATCCTGACGCCGAACACCAACGCCGCGACGGCGCGCGTTCTCGACCGCCTGGGNATCGAGTTGATCGAGGCGCCGGCGGCCAACTGCTGCGGTGCGCTGCGCTACCACCTGCACGCGCAGGAGAAGGCGCTCGACGACATGCGGCAGGTGATCGACGCCTGGTGGCCGGACGTCGAGAGCGGTCGTGTCGAGGGTTTCGTGATGACCGCCTCGGGTTGTGGCGAGCACGTGCGCGAGTACGGCAAGCTGCTGAAAGACGATCCGGCCTACGCCGACAAGGCCGCCCGGATCGCCGCCATGACGCGCGATGCTTGCGAAGTCCTGGCCGCCGAGCAGGAGCCGCTGGCCGCCCTGCTGCGCCAGGCCGGTGCCGATAGCGGCGAGCGCGTCGCCTTCCACTCGCCCTGNACGCTGCAACACGCGCAAAANATNCGCGGCGTCGTCGAGGCCCTGCTCACGGCGGCCGGCTATCGCCTTGCGCCGGTCGCCGATCCGCACCTGTGCTGCGGCTCGGCGGGGACCTATTCGATCAGTCAGCCGGTGCTCGCCGGGCAGTTGCGCGACAACAAGCTGGCGGCGATGAACGCCGCTTCGCCGGCGCTCCTGGTGACCGCCAATATCGGCTGTCAGACGCATCTGCAAAGTGGCAGCAAGGTGCCGGTGCGGCACTGGATCGAGCTCATCGACGAGCGTTTGAACGTCGGCGCCTGAAACGGTCGCTCGGACAGCGGCCGGTTCTGCCGAAACGGGGAAGCCATGGAAATCAATAGTCTGAGCGGCGGCTACGCGGCGCTTTGCGAGAACTTNCGCTGGCAGGTTCCGCAGNCCTTCAATATCGCGGTCGATGTCTGTGGCCGCTGGGCTGNCGAGCGCAGTCGCTTTGCGCTGTACTACGAGGATGAAAGCGGCTTCACTTCGGCGCACACCTTCTGGGACATTCAAGGCCAGGCCAACCGGCTGGCCAACGTCCTCGCCGCACTCGGCACGCTGGCCGGTGATCGCGTCGCCATCGTCCTGCCGCAATGCCCGGAAACGGCGATCGCCCATGTCGCCATTTACCAGATGGGCGCGCTGGCGGTTCCGCTGTCGCATCTGTTCGGGCCGGACGCCCTCGAATACCGGCTTGGCGACTCGGGTGCGCACGTGGCCATCGTCGATGCCGACTCGCTGCCGAAATTGCTCGCCCTGCGCGACCGCCTGCCGCAGTTGCGGCACGTGATCGGCGTTGGTGCGNCGCTCGGCAACGGCGTAAAGCCGTGGGCAGAGGTGCTCGAGCACGCGTCTCCGCGCTACACGCCAATGCTTACCGCCGCCGACGACCCGGCNATGATCATCTACACCAGCGGCACCACCGGCAAGCCGAAGGGCGCGCTGATGGCGCACCGGACGCTACTNGGCAACCTCAGCGGTTACGCCTGCTCGCACGACTTCTTCCCGCAGCCGGGCGACATGTTCTGGTCGCCGGCCGACTGGGCGTGGACCGGCGGTCTGTGGGACGTGCTCTTGCCGACCTGGCACTTCGGAATGCCCCTGCTCGCTTACAAAGGCCGTTTCGACGCCGGCAAGGCGTTTGCGCTGCTCGAAAAGTACGGCATTCGCAACAGCTTCCTTTTTCCCACCGCGTTGAAGATGATGATGAAGGCCGTTCCCGAGCCGCGAGCGCATTACGATCTCGATCTGCGCAGCATCATGAGTGCCGGCGAGCCGGTCGGCGAAGCGGTCTTCCACTGGGCCAGGGAAAAGCTCGGGGTGACGATCAACGAGATGTTCGGGCAGACCGAAATGAACTACGTCGTCGGCAATTGCGCGTCGCGCTGGCCAGCCAGGCCCGGCGCCATGGGCCGCGCTTATCCGGGGCACCGCGTGGCCGTCGTCGATGCGCAGGGCAATGTCCTGCCGGCGGGCGAACTCGGCGAGGTCGCCGTGCATCGCCAGTGCAACGGCGAGGCCGATCCGGTGATCATGCTCGGCTATTGGCAGAATCCGCAGGCGACGGCGGAGAAGTTTGTCGGCGACGGCTGGGGGTTGACCGGCGATCTGGCGAAAATCGACGAAGCGGGCGACCTGTGGTACCAGGGACGCGCCGACGATGTCTTCAACAGCGGCGGCTATCGCATTGGCCCGGCCGAAATCGAGAACTGCCTGCTCAAGCACGCGGCGGTTGCCAATTGCGCGGTCATCGGAATCCCGGATGCGCTGCGGGGAACTCTGGTCAAGGCCTTCGTCGTCCTGCAGCCGGGGGTCATGGGATCGCCGACGCTGGTCGACGAACTGCAGCGGCAGGTGCGGCAGCATCTGGCTCCCTACGAGACGCCGAAAGCGATAGAATTCGTCGCAGCGCTGCCGATGACCACCACCGGCAAGGTGCAACGGCGCGTGCTGCGGGCTCGCGAAGCGGAAGACAGGAGCAGACGGGAAGGGCAATGACTTGAGCGAAGGGCTGGAACGAACGGCGGCAGCCGAGCCGGAGAGGCGGCGCCAGCTCGACTTGCGGACGGCGTTCGACGTGGCCTTCGTGATGATCGAGCCATTTTTTGATCCGCAACAGGGCTGGGCCGGACAGTCGCTCGAGCTGCTGGCCTATCGTGTCCTGCGCGAAAACTTTCCGGCGCTGAGCAGTGACGAGGTGCATACCCTGGTGGTTGCTGCCCACCGCGTATATATCGAGCGCCATCCAGAGCACAGCAGTCACTTGCCTCGCCCGAGCGAACTTCGACGGGTGAATTTCTAGAACAACAAGGCCGACCTTCGTTTCCTGTGCCGGTCTGTGCATGCCTCGTCAGACACTCCGGCCAACGATGGCGTCGCGTGTGACCGTACGGGAAGTCCGAGTCAATGGCAATTTCAATCGATGCCTGCGTGGCCCAGCATCAGGGTGACCGCCGCGAGCAGCAGGACCGCGTAGCGATCCTGCCGCATCCGCGTGGGGGTGGCGTGGTGTTGGCAGTCGTCGCCGACGGGATGGGTGGGCATACCGGGGGTGTGCTCGCCGCGCAGCAGGTGGTGCACACGGCACGCGACAATCTCGAGCGTTTTTCCGCACGTTCCGAATCGGCGCGCGTACTGCTCGAATCGAGTATCAACGAAGCGCATATGCTGATCAAGGCGTCGCGCTTCATCAACGAGAAAGATCCGCACAGCACGGCAGTCATGCTGCTGCTGCAACCGGGAAAGGTCAGCTGGGCGCACTGCGGCGACAGCCGCTTCTACCGTTTTCGCGGCGACAGCCTGGTCTTTCGCAGCACTGATCACTCCTACGTCGCACAGCTGGTGGTGCAGGGAAGGGTGACCCCTGAACAGGCGCTCGTCCACCCCCACCGGAACATTCTGCTGACTTCTCTGGGGGGCGTCGATGCCCCCAAGATCGCTTTCGGCGAAGCCGACGATCTGCAGGGCGGCGACACCTTCCTGCTCTGCTCCGACGGCCTGTGGGGCTATTTCACCGACCAGGAACTGGCGTGGGTGATTGACGGCGCGTCGTCGGCGCGGGATGCGTCCGAATTGCTGATTGGCCGTGCCCGAGCGATGGGCAACGGCGACGGCGACAACATCTCGCTGGCCATTCTTAAATTGGTCGAAGTGCCGCCTGCGGTGCCTGGCGGCAGGGTTTCACTCGCGCCCGAGTCCGCCCAGTAGCGCGGCCACCGCACGGCGTCGTTTGTGCGGATGCTCGACGCGGCCCAATGCCTTCGCGGCCTCGCCATCGACGGCTGCGGCGACCGGACGCGGTTCGGCGCTTTCGTAGGGCTTGCTGAAGTCGAAACCGTCGGCCGCGATATGGCTCGGGCGTCGGCCGGTGCCGGGCTTGCCGACGCCCTTGCGCGGCGCGCTTGCTCGCTCGCTGCGCGCGGCCTCTGGTGAAGCCGGCGCAGGTGCGGGTGCGGCAGGATTGCGGCGATGACGATGCTTGTCGCCGGGCGGGTAGGTGTAGTCGTATTCCGGTTCGAAGCCGGCGATGATCACCTGCTCGACCTTGATCTTGATCAGTTTTTCAATATCGACCAGATACGGCACTTCACTGGCCGAGACCAGCGAAATCGCCGTGCCGGCCTTGCCGGCACGGCCCGTGCGGCCAATGCGGTGGATGTAGTCTTCCGGCGTTCGCGGCAGTTCGAAGTTGATCACGTGCGGCAACTCGTCGATATCGAGTCCGCGGGCGGCGACGTCGGTCGCCACCAGGACCAGCACAGAACCGTCCTTGAACGCTTCCAGCGCCTTCAGACGTTCCAGTTGGCTCTTGTCGCCGTGGATCGAGTCGGCGGCAATTCCGGCGCGCTGCAACTCGCGCGCGAGACGGTTGGTTTCCACCTTGGTGCGCGTGAAGACCAGAACCTGGTTGAAATCCGACGAGCGCAGAAGCTTTACCAGCAGCGCACGTTTGGCTTCGCTGGCCACAGGATGGACGCGGTGAGTGATGGTCTCGGAGACAGTGTTGCGCTTGGCGACCTCGATCAGCTCCGGCGACTTGAGCATCTTGTCGGCCAGCTTCTTGATCTCTTCCGAAAAAGTCGCCGAGAAGAGCAGGCTCTGGCGTTGCTGCGGCAACATGTTGATGATGCGGGTGACATCGGGGATGAAGCCCATGTCCAGCATGCGGTCGGCTTCGTCGAGGACCAGCGCCTGGACGCTGTTGAAGTGCAGGCACTTCTGCTCGACGAGATCGAGCAGGCGGCCGGGCGTGGCGACCAGTACTTCGACGCCGCAGCGAATTTCGGCGATCTGCGCCTTGATGTCGACGCCGCCGTAAACGCAGCAACTCCTGATCGGTACGTGCCTGCTGTAGGTTTGCACCGATTCATGGACCTGGATCGCCAGTTCGCGCGTCGGTGCCAGCATCAGCACGCGCACCGGGTGGCGGGCAGGCGAAGGACTCGGGCTGGCGAAGGGGAGAATGCGCTGCAGCAGGGGCAGGGTGAAAGCGGCGGTCTTGCCGGTTCCCGTTTGGGCGCCGCCCATCAGGTCTCGTCCGGCGAGAACGACGGGAATCGCCTGCGCCTGGATCGGCGTTGGCTCGCTGTAGCCCTGGTCGGCAATGGCGCGCAGCAACTCGGGCGCGAGGCCGAGGTCAGTGAAGCGGATGGGTGAAGCCTTCGGATCAGTCAAGTCAGTCAACGCTCGAACACAGAAAAAACGAGATTATACATTGATCTGCGGCGGGCCCAGAGGCGACGGCGGGGAGCGAAGGACTGGCCGGGTTGCCCGGCGCGGCGCTCGGTCAGTCGAGAAGACGCAGGGCGCGTTCGGCAGCGCTGTCGAAGGTGGCCATCCCGGAGACGACCTGCGCGCGGCCTGCGCGCACCTGCTGCTCGAGCAGCGCGCTCGGTAGGGCGACGGCGTAGCCCCAGACGGGGTTGAAAAGGAGCACCGTGTGCGACGACGGACTCTGCCAGCAGCACAGACCACAAAGTGGCTCCTGCTCCCGATCGGGCAGCGCGAAGCGCAGCCAGTCGCCGACCTGCCAGCCACTGCTGGCGGCGGCGCGGGCCGTGGCCTCGTCGTCCGCGTGGGCGAGGTAGTGAACCTGCAACTCGCCGCTTCCGAGTGCGCACGTCCCACCCTTGGCGGCCGGGCCGCTCGCNGGTCTGCCCTGGCTTCGCCGCTCCAGCGGCAGCCCTGCNGGCGTGACCTTTTCCTGCGCCTGGCCGCGCAGCGCCGCGGTTTGCAGGTCGAACAGGCGGTTGAGGAAAGGAAGCCTTTCGGCGCTGGAAATCCCGATTCCATCGAGCCCGCCGCCAATGCGCTTGATCAGTGACGAGGCCATGCCGGCAAGGTGCTTGCGTTCCTCGTTGGTCTGCTTCGGCTGCACGCTCCAGATCAGCTCTCCTCCCGTCGCGCTGTCCTGTTGCCAGCGTGCACCCTCGGTGCCACCCGCCTGGGCCGCCGCGGCCATCACGCGCACCCAGTAACGTTCGAGAAAGGCGGCGATTTCCGGTGAGCGTGTGCGCGCCAGGCTGGCGCGCAGCCATGTCTCGGCTGCCTGCTGGGCGGCGATGGCCTGTTCATGCTCGACGACCAGCCGGATATGGCCGGCAGCGGCCGCGCGCACCGCCTGGTCACCTTCGTTGACCAGCGCGTCGAGTTCGGCGAGTGCCTTGCCAAGTCCATCGCCGCTTTCCTCGCGCGGGTCGCGGAGCGCACTGGCGATGGCGGCGATCCGCTTGCACAGCGGATGATCCACGCCCGTATTCGGGGGAAGCCCGACGGCCGCGCGGGCCATGCGATTGATCAGCAGGCGGGCCGGATGCTGGTTGTTGGCAAATAGGGTCGGATCGACGATGGCCTGCTTCAGGAGGGGAATCTGCAGGCGCCCGATAATTCCCTTGACCGCGTCGGGGATGTCCGCGGATTCGAAAATGGCTTCGAAGATCAGCGCCATGGTGTCNAGCGTGAGGGCCTCGGTCCTGCCCAGCGGTACGTCGAGATCGCTCGATTTCAGAGGGCGCGGCGCGGACGGCGACGATTCGTCGTGGCCGGCGGCGGGGGACGATGCCGAGCGCAGTTCGAGGGCCGTCAGCCGTTCGAGCAGGTCCTTCAGCATGTACGCCGCCGCGGCGTCGTCGAGCAAGGGATTCGCCGCCTCTGCCTGGCCATCGGCGGCGACGAAGTGGCCGCCAGCTCCCGCTTGCAGCAGGCCGCTGCGGTGGCGCAGCACGTCCTGGAGCAGCAGCAGCGCATTCGTGGCGGGCTGCGTGCCGGCGCTTGCCGCTTGCCCGCCAGCCGGCCTGGCCGGCGACGCGACGTTGGCCGTGTAGTGCGCCTGCGCCGGCTCGACGCCCAGTTTCGTCAGCAGCTCGTTGATCTCGGCATACAGCGCCGGCAACCCCTGGCACAGGAGATCCTCGACCCGGTCGAGCATGGCGAAGGTCTGCTCGATGCTGCCGTCGTGCTGCGCACAGAGCGCCGCGAGGCCTTCGCAAATGGCTTCCGGGCCCACCGGATTGTTATCCGGTCCCATCGTCGTGCGATCCAGCAAGGTCAGGTAGAGCGAACGGCTGCGCCATAGCTCGCGGCCGCCGGCATCNCGCAGGTGGGTGGCGATTTCACGNAGCCGAATTCCCACTTCGAGGTCATCGTCGCCCATCAGCGTCAGACGNGAGGCGGTCAGGCTTGCAACCTGATCGAACCCATCAAGCGGGTTGGCCGATGCCAGNACATCGTGGGCGTNGCCGACTTCGCGGCTGAAGGCGTCCAGGCTCGCCGAGATGTTGCCGCCTGCTTCACTGACCAGTTTTCTGAGCCGCTGCTGAAACAGGTTCCTGCTGGCGAGCAGAACCTGCGCACGATAGTCGTTTGCAGGCGTTGGCGGAGGCGGCTGGTGCTGATCTGGCATATATCGCTGGGCTGTTCGGTCGCTGTTCCGGTGGAAGTCAGTGGGCGGTGGCGATTGAGTGTATCGTATCCGGCGCGCCCCGACCGCGAATGGCGCAGCTTTTATGGCGGGATTATAGATGAGGATGACCGAGGTCTGGTGCTCGCGGCGTTGACCTCGTCGTCCTGGCGATGGGTGCACCGCAAAGGGAGGAAGCATGAACAACAGGCAGCTTGGCAACAGTGCTCTGCAGGTGTCCGAGATCTGTCTCGGGACAATGACCTTCGGCGAGCAGAACAGCGAGCGCGAAGCGCATGCGCAGCTCGACCGCGCCTTTGCTGCCGGGGTCAACTTCATCGATACCGCCGAAATGTATCCGGTGCCCCCGCGGGCCGCCACCTATGGCCGGACCGAAGAGATCGTCGGCAACTGGCTGGCCGGCCAGTCGCGGCAGCAGGTGATCGTTGCCAGCAAGGCCGCCGGACCGTCGCGCGGCCTGAACTGGATCCGTGGCGGCGAGTTGGCATTCGACCTGGCCAGCCTGCGTGCCGGGGTCGAAGCTTCGTTGCGCCGTTTGCGCACCGATTACGTCGATCTCTACCAGTTGCACTGGCCGGCGCGCAATCAGCCGATGTTCGGCCAGTGGCAGTACGATCCCGCCAAGGAGCACGAGTCGACGCCGATTCTGGAGACCTTGCAGGCGCTGGCGACGCTGGTGCGGGAAGGCAAGATTCGCTACTTCGGTCTGTCCAATGAGCACCCCTGGGGAGTCATGGAGTTCGTCCGCCTGGCGCGTGAGCACGATTTGCCACGGCCGGTCTCGCTGCAGAATGCGTACAGCCTGCTCAACCGGGTTTATGAGAGCGGGCTGGCCGAGGTCTGCCAGCGGGAAAACATCGGCCTGCTGCCGTACTCGCCGCTCGCCTTTGGCACGCTTTCAGGGAAGTATCTGGTCGACGCGAACGCGGCAGGCCGGATCACGCGGTTCGCCGGTTTCGGTCAGCGCTACACAAAGTTCAACGTCGTGCCGGCGGTCGCTGCCTATGCCGACCTCGCCCGCCGGCACGGGCTGACGCCGAGCCAGCTGGCGCTGGCGTTCGTTTACTCACGCTGGTTTTCGGCCAGCACGATCATCGGTGCGACGAGCATCGCGCAGCTCGACGAGAATCTCGGCGCCCTGGCGGTGCACCTGTCGGCACCGTTGCTGGCCGAGATCAACGAGCTTCACCTGCGCTACACCAATCCCGCGCCCTGACGCGGCGGCAGCCGGCGCTCAACGGGGACTGCCGGACTGCCGCTCGCTGCCGAGGTCGGCGTCGCCCTTGTCGCTCGCTGCGGCTTTCGCTTCGTCGCCAGCATCGGTTGCGGGCGGCCTTCTCTTCTTCCTGGCACCGGGAGGCTGTGGCGGTGGCAGTTGCGGCTCGACGGTATCCAGCTTGTTCTCGCGCATGTAGCTGTCCATGTCGCGCCAGCCCTGATAGATGGCGGCCTTTGGCAGCCAGGAATAGATCGAGTAGCAATCCTCGATGGCGCGCCCCGACTGGCGGCAGCCGCCTCCGACCGCCTGTCCCTCGGCAGCGAGCCGGGCAGCCTTGGCGACAGGTTCTTCCAGCCCCAGTTTCTCCTTGACCATGTCACAACCGCTGCTGCCGAAAAGCAGCGCGCCGGCGAGCAGGAGGATGCGTAGCTGGCTGCGCAGCGGATCGAACACGGAACTCCCTGAATGATGGCTTGGCAAGGGCACATTCTACCCATAAACGCGCGTGCCCGTATTCCGCCCGCGTGGCGCTGCCGGCAAGCGTCGGCCGGGCCTGGCTCGGCCTGGCCGCGGTGGCGAGTTCAGGGAATGAGGCGGGCGAGCATCCTGGTGCGCTTCTTGTGTTTGAGCTCCCTGGCCAGGCTGGCGATCAACTCCAGTCGCTGCGGACCGAGATCGCCGGCGAAGGGGTTGATCCGGGCGCGCACATCCTCCATCTTCACGGCATCCCGCCGCAGGCGGAGCTGCCGGTAGATGGCGGCCAGCTGGCTGGCCGCGGGAAGGGCCGCCTCGACCGTCACGCCGGGAGAGCTCAGCGCGCGCAGGAAGCAGGTCGCTGCCCCGACGAGGTCGCCGTCATTGAGCATCGCCTCGCCGCGCAGACTCCACGCGCCCGCTTCGAAGGTGGGCGTCAGCCCGACCGCGATAGCCTCGCCGAAAACGGCGTTCGCCCGCTCCCAGTCGCCCAGTCGGAGTGCCGCCATGGCGTCATGGAACTGCAGGTGGCCGGCGCCCGCTTCGGGTTCGACGCTGGCGAAGCGTGTGGGCTGGTGTGCCGCACCTACCCGCGGGATGTCCAGCGCCGACGAGCTGTCCGCGTGGCTGCCGCTGCCGTTTGCCAGGCGGTGGCGGCGCCATAGCCGTTGCAAGGCGACGCCGCCGACCAGGGCCAGCGCAGCCAGGACCAGCGCGGTCCACAGCAGAGGCGAGGAAATCGCCCGTCGCCAGAGCGGCGGCACTGACGGCGAAGACGCGAGTGATGCGGCGGAATCGAGCGGGTCGCTGGCCGCCGCTTCGGATTCGGCAGGGGATCTTGTGCCGGCGGCGAGCGGAATCGTCCGTTCCGCGAAGCGCCAGCGCAATGGTGACGGCGGCGTATCCGGCAACTCGAACACCATGCACAGTTCGAGACTGGGGGCACGCGTTCTGAGAAACAGGGGGCCATTGGCATCGCTCTCGCGCAGAATGGCGATTTCGTTGCCGGCGCCGAGCTTGGCGAAGGTCTCGTTGCCCGCGCCAATCGGGGCCCGCAGGTAGAGGCAATTCGTCCTGACCACGCCGACAGCCAGCAACTCTGCGCCTATCGGCACGTCGCCGGCTCCGGCCAGGAGGCCGGCAGTTGCCAGGCTGCTTGGTCCGAACGATCCGTCACCCGCGACCTTGAGCGTGGCGCGTACTTCAAGGAAAGTCCCTCGGTTGCGCGGCCTGCGCTCAAACCACTGGCCGTCGATCAGTTGCCTGAAAAACGGCACCTCGGTAACCGTCGCGTTGTCGATTTGCCAATCGTTCTCGGCTTGCTCCTGCTCCGCGGGCAGTGCGGCAAAGCTTGCCAGCAGTAGCAGTGCNGTCACGGCGTGGCGAAGGAGATGCTTGGTTTTCATGCTCATTGGGTCCGTGGGTATGCTGTCGTCGGAGTACATGAGGAGTCAGTGNTAAATGCCTCCAGGTGCGTCTGATTTTTGCCAGAACGCTCGCCCAGACGGCGCAAGGTCCAATGCTGCGCTGGCCGGGCAAGGCGGGAAGCCGCCATTTTCAGGCCAATTCACCTAGCGTAACGTGACGCAGTTTACGCGAAAGCGAATGCCATTGGTCGCGGAATCAGCTTGCGCAGGGCCGCGAGCGGCCCGGGAACGATGCTCACGGGGTATAGTGTGCGTCGCACTGNTGCTGATGGAAAAAAGCCATGACCACCTACCCCGGAGCCAGCCTCCTTACGCTCGCCTGCTCGCTGCTGCTCTTCGCCTGCACTGCCTACGTCGGTCGCTGCCGGATCAAGTTNGCCATCAAGGCGCCGGCGACCAGNGGTCACCCGCAGTTCGAGATCGCCTATCGTATTCAGATGAACACGCTCGAGAATACGGTCGCCTTTCTCCCCGTACTGTGGGTCTTTGCCGTGAACACNTCTGAGTTCTGGGCAACCCTGCTCGGCAGCGCCTGGTGGCTGGCCCGGGTCTGGTATGCGCTGGCCTACGCGCGCGACCCGAAGACGCGCGGCGCGGGCTTCGGACTGTCGATGCTCTGCTTCGCTGCGCTCGGGCTGGGCGGCGCCTGGGGAGTTCTGCGCGGGATGCTCGGCTGAAGCCGGACGCCTCCGGCGAGCGCTCCGCGGCCACTCCAGACGGCGCGCAGCCTGCGCCAGGGCCGAGGCTGCGGCCGCTACGCGCGCTGCTGCCCTACGTGGCACCGTATGGTCGGCAGATCGCTCTCGCCCTGCTGCTCCTGCTGCTGGCGGCCGCGGCGACACTGACCCTGCCGTTTGCCGTGAAGCTGCTGGTCGACGGCGGCTTGGCGGCGCCACCCGGCAGCGAGCCTGGCCAACGCCTGGCGGCGATTGGCGAGCATTTCCTGTGGCTGTTCGCGGTGGCCGTGGTGCTCGGCGTCGCCACCGCGGCGCGCTACTACATGGTCAGCTGGATCGGCGAACGGGTAACCACCGACCTGCGCCAGGCCGTCTATGCGCACGTGCTGCGGCAGAGCCCGCAATTTTTCGAGACGCTGAAATCGGGCGAAGTGCTCTCGCGCCTGACCACCGACACGACGGTGATTCACAGCGCCGTCGGTTCGAGTATCAGCATGGGGCTGCGCAACGTCGTGCTCCTGGCCGGCGGCCTGACCATGCTCGTCAGCACGACGCCGCGGCTGATGCTCACCGTCGCCGGGATCATCGTGCTCTTCGTTCTCCCGGCGGTGCTCATCGGCCGGCGCGTGCGCAAACTGTCGCGTGCCAGTCAGGATCGCATCGCCGATACCAGTGGCATTGCCGGCGAGATTCTCAACGCCATTTCGATTGTCCAGAGCTACACCCAGGAGGAGGCCGAAGCGGCGCGCTTCTCGGCCGCCAACGAGAAGGCCTTCGTGACCTCGATCCGGCGTACCGCGATGCGTTCGGCATTCACCGCCTTTGTCATCATCGGCGTTTTCGGCTCGCTGCTCTACGGCTTGTACGGTGGCGTTCAGGCTGTACTCGCCGGCCAGATGAGCGCCGGTCAGCTGAGTCAGACGGCGCTCTACGTGATGCTTGTCGCCGGCAGCGTGGCGGTGCTCGCCGAGGTCTGGGGAGATCTGCTGCGCGCCTCGGGGGCGACCGAGCGGCTGATGGAACTGCTCAGCCTGCGNTCGCCGATTGCCGAGCCGGTGGCGCCGGTCGCGTTGCCAGCGCCCGCCGGCGGACTGTGCGTCACTTTCGAAGAGCTGCGCTTCGCCTATCCNTCGCGGCCGGGACAGCCCGTTCTGCAGGGCCTCGATCTGAGCATAGCGGCCGGCCAGACGGTGGCCCTGGTGGGTCCGTCCGGCGCCGGCAAGACGACCGTCTTCCAGTTGCTGCAGCGTTTCTACGACGTCAGCGAGGGCGCCATCCGCATCGACGGCATCGACCTGCGCTGCGTGCGCCTGGACGAACTGCGCCGGCGCATCGCGGTGGTGGCGCAGGAAGCGGTGATCTTCTCGGGCAGCGTCGCCGAGAATATTCGCTACGGTCGGCCGCAGGCCAGCGACGACGAAACCCGGGCTGCCGCAGCCGCCGCCTTCGTCGACGAATTCGTGCAGCGACTGCCCGAGGGCTACGCCACCTTCGTCGGCGAACGCGGCGTTCGCCTGTCGGGCGGGCAGCGGCAAAGGATCGCCATCGCGCGTGCCATCTTGAAGAATGCGCCGCTGCTCCTGCTCGACGAAGCGACGAGCAGCCTTGACGCGGCAAGCGAGCGCGTCGTGCAGGCAGCGCTGGAAGCGGCGATGAGCGGCCGGACGACGATCGTCATCGCCCACCGCCTGGCCACCGTGCAACGCGCCGACCGGATCATCGTCCTCGATCACGGGCAGGTGATCGACGCCGGCACGCACCTCGAACTGATCGAGCGCGGCGGACTCTACGCGCGGCTGGCGGCGCTGCAGTTCGCCGTCTGAACGGCTTGTTCGGGGCTGCCGCTGGCTAGCCGCGGTCGACGCTGATCATCGACACCAGTTCGCGTTCGTCGAGTTCCGCTTCGATGATGCGCTGGGTTTCGTCGTTGATCACGTTGGTCTCG